>JAABUQ010001839.1_pt1 | contig 43925 bp, 46 predicted proteins | sample 5560001 | NCBI WGS metagenome assembly JAABUQ01 (sample SAMN10711888, study PRJNA513371) | rock metagenome | isolation source: Antarctica rocks | place: Antarctica: Victoria Land, Finger Mt nord | collected 2015-12-18 | reverse complement strand
CGGCAGCAAGCACGCCATCTCCTGCAAGCCCCGCGTGAGCACGATGCCCCCGTGCGGCGGCAACACCGCGTTGCCCGGCATCACGTGCCCCGGCCCTGTGCCCGTGCCCGTGCCCGTGCCTGTGCCCTCCGCTAGGATCTGCCGCCAGATTGTCAGCCGTCCAAAGCGGCTCGCCACCGTCAGGTCAGCGCGCCCATCCCGCTCCCGGGTGTGCAGGGGGGGAAAGGCGGCAGTGGGCCTCCACCGCCGCCGCATCCGTGACCTCCCATTGCGCCTCCATCACCCGCCGCAGCATCGCCTGCCCCACCTGGTGCGCCTCCTCCTCGATCACGTCGAGCGCCGTCCCCGGCGCGACCCCCAGCGGGTCCACCGGCGGCAGGTCGTACCGCGCCACCTCCGTCGTCCGCTCCCCGTCCTCGTCCTCCTCCACCTGACAGAGCACCACCCGCAGCCGGCTCATCACGTCCCCTCCTTCGCGCTCCCTGTGTCCTCGTTACCGACAGCGTACCGCATCACGACCTCCCACCGGCGTTTTCTCTGTCACCCCAGATCTTCTGCGCGCCTACGTTCTTTCAGGGCAGCTTGTGCCTCCGCCCGTACGTCGACATCGGTCTCGGTGAGGAGGGTCTGGCGGAGCGCGTCCTCCGCCTCGTCGCCGCCGAGGCGGCCGAGCGCCCAGGCGGCGTGCAGGCGCACCAGCGGGGCCTCTTCGCGCAGGGCATGCGCCAGGGCCGGCACGGCGGCGCGGTCGCCGCTATTGCCTAGGGCCACGGCGACGTTGCGCTGCAAGCCTTCGCGCTTGGCCCGCTTAATAGGTGTGCGGCCGAAGCGGCGCGCGAACTCGTCGGGCGTGATGCGCAACAGCGGGATCAGCTCGGGCGCGGCAAGCGAGGCGTCCGCGTCCGCGTTCGGGGCGTCGGGGAGCGTCGCCCCCGGGCGGAACTCTTGGTGGGCGGGCACGCCCGGACGCCGGTTGGGCGGGCAGACCTCCTGGCACAGGTCGCAGCCGAAGATCCAGGCGCCCATCAGCGGGCGCAGCTCGCGCGGGATGGCGCCGCGATGTTCGATGGTAAGGTAGGAGATGCAGCGGTTGCTGTCGACGGTATAGGGCGCGATGATGGCCTTGGTGGGACAGACGCGCAGGCAGAGGTCGCAACTGCCGCAGTTGGTGCGCAGCGGCGCGTCGGGCGCCAGCTCAAGCTCGGTCAGGATCTCGCCCAGGAAAACCCAGGAGCCGGCCTCTTTGGTGATCACGTTGGTGTGCTTGCCGACCCAGCCAACGCCGGCGCGGCGCGCCGCGGCGCGGTCGATGATGCGCGCCGTGTCTACCAGCGTGCGAACCTGCTGCTCCGGACCGTGGGACGCGCGGATAAAGGCGACCACCCGCTCCATCCGCTCCTTGAGCACGGTATGGTAGTCGCGGCCCCAGGCATAGGCGGAGACCCGTCCGCGCGGCGCGCCGGGTCCCCCTGCTGGAGGGACACCGTCGGGACGGTAGCTCATGGCCAGAGAGACGATCGAGCGCGCCGTGGGCAGCAGATTGCGCGGATCACTGGAAAAATCGGCGCGCTCGGCGGTGAACCAGGGCATGCCGCTGTAGTGGCCGGCCTCGACGCGCTCGCGCGTGGCGCGCCCCTCCTCGGCAAAGGGGTCGGCGCGGGCGATGCCCACGGCATCGAAGCCGACCTCGCGGGCGTAGGCCTTGATCCCTGCGGCAAGGTCTTGATCGGCTGACATCATACACCAGTCGCTATGTGCAGTTGATGGCGGGGCTGCATGCACGGCCGCGTCATGAAATCGTCGTTCCGTCTCAGCATAACACAGCCTTCTCGGCGGAAAAATATGGCACACTAGTTGCGTCACCTATCGTGTACGACCGGATAGCTTGTTGAAGGAGAAAGACTGATGCGGTTCATACTGGCCCTGGCGGCCCTGGCGGGCATTGCATGGTTCCTGAGCAGCAGACAGCGGCGCGATCAGCTACAACAGACGGTCCAGGACGCTCCCTTGGGCGATTTGCAGCAACAGGCTGGAACAGCCGCCTCGACGATCGCCAACGCGGCGCGTAGCGCCGGCAGCACGGTCGTGGAGCGGGCCCAGGAGGTGGCGACCAACGCGCAACAGGCAGTGAGCGACGCGGTGACCAACGCGCAACAGGCCGCGGACAAGGCCACGACAGCGGCACAGCAAGCCGCGAGCGACGCCACGTCCAAGGTTCAGCAAGCCGCCGATGACGCCACGTCCGGAACCCAGCAGGCGGAGAGGACGTCTTCACCCCAGACGCAGCAGATTCCCCAGGCGCAGCAAGCTCCGGGGGAGGCGGGGACCACATCACAAGGCACAAGCACGGTCGAGACCGATGTGAATACACCGCCGCCGTCGGTGCATGACATGGTGCGCACAGAGATGGCCGACGTGGTGGAGCAGGTTGACACGCTGCGGACGCAATCCGAGTTGCTCGTCGATCCGGCGGAGAATTCGCCACAGGCTGCGGGCATCAGCGGGGTCATGGACACCTCGATCCTCGACCGCAGGACCGAGGCGGAGTCACGGGGCGAGCCTACAGTCACGGGGTCGGCGCCCGTGCCCCCACCCGCAACGGAATCGACAGCAAGCACAACAATCCCCACGAGCAGCGAGACGCCAACCACCGGTATGGATCACACCGTGGTCGACCGCGCCTCCGAGATAGAGAAGCGCACTAGCGGCGACTACATCGGCAACAAGAATACCCGCGTCTTCCACGCCGCGACAGCGCCTAATCTCCCAGGAGAGAAACACCGCGTGTACTTCGAGAGTGAAGAGGAGGCGCTCGCCGCGGGCTTCCGACCCGCCGAGCACGAAGGGCTGGAGAGCGCAGAGTAAGTGGTTAGTGGTTAGTGGCTAGTGACGAGTGAGGTCCACTAACCACTAGCCACTAACCACTAACCACTCATCTAGGGAGGCGCCGGTCGTGAGGGTCGTCATCCAGCGTGTGCTACGGGCGTCGGTAACAGTCGTCGACGGGCTTACCGCAGGCGGCGCGCCCACTGATATGACCGACGCCACTGAGGGAAAGGCCCACGAGACGGAGGTCGGGCGCATCGGGCCTGGCCTGATGGTACTGATCGGCGTCGCGCCAGACGACACGCTGGAGACGGCGACACGTATGGCCGCACGCATCGCCGGCCTGCGCATCTTCTCCGACGACAATGGCCGCATGAATCGCGATGTACGCGACGGCGGCGGCGCGGTGCTAGCCATCTCGCAGTTTACGCTGCTCGCCGACACGCGTAGGGGGCGCCGTCCCAGCTTCATGGGCGCGGCGCCCCCCGCGCAGGGCGAAGAGATCTATGAGGCCGTGGTTGCCCGCCTTCACGACCTGGGCCTGACCGTGCGGACCGGTCGCTTTGGCGCACACATGCGCGTCGATCTGGTCAACGATGGACCGGTGACCATCATCCTCGACGAGTGGTTAGTGGTTAGTGGTTAGTGCCGAGGGCCTAGCCACTCGTCACTAACCACTAACCACTAACCACTCGTCACTCAGGAGCGGCAGCTACGGTCCACGCCGTGCTCGGTCAGCGTGCTATCTCCGTTGAAGCCGACGGCCCAGATGTCGCCGGCCGAGATGGCGGCCAGAGCTTCGAGGGCACTGCTGCCCGAGCCCGCTGGGGACGGACCGGGGATGAGCGCCCAGGACGTGCCATTCCAGTGCTCTACCAACGGCGAGCCGTCCGATCCGACCGCCCAGATGTCGGTCGCGGAGAGCGCCCGGACCTGATAGAGGTGTCCGCTATCGTTCGTGTTGGCGCTGGGCACGACGCTCCAACTCGACCCGTTCCAGTGCTCGACCAGGGTCTGGCGGGGAGCCTGGCCGCTGGTGGTTCCAACTGCCCACACATCATTCGGCCCCAGCGCGGCTAGGCCGGTAATATAGGGGTCCGCCGCGCTGGGGGTAGCGGGCGGCGTCACGACGCTCCAGCGCACCCCGTTCCAGTGCTCGATGAGCGTCGTTCCCACATCGCTGCCGTTGGTCGTCCCCGCGGCCCACACGTCGTTCGGAGCCACGGCCGCGACGGCGAAGAGCGTCGGGTCGGATGCGTCGGCGGGATTGACGCTGGCCGTCTTGATCCAGCGCACGCCGTTCCAGTGCTCGGCCAGCGTCTGGCCCGCGTCGCTGCCATTGGTCGTGCCCACGGCCCAGATATCGTCGGGCGCCGCAGCGGACATGCCGATAAACTCGGGGTCCGGCGCGGACGGCGGGTCGATGGCGGGGACGACGCTCCACCCTGTCCCATTCCAGTGCTCCACCAGCGTTCCGCCGGGCCTACTAGAGTTGGTGTTGCCCACGGCCCACACGTTGTTTGCCGACAGCGCCGCCACGTCGCTCAAGAAGCCGCCCTGCGCGTTGCTCGACGCGGTGGCGTCGGGGACGGCGCTCCACTTGACGCCGTTCCAGTGCTCGGTCAGCACGCCATCGCCGATGCCGACGGCCCAGACATCGCCCGACGAGACGCCCGAGACGCCGTAGAGCTTGGCCCTGGACACATTCGCGGCGGCGTCGGGAACGGCGCTCAGGGTTGGCATGCACATGCCCCCGGGCCGGCCCCCGGCAACACGGCCCACCTCTACGCTGCTGCCGTCGAAGGCGCCGTGTGGGAAAGAGGATGTGAGGGCAGAAACCGTCGTCGCCCGGCGACCAGTATAGGCGCGATGGCGCAAGGCAAACTTGAGCGTCGGCATTTTAGCGGTCTCGGACAGCAGGGACGTGACGGGAACGACGCGACTGGCAAGCGCGTGATCGTGGGCCAGCGGCGCTCCCGGCGCCCCGGCGCCGACCGATAGGGCAGCAAAAGCACAGGCGATGCCGGTCGCGCGGAAGGTCGGCCGTGGAATCAGCAATCTCATCGTCTTTCCTCGACTCCAGGGCGCAATCGGGCACCCCCACCGTCGTCCCTCTGTGGAGACTATGGTATAGGGTACACGAACCAGTTGCCAGTTGTTAGTTGTTAGTTGCCAGTTGCCAGTTGCCAGTTGCCAGTTGCCAGTTTCTAGCCCTCAGCGACTGACTGACCGAATCGATAGGGAACCACTGCCTACTGCCTACTGATTGCCGATAGCTAAGTAGGTGTTGCTAAGTTCGTACAACTCATACAGGCTGCGCGAGGGATACATCCAGGCGTGCCGGCCGTGCAAGAACTTACCAGTGTCTACTTAGCCCGCATTATTCACGAGGAGACCTCCCTGGGAGCGCCGGCTTCCAGCCGGCAGACCTCCGCGGCAGGCTTGTTCGCCGCTCGCGGATGCGCGTCAGGCGACGGGGGCCGGCTGGCAGCGCAGCGAGAGACGGCGCTCCCAGGGGGACGTTCACGGCCACTGCACCCGTCATGAATAATCCAGGCTAGGTAGAATAGGGAGTGTCACACCATCGAAAGAACCGCCGGACGGAGGCACAGTCATTCAGGGCTGTCGAGCCGCCACCATCCTCCCCACCGGCGCAGCGCCCTCTGCCGGTGGCTGGCGCCTCCGCGACCGCGCCTTCGGACGACCATACAGCCGCGCTCCTGGCCCTACGTAGCGAGATCGAGGGGCTGCGTCGCGATGTAGATCGTCGCCTGGACATGCTGGCGGAGGCCATCGAGCGGCTCCTGCCGGCCTCCGTGGAGGCGCCTCTCGGGCATATCGCACCGCTGGCGGCAGCGGCGCCGGTCGCGATGACAAACGAACAGGCCCCGCCGGCTCAACATCGACGCGCGCCTGAGCGGGTCGGGCGCGCGGCCGCCGTGCGGGTCGGCGATGACATCTACGTGCCGCGCCTGGGCGGGACGTACGCGGTGGTCGAGGTCGCTCCCAACGGGCAAAGCTTCAAGGTGCAGGCCGGCGCGATGCGCGTCGAGTTACGATTCGACGAGGTGTGGCCGCTCGACGATGCGGACCATGGCGACAAGGGCAAGCCTCTGGGTGCGACGCATAGCCCGACCGGCGTCGCGCGCGGCGGTGGATATACGGGTCCCGGCTTCAACCCACACATCCCGGAGATCGACCTGCATGGCTACTCCGAGCGCGACGCGCTGGTCACGCTCGAGTTGTTCCTGCACCATGCCTTCACCGAGCGCATCCCGCGGGTGCGCATCATCCACGGTAAAGGCAGCGGCATCCTGCGCGCCGCCGTGCGCCGCGAGCTGGACGGCAACCACCTGGTTCGCTCAGTCGAGACGGAACCGTATCTGCGCGGCGACGATGGCGTGACCATCGCCAATCTCGATTTGTAAGCCAGACGCCAGGCGCCGTTAGCTACCGGCTACTCCCGCGAAGCGCAGCAAGTCGGCCATAGTGAAGCGGGCTGCCTGCTCACCGGGCAGGGTGGGCGTCCAGTGCGGGTCGCCTTTGGGTCCACGGTACGAGGTGAGATCGCCGTCGAGAATGCCAAGCAGCACCTCAGCCACGATACGGCCGCCGACCTCGCCCAACCGTTCGCCATTCTGCCGCACCTCAGACTCCTTGAGAATGTAGTACCACAGCGGCGTTTCTCCGGTCCACCCCAGGTCCAGGCGAGCGAGGCCAAGCTCGTCGGAGGTAAGCGGTGTCACGCCCATCACACGGGCGATGGCCTCGCCCGAGGGCAGGTCGAGGGCAGGTCGAGGGCGCGCCCGCGCTGCAGATCGCGATAGGCCAACGAGTGCTGCTCGGGGATGGAGGTGTCGCCGACCACGGCGGCCGGCAGGTCGATCAAAGGATGGACCAGCCGGGCATCGATGCGACGGGTCGGCTGCGGCGGACGCGCGGGGTCAAGGTTGAAGAAGTAGCGCCAGTCGAGCACGTGGTCCGCCGGGAGCGGGCAGCCGCCCGCACAGTCGGGAAAAACACGTCCCTCGGCACGGTCGTTGAGGCGATAGAGCGCCCGGATCTGGCTGTGACCGAAGCGGTAGGCCGCGTCGGCGAACTCCACGGGGATATAGGGAGCGGCGCCGTAGGTGTAGGAGCGACGTCCGTGGGCCAGGATGTCGGCCACAATGTCCTCACCGCAGGTAAGGGGTAGGAACTCATGGGCCACGATCCACTGATAGTGCCAGCGCACCAGGCGTTGCGCCATTGTGAACACGTCGCCCGCGGCGGCGCCCCGCGCGCGCACGTGATCGATCACGCGGTTGTGGAACGCGAGGAAGGCCACGTGCAGGTTGGCGACGAACTGATGCACGTCGTTGCGCGGGTCGCCAATCAGCGCGCCCCTGGCTGTTGCGCGGCAGGTCGTCGGGCCGGCCGGCATCATTCATCCCGCGCAGGAGCTTGTCGGGGCCGTCCATGTCGTAGACGTAGGGCGAGCCGGTCGGGCCGTCGACGTAGACCGCCTCCAGGTTGAAGCTTGGCGTGCGCGCGTTGGCGAGGGCGCTCAGGTCCTCGTGGCGCTGGAGGAGACTGCGGTCGGCGGTGATGTCGTGGGCGATGAACTGGCCGAGGAATGTGAAGCCAGCGGGGATGCAGTGGTTGTCGCCGGCGGCCACATCGTCGTCCCGCGCGTCGTCCATCACCGCGCCGGAGCGGCTCAGCGCCATCAGGACGCCATCGTCCACGGTGGGGGTAGAGAGGCCAGGGAACAGACGGCCATACTTGCCGGCGCCAACCTCGACGATGTCGTTCTTGAGGTGCGGCGCGATGACGCAGTTGAACGTCCCTGTCGCGGATTGTTCGGGGATCGAGGCGGCCATGGAGGCTCCTTTAGCTGATGGCTTGCGCCGTGATGCGCGTCCGGCCGCGATGCGCGCCCGTCGGATGTCTAGCGGCAGCATAACACGCGGCTACCGGTCGCATCCCGATAAGGTAGGTGGTACGCGGCCCGGATAAACGGGTAGGGATCAGCCGTGACCCTCAAAAAAGGCGATGGTGTTCTTGCCCCTACTCTTGGCGCGATACATAGCAAGGTCAGCATTGTGCAGCAGGACATCGGCATCGGCGCCATCGCTCGGGTAAAGGCCAACGCCGATACTGGCCGTGACCTGGACGGAGTGGCCGGCAACCGTGACGGGCGCGGTCAGGTCATCAAGGATTTTGCGGGCCACGACGGCCGCGTTCTGCGCCGACCGTATGTCGGGGAGGAGGAGGGTGAATTCGTCGCCGCCCAGACGCGCCACCGTGTCTCCGTCCCGCACGCAGCCCCGCAGCCGTTGCGCCACCAGCCGAAGCAGCAGGTCGCCGGCGTCGTGGCCGTGCGTGTCGTTGATGGCCTTGAAGCCATCCAGGTCGAGGAAGAGCAGGGCCGCCGAATGCTCATGGCCGCGCGCGTCGGCCAGCGCCCGCGCCAGGCGGTCCTGGAAGAGGACACGGTTGGGCAACCCCGTGAGCGTGTCGTGGTGCGCCAGGGTGCGGAAGCGGTCTTCGCTCCGCCGCAGCGCCTCTTCGGCGGCGACGCGCTGGGTGATGTCGCGGCCGTTGACGACCAGACCGCGCAAGACCGGGTCGGCAAGATGGTCCGTCGCCGTCACCTCGATGACGCGCCACGACCCGTCCGCGTACCGTACTCTATACGTCGACGTGATGACCGCGTCGCCGCGCTCGACCGCGGCGTTGAACTCCGCGAGCATCCGCCCCAGGTCATCGGGATGGACGAAGTCGAAGGAGGGGCGGCCGAGCAGGTCCGCGGGCGCATAACCCAGGATGCGCCGATGCGAAGGGCTGGCGTACAGGATAGTCCCATCCCCCTGCACGATGCGCAGGAGATCGGACGCATGCTCCGACAGCAAGCGGAAGAGTTCCTCGCTGGTGTGCAGCGCCTGTTCGGCCTGGATACGCGCGGTGATATCGGCGAGGCTAGAAACGCTGTAACGCGCCTGCCCGTCGTCGTCGCGCAGGGGCATGGTCTCCACCTGCAGCCAGCGCCGCCGGCCGTCTATGCCGGTCATCCCGACGATCTCGCAACACGGGATGGGATCGGTGTGAGCGGCGTCGGCGGATGGTCGGTCGGCGAGGGAGATGGCGGAGCCGTCGCGGCGCACGGGGTCACGGTACGCCTCGGCCAGAGAATGGCCACACAGCGCGGACAAGCTCAGGCCGACGAGCCGCTGGGCGGCGTCGTTGGCGTCGACGACCGTGCCCGACGCGTCGGTGATAACCACGCCATAGGCCATGGCATCGTAGACCGCGCGCCGACGCCGCGGGTCCTCCATGTCAAGGTCAGGCATGTCAAGGCCGTGGGCCACTCGACTGAGCATGCGTTCCTCTGCCGGGCATCACAGGCGCCATGGGGCAGCGTGACCCCGTTCCCTTGGCGCCGGTCGACTTCCTTGCCTAGACAATAGCATGGCCGCGAGAGGTGAGATATAGCCTGAAAGTACTACGGGACCGGCTCAAGCCGGCACGGTGGTCGCCGTCCGCAGGCTGGTCATCCGCGCGCTGATGTCCCATAGCCGCCCCGCGGCCTCCTCGTCGTACGACTCCTTGGTCGACCGCTTGGGCATGCACTTGACGAAGTACGTGCCCGTGATGCCCTCGACCTCGGGCGAGGAAGCCAGGTAGACCGACGTCTGAGCCCCCTTCTCGGGACCAATCGCAAGGGGGGTACGGGTCAGCAGGCTTATAGCGGCCTTCATGGGCCCCGAGTTGTTCTGACCGAAACCGCTGGCAACAAAGCCGGGGTGCAGGCAATTCGATGTCACAGCGGTATCGCCCAGGCGTCGCGCCAGCTCATAGGTAAAGAGCACATTGGCCAGCTTGGACCGGCTGTAGGCGCGGAAGGCGCGATAGCCGCGCTGCCCTTGCAGGTCGTCGAAGTCGATATGCGCGCCTTGCTGCGCGTTTGAGGACACGTTGACGATGCGCGCCGGCGCGCTGCTCTTGAGCAGATCGAGCAGCAGGTTGGTGAGCATGAAGTAGGAGAGGTGGTTGAGCGCAAAGGTCAACTCGATGCCATCGGCCGTCACGGTGCGCTTACTGAAGACGCCGCCGGCGTTGTTGACCAGCACATGGAGCGCGGGGTAGCGGTCGTGGACCTCCTGGGCCAGCCCGCGGATCGACTTCTGCGACGACAGGTCGGCCAGCAAGAGGTCGATCTTCCCGTTGCCGGAGGACTCCCTGATCTCGCGCATCGTGGCCGCACCCTTGCGTGCGTCGCGGCCCACCAGCGCCACGTGCGCACCCATCTTGGCCAGCGCCCGCGCGGTCTCTTTGCCGATCCCCGAGGTCGCGCCCGTCACCAGGCAGACCTTCCCGTCCATACTCCCGTTCATTGTACCTCCTCCTCATCCCATTCCAGTATAGCCGTATGCGGCCGCCGGCCATGGCCGAACCACAACTACGTGGGTATTAGCCCACGACGCCGGCGACTATGAACGCGCGACGGAGGAGTGCCGCGCCGGGCTGGCGGAGTTGCACGCGCTGGGACACATGTACGATGTCGCGTCGGTCCTGGAGGGGCTCGCTCACATCGCGGGGTCGCGGGAGCAATACGCGCGCGCCGCGTTGCGCGACGAGTCCTTCGCGGCGGCCTGGACGACAGGCCAGGTCATGGCGCTCGATCAAGCCGTGGAGTATGCGGGCGGACACGAGCCAGTGACTAGTGACGAGTGGCTAGTGGCTAGCGGCTAGCAACCTCACTCGTCACTAATTACTAGCCACTAACCACTCGTCACAGCATGATAAGGCCCTGGCGGGCGCCGAGGGTGACGGCCTCGGTGCGGCTGGAGGCCCCGAGCTTGCCGAAGATGGAGCCGACGTGGAACTTGATGGTGTGCTCGGAGATACCCAGGCGGCGCGCGATGATCTTATTGCCCAACCCCTCGGCCAGCATGCCCAGCACCTCGACCTCGCGCGGGGTCAGCGCCGCGTTGGAGGCCAGCGGCGCCGCGGCGCGCACGGGGGTAGGCAACAGCGGCAGGAGCAGGCCCACGGCGCTGGGATGGAGGACAACTAGTCCCGCCGCGGCGGCATCGACGGCGGCGACGATCTCGGCGGCCGTGGCCTCACGCGGCAGCATCGCGCGCACACCCGAGCGCAAGGCCTCGACAGCCCACTCTCCGCGCGGGTCGTCGGCCAGCACCACGACGGCCGGCGTCGTGGATGCGGATGGGGGGCTAGCGGCCAGGGCTAGCAGCGCCGGCGCGGGATCGTCTTCGTGCGGCTCAAGCTCCAGCAGCACGACGTGGGGCTGCAGCGAGTCGACTGCCCGCCCCAGCGCGGCGACGCCGGACACGCTGCCCACAACGGACAGGGCCGGGCTGGAGGCGACAAGCGCCTCCAGCCCGGCCCGTACCACCGCCGAACCGGCCACTACCAGGACGCGGGTGACATCCCCTACCCTGGAGGGCGCTGGCGCGGTGTCCACCGCCGTCAAGCCGCTTCCTCCGTCTCAACCTCGGGGGTGACGCCCTGCAGCGTCACCTCGCGGCTGGTGCGCTGGCCGCCGCGCACCAGCTCCAGGCGCAGCGTCGCGCCGACGCCCGCCTGGTAGAGGGACTCGATCAGGTCGTCGGGGCGCCGGAAGAGGGCGCCGTTGGTCCCGATCAGGATGTCGCCGGGGATGAGGCCGACCGCCTCAGCCGGGCCGCCTGCGGTGGCCTCGAGCACCACCAGTCCGGGGATGCGTCCGCCCGGCACGGGCAGTACGACCGGCTGCGTGACCACGCCCAGGTGCGGGCGCTGGCCGAGCAGGCGCAGGAAGCGCGTCACGTCGTTGCTGGGCACAGCCAGGGCCAGACCGCCGTTGATCATGCTGTTGATGCCGATCACGCGGCCCTCGGCGTCGGTCAGCGGGCCGCCCGAGTTGCCGGGGGCCAGCCGCACATCGGCCTGCACCCAGCGTTGCTGGCGGGGCACGTCGGGGGCCAGCGGCGTGTCCTCGTCGGCCTCGCCGATGGCGTGGACGATTCCCGCCGTCATCGCGCCGACGATGCCCAGGGGGTTGCCCACGGCGAGGACGAGCCCGCCCACGCGCAGGGCGTCGGAGTCGCCCACGGGGAGGGCAGGCAAGTCCGTGGCTGGCGCCCGTAGCGCGGCGAGGTCGCGCCGCGGGTCACGGGCCACGAGGGTGGCGTCGAGGGTGCGGCCGTCGGATAGCTCGACGGTGGCGGCGCGCCCGCGCGCCACGTGGGCGTTGGTGATGATGAGGCCATCCGGGCTCCAGATCACGCCGGAGCCGCCGCCCGGCCCTCGCCCGCGCACCTGGACGGTGGAGCGCTGGATCCGCGCCGCCATCGCCACCAGCACGTCGTCGATGAGCGGCGCCGTCCGCGCGTGCGTCCCGGTCCCCATTTCAATGTCGATGTCTCTCTCTGCAATTGCCATGGCTCTTTATGCCTCTCTCTGGGGCCGCTCGCCGACGGTAATGGCGACCTCGGTCAGCGTGCCGCCACGCACGATGCGCGCGGTCACGGGCTTGCCGATGCGGTCGGCGCCGAGCATGCCCTGGATGTTCTCGACGTCGGCGACGGACGTTCCATCGAGCGCAACCAGCACGTCGCCGATCAGGACACCGGCCGCCTCGGCAGGGCCGTTCGACTCAAGGGTGACCACCACCAGTCCACCGTTCTGTGGCAGCTCCAGGGTGTTCTTCAGGGTATCAGGCAGGTGGACCGGCTGGAAGCCGACGCCCAGGTAGCCGCGCGCCACGCGCCCCTTGGTCAGGATCTGGTCGGCCACGCGGTTAACCGTGGCGGTGGGGATGGCCACGCCAAGGCCGCGGGTCAGACCGGAGGTGTTGATGCCCACGACCTGCCCCTGCGCGTCGACCAGCGGGCCGCCGGAGAAGCCAGGGTAGTAGGTGAGGTCGGGGCGCACGAACTGGTCGATCTGGCCGCCGCGATGCGTGCGCCACTCGCCGCTGACGGCGCTGAGCACGCCGAAGCTGGCCGAGAGGCCGCTGTTGCCGGGGCGTCCGATGGCCAGCACGGTGTGGCCCACCTTGAGGGTGGACGTGTCGCCGATAGCCGCGGTTGGGGCCTCGACGCCTTCGACGGTGAGGATGGCGATGTCGGTGCTGGGATCGCGACCGGCCAGCTTGGCCGGGACGGTGCGGCCGTCGCCGAGGGTGACGGTGATGTCGTCTTCGCGCTCGACGGTATGGTCAGACGTGACGATGACACCGGGGCGCCAGTGTACGCCACTGGAGGGGATGCGCTGCCGCGCGTTGACGGCGACAGTGGCGCTGCCGGCGCGCTCGACGGCGGCGGCGAGACTGTTGGAGAGGCTGACCAGGGCACTGGTCTGCGCGCCGGTGATCTCGGTGGGTGAACTTGCCATGATAGTGGGTCCTCTGTTGCTTTCATATCAGGTCGAGCTCGTGTGGCCCGTCTAATCTCATGATGCCGCAGAGGAGGGGTGGGTGGGATCGGTGGAATGGGGAGCAGGGGACCTAGCAAAAAGACTAGCGGCCCTCACCCCCCACCCCATGGCTGACTGGCCCCCGATCCCTACCCGCGGGATCGCCGGTCCAGCGCGCCTCTCCCTGTGCGCGGGAGAGGGGGAGCACAGGTTACCGCCGCCAGAAGAGGGCGGAGGCAACGCCGCGCCAGCCCAGCAGGAGTACGCCGTTGACGAGCAAGGCCACGATGATGAAAGCGGGCGGGATGTCGCCGCCAAAGACGAAGCGGCGCAACAGCAGCGCGACGGCCCAGGCCACGATCCAGGCAATGGCGGTGCGCTGCAGCAGCGGGAGCGGGCGCGTGGTCGCGGCGCTGCCCTGGCGGCCAAACGCGCCCAGGAACGGCGAGACCGCGAACCAGCCGATGATGAATGGCGCCGCGGTGACCACGACGCTGGAGAGGCTGACGGCCTCGGCATGGTTAGAGCGGCCAGTGGCGGAGAAGATCAGGAAGACGATCAGGTCGCCGACGGCCAACGTGGCGACACGGCTCCAGCGCGGCAGCGAGGTATCCACGGTGGTTTCGGCAGCGGTGCGCGACGCGGAGGTGTTGGTGTTGAGCATTAGGTCCCTCACCCGTTGATGGGGCACAATTATCTATGTGTAGTATGCCCAGAGCTGAAGGCTAGGTCCAAGGTAGACTGGTAGACTAGATCCGAGACATGCTCTGCCTGACCCCCTCGAGCATGGTGTCGACCATGCGGTCCGTCAGGTAAGCGCTGCCCCAGACGTCGACGTGCTGAGCCGGTACGCCCAGTGCGAAGATGGTACGGGCGGCTTCCAGCGCAGGCAGGGCCGCTAACTCCCACGCGGCCAGCGGACGGATGCAATGATACTCGTCGAGGAACACCCGAGCCGTCCCGTCGGCAGCCCGCCAGTATCTGAGCTCGGCGAGGTAGGACGCGAGGTCATAGGCGCGCCAGCCCAGGCCGTAGAAATCGAAGTCGATCAGGGCCACTGACCCGTCCGCGCCGACCAGGGCGTTGGAGGGGATCAGGTCGCCGTGGACGAGGCCATAGGCGGGCGCGTCCATGCGGAGGCCCGCCATGATCGGCCGCAGGCGCGCGGCCGCCGCCTTGAGGTAGGCGACATCGTCGGGGCGCGCGATGACCCGTTCGATCGCGGCGATAGGCTGCGTAACAAGCCGGTCGATGTCCCAACGCGGCCGGTCCCCGACACAGGGCTGGCCATCGGTCAGCAGGTGCAACCGGGCGGCGACATGCGCGTAGCGCCTGACCGTCTGCTGATCGGGAGTGCGGGAGAGCAACTCGCCCGGCACGAACGCAAAGAGGACGGCGTGGCGCGGCCCCTCCGGGGCCTGGAAGGTCAGCATGCGCTCGCCGCTCCGTTGTCGCACGGCAGGCCCGACCGCCAGCCCCCGCGCCTGTAGACGATCCAGCAGGTCCAACTCGCCCGTGATCGCGTCCAGACTCTGCCCCTGGGTCTGATGGATACGCAAGATATGCGGCCCGTTCGCCGAGTCGACCCGATACACGTCGTTGACCGTTGCTTTGATCAGCCGGCAACGCACATCCAACAGGCCATAAGCCACTTCAAGCATACGAGCAAGTGCGTCAGGCGATAGCAGGGAACGCGACACGGGGAACTGATCGTTCGATATCTGTGTCATGTGATCACGATCCCTACTGGACCGATCAAGAATGCCATCGCTACAGCTTTTCGTGCTGTTGATGTCGCCGCCGTTTCCGTGCAACTCCCTCTCGACGACTCCGTTCGGCCGCTCCTTCGCGGGCATAGTCGTAGTACCAATCGGCGCGATCCGCCTGCTCTGGTTGCTCCAACAGATGACGTGATCTCTCCACCCATGAGATGATCGTCGAATCGTCTGAAGCAGCGGCCATATCAAGCAAAGCGATGACCTCTTGCACGGCGCCCGATTGAGAGAAACAGCTCCACGGATTGGGTAAGGAAGGGCCTCGCACGACCTCCCATACGATCCTGTAAAGACACTGCAGGAAGAAAGGACGGTTCTGAGAGCGGGTATCCATGGCTAACAACAAGCACGTGTCCGCCTGGTCGAGCTCCGGGACGTAGTCTTCATAGCGGTCGACATCCTGGTACTCGAAAGGCCGACTATGTGCGATCGCCGTGAACTCGTCCTCGGTCGGCATGCGAGTATGGGTGATCTGTACCGGCGGTTCACCCTGTCTGCGCATGTCCACTCCTTCTTGCACGCGGATTCACACGTCTATTCGCTATCGGCCGCGCTCATACAACACTCGCCCTTTTTGCTCGGCTTCGTCACGAATAAATGCGCGTGCCTGGCGTAAAGCCGCCCACTCCTCTGGCGTATAGATAAAGAAGACCATGCCGACGCGCGGCTCGACCCATCGCACAACACGGCGAAGGCGCTCATAGAACGGGAAATCACTTTGTGCTACGACGACCAGATCGAGGTCGGACCACTCTTTGACTTCGCCCGACGCGCATGAACCGAACAGGATGATTCGCTCAGGGCACATGCGCTGTGTAACGATATGTACGAATCGCCTCAACTCTTGCTCAAGGAACCTGGCGCGGTCACGGACTTTCTCTGTCTCAAGAGAATTTAGTTGCGCCAGCCACACTGAGGAGAGTTCGATACGTACAGCAGCCTGGCTTATGGCCGAAGGTTGGTCCGCGCTGACTGACATCTCGACCCCATAATGTGATGGTACAAGGCATCACCGCTCGTGTTGTCGTTGTAGCTGTATACTAGCACATTCAGAATGCATGACAGAGCGCACGCGATTAGGTCGCGGTGCGGAGATAGATGCCCCAGTAGCCGAAGTGGACGCCGTAGCGGTGGGACAGGCTTTCCATGGTCTCGTTGGGTCCATAGACGCGCGGCAAGACGGCCAGGAAAGGCTTGAGGTCGAGCAGCATGCGCTCCATGCGCCCCAAGCCACGCAACAGAATGAAGGCCGCTGACCATGCGCCGATGCCTTTGATGCCGCGCAGCCAGGCCTCGGCCTCGTCGTAGGGTCCCATGCGCAGGAAGTCCTCGTCGGCCGTGGCCAAGGCGGACACCACCGCGCTCAGGTACTCGGCCCGCCGCTCGTTGCCGATAACCATAGCGTATTCGTTGGGGCCGATCCCGACCAGGCACTCCAACTCAGGAGTTGAGTTACACTTGTGAGTATTCTACTCGACTACTGGCCACCAACTTCGGGAGAGGGAATGTCGTATTCAGCCGAGATCAGCAGGTCAAATCCATCCTGCTTCTTATTCCTCATCGATCAGTCCGGCTCGATGCAGGACGTACTCGACCCGACCGCCGCGCAGGCGTTGCCGCAGCCGGTAGTCGAGGATGGCCGCGCCTATACACATACGGCGCAGGGCAAGACCAAGGCGCAGGCGGTGGCCGACGCGATCAACCGCCTGCTGCAGAATCTGGTCATCAAATGCGCCAAGTCCGAGGGCGTGCGCGACTACTATCACGTGGGGGTGATCGGTTACGGGGCGCGGGTAGGACCGGCGTTTAGCGGTCCCCTGGCTGGACGCGAGCTGGCCCTGATCGGCGAGGTCGCCAACCTGCCCGCGCGCCTTGAGGAGCGCGTCAGGCGGATCGACGACGGGGCCGGTGGTCTGATTAGCCAGACGATCAAGTTCCCTATCTGGTTCGACACCGTCGCCGACGGCGGAACGCCGATGTGTCAGGTCCTGAATAGGGCGCAAGCCATCCTCGCGGGCTGGCTGGTGCAGCATCCGCGCTGCTTCCCGCCGATCGTCATCAACATCACCGATGGCGAGTCGACCGACGGCGACCCCACGGGCGCTGCTAATGGCCTCAAGGACCTGGCCAGCGAGGACGGCAATGTCCTGCTATTCAACCTGCACATCTCGGGACTGGACGCCAGGCCCATCGAGTTTGCCGACGACGAGCGCGAGCTGCCCGACGGGTACGCCCAGCTGCTCTTCCGCCTCTCCAGTGCCCTCCCCGACTACATGCGGGCCATCGCGCGGCAAGAAGGCTATCGCGTCTCCGCGCGCACGCGCGGGTTCGTCTTCAACGGCGGCATCGAGTCGGTCATCAGTTTCCTGGATATCGGCACGCGCCCGAGCAATCTGCGTTAGCCGTTAGCCGATGACAAGCTAGGTGCTGACAGTCGCGGTAGGGGGCATGGAGTAGGTGTCGGAGTTGGACGTTGAGGCGCAAGCGGAGACGCGCGGACAAGCGCGCCTGCTGGAGTGGGTCAGCGCGCGGGCGTTCTGGCTGCCCAAAGCCGGCCACCGCATGGAGGAGTACGAGGACGCCTACTGGCCACTCACCGCGTCCGACCCAACGCCCGCGGCGGACATCCCGTCCAAGCAGATACAGGTGGCGCGGTACGCCGTGGCCGATGGCGCAACCGAGACGTCGTTCTCCAGGCTCTGGGCCAACATCCTCGTCCGGGCGTTTGGGACGGGAGGACTCGTCCCGGATAGCGAGGACACGGACGGGACCCGTCAAGGGGAGGGGGACCTGGCGCGACGGCTACACCCGCTTCAGGAAGCCTGGCAGGCCGCGCTGACCGGAAAGTCCCTACCGTGGTACGCGGAGGAAAAAGCACAACTCGGCGCCTTCTCCGCACTGCTCGGGCTGACCCTCTGGGACGGCAACACGGAGGACGGGCGGCGCTATCGCGGCGTGGCGATCGGCGACAGCTGCCTCTTCCATGTACGCGACGACGCACTTATCAGCGCATTCCCCTTGCAACGCTCGACGGACTTTAACAGCCGGCCCGCCCTGCTCTCCAGCAACCCGGCGCGCAATGACGAACTTGCCGGCCTTATCACCGCCCGCACGGGTTCATGGCAGCCCGGCGACGTCTTCTATCTGCTGACCGACGCCCTGGCCTGCTGGATCTTGCGCCGTTGCGAGGAAGCGCGTCAGCAGGACGAGGAGGGGGCGCGTCAGCAGGGCGGGAAGGTCGACTCACCCTGGCCAATGCTACGGCGCCTCACGGATCAAGAGGATCAGGAGGCGTTCATTCGCCTGGTCGAGGAGGCACGCGCGGCGGAAACAATGCGCAACGACGACGTGACGCTGTTGTCAATCCGCGTCGGCAGGCAAGCGCCCATATCGTCCGGTCCGATCCGCGTGACGGATGGGGCGGAGCAACGCGATATGATGAGTAAGACCCACGCCGAGGCAGGCAAGGTTTAGGAGAGAGCAGTGCCGCGTCCCACGCCCCAGGACTACAACGAGGCTATCCAGAATCCGTGGGCCTGCTTCGCCGACCCGACCCTGCGTGCGGGCCAGCCGGAGTTGACGGCATTGGGCCTGCCCCGCCCGGTCAGCGGGGGCTTCGCCAGCGTGTACCGCCTGCACTCGGGCGATCAGGACTGGGCGGTGCGGTGCTTCCTCAGCGACGTCCCCGATCAGCAAGAACGCTACGGGGTCGTCGGCCGCTACCTGTCGGAGCACAGCCTGCCCTACATGGTCGGCTTCGACTTCCTGCCGCGGGGTATACACGTGCGCGGAGACTGGGCGCCCATCCTCAAGATGGAGTGGATACAGGGGATCGGCCTGGCCGAGTACGTCGCGGCCAATCTGCATACCCCGGGCGCGCTGTCGTACCTGGCCAACCGCTGGCTGGAGATGGTGCGGGCGCTGCGCGCGGCCGGCATCGCGCACGGCGATCTGCAGCACGGCAACGTGCTTGTGGTGGGGGACGAACTGCGCCTGATCGACTACGACGGCATGTTCGTGCCCACGCTGGCCAGCCGCATCAGCCATGAGTTGGGGCACCGCAACTACCAGCACCCCCAACGAGTCGCCACGGACTTCGACGCCGGCCTGGACAACTTCTCGGCCTGGGTCATCTACGTCTCGCTGCGGGCCTTGGAGCGCGATCCCGACCTGTGGCCGCGCGTGGCGGAGGCAGGCGACGAGTGCCTCCTATTCCGCCGGGATGATTTCGAGCGCCCCTACGCCTCGGCCACACTGAAGAGGCTGACGGGGCACCGCGACGCGCGTATCCAGGCGCTGGGACGTGCCTTCGAGGGTTTGCTCTACCGCGACAGGCACGATATCCCGGTCCTGGACGCTGATGAACCGGTCGCCGCGCCCTCGCGCGTGATGCCGGCGCGGCGCGGGGACGCCCCCACATCCATGCCCACGTCCATGCCCGCCTGGCTGATCGACCACGTCCCACGACCGGTTGGGGCGGCGAAACAGGCTAGGGCGGACGCCGACCACGGCCAGATCCGTGACTTGTCCGGCGGGGACGCCACGTGGGTGAGCGCCCACGTGACGCCGGTGATGATAACGGAGCAACGCGCGTTTGAGACCTCTCCAGCTGCGCCGCAGCAGGTCGCCGCCCTGTCCGTCGCGATCGTCGTGCTGGTGCTGATCGCCGTGTCCACGACCGCGGTACCGGTCTACCTGGCGTTGCTGGTGGCCGATGCCGCCCTGCTGGTGAACTACATCGTGCTGATCGTCTGCTACCGGCGCGACCCGGCCGTGGCCGCGCAGCGTGGCGTGCGCGAGCGCATGCGGCGCGAGCAACGGGCCGTCGTCGCGGCGCAAGGGCGGCGCAAGAGGAACGAGCGGCGCAGGGACCGCCTGAACGCCGCCGAGACACGAGCGCGGCAGGCCCTCCAACGGGGGCAGGCGGCGTGGCAAGAGAAGGAGCAGGCGGAGCACGATCGGGTGCAGGAGGCGCTGGTGTCCGTCGTGGCGGAGTCCGACCAGCGGCGGCGAGCCGTCGCGCAACAGGAGCAGGACGCGATCACCGGGCTACACGTCCATCGCGCCCACAGACTCAATGGGTACGTCCGGGAACTCGACGCCATCAACCTGGCCGAGTCCAACGAGCTGTCGTGGACTTTGCGGGCGGTGCGCGATCGCGCCGTCCGCGACTACCTGCGCCGCTGCGCCATCGCTACCACAGCTATTCCCGGCGTCGGGGACACCACCAGGCAGAGACTGGGCCAGTACGGGTTGCGCACCGCGGCCGACCTCGACGACGATGCCGTGCGCCGCATCCCTGGCATCGGACCTGCCGAGGCCATGGCGCTGGAAAACTGGCGGCAGGCCAGGACGAGCGAGGCCGGCCGCATGACGCCGGCGGCCCTGGACCCGGCACGGGTCGCGGCGGTCAGGTCCTCCTACGAGCCGCGCAGGCGCGCGGTCCAGCAGCACATCGACCGGGAGCGGGAGCGGCTAGCCGGCGAGGCCACCGCCATCGCCGACCGCTACAGGGGAGTGCGGCAGCGTATCGACACCGAGCAGTTGGCGGCGCAGGTCAAGGCCGGCAAGCAGGACAAGGCCATCGCCGACCGCTACAGCAAGCGGCATGTGCTCATCGGCATGGACCTAACGCGACTACGCGAGGAATACCAGCAACGCTACGAGGAACTCGACGCGGAGGCCGAGAGCACGCGCACGCAGTTGGACAGTCACAATTGGCAACTCGCCCGCACCCGCCGCGAGTTGGCGGCGTTCGAAGAACTCTCACTGGGCCGTTATGCCCGCCACGCCCTCTTCAGCCGCCACGCAGCTTAAACGCCGACACAATTACATCGAAACCTGGAATAGCAGTAGCAGGGAGTGACATGAGCGAAGCGGATGCGATGGCACGATCAGTCGCGCCATGCACGAGGGCCAGTCTGGCCGACGACCTACGGACGCTGGGCGTGCTGCCCGGTATGACCATGCTCGTCCACTCATCACTCAGTGCGCTGGGTTGGGTGTTGGGTGTGCGGCGGCTCGGTCGCCGTGGTCCAGGCGCTGATGGACGCGCTGACTCCGGGCGGTACTCTCGTAATGCCGACCCACTCGGGCGACCTCTCCGACCCGGCGGGCTGGCGGAACCCGCCCGTCCCAAAGGAGTGGATCCCCGTGATCCGCGAGGCCATGCCGGCGTACGACCCGCGCGTCACGCCAACGCGCTCCATGGGACGGATCGTAGAAACCTTCCGCACCTGGCCGGACGTGATGCGCAGCGCGCATCCGCAGCTATCCTTCGCTGCCTGGGGTCGGCAGGCCGAGGGGATCGTACAGGGGCACGCGCTAGACTATGGGCTCGGCGAGGGGTCGCCGCTGGCGCGCATCTACGATCAGGATGGTCACGTGCTGCTGCTCGGTGTCGGCCACGACAGCAACACGTCGTTCCACCTGGCGGAGTATCGCACTCCGGGCACGCACGAGACACGGCAAGGGACGCCGATCCTCGTGGACGGCCGGCGCACCTGGGCCACCTACCGGGAGATCGAACTGGATGAGGAGCCGTTCCCATCCATCGGCGCCGCATTCGAGGAGGAGAATGGAGCGACAGAATCGGTACGGCGGAGTCAGGTCGGCGTGGCCGAAGCACACCTATTCCGCCAGCGCGCGGCCGTGGACTTTGCCGTCGCCTGGCTGCGGCGAAGTCGAGGCGTCGCGTGACCCGGCTCAGTCGACGATGGCCTCGGCCTCGATCTCGACCTTCCAACGCGGGTCGAGCAGCCCGGCGACGACGACCATCGTAGCGGCGGGCCGCACCGCGCCGAAGACCTCGCCGTGGACGCGACCAATGGCCTCAGCGTCGCCGGAGGATGTGATGAACACACGGGTGCGGACGACGTGCCGGGGCTTCGCGCCGGCCTTGCGCAGCGCGGCCAGGATAATGTCGAGGACGCGACGGGTCTGCGCGGCAGGGTCAGGGTCACAAGAGCCGTCGGGCCAGACCGGCGCGGTACCCGCCACCAGCACGCGGTCGCCGACGCGGATGGCGCGGCTAAAGCCAATGGTCGGCTCGAAGGGCGAGCCGGAAGAGATGCGCTGGCGCTCGACTGGCATAGACGCCTACCTCATGAGGTGACAAGGGCGCGGGGCTGGATGTAGCAACCCAGATCCGTGAGTGATTGTGCTGCTACAGGGCCTCAATACTCTCCACCTTGACTGCACTGGTCAATAGAGCATCTAGGTCGCCACTTCCGGCCGCTGCAATTCGGGACTCCAGCATTGTCGGGATCGTCCCGAAGCGCACCTGTAACATTGTATGCAAGGCGGCTCGCTTACCCTCAACTTGTCCCTGCGCCTCGGCCTGCGCCTTCTCCTGTGCCAGCCGCGCCTTCTCCTCGGCCAACCGCGCCTTCTCCTCGGCCAACCGCGCCTCGGCCTGCGCCTTCTCCTCGGCCAGCCGCGCCTCGGCCTGCGCCTTCTCCTCGGCCAGCCGGGCCTTGAAATGTTCCTCCTTCTGCCTGAGATCTTCGTACTTCTGTTTGAACTCGTCCTCTACCTGTGCCAGGCGGTAGTCGATCAATTGCTCCAATACGCTTTGCATCCCCATCTCCTTCAGAATCGCCATGATCACCGCTACGTCTACCCTATGGTACGCCAAACCCAGCAACGCCCCTACCGTCATCTCCCGCGTCTCTGCCGGAAGGGCCTCGCTCAGCCGTGCCGCCTCGGGCAAGATCTCCTCCAGGGCCTGCTCCTGGCGCATCAACGGCAGGAAAATCAGTTGCACCTGGTCGTCTTGCGTCAGGGTCTCTCCGCGCGCGACCTTCTCCCTCAGCTCGCGCAACACCGATGTGCCATCCTCGTTCCCGAGCAAGACAATGCGCGGTTGGAACACGCACTGCGAGGTGTTAAATTCCGGGGGCGCCGACGTGATCCCGGCGCCGTAAAAGACGACGGTGGTGACAGGCTTGCGGTAGCGAGCGTGCGCGGCCAGATGGTAGCCCAGGAAGCGCCCCAGGTCGTCGACGCGCACCGTCGTCTGGAACTCGATATGCAGGATCGAACCGTCGGCGAGGCGGAACAGCAGGTCGGTCTCCTCGGTTTCGATCCGCAGGCTGGGTACCTCGGACGGCAGCGCGGCGACAATCGCCGGCAGGTCGGGTTGGAAGCGGGCCAGGATGTCGCCACGCAGGGCATCGGCCACCACTTTGAGGGCAATGTCCTTGCTCTGGTACGCCACGCCGATCAGCAGAGGCTCTCGCGCCGCGGACTTCTTGTTGGATCTCGTCCTCTTCGTTGCGGGTGCTCCCGCTCCGGTCTTCTTGGACTGCGGTCGAGATGCGGATGTCTTCCTATCGGATGGAGTCCCCGCGCCCGGCGCGGATGCTCGGGGCTCGGATGCCGGAGTCTCTGGCATGCGACCACCTCCTTGGGTACACTGATACACGCGCGCAGGTCACGCTCAGCTAGCGGACCAGACGGGGGCTCAACCAAACTCGGCGACGACGGACGCCCGCTATCCAGCCCCGTTGTTGGATAGTATAGCGTAAGCGCCACATGTCTATGCTCGGCGTGTCACCCGACGGAGAGTTCCACACACGGCAGGTTATGATCGGAGGTCGCGGCGCAATAATTTGCCGGCGGCGTTGCGGGGCAGCGCGTCGACAACAAAGATCTGTGATGGAACCTTGTAGCGAGCCAGACGCTCGCGGCAGAAGGCGATGAGTTCGTCGGCGACGATCCCAGCCACGGATTCCGGCCGATCCTCAACTGGTGGACTAATGGCCAGCTGGTCGTCATCGGATATATCGGGTCTGAGGACAACGTAGGCGACGGGAACCTGCCCCCATCGTGGGTCGTCCGCGCCTACCACGCCGGCCTCGGCGACGAAGGGATGAGCGGACAGCACGGCCTCGACCTCGGCGGGGTAGACGTTCTCGCCGCCGGAGATGATGAGGTCGCTGCGCCGATCCAGCACGTAGAGGTAACCCTCGGCGTCGATGCGGCCGAGGTCGCCCGTGTGCAGCCAGCCGTCCCGCAGGACGCGCGTGGTCTCCTCGGGCCGGTCAGCGTAGCCCGGCGTCACGGTCGGGCCTCGTAGCGCGATCTCGCCCACCTCGTCCGCTCCCACCGGCATGCCGTCCCGCTCGATACGCAATTCATTGGGCAGTAAGGGCTTGCCGGTCGAGCCGGGCTTGCGCAGGGCATCGGCGGGTGAGAGGGTGACGGCCTGCGAGGCGGTCTCGGTCATCCCGTAGGTCTGGACGGCGGGAACGCCGCGCCGCAGGCACTCCTCGAGCAGCGGCAGCGGAACCGGGCCGCCCCCGACCAGCACTTGCCGCAGCGTCGGCGGGTAGGGACGGTCGCCGCGCGCGTCGAACATGCGCCGCAGCATCGAGGCCACGACCGACACGACCGTCACGCCGTCCTCGTCGATGGCCCGGTTAACGGCCACGGGATCGAATCGCTCGTGGACCAGGACGGGCATGCCATAGATAACGCCGCGCATCAGGATAGAGAGCCCGCCGACGTGGAAGAGTGGCAGCACGGCGAGCCAGCGGTCGTCGTCGCGCAGGCCCAGATTGAGCGCCGAGCCGATGGCGCTCCACCAGTGGTTGCCGTAGGTCAGCATCACGCCCTTGGGCCGTCCAGTCGTGCCCGAGGTATAGATGACCGTATGCACAGCGGCAAGGTCGACGCGGTCGCGCGGTACGAAAGCACTTTCGCATGGCAGATTGTCATGTCCCTGCGGGACGCCCTCACCCATGAAAACCGGCAATGTACGCAGCAGGCTAGCGAAGGCATCGACGCGCAGGTCATGGAGCGGAACGTTTCCCTCCTCTCCCGTGGGTGAAGGAAGAGATTGGGGAGTGAGGATTTCGCGCGCGGACGCTTCGTTAGCCTCGTCGTAGAGGAACAGGGAGGGGCGCGAGTCTGCGATCTGCCAGGCCAGCTCCGGCGGGGCCAGGCGCACGTTCAAGGGAACCAACACGGCGCCAGCGCGGCCCACGCCGTGGACCAGCTCGACCATGGGCACGCCGTTGCGCAGCAGCACGGCCACGCGGTCCCCCGGTTGCACGCCAAGCCCCACCAACCGACGCGCCACGTCGGTGGCCCGCCGGTCCAACGCACCGAACATCAGGCACTCGTCGCCGGCCGCCAACGCCACCTGCTCCGGCGCGAGGCGCGCGCGCGCGGCCAGCCAATCGGGCATACCCTCAGAGACCCTCACCCCCTGCCCATGCGGATTGGTCTCTCGGCTCTGCGGAGCCGACAGCCCAACCGGCTCTCCCTGTGCGCGGGAGGGGGGATTGGTGAGTGGGTCAAGAAGAACACCACACGCCCGGCTCTCCCTGTGCGCGGGAGGGGGGAGAAGGATAGCTTGACTCCCCCGAGCTCCATGAGGGAGAGAGGGCTGAGGGGTGGGAGATCTCCATCAATGCACCAGCAGACAAACGGCGAACAGCACGCCAAACACGAGTTGGAGCAGTCCTGTCCCCTTGAGGGATTTATTGAGGGTAGGGCCGTCCGCGTGCGTGCCGACGGTGCGGACCAGGCGTACGGCTACAGGTAGCGTGAGCAGCGGCAGCCAGAACAGCCACGACGCGGCGCCAAGGGTCCACATCACAGGTGGGAAGAGATATGAGCCCAGCACGCACAGCGCATACTGTGCGCGAGTGGCGCGCCGCCCGATGCGCACGGCCATGGTGCGCTTGCCGGCGACGCGGTCGGTCTCGATGTCGCGCACGTTGTTGACGACCAGGATGGCGGTGATCAGCAGGCCCATCGGGACAGAAGCGGCCAGGGCAGTCCCGCTAATAGCATTGGCCTGGACGTAATAGGTACCGGTCACGGCAACCACCCCGAAGAAGATGAACACGAACACGTCGCCGAGGCCATGATAGCCCAGGGGATACGGCCCGCCGGTATAGGCAATGCCGGCGGCGATGCAGGCCAGCCCAACCAGCAAGATCGGCCAGCCACCCACAATCACCAGATACAGCCCAACCAGCGCGGCCAGCCCGAACGCCAGCGCCGTCGCGCGGGCAATCTGACGCTCACTGAAGATGCCGCTCTGGGTCACGCGGACGGGACCTAGCCGCGCGTCCGTGTCGGCCCCCTTCCTGAAGTCGAACCAGTCGTTGGCGAAATTGGCGCCGATCTGGATCAAGACGGCGGCTACCAGCGTGGCCAGGAACGGCAGGGCACGAAAGTGCCCGCCACGATAGGCCACCGCCGTGCCCACCAGTACGGGCGCGACCGCGGCGGGCAGCGTGGCTGGCCGCGCCGCCAGCAGCCAGGCGCGCGCCCCGCTCGGCGCGGCGATTAGCGATGGTACAGTTGTCACAAGCGACGCCCTCCTACGATCCTCACTCGTCACTAACCACTAGCCACTAGTCACTTAGGGCAAGCGGGGGAAACCTGAGAAGTCGGGCTTGCGCTTCTCCAGGTAGGCTTGCTTGCCCTCGCGCGCCTCGTCGGTCATATAGTAGAGCATGGTAGCGTCGCCCGCGAGCTGCTGCAGGCCAGCCAGACCGTCGGTGTCGGCGTTAAAGGCCGCCTTCAGGAAGCGGAGGGCGATGGGGCTCTTCTCCAGGATCTCGCCGCACCACTGCACCGTCTCCTCCTCCAGCCGCTCCAGCGGGACCACGGTGTTGACGAGGCCCATCTCCAATGCTTGCTCGGCATTGTACTGGCGGCACAGGTACCAGATCTCGCGGGCCCGCTTGTGCCCGACCACGCGCGCCAGGTACGTCGCGCCCCAGCCGGCGTCGAACGAGCCCACGCGGGGTCCCGTCTGGCCGAAGACGGCGTTGTCGGCGGCGACGGTGAGGTCGCACAGCAAGTGCAGCACGTGGCCGCCGCCGATGGCGTATCCCGCCACCATGGCGATGACCGGCTTGGGCAGATACTTGATGACCCGCTGCAGGTCGAGCGCGTTGAGGCGCGGCACCCCGTCGTCGCCGACGTAGCCGCCCTCGCCGCGCACCCGCTGGTCGCCGCCAGAGCAGAAGGCCTTGTCGCCCGCCCCGGTCAGGATGACCACGCCGACCTCGCGATCCTCGTTGGCGCGGTTGAAGGCGTCGATCAGTTCGAACAGCGTCTGGGGACGAAACGCGTTGCGCACCTCGGGGCGGTTGATAGTGATCTTGGCGATCCCACCGGACTTCTCGAACAGGATGTCCGTGTACTCACGGACAGCTTGCCACTCGACAGGCATCTTTCCTCCTCTACTAACCATTGGTCTACGACTGCTATGACGTAGCAGCACGAAGATTGCAGTGTACCGTGTCAGGACAGGGGTAGGGGCGTACTCGATACGCCCCTACGGACAGCAACCGACCGCGGTCGGCGTCGTTTGCCATGTGACCGCGGTTGCAGGCTTGAGCATCAGCCATGTGTCTCGCTTAGAAAGTCGACGACGAGGCGGTCGAACTCTTGGAGTTGTTCCAGGTGTACGGCGTGGCCGGCGTCGGGGACGATGGCCAACCGCGCGGCGGGCATACGCGCGGCCATGGCGGTCGCAATGTCGGCGAACTTCTGATCCAGGGCGCCGGCGATCAGCAGGCTGGGCATGGCGACAGTGTCGAGGCGGTCCCACAGCGACCGCTGGGCGCCAACGCTGTTGCAGCGCACGCTGTTGGCCAGTCCCACGGGAGTGTTACGCAGCCGCTCCCGGCGCAGGGCCTCGCGAACCTCAGCGGGGAGCCGCTGTTGCGTGGCGAAGAGCGGCTGCGCCTCCCACGAATCGACGAAGGGCTCGACGCCGCGCAGTTCGATGTCAAAGGCGAGGCGCTCGTCGGCGGCGCGGCGGGCACGGCGCTCGGCGTCGTCGGCCAGCCCGGGCGTGCCGCCCTCCAGGATCAAACGGGAGACGCGCGCGGGCATGGCGGCGGCCATCTGCAAGGCCACGCGCGCGCCCATGGAGTAGCCCAGGATGCCAATAGGGGTTTCCGCGTCGCCCAGTGCGTCGGCGAGACCCCACAGGTCGCATACCTGGGCGTCCATGCGGTAGTGCAGCGGCTCGACGGGCGCGTCCGAGTTGCCGTGACCGATCAGGTCGACCGCGACGGCCATAACGTGGGGAGTGAGCGCGGGCAGATGCGGGACCCACGTCGTGCCGCTGCCAGTAAAGCCATGCAGCAGCAGCAACGGCGGGCCATCGCCGGTCACCTCGACGTTCAGACCGATGCCGTTGACCTCATATCGTGTCATAGGGCCTCCTTGACGGCCTTCCAGATCTCACGGTGGAGCATAACGTTGCGGTCGCGGTCGGTGCGCAGCTCGACGATCTGCACGCCGGGCGCGCCCAGGCTGGCGGACACCGCTCGACGGAACGCTGGCCAGGAGGCGACGGTCTCGAAGCCGCACCCGTACATGCGGGCGACGGGCGCAAAGTCGAGTCCCGTCGGCGTGCCGAAGAGGCGCTCGAAGTCCTCGACGCCCGCGGCCTGCGGCAGGAACGAGAATATGCCGCCACCGTCGTTGTTGAGCAGGATGATGGTCGCGTCCAGGTTATGCTGTTTGGCCGCCAACAAGCCGTTCATATCGTGGTAGAATGAGAGATCGCCGATCACGAGCACCAGCGGCCCCTGCCCTTCTCCCCTACCAGCCATGTGCGCGGCCGCGCCAAGCGCGCTGGAAACTACGCCATCAATACCGTTGGCGCCACGGTTGCAAAGGAAGCGGACGTAGCGGCTGCTGCCAGGGAAGAAGGTGTCCAGGTCGCGCACCGGCATGCTGTTGCCCGCGTAGAGCGTGGCTCCAGCGGGCAACAGCGTAGCCAATTCGGCGAACACCTTGCCCTCGAACGGCTCGTCCAACCGCTCTAGATAGGCCTGGACCCCCTCGCGCGCCCGGAGATCAGCATTGTGCCATGACTCTAGCCACGCCCGCGCCGGTGTATGACCGACCTCGAAGAGCTTGGCCGACAAATCGCCGCACAGCTTCACTGGATCGGCGTGTACGACGACGTTCGCACGGGCAGAGGGGTCCTGCCAGCCGCCGTCTCCGTCGACGAGGACATGCAGAGCGATTCGGTTGAGGAACGTTAGCAGCCCTTTGGACGTCGGGACGGCGCCGAAGCGCACCACGACATCCGGCGTCAACGCGTCGATGCTCTCGTCCGGCGCGGCATGCAGCAGCGCGTCGTAGGCGTCGCAGATCAAGGCTCGGTCGCGCGTACCACAACGGACGCCCGAGAGTGGATCGGCCAGGATCGGATAGCCCAGGGCAGCGGCCAACTCCGTGACCGCGTCGGCAAGGCCGGCATCGGCTTGCGGCCCGCACACAATCAGTCCACGCTCGATCCCCCTGAGCAGATCGGCCACGTTGGCCACGTCCCGCTCCGATGCGGCCCTTGCTCCCTTCACGACGGGCATGTCGCCCATGACCTGGTACATATGTGTCCCCGCCTCCGGAGGCAAAGCCGCAAGCAACGATGAGAAGGGTTCCGGCTCTTCCCTGTTGCGAGGGATGTACGGGACGAAGGGCTCGCGGAAGGGCAGGTTGAGGTGCACGGGGCCAGCCGGGGCCTCGCTGGCCGTGGCGACGGCGCGAGCGGCGGTGGCGACGGCGTAGCGCAGCATGGACTCACTCTCCTCGGGCAAGGCCATCTCCATAAACCACTTGGCGTGGCGGCCGTAGAGATTGAGTTGGTCGATAGCCTGCGGCGCGCCATTCTCGCGCAGCTCGGGCGGCCGGTCCGCCGTGAGTACCACCAGCGGGACACGGCCGTAGCGCGCCTCGACCACGGCGGGGTAGAAGTTGGCCGCGGCCGTCCCCGAGGTACAGGCAATCGCGACGGGTGTGCCCGAGGCCTTGGCCAACCCCAGCGCGAAAAAGGCGCAGGAGCGCTCGTCGACGTGCATCCAGAGTTTGATGGTGGGGTGCGCGGCCAGGCTCAGGGCCAGCGGCGTGGAGCGCGAGCCGGGGCAGAGGCAGGCATGGCGCACGCCGGACAGCGCCAGCGCGTCGACCAGCGCGCCGACGTAGGCGTAGGTCGCGCTAAGGTGTTGATCGGTCGTCATATCTCCCATGCTCAACTAACGGCTAAAGCCCCGAGCATAGGGCGCAGCTTGAGGCAGGTTTCGGCGTACTCGTCGGCGGGGCGCGAGTCGGCCACGACGCCGCAGCCAGCGAAGAGCGTGGCCTCGTTGCCGCGCAGCAGGGCCGAGCGCAGGGCCACCGCGAACTCGCCCTCACAGTGACGATCAACGTAGCCGACGGGACCGGCGTACCAGCCACGATCAAGCCCTTCGCGCTCATGGATGAAGCGCAGCGCCGCGTCGCGCGGATACCCGCCCACGGCGGGCGTGGGGTGCAGCCGCGTCACGAGGTCGAGCACGCCGACCCCGTCGCGCACGCGGCCCTCAACCGGCGTGTAGAGGTGCTGCACGTTGGGCAGGCGCAGCAATCGCGGCGCGCCGGGGATCGACAGGCCGGTGCAGAGGTCGTCCAGCGCCGCCCGCACCGTGCGCACCACCACGGCGTGCTCGGCGCGGTTCTTTTCGCTGCGCATCAACGCCTCGCCGGACTGCTCATCCTCGGCCGCCGTTGCACCACGTGACGCCGAACCGGCCAGGCAGGCCACGTCGACCATGCCATTGGCAAGCCGCACCAGCCGCTCGGGTGTCGCCCCCAGGAAGCAGACATTCTCTCCCGAACGACCCGTACCGCTACCGGGCCAGCGATGGCCGCGCGCCACGGCGAAGATATAGGCGGCGGGGTAGGTGGCGCGCAAGCGGCGCAGGGCGCGCATCGCGTCGAGCGGATGGTCGGCGCGGACGCGCACGGAACGAGCTAGCACAACCTTCTCGAACAGGCCATCCCCGCAGGCCGCGGCGCCCTCCGCGACGAGTTCCTCCCACTCCCCACGCGGCCGGACATCGGAAACACAGGCGTCGCCATGGTCCCTGCTGGATTCATCATGGCGCATCAGCACATCGTCGGCCAGCCGGAGTACACTCGTCAGGTCCGACTCGGCCGCGCGGTCGGAGTCAACCAACAGGTTAGCGGTCAGGGTCGTGACATCACCGGTCGCGGAGAGCAGCAGGCGCGGCAGGGTCAGGCGGCCGGCGGGGAAGCCATCCCACAAAGGCGTGGACGGACGGCATGGATCGAAGGCAAAGCCGCCCATCAGCAGGGGTCCGGCCAGATGGCCACGCGCGTTATCGCCGTCATAGGTGACGGCATCGCGCAGCAGATTTTGCCAGGCACGGGCGCTCTCGGCCGCGCCGGCCTCGACACTCCACGCGGCGCCGATACCCAGCAGAGCCATACCTGAGTCGGGCCGCTCCCAGTAGAGACAATCAAACCCGAGGGCGCCCGCGCACGCGAAGGAGTCGAGGAAGTCGAGGGGCGACACGACGACGGTGGCGCTGACCAGCACAGTTGTGTCGGTGACCCGGACGCGGCGCAAGGCGTCGCGCAGGCGCTCGCACAATACATCCAAGGTGGGGGGAGGGGCATAGGACAAACCTAAGCGGACGGGAGGGCAATCTAGCGTGACCACGTGTGGACCTCCTGCGCAATGGCAGGCTCAGGGGCGCCAATACTACGCAGCAATAAGGAGCGCAGGGCAGGGTAGGCATCGTCCAGGCGTTCGGGCTGGCCGGTCAGCACCCAGCGCACCACCACCTCGTTGAGGGCGCCGAACCAGACCGTGCCGGCGAGCCCGGTATCGAGCGGGGCGATGACCCCGGCGGCGACGGCCTCGTCAAGGTGATGCGCGATGAGGCGGCCAAAGTCGCCGTGGATAGTCATCAGGACGTGGCTGAACTCGGGTCCCGCGCCGGGCGCATCGACCAGGAAGAGGCGGGCCAGCGTGCGATGCTCGGCGAAGAGGCGCAGCACGGTCAGCAGCGCGGCGTCCACGCGGGCGATAGGATCGGGCGCGACGGAGATGGCGCGCTCTACGCGGTCGGTCAGCAGCGCGGCGGTGCGGCGCAGCAGGGCGTCGAAGATAGCTCCCTTGTTGGGGAAGTGGAAGTAGATACCGCCCTTGGAAGTCCCCGCCGCGGCCGAGATGTCGTCGACCGCCGCGTCGCGGTAGCCCTTGCGGGTAAAGACATCGAGCGCGGCGTCGAGGATGCGCTGGTAGCGCACCCGGCTGCGCTCCTGCTGTTGTTGTGGCTCACCCGTCACCATCATCGTCCCACCATCCGCTACTCGAAGAAACAAACCGACGAGTCGGTCTGTTTTTAGTATACCCCATTCTATGCCGCGGCCAGCGGCCATGTATGTAGCGATGGAAGACGGGTCTTTCCCTGGACAGCCAACCTCCTCCACCCGCTCTTTTGTGCGCTATTCGTCCATTGTTCGCCATTATACGCGGATGCATTATGCATGCGTGTATAATGATGAGGACACATATCTGCTTGGACGAGGCCCAGATGCCAGCGGTGATAGGTGCGGATGGAGGGTAGGATATGCCGAGCAATCCGTTCCGCTATGGAGACGTAGCAACTGGCCGCTACTTCACCGATAGGGTGGGCGAGTTGGCTGACGTGTGCGACGATGTGGCCAACGGACAAAACATTGTCATCATCTCGCCGCGCCGCTACGGCAAGACATCGCTGATGTACGAGGCCATGGATCGCTTGCGCAAAGAGCAGATCCTGGTCGCCTATCTCGATCTCTTTCGCACGCCGACCAAGGATCGATTCGCGGACCTCCTCGCCGCCGCGATCTATCACGGATTGGTCAATCCTGCCGAGCGCGCCGGACGGCTTGCCCTCGATCTTTTCCATAGATTGCCTATCCAGCCAAAGGTGACCATAGGAGCGGACGGGACACCGTCGTTCGAATTCTCAGCGGGACTGCGCTCCCGCGACGTCGACCAGACGATCGAGGAGCTGTTGGGGTTGCCGGGGAAAATCGCCGAGGAACGTCAGCGCCGCGTGGCCATCATCTTCGATGAGTTCCAACAGGTCCTGGAGATCGATGAACACTTGCCGGGCCTGATGCGGGCCGTCTTCCAGACGCAGGGCGAAGTCGCCCACGTGTTCATGGGCAGCAAAAGGCATCTCATGAATGACGTCTTCACCAACCGCAACCAGCCACTCTATAAGATGGCCAAGCCGGTCGTCCTCCATCCAATCAAACGCGACGATTTCGACGTATTCATCCGGGCGCGTTTTCGAGAGACAGGGCAGGGTATCGGCGACGACGCCGTCAACACCATCCTGGACATCACGGAGGGCCATCCGCATGATACTCAGGAACTCTGTTATTTCACCTGGGCTCTAACCAGAGGAGCCGGCAGAACCGCCGTTCTGGCGTCGGATGTATCGGACGCATTGGAACAGGTTCTCGACGCCGAGAGCGCCCACTTCATCACGCTGTGGGAGGACCTCTCCGTACACCAGCGCATTGTCCTGAGCGCACTCAGCGTCGAGTCGGGCCAGGTGTACAGCGAGGATTATCGCCGACGCCACCGCGTGGGGACGGCGGCATCCGTGCAGCGGTCGATCATGCGTCTCATCGATCGGGAGATTATCGAACAGTCCGCGGGGAATGGCTACCACATCGCGGATGTTTTCTTCCGCGTGTGGATCGAACGTCGCGTGCGATAGGCCGTTGTCCGACTCGTCCTCGGCATCGCGGTCGTCGCGTACCTCTTGGCCCGCCACCGGCAGCCATTGCCAACGGAGCACGGGTCTTTGTAGACGATCCTGAGTGACATAGAGTCGTGAGGAGATGATATGATTGATGGTAAGGAAAGAGGTAAGGAGAAGCAAAACGTGCAGGTAGAGGCAAAGATCACGAGTAAGGGACAGATAACGATTCCGCGCGATGTCAGGCGCGCCCTACAGGTCCAAGAGGGCGATACGGTCATCTTCGATGTCGAGGAGGACGGTGTGCGGCTCCGTCCCCGACATACGGGGTCCGTCCGTGCGTTCTTGGGCGCTTGTCGCATCGGACAGGGTAAAACGGTGGCGGAGATTGTAGCCGAGGTGCGCAGTCTGCGCGACGGTTAAGGCGCGCCGCACGAGACAGGGGGCGAGATGATCACCGTGATCGACACGAACATCATTGTAGGCGTGTTGGAGGGGGACGACGCGACAGCTGAGCACCTCGCGACGGTGATAGATCGGCTAGCGGACCATGGGTCACTATTCATCACACCTGTTGTCTATGCCGAACTGTTAGCGGCGCCGTCCCGCTCTCCTGCTATTATCGACGCATTCCTACAAGAAACCCCCGTTCGCGTTGACTGGGAGCTAGACGAAGCGGTGTGGCGGGCGGCGGGACTGGCGTATAGGGCTTATGGGCAGCAGCGCCGGACCGAGGCTGATGGGTTGGCGCCGCGCCGCATCCTGGCTGACTTCATCATCGGCGCGCATGCTCTACATCGCCGCGCCACCTTGCTCACCTGGGACGATAGCGTCTATCGGACGTATTTCTCCAGCCTTACGATTGTTGCGCCATAGCCGACAGCGGAGCACGACCTTGGGCCGTGATACCTTCGTGTCCTCGCCGGCGGGACACAGTGCCGCAGCTCCAGATGCCCATGTGTCGGTGCATCAGGCGGCGCTCAGGCGCTACCTACCTTCTTTCGTCACGGATGCCGATGTATTATTTAGGGGAGCACGGGTTGGAAGAGACGATGGCCGCGGCCACGATGACATTGGGAGAAAGTGTGCTATGCAGGTCGGACAGGAAGGCGCCGCGTACAAGCGCGTCCTGGTGACGCTGGATGGCTCTCCAAGCGCGGAGGAAGCGATTCCCCATGCGCTGGCGCAGGCACGCACCTTTGGAGCCGAGCTTATCTTGCTGCAAGTGCTCCCCACGTTGTTATCCCTGCCGGGGACATCGTCCATGACACGGGACACGGACGCGGCGGCCGACGAACCCAACGCCACGGAACACGGCGACACCAAGGACGCCAAGAACGATAAGCGGCAGGCGGCCAGGACCTATCTGCAGGCGGTGGCCGGCAACATGCGGAGCCAGGGGGTCCGGACAACGTACCGTGTCCGTCGCGGGGCCATCGCGGCCACGATCTTGCGGGAGACCGCCGCGACGCACGCCGATCTGATCGTCATGACGACGCATGGGGCGGGGCGTCTTCCTCGTCTGGTCGTAGGTTCCGTCGCAAATCAAATTGTCTCGCGCGCCCCGTGTCCGGTCCTGCTCATCCGCCCCAGCATGGCCGCGGACGTGGTAGAGGACGGCGTGCGCAACTTCGAAGACGACTCCGCGCACTTCGGGCTGCTGATCAAGCGTCCACTGGGCATCCGCACCGTGGCCCTGAACCGCATCGTGGGCAGCGTCGGACGCGCCTCGGATCTCAAGGCGGACTTCCTCCCGCCCAACCATCAAGGCAACGCGCGCTATAAGAGCGTGCTCAGAGCCATGGAGCAGGGCGTGATCCTGCAGCCGGTGGAGCTCTACAAGCTGGGGTACGACTACTACGTGCTCGACGGCAACCACCGCGTCGCCGCGGCGAAAGCGCTGGGCCAGACGGATATCGACGCCGACGTGACGGAATACCTGGAGGCGGAGAACAATGACGCGCACCGGGTGTATCTGGAACGGCGAGCGTTCGAAAGCGCCACCGGGCTGACGCGCGTCGGGGCGACGCGTGCCGGACACTATCCCCGCCTGGAGACCCTGATCCGCGCCTATGGCGAGCGCGAGGGCATCGCGGACCTGCGAGACGCGGCGCAGCGCTGGTACGCGCGCGTCTATCGCCCCCTGGCCATCAAGCTGCGCCGCGCGCAACTCACGCGCATCTTCCCCGGTGAGCGCACGGCCGATCTCTTCGTCCACCTGGACGACCTACGCGCACGAGAGGCGGAGCACCAAGGGCAGCGGACCGACCATCAGATCGATTACGAAGATGCATTGCGGATGATGCTGGCGCGCTATCGTAGTGGTCGCAAAAGGGCGCGCCTGCCCCTACCAGGCCTCGGCCTGCTGCTGAAGAAGGATGAGGAGGCCACGGCGGAGGCGTGAGGCCGGCGCTCGCTCTCCGGCTCAGCGTGCGGCAGGCCGGATGATGCTCCAGGCCAGCAAGCCGCACAAGACGAAGCCAAGGGCGTTGGCCACTCCATGGGAAGTGGGTGTCGGCAGGTTGCTCGCACTACCGACCCCGGCCAGCGCGCTGCTAGCCCCCATCCAGGTCAGGTAGAGCGGCAGCAACATCGCCACGCCGGAGACGGCCAGCAGCCCGGCGGCCAGGAACGGGCGGGTGCGCGGCGCGACCGCGAGGATGGTGAGCAACGCCAGCGCCAGTAGCGCGGCCGCCAGGATGGCCCTGGCTACGACATCCAGAGACGGCGCGACGGTACCTGCGATGGTCAGCAACGGCGTGCCCACGACGATGCCATAGGCGGCTACGCGGAACGTGCGCCATCGCCACGTCCTCCCTCGTGGCAGCGCCCTCCCGACCATCCCGGCCAGCACCGGCGTGGCAAAGAGCGCATAGTGGGCGTTCATGGCGGCTAGGAGCGCGCCGCCGCCGCCGGGTATGCCCTCGGCGCGCGCCTGGTAGAGCCACACCCCGGCAACGGGCAGCAGCAGCAGGCCGGCGGCGATGCAAACCTCTTCGATACGCCGTCCGTGGCGGTACAGCCGGTCGAGACCCAGAAGGGCGACGACGGCGCACAGCAGCAGCCAGCCCAGCGTCAGGAGCGCGGCGAGTGAGCCTGATGGCACGTAGAACGAGGCGCCGGCGAGCAGGGAAGCGGCCGGTTGGATCGCAACCGCCAGCCAGAACAGGCGCCGCGGCGCGGCCACCGAAGGCGCGGCGAGACCGATCGTTAGCGGGGCTACTACGAGTAGAGCAAGCAGAGTCAGATAGGTGGCTGTACTGACGTCGTCGCCGGAGACCGGCAAGGCGCCCAACAAAGCTAACCAAAGGATGCTGCCGATGATGGCGCTGATATGACACCAGCGTACCGGATCGGACCAGGTATCCCGCACGCGCAATTGTCCTTACGAGTTGCCAGTTGCCAGTTGCCAGTTGCCAGTTGCCAGTTGCCAGTTGCCAGTTGCCAGAAAGTATGCTCCCGGCGTATGTTCCCGTCTTAGCATGACGACGTGGAGATGGCCAATAGGCCTTTCGGGTCGGCTATGGCGCGAACAGAACGGCGGGGTGTAGCAAGCGATCACGCAGGTGGGCGACAGCGGCCTGCACTGGCTCCATCGCCGCTGGGTCAGCCGGCGCAGGCTCACGGTCGAAGAGGCGGCCGTAGCGCGGGTGCGCGGGCGTGGGCCGCTCGTCGGCCAGCGTGGCGACCAGGATGGCCCAGCAGCGCGCCGCGACCTCGGGGTTGTAGCCGCCGCCGCCGGTGACGAGCAGGCGCCCCTCGCACAGCTCGTGGGCGAGGCCGTGCAGGGCGCCGGCCGTCTCGGCATAGGCGGCGGTGGTCAGGGCCAGGCGAACCAGGGGGTCCTGGTAGTGGCCGTCGACGCCGTACTGAAGAATGATGACCTCGGGGCGGTACGCGCGCAGCAGCGGCACGACCAGATCGCGCAGCGCGTGTAGGTACGGCTCGTCGCCGCAACGGCGCGGCAGCGGCACATTGGCGGTGTAGCCGAACCCGGCGTCCGCGCCCAGTTCCTCGGCCGTCCCCGTGCCCGGGTAGAAACGTCCGTCGTAACGGTGCAACGAGATGTAGAGCACGGGCTCGTGGTACAGTTCCTCCTGCGTGCCGTCGCCGTGATGCCCATCGACGTCCACGACGGCGATGCGCCGCAGGCCGAACTCGTCCTGCAAGGCGCGCACGGCCACCACCACATCGTTGAAAACGCAGAAGCCGGAGGCGCGCTCACGGGCGGCGTGGTGCAGGCCGCCGCCGGGGTTGAACGCGTGAACCGCCGTGCCCACCGCCACCATGCGCGCCCCGGTGAGGCTGGCCCCGACGGCTATGAGGGCGCGCTGGTACAGGCCGGGATAGATCGGGGTGGAACGGTCGAAGCGTCCCTCGCCGCGCTCGGACTGCTCGCGCACCCAGCGGATGAACGCCGCGCTGTGCGCCCGCTCCAGCTCACGCTCGGTGACCGGCTCGGGATGGACCTGCCGCACGCGCTCCAGCAGGCCCAGCTCGCGGAGCAGGTCGTGGCCCAGGCGATAACGCCGCCACGAGTCGCTGATCGGCGAGAATCCGCGCCCGTCGTAGCGCTCGTGGTAGAGCAAGGCAGTAGTCGTGGACGCCATACCATCAGTGTACGCCGTTAGTGAGCAATAGGCGCCTGTCGTCCTTCTGCGAACTGCCCGCTGCCCACTGCCCACTGCCCACTGTTCTCACAGCCTCGTCCACGCCTCCAGCAGTGTGCGCTTGGCCCCGGCGATGACCCACTCGGCGCGCTCACCAGCGCGCGGGGCGACGCGGATGGTCACGAGCGGACGTCGTCCCAGGCTGAGGAACCCGATCTGAAACAGCGTCAGCAGCAGGTTGGCTACCTGTGGGATGTCGTAGGCGCTGCCCTCGATGCCGAACGGTAAAGCGTCGCCTCCCCCTCCGGGCAGCACGTTAGCGAGGTGCAACTGGCCCAGGTACGGCGCTGCCGCGGCCAGCGTGGCGCTCGCATCCTCGCCGAGCAGCGCCACGTAGCCCGTGTCGAGGGTCAGGCCAACGTCGGGATAGACCTCGCGGACCAAGCGCACCAGCGCGACCCCTTCGGCCGTCGGGCCCACCAGCCGGCTGTCCGGTCCCCCACGTGGGAACGGTTCGAGCGCCAGCACCGGCCCGCCCCGCCCAGCCGTGTAGTCGGCCAGGTCGCACAGCGCATCGAACAGCACATCGGTCGCGTCGTCGCGACGACCCGGGCCTGGATCGGGACCGCTGATCAGATTGACGCGCTCGGCGCCAACCTCGATGGCCTCGTCGATCGCCTGCCTGGCCGTGTCGATGGCCTGGCGCCGCGCGCCGTCGTCGAGGCTATTCAGGTCCAGGCGCGTCCCTTTGAAGCGAGGAGCCGCCTCGTAGACCACGCTGAGGTGGCTGGCGCGCAGCACGTCGACCATGCGCCGGCGGGAGCCGTCATCCGGGACGTAACAGACGTCGACGGTGGTAAAGAAGGGGTCGGAGGCGATGGTCTCGATACCACGAGCCAGGGCCTTGGCGTCGGTCGCGGCAGCGGGGAAAGCCGCGCCGAGCACGAGGCCAAGGCGCATATAATTGTGGAGAGGTTGGTCCATGGGGGGACAGCCATACTCCCTTTCTCCGGCGGGGGACACCCACGGGTGACAGAACGCGCCGACCGGTATCGGTCTGGAGAGGATGGTCAACGGCACACCTCTCCACATCGCACCGTACATGTTTACCCTGAGTATAGTACGATGCAAGGTTCAAGATTCGGGCTCGATGACAGGGTAGGCAACGCGAAATGGCTGCCAGTCACGCTATGGCCGACATGGAACTGGTGCGGTTCCACCCTACCGGTATGGTCGCCCCTGCGCGACGCCATCCCCGTCACGGACGGCCTGCTGGAGTAGGCGCAAACGCTTTCGCATATCGACGGTCGGAAGGGCTTGGGCGCGGTCGCGCCCAAGCCCTTCTACGCGCATGCCTGTATAATGAGGCAAAGCGGGAGGGATGTAGCGATGACGACAATTGTGAGGACAGACGACGCGGCAACATTAGTCGTGCCGACCGACGCGCCCGTGGTCACCGGGCCGCCGCAGGGCGCGTGGACGCACGCCGACTGGGAGGCGCTCGACCACTCTTTGGGGCGCTACGAGATTATCGCGGGAGTACTGTACGTGACAACTGCCCCCGGTTTCTTCCACCAATGGATCGTACAGAATCTGGCGGAGCTTCTTGGCGCCCCGGCAAAGGCACAAGGTCTTGCCTATGCCGTCCCATCGCCAGTTGGCGTCCTCATGCCAGGCTGCGATCCTGTGCAGCCCGATTTCGTCGTCGTGCTAGCGGCGCGAGCGACGATCATCCACAACAAACGTGTCCGGGACGTGCCCGATCTGCTGATCGAGATATTGTCGCCCAGCAATTCAGCCTACGACCTGCAGGTGAAGCGGCACGCCTACGCGCAGGCGGGCGTGCCGGAGTACGCCATCGTCGATCCGTCGACCCGCACGCTCGACCACTACCGCCGTCAGGCGTCGGGAGACTACGCCGCTCCCACGATATACAGCGCAACGGATACGGTGCGCTTCGACTGCCTGCCGACGATCGCCGTCCCGGTCGGCCAACTCTTCGCCGGATCGCCGGACACGACGCTCTGACCGATCACCCCCTGCTCATCGCGGCCTTGAGCGCGTCGGGGGCCAGCACCTGCCCGGAGGGCGTCGCGCCGGCGTCGGTGCAGAGGAACACGATCATGGCGGCCGGCTGCTCCGGCGGGACTAACAGTCCGCGCGCCTTGTAGCGCTCGAAGGTAGCCTGCAGCGGCCCCGGCTCGGCGCGCGCCTCCTCCTCCAACCGCGTGTCCACCAGCCCCGGATAGAGAGCCGTGACCGCGATGCCGTCCCCTTTGCCCTCAGCGGCCAGGATACGCGTCAGGTGGTCGAGCCCGGCCTTGGCCACGGCGACCGGTCCGAAGCGGGCCGGGTTGAAGACCCTGGGGTCGGCGACCGCCGCGCCGGACGAGACGTTGACGATGCGCCCCCAGCGCGCCGCCCGCATGTCCGGCCAGGCGGCGCGAGCACAGAGGAACGGCCCCGTCAGGTCGACGTCCAGGATGCGCCGCCACTGCGCGACGTCCTGCTCGGCGATAGGGCGATGTCCACCGCCGACGCCAGCGCTATTGACCAGGATAGAGATGGGACCGCACTCGCGGCGGACCAGGGCAAACGCCTCGGCCACGGCGTCCTCGTCGCTCACGTCGGCGACGACGGGCAACGCCTCGCCTCCCCGCGCGCCAATTAGCTCGGCCGTCTGCTCCAGTTCGCTCGCGGTCCGCGCCAGGACGGCAACGGCCGCTCCCGCGGCGGCAAATCGCAGCGCGGTGGCGCGGCCGATGCCGCGGCCACCGCCAGTCACCACCACGACACGGCCCTCGAACGGGCGATCCGCGTCAGACGCAGAGGACACATCAGGTTGCACTCCAGTTCTCCTTCGGCGTGCGCCTAGTCGACATCATCCGGTCCATCCTCCACCTGTGCTTGCCGCTCCCGGTTATCCGGCCAATCCCGATTGTAGAGAGCGGCGCTTGGGCGTGTCTCACCGACGCCATAGCTCTCGCCCATGGCCATCATGGCCGCCGCTCCGCGCTCGTTGGTCTCCATAATCTCTTGCAGCATGGCAAAGACGCGCCGTTGCTGCGGCAGCGTCAGCTCGGCGAACGTCTCCACCAGCGTGCGCGCCATCGGCCCAAGATGTTCTGGTCTACCCATCAACAAATCCCCCTGTCACCCATCACGCGGGCGTATGCGCCACGCCCCCACCCGCCACTCGTCCCCACCCCACTCGTCACTAACCACTAACCACTAACCACTCGTCACTCGGCCGGATGCATGCCCTGCCAGAACAGCCGCGCGTCGGCGTCCTCGCCGATATCGTTTGCCAAATCGTCGAGCACGATGAACACGCGCCATAGCTCCTGGCCCACGACCTGCTCGATGGTCCGCGCGATGCGCATCTCCAGGTCCTCGGGCCGTCCGCCGCGCCAAAGGCTATCGGCCCAGGCGACCAGAAGGTCTTCGAGGGTCGCGGCTGGGTCGTCCCAGCGCGCGTGCGTGCGAGTGAATCGGGCGTAGAGCGCGGGAATGCCCCGCGCGACCAGCAGGTCGTACCCACTGTCCTCGTGCTGTTCGCCCGGCCCGCCGAGCTCGCCCCGGTTGACGGCTTTGCCGATGTCGTGAGTGGCCGCGCCGAAGATCACGGCTGCTCTGTCAATGGGTAGGGCGGGCCACGTCTCGGTCAGCCGCTCCAGGATCGTCGACGCAACATTGTACACCAGCGTCAGGTGGGCGACCAGGCGCGGCGGCGCGACGACTTCCCCCAGCAGCCGCCCGATCTGGGATGGTAACGGGCGCAGGCGATCTTGCACTAATTGCTCCTCTCACTTGTATAGTAGCTGTGGTAGCGTACAACTGTAGGGACGCCCCGCGCAACTCGCTCAATGAATGCTGAAGAAGGAGCAACATCAACCATGGAACCACGTCGATTGGGCCGCACCGGCCTCAAGGTCTCGCCGCTATGTCTGGGCACGATGCAGTTCGGCTGGACCAGCGACGAGCAGACGGCCCAGGCGGTCATGGACGCCTTTGTCGAGGCAGGTGGGACTTTTGTCGACACAGCCGACGTCTACTCGCGCTGGGCCGAGGGCAACCCCGGCGGCGTGTCCGAGGAGATCATCGGCCGCTGGATGAAGGCGCGCGGCAACCGCGCCGCGATCGTGCTGGCCACCAAAGTGCGCGGGTCGATGGGTCCCGGCCCCAACGATCAGGGACTTTCCCGCGCCCACATCATGGCCGCCGTCGAGGACTCGCTACGACGGTTGCAGACCGACTACATCGACCTCTATCAGGCGCACGCCGACGACCCCGAGACCCCGCTGGACGAGACGATGGGCGCCTTTGATGACCTGGTGCGCCAGGGCAAGGCGCGCTACGTCGGCGCCTCCAACTATAGCGCCTGGCGCCTCACCCGCGCGCTGTGGGAGAGCGAACGGCATGGCTATGTCCACTACGACAGCCTGCAGCCGCACTACAGTTTGGCCTACCGCGACGAGTATGAGCGCGAGCTGGAGCCGCTGTGCCGGGAGCAGGGCATCGGCGTCATCCCCTACTCTCCACTCGCGGGCGGCTTCCTCTCCGGCAAGTATCGCCCTGGCGAGGCCCTGCCCAACAGTGCGCGCGCCTCGGGCATCCAGCAACGCTATATGAACGAGCGCGGGTTCGCGCTGCTACAAAAGCTTGACGAGGTCGCGGGCGCATACCAGGCGACCGTGGCGCAGGTCGCCCTGGCCTGGCTGTTGGCGCGGCCAGGTATGACCGCGCCCATCATTGGCGCCAACAGCGTGGAGCAGTTGCGCGAACTGATGCCCGCGGCCGGCCTGCGCCTGGACGACGCAACCCTCGCGGATCTCGATAAAGCCAGCGCGTGGCGGGAGAAGTAACAAACTGACGGCTTCTGAAAGGAGATATCCGATGGGGACACCTACATCGACCAACGCGCCGCCGTTGCTCTCCCTGCGCGGACGCATCGACCATGGCGTGCTGGAGGACGCGCTGGCCGAGGTGCAACGCGCCGCCTACCCGGACTGGCGCTTCGTGCGCGAGTCGCGGAGCACAGGCTCGACCAGTGGGAGGCATATCATAGCGGCGCTACTGGCCGCCATATTCGGCATGTTCAACCAGCCCTCGTCGGCGCCGACGCGCACCATAGTGCTGGAACACCTGCCTACCCACCGCGAAACGACGCTGACCTTCGACTATCTCGGCGAGGCCAACGGCCTGCCCCTGTGGGGCCGCGGATAGGAGTAATAGGCAGCCCCCGCGCATTCATCGGTGCGCAAGCGTTTTCGCATTCCCGCCATTCGATACGAAACAATGGCGCCACCGATGGCCTGACCTTAAAAGGCCGGCGCGAGCGACCCGGTTGCGCCGGATGACAGGCGAGAGGAGATCCTTCAGGATCTGTGCCCTGCTGTGTATATTGCCGATTTTCATCTGTGGGGGCGTCCCGCAGGGACATGACAATCTGCCATGACCATTCATGGTCAGGCCAACGGCGCTCACTATCACAATCAGATACTGTTGGCGAATTCGTTTCCGGGCCACGTCCAGGTGTGAAGCCAGGGGCAAGGTGAGAGTGAGCGCAACGTGAAAATGGCGTCAGCGACAATTCGCCAACAGTATCCAATTATAGGGCGCACCCTGCTCAAATGGGGGGTCTTGCGCCAGGGTCATTTCATTCTCGGGAAGGAAGGGAAGGAGTGGATGACGTAGGCTGACTCTGGGAAAAGAATCACCGTCATGGAGGTGACAGCGATGAGTCAGCCGTGTCGTCCACTCAAGGATGTTGT
>JAABUQ010001838.1_pt1 | contig 43935 bp, 39 predicted proteins | sample 5560001 | NCBI WGS metagenome assembly JAABUQ01 (sample SAMN10711888, study PRJNA513371) | rock metagenome | isolation source: Antarctica rocks | place: Antarctica: Victoria Land, Finger Mt nord | collected 2015-12-18 | reverse complement strand
AGGCGGGCGGCCAGAAGGAGGCGGCAACGCGAGCGTCATCGCATCGGCGGGTCGGGGGCATGCACACGCTTACCTGTCTCAATGCACGGTGTGCCCGTTTATGGCAATGGGCAAGCCACATGACCCAATCGAGAAGGGCCGCGAGCACCATCGCCGCGTCCTTCAGCAGGCCGTCCAGTCGCGGCTCGACGCCGCCGAAAAAAAGGGGCGCCGCTGAGACGTTGCTCCTGCGGACAGGCTCGCGAGAACCGTGGGATCGGCCCCCGCGAGGTCTTTACTTGCCTCGGCTCGCTCACCGTGCGGCGGCGATGGTGGGGCTCGCGATGCCCCTGCTCACCGGGCGGCTACCATGCCGATGCCACCCTCGGCCTGGATGGGACCCTCAGCCCCCGACTGCAACGCCAGGCCTGCGGCCTCGCCGCCAACCTGTCGTTCGACTTGACCCGCGAGCACCTCCAGGAGCTCCTCGGCGTGAGCCCGGCGAGTGAGACCCTGCGGGTCTACTGCGAGCGACAGGCCGCTCGGATCGCCCGCTGGCAGGGCCAGCAGGAGGCGTCCGCCGAGGGCTTTCGTCAGGCCGAAGGGACCTGGGAGTTCGCCGTCGACGCCGGCAAGGTCAATACCCGCGAGAACGGCTGGCGCGACCTGAAGATCGTCGTGGTCCAGAAGCGGCCGACGGCCGAGCCGGCGACGGCCGCGCGGTGGGAATCGCGGCCCCTGCCCGACGCCACGGCGCGGGTGATGTGGGCCGACATCTCGGCGGCCGGGCGATTCCGACGGTCGTGGCATGCCCGGCTGAAGCGGCTGGGGCTGCCGTCGATGGCCCGGCTTCACGTCCTGGGCGACGGGGCGTCCTGGATCTGGAAGGCCGCCGGCCGGGCCCTGACCGGTTGCCGTCAGACACTGGACATCGACCACGCCGGCCAGCACATCGCCACGGCGGGCAAGCGGCTCTTCGGCGAGGGCACCGCCGAAGCGACCGCGTTCCACGAGCATGGCCGCGACTTGCTCCTGAAGGAGGGGTGGGCCGGGATCTGCCGACTGATCGGCGAGGAGTTGGAGCGCGGAGACACGCCGCGGAGGCGAGCGACGTTGGACCGGCTGCTCGGTTACTTCGTGAATCACATCGGCCGGCTCGACTACGCGGGCCGGTTGGCGACCGGCGATGCGATCGGCAGCGGAGCGGTGGAGGGTGCGGCGAAGACGCTGGGCCTGCGACTGAAGGCGCGAGGAGCCCGGTGGAGGCACAAGAACGCCCGTGCGATGGCCGGCCTGATCTGCTGCCGTCAGACCGACCAGTGGAACCTGTTCTGGGGCCAGGCCGCGTGAACCCCAAGAATCCGCGGGTACACCCAGGGGGCTCCCGGCTCGGTTCCGATGAAGATTTCGGTTGCAAGTCGGCCCCTCGTCCGCCACGATGGGGCGACGGTCCTGCGCGGGCCCGAACCGGCCGAGCCCGGGCCGGGCGAGCCCGCGGGCCACCCGCCTCCCCCGCACAGCCATGGAGTCCAGCACGATGACAGACAAGCGGTCGGTGACCCGTCGCGGGTTCCTCCAGACCACGGGCGCCGCGACCGGCATGGCCGTGGCCGCCGGGACGTTCGCCCACCCGGCCATCGGCGCCGTCAAGGGTGCCAACGAGCGGCTGAACTTCGCGATCCTCGGCCCCGGAGGACGGGCCCAGGCGCACATCGGCCACCTGCTGAACATGAAGAAGGAAGGCAAGGCGGTCGACATCATCGGCGTCTGCGACGTCTGGGACGGCTTCAACGGCAAGGTCGCCAAGTGGAACGGCCAGGGCGAAGAGACCTTCATGCGGGGCCTCTACCCGTCGGCCGACCGCTGCGGCCTGAAGCACGACGACAAGCTCGTGACGAAGGACTATCGCAAGATCCTCGAGAGCAAGGACGTCGACGCCGTCGTGGTCGCCACCCCCGACCACTGGCACGCCAAGATGGCGATCGACGCCATGGAGGCGGGCAAGGACGTCTACAGCGAAAAGCCGATGTGCCACACGATCGACGAGGCACGCCGGATCACCGAGACCCAGGCCAAGACCCGGCAGATCTTCACCGTCGGCGTCCAGTCGACCGCCAGCCCGATCTGGAAGATGGCCAACGAGGTCATCACCTCGGGCAAGATCGGCCACGTCATGCAGGCCCAGACGAGCTACTACCGCAACAGCGCCATGGGCCAGTGGCGGTACTATCCGCTCACCGAGAACATGAACCCGAAGACGGTCGACTGGAAGATGTTCCTCGGGACCGAGTTCGGCCTCGCCCCCGACCAGCCGTTCGACCGCGCCAAGTACGCCCAGTGGCGGTGCTACTGGGACTTCGGCGGCGGGATGTACACCGACCTGTTCGTCCACCAACTCACCCACCTGATCCAGGCGGTGGGCGTCCGGTTCCCCCGTCGGGTCGTCGGCGCCGGCGGCCTCTACCTCGAATATGACGGCCGCGACGTGCCCGACGTGGCCACCGTCGTCGCCGACTACGACGAGGGCTGCCAGATCATCATCTCGGCGACCATGGCCAACGACGTCCAGCTCGGCGAGGTCATCCGCGGCCACACCGGCACCATCCGGTTCGAGGGCGAGAAGGCCTTCCGGGTCGTCCCGCAGAAGCTCGAAGGCCGTCCCGCCAAGCCCGGCGAGAACAAGGGCGAAGGCGGCGAGCTGATCACCAGCGACTTCGACAGCGGCGGCGACAAGGACACCCGGGCCCTCTGGGATCACTACATCGGCTGCATCCGGTCGCGCAACCCCGAGACCCTCTGCCCGGCCGAGACCGGCTACGCCGCGATCGCCACGGTGAACCTCGGCGTCGACTCGTACCGGTTCGGCAAGGCCTACTTCTTCGACAAGGACTCGGGCAAGGTCTCCGAGGCCGACGAGTCGTGGTCGAAGAAGTGGCAGAAGATCAGCAAGGAGCGCGGCAAGCCGGCGCAGGTCATGGGCTGGAAGGCCGACCCCCTCGAAGGCTCGACCGTCAAGCCCCCGGTCTACCAGAAGCTCGAAGGCGACTGGATCGACGGCCGCGACCCCGCCCGACGAGCCTGAGCTCACCCGGCAGGGAATCGCCCCGACCCAGGCCCCGCCCGGACCGATCCGGGCGGGGCCTCTTCATGCGCGATCAGGGATGATCGAACGTTACCCCTTGATCACCGGCGGGAACCTCCCGATGTCAAAGCGAAGGATAAACTTCATCGTCGCACCGCCCCTGGTCCTGGGGGGATTGTGGTGTATCGCCCTCCCCTTCGCCTTCGCAAGAATGCGCGACCCCGACATCCCGCTGGGATGGGGTGAATACCTTGGCCTCATCGTTTCGCAAGGCACTGGTGCGATCGGCCTGGGAATGCTGTTGATCGTCCTCGGAGTTTGGATCGGTGTGGCTGGCTCGAAGCGGGGATGACGGGGCGCCATTCGTCGAACAGCCTCACCCTCGCACCGGCTCTTTGATGCGTGTGGACTCCGACGGCCTGCGATCTGGATCAGGCGTCCAGGTCATGACCGGGCATCGGAGCCGCATCGACGCCTTCGCCCGCGCCGACCCAGCGGCCGTCGACCGATGTCCCCTCGATCGTGAACCGTCGCGCCGTGAACCGGCCGAGGACGAAGCACGAGCCCGGGGCGTCGACCTCGGGCGGGCGACGGCCGAGGAGCGCGGCGGGCCCGGTCGTGGCCATCGCCAGGACGTCGGCGAGCGACAGCTCGGGGGCGGCGGCCAGGGCCTCGTTCACGGCGACCCCCAGGTCGCGGTTCGACCCCGCGAGGTAGGGGGTGCCGGCGACCACGACCCGGCCCGACGGGTCGACCTCCCACGGTCCGTAGACGCCGGGGGGCAGGCCGGCCAGGGGGCTGGCGTCGCTGACGAGGAGGCAACGGCCCGGGCCCTTCGCCCTCAGCAGGACGCGGAGGACGTCGCGGTCGAGGTGGTGGCCGTCGGCGATGAGTGAGGCCCAGAGCCGGTCGTCGGCGGCCTGGGTCCAGATCGGGTTCGGGTGGCGGGGGAGGGTCCCGGCGATCCCGTTGCCCAGATGCGTCGAGAGCCGGGCCCCGGCCCGGACCGCGGCGTCGATCGTGGCGGGGTCGGCGGCGGTGTGGCCGATCGCGATCGCGATCCCCGCGGCCGTCGCGCGCTCGATGAACGCGATCGACCCCGGACGCTCGGGGGCGAGCGTGACGAGGACGACCCGACCGCGCGAGGCGTCCTGGAGCCGTTGCAGCTCGTCCCAGTCCGGACCACGGACGGCCGAGGCCGGGTGGGCACCCCGGTAGCCGTCCAATTCCGAGATCGACGGGCCTTCCAGGTGGAGGCCGACGACCATCCGGCCGACGGCGGGGTCGGCCTCGCACGCCGAGGCGATCGTCGCGGCGCCGTGCCTCATAGCGTCGAACGGGGCGGTGATCAGGGTCGGGCAGAGCCGGGCCGTCCCCATCCCCGCCTGGGCCCGGACGATCGCCACGACCTCATCGACCGTGAGCACAGGGTCGGAGTACGACCGTCCCCACCGGCCGTTGGTCTGGATGTCCCAGAAGGCGGGAGCAATCAGGCCGAGCGGGCCGGGCGTGCCGGGGGCGTCCGAGGCGGGCGTGACTCGGGTCGAGCCGTCGGCCCCGATTTCGACCCGGACGACCCGGCCCGTGAACACATCCCGGGCCGTCCGGCCGGAGCCCGGTTTCATCGGCCGTCCCCCTCGGACCGGCCCGCCTCCCGGCGCAGGAGGGCGGCGGCCACGAAGTCGCGGAAGAGGGGGTGGGCCGCGGTCGGCTTCGACTTGAACTCGGGGTGGAACTGGACGGCGACGAACCAGGGGTGGTCCGCCAGCTCGACGATCTCGACGAGCGAGCCGTCGGGGCTGACCCCCGTCGCGACGAAGCCGGCGTCCTCGAACGCCTTCCGGTAGCCGTTGTTGAACTCATAGCGGTGGCGGTGCCGCTCGGAGATCTCGTCGGCCCGGTAGGCGGCGTGGGCCTTCGACCCGGGGGTCAGGGCGCACGGGCACCGGCCGAGCCGCATCGTCCCCCCGCGCTGGCGGACGGCCGACTGCTCCTCCATCAGCGAGATGACGGGGCTGTGCGTGCCGGTGTCGAACTCGGTGCTGTTGGCGTCGGACATCCCCAGCTCGTCGCGGGCGAACTCGATCGCGGCGCACTGCATCCCCAGGCAGATCCCGAAGAAGGGGACCTTCCGGGTCCGGGCGTACCGGACGGCCTCGATCTTCCCCTCGATCCCGCGCATCCCGAACCCGCCCGGGACGAGGACGCCGTCGACCCCCGCCAGGACGCTCGCCGCCCCGTCGCGGCCGACGTCCTCGGCCTCGACCCGCCGGACGACCACCCGCGCCCGGTTGGCGATCCCGGCGTGGTCGAGCGACTCGTACACCGACTTGTACGCGTCGCGATGCTTCATGTACTTGCCGACGACGGCGATCGTGACCTCGTGGTTCGGGTGCTTGACCCGCTCGACCAGGTCGCGCCAGTCGGCGATGTCGAGCGGCCCGGCCTTGAGCCCGAGCCGGCGGACGATCAGGTCGTCCAGCCCGTTGTTGACGAGGCTGACGGGGACCTCGTAGATCGTGTACTCCTTGTCGCGCTCCTCGATCACCGCCTTGCGGTCGATGTTGCAGAACAGCGCGATCTTGTCCTTGTCCTCGGGCGCGATCGCGTGCTCGGTCCGGCAGATCAGGATGTCGGGCTGGATGCCGATCTGCCGGAGCGCCCCGACGGAGTGCTGGGTCGGCTTGGTCTTCAGCTCGGCCGCGGCCTTGAGGAACGGGACGAGGGTCAGGTGGATGTACAGGCAGTTCTCGCGGCCGACGTCGAGCGGGAACTGGCGGATCGCCTCCAGGAACGGGAGGCCCTCGATGTCGCCGACGGTCCCGCCGATCTCGGTGATCACCACGTCGACGTCGTCGGTGGCGAGGCTCCGGATCCCCTCCTTGATCTCGTCGGTGACGTGCGGGATCACCTGGACGGTCCGGCCCTCGTAGTAGCCGCCGTCGCGCTCCTTGTTGATCACCGCGAGGTAGATCTTGCCGGTCGTGTAGTTGCAGTGCTTCGTGAGCGGGGCGTTGGTGAACCGCTCGTAGTGGCCGAGGTCGAGGTCGGTCTCCGACCCGTCGTCGAGGACGTAGACCTCGCCGTGCTGGTACGGGCTCATGGTGCCGGGGTCGACGTTGATATACGGGTCGAATTTCTGGAGCCGGACGCTCAGCCCCCGACGCTCCAGGAGCATCCCGATCGACGCGCAGGTGAGCCCCTTCCCGAGCGAGCTGACGACGCCCCCGGTCACGAAGATATGCTTGGCCATGGTCGTCTCGGGCCCGGTTGAGGTCGTTCCAAACAAGCGAGTATACCACCCCGGGCAAGCCCATTCTCGTCGCGGTCGGTTGCCGGCCGGGCCCCCCGGCGATAGAGTGGAGGACGTCCATCGCCCGGTGCCGCCGCCCCGACGAGGCCCCCGCCATGCCGCCGATCCAGCTCAATCGACGCCGGTTCCTCGGCTGCTCGGCCGCCGCGGGTTGGGCCCTCTCGCAGGGGATCGCCGAGGGGGCGGTCGACCCCGCGCGGCCGGTCCGGGTCGGCCTGATCGGCCTGGGCAACCGCGGGACCGGCCTGCTCCGCGCCTGCCTCGACGATCCCGCCACCCGGGTCGTCGCCCTGGCCGACCTCGAAGCGAAGCACCTCGCCCGCGCGTCGGGGATCGTCGAGAAGGCCCGCGGCGACCGGCCCGACCTGCTCGACTCCCCCGACCGGCTCCTCGACCGGCCCGAGGTCGACGCCGTGCTCGTCGCCCTGCCGTGCGACCTCCACGCCGGAGTCTATGAGGCCACGCTCCGGGCGGGCAAGCACCTGTATGCCGAGAAGCCGCTCGGCCTGACCGTCGCCGAGTGCGACCGCCTGATCGTCGAGTCGTCGCGGCAGTCCGACCTGGCCTTCCACGTCGGCTTCCAGCGCCGATCCAACCCGCGCTACGTCGACGGGATCGCCGCCATCCATCGGGGCGACCTCGGCACGCTGGTCAGCGGCGGGGCCGCCTGGGTCAGCTCGAACGGGCCGATGCTCGGCCACGGCGGCTGGCTCTCGCTCCGCGAGCGGTCGGGCGACTGGATGGTCGAACAGGCCGTCCACGTCTGGGACGTCTTCCACTGGGCCGCCCGCTCGGTCCCGTCCCGGGCCTGCGGCGCGGGCCGTCGCGACCTCTTCCGGGCCACCCGGCCCGAGCGGACGGTCACCGACGACTACCACGCCCTGCTCTCGTGGGACGACGGCTTCTCGGTGAGCTTCCACCAGAGCTGGATCGCCCCGGCCGGCGACGGATTCACCGGCGTCACCCAGGAGATCATCGGCGTCGAGGGGGGGCTCGACTTCTCGACGGGGGCCCTGAACTTCCGCGACCGGTCCCGGCCCCGCCAGTCCCTCCACCCGGCGGTCCAGCCCGACACGGCCCTGGCGGTCCGGGCCTTCCTCGACGCCGTCCGGGCCCCGGCCTCCGGCCGGGCCGCCCCGCCGGTCGGCCTCGCCGACGCCCGCGAGGCGACGATCACCGGCCTGATGGTGCGGCGGGCGGTCGACGAGGGGCGGGTCGTCGCCCGGTCCGAGGTCCTCAGTCCGGGTTGACCTCCCGGCCCGATCCGGCAAAGATCGACGTCGGCCTCTCCGTCCGAGCGGAGGGCCCCTCGCGACGGGTGACGACGCCCGCGACGCGACGAGCCGCGCCCCCGGGCGCGATCGATCTTCACGGAGGTGAGCGATGACGTTCGAGAAGTGCCACGAGCGGTTGGCGGCGATCCGCCGCGAGCAGGGGACCTCACGCCCCATCATCCGCGTCGACTTCGGCGGGAACGCCTACCGAGGACGGCTGGCCAGGGCCGACAGCGACCCGGACCGCCGCGTCACGGCCAGGCCCCCGTTCGGCCTCCTCGTCCTGGAGAACCTGGGGCTCGCCCCCGAACCCCAGACGATCCTCCAGATCGCCAGCATCCCCGAGGACGGCATCCGGGGCGTCGCCTCGAACTGAGCCGGGGTCATCGAGCCCGGGCCTTGGCCGACTTCGGCCTCAAGGCCCGACGGCCCCCGAAATCATCGGCCAGCGGCGGACGACGAGGGTGACGGGGCCGTCCGCCGTGGCCGCGACGAGGGTCGAGCCGGGCGCGACGTGCGTGACCTTGGCGATCCCGAGGACCACCCCGCGCGACCATCCGGGGGACTCGGCCGACGAGGTCACGACCCCCACGTCCTTCCCCTCGGCCTGGATCGAGGTGCCCGGGGCGGGGGGCGTCCGTCCCGGCTCGACGACCGCGCCGAAGAGGATCTTGTTGACGTGGCCGAGCGCATCGAGCCGGGCCACGGTCTCCTGGCCGAGGTAGCAGCCCTTCACGAAGCTGATCGCCCGGGCGTCCCGGCCGATCTCCTGTGGGAGGTTCGCCGCCGTGACGTCCCGGCCGAAGACGGGCGTGCCGGCCTCGATCCGGAGGGCCTCCCAGGCCTCGGCGTCGAGGGCCTCGCCCCCGAGGTCGGCGACCCCCCGGCGGATCGCGGCACCGACGGCGTCCGCGTCCGCCGCGGCGGAGATCACCGACAGGCCGGGCCGGCCCGAGGGCGACTCGACGATCAGGCGGACCGGCAGGCCGGCGATCGTCGCCGCCGCGATCGACAGGTCGCCGGCCGGCAGCGTCAGGCCGAGCCGGTCGGCGAGCGGGCCGACCTCGGGGCCGCAGGCGTGCCACTCGGCGGTCCCGGCCGTGATCTCTTCGAACGTGGCGTCGTCGAACAGGCCGTACTTGCCGACGTGGCCGAGGATGGCCGCGGCCGAGCCCGGGTCGGCGCGGACCAGCAGGCGGTCGGCCTCGGCGTGGATCGTGAGCAGGGCGAGGGTCCGACCCTGGCCGCTCGTGAGGAAGGCCTCGACGCCCCGCCCGGCCGCCAGCCGCTTGACGTCGTTCGTCGTCAGGTTGTGGAGGACCTTGGCGCGGTCGGGGCCGGCGGCCTCGATCCGGGTCCGGGCCGAGCCGTCGAGCACCGCGACGGACCGGTTGGCCGCGTCATAACCGAGGGACGTTCTAACGACGCTGGGCATCCGACGGGCTCCGGAGACGGACCGACGACGCGAAGGGACGGAGATACACTCCCTCGAGGAATCAGCGCGGCGGGGCCGTGGCGAAGGCGAAGTCGGCCTGGCCGATGGTCACGAGCGAGGGGGCGGCGTTGGCGAGCCTGACCGCCTGCTCGGGCCGGTCGAGCGGGACGAAGCCCAGATCGTCGACCTCGTCGGCCGGGGCGGTGCTCGCCAGGTACACGTCGGCCCAGGCCTGCGCCTTGGCCCAGTCGCCATCCGGCAGCAGGTCGCCCGCGACGGCCTCGCGGATCGTGGCGATCCCGGCGCGGGTCAGCAGGGCGACCTTGCCGCCCCGTCGGACGACCCGGAACGCGTTGCGGAGCCCCGCGACCAGCCCCTCGGCCGACGCCGCCCGTCCGGGCCCGCCGATCCCGACGATCACGAGGTCGGCCCGGTCGTCGGCCGTGACCCTCCACGACTCCTCCAGCAGGGCGACCCCCCGGTCGCGGATCGCCTTGGTCTCGCCCGCTAGGACGTGGAGGGTCCCCGACCGGCCCGGGATCCCGCCGACTTGGAACTGGCTGCCGAGCAGCCACGAGACCTCGATCGATTCGTCCAGGCCGAGCGTCGCCGGGTCCCGGCCGTCGAGGAGCGCGGGCGTGGGCCGCGCCGAGTCGCCGAGGCCGGGCTCGATGACGCTCCACGGGCCGCGATAGCCGGTCGAGTCGAGGCCGATCCGGCCGATCGGGACCACGCAGTCGGCGTCGGCCAGGAGACGCTGGAGGTAGATCCGCCGGCCCGCCTCGGTGTTCGCCAGGTAGGCGAGCGACTCGCGGTCGGCCGGGTCGTGGACGACGAGGTCGACCCCGGTCGGCAGGGCGAGTTCCCGAGGATAGGCCTCCCGGCCGTCGACGAGGGCCGTGATCGACGCGACGTCGGCGTCGCGGAGGATAACGGCGACGGCGGCGAGGAAGGCGTCGGCGTCGGGCAAGCCCCGGTCGACCGGGACGACCACCCGGTCGCCGGGGACGACCACCAGGCGGAGCGGCGGGTAGCCGGTGGGGGCGTCGAGGGCGTCGCGGAGCCGGCCGGGCAGGGGGGCGGCCGGGGCGTCGGCGGGGCCTTCGAAGGCGGCGGCGAGTCGGTCTTCGGCCCCGTCGAATTCGAGGGTGCCGTCCTGGAAGTCGACACGGAGCCGCATGTTCCGACCGCCCATCCCGCCGCCGACCCTGGTCCGGAGTCCCGCCCGGGGCATCATAGGCGCGGCCGCGCGGGAGAACAAGGAGGCCGGGGCCGCGTCGCCAAGCCGTCGGCCGGCCGATATGATGGAATCGTGGCGGGCCGGTCGCGGGCCCGCGGAACTCTCGGACCTCGGGCCACGTCCAAACACCGATGACCGGGTCAACCGACGACCTCTCCCTGATCGCGGACTGCCGCGCGGGTCGGACGGACGCCTTCGGGCCGCTGGTCCAGCGCTATCAGGACCGGCTCTACCCCACGGCGGTCCGCCTGACCGGCGGCGCCGAGGACGCCCTCGACCTGCTCCAGGAGACCTTCCTCCGGGCGTATCAGAAGCTCGGGGGCTTCCACGGCGAGAGCTCGTTCTATACCTGGATCTACCGGATCATGGTGAACATGGCCCTCAGCGCCCGCCGGAAGCGTCACCCGAGGCTCCACCGCCGCGGCCCGGCCGGGGAGGCCGTCGACCCGCCCGACCAGTCGGACGACGTCGACCCCTCGGCCCGGCTCGACCGGCTCGAGCGCGAGTCGCTCGTCCAGGCGGCGCTCGACCGGCTCGCGGCCGACCACCGGGTCGTGGTCGTCATGAAGGAGTTCGACGGCCTCCGCTACGAGGAGATCGCCGCGGCGCTGGGGGTCCCGATCGGAACCGTCCGGAGCCGGCTCCACCGGGCGCGGTCCGAGCTGAAGGGCCTGCTCCGCCACCAGGGAGACGACTCCGAGGGCCTCCCGACCATTGCCCCGCCCCCAGCCGAGCCCGTCCGGATCGGCCCCGACGACCCGTCCTGCTCATCGTCCATCATCCCGATCCGAGGCACGAGGCCGACGGCTTCCCTGGCCTTAACCCCTCCGCTCCACCATGAAGCTTGAAGAAGACGACAGTTGCCTCTCGGCCTACCTCGACGGCCAGCTCGCCCCCGAGGGCCAGGTCGACCTCGAGTCGCGGCTCGCCGACGACCCCGAGCTGGCCGCGCGGCTGGCCGGGCTCGTTCTGGTCCGCGACGCCGTCGCCGGGCTCCCGCGCCCGGAGATCCCGTGCAGCGTCGTCGCGGCGGTGATGGCGCGGGTCGACGCCGGGTCGGCCCGGGTCGGCCGCCGGCCTTATTACTGGCTCGCCACGGCGGCCAGCGTCGTCTTCGCCCTGATCCTCACGCACCGGACCGGCGGCCTGAATCCGGGCCGACCCGCGGCCGTGGCGGGGCCGGGGTCCGCGGCGGCCGTCCCGCCGGCGACGAGGGCCTCGGCCGTCGTGCCGACCCGGGCGATCGCGACCGCCCTGGTCGACCTGGAGGATGAGGACGAACATCCTCCGGCACCGCCCGGTCTCGGCCCGGCCTACGACCCGACCGAGGCCCCGCGTCGCCAGGTCTTCGGCTGGACGAGCCGACCGGGGCTCCGGAGGGTGCTGATCGTCCTCGACGTGATGGACCCCACGGCGGGCGACCGGGTCAACGCCCTGCTCGTCGAGTCGGCGCGGAAGAGCCCCGAGTTCGGCCGGCTCACGCTGGCCGAGGGGATCGTGATCGACCCCGAGTATCCCGGAGGGGCCGAGGTCTTCGCGGCGCTGATGGACGACTCCGAGCGCGAGCAGTTCGTCGGCCGGGCGAGCCGCGAGTTCACCGGCGACGGGCTGCAAGTCGCCACGATCATCGACAGCCCCGCCCTCGACCCGGGCCTCGGGCTCCGGCTGGCGCAGGTCGACGCGCTCTCCGTCGGCACGGGCCGCCGTGCGGCCGGGCTGGTCGACCCGCCGGCCGCACGGATCGCGGCCCAGGCGTCCCACCTCGACCGCCCGCTGACGGTCGACGCCCCGCCCGATCCCCCGTTCCCCGGGGTCCCCGGCGGCGACATGATCGGACTCCGGCACGACGCCGTGCTGCCCAAGGAGCTGACCCACCCGTCCCCTCGCCCCGCGACCGCCCACCCCTCCGCGAAGGTTGTGACGGCCCCTGCGGCCGACCCGACCTCCCCGGCGCCGAGGCCACGGGCGGCCCCGGCGCGGGGCCCCGTGCTCGTCTGGGTCACGGCCCGGTCCCCCTCGCCCTCGAGGCGGCGGGGCGGGGAGGCCCGGCCCGACGGCGGGGCACGCCGGTGACGGGGTCGGGGGGGCCGGCGATGATCGAAGTCGAGGCGCTGTCGAAGCGGTACGGGACGGTCCAGGCCGTCCGCCGCCTGAGCTTCTCGGTCGGGCGGGGGGAGATCGTCGGCTTCCTCGGCCCGAACGGGGCGGGCAAGACGACGACGATGCGGATGCTCTCGACCTATCTGACCCCGACCAGCGGCCGGGCCCGGGTCGCCGGCCACGACGCCCTGGACGAGCCGCTCGAGGTCCGGAGACGGCTCGGGTACCTGCCCGAGAACGTCCCGCTCTACCCGGAGATGCGGGTCCGCGAGTACCTCGGCTATCGGGCCAAGCTCAAGGACGTCCCGCGGTCGGGGCGGCGGTCGGCCATCGACCGGGTGCTCTCCCGGTGCGGCCTGCTCGACTTCGAGCGGCGGGTGCTCGGCCAGCTCTCGCGGGGATACCGCCAGCGGGTCGGCCTGGCCGAGGCCCTGGTGAACGACCCCGACCTGCTCATCCTCGACGAGCCGACGGCCGGGCTCGACCCGATCCAGGTCCGCGAGGTCCGCGGCCTGATCCGCGAGCTGGGCGAACGGCATACGATCCTGCTCTCGACCCACATCCTCTCGGAGGTCGAGGCCGTCTGTAACCGGGTGATCCTGATCGCCCGCGGGCGGATCGCGATCGACGAGCCGCTGGCCGCGCTCCAGGCCGGGACCGCGATCGTGATCGAGGCCCGCGGCCCCGAGATGTCGATCCGGCGGGCCCTCGAATCCGCCCCGGGGGTCGCCCGGGTGTCGTCCGTGCGGTCCGGGGGCGGGGTCGCCGCCTTCGAGGTCCAGGCCGTCGACGGGGCGGACCTCCGCGAGGAGCTCGCCGCCCGGATCGTCCAGAACGGCTGGGCCCTCCGCGTGCTCGACCTCCGCCGGTCGTCGCTCGAGGACCGGTTCGTCCGCGCGGTGAGCGAGGCCGAGATCGCCCCGGACGGCGCGATCGAGCCCGCGACCGTCAAGCCCGAGGCGGCCTGAGATGCTCCGACACGTCCCGACCCTCCTGAAGCGCGAACTCTCGGCCTACTTCCTCGGGCCGATGGCGTTCCTGATCCTCCTGGCCTTCCAGCTGATCGCCTGGGTCAACTTCTTCGACCTGATCGAGGAGCTGGCGCGGAACCCCCGGGTCTACTCGGGGATGCGCGGGCCGCTGACCCGCTACGTCTCGTTCAGCCCGCCGTTCTGGATCGCGATCCTCGTGGCCGTCCCCGCGCTGACCATGCGGCTGCTCGCCGAGGAGCGGAGGTCGGGCACGATCGAGACGCTCCTGACGGTGCCCGTGACCGAGGTCGAGGTCGTCGTGTCGAAGTGGCTGGCGGGGCTGGTCATGTACCTGGCCCTGCTCGCGCCGTTCGCCCTGTATCTGCCGTTCCTCTACCACCAGGGGAGGCTGCCGTTCGACGTCGGTCCGTTCGTGGCGATGGCGATCGGCCTGACCACGATGGGGATGATGTTCGTGGCGATCGGCCTCTTCTTCAGCGCCCTGACGCGCAATCAGGTCGTGGCGGCGATCTGGACGTTCGCGGTCCTGTTCGTCCTGATCTTCCTCGCGTTCATCGCGCAGCTGACGGTCGGGGCGAGCCGGTCGCGGCTGGCCGAGGTGATCCAGTTCGTCTCGGCGATCTCGCAGGTCCAATCGTTCGCCCTCGGGCTGCTCGACCTCCGGTTCGTCGCGTTGCACCTCTCGGTCTGCGCGTTCGTGCTCTATCTGACGGTCAAGGCGGTCCGATGGCGGCGGGAGGGATAGGGGACGGTGGGGCTCTGTAGGGAATCGGGTCGAAGGCAGAGCACAGAAGAACAGAGCACAGCACAACGGGCACAGACCGCCGCGGGACGCTTCGGTCCACCGGCGAGCGTCGCTGCCCTCTTGCTCCAAGATCGTAGGCGAAGCGTTAGGGGCCGGGGTCCCCGTCCATGAGACCGCAGGCGATCGACTTCCTGGGCCGGCCCGTGGCGCTCGCCGTCGGGCTGGGCGTGGCGGGCTTCCTGGTGCTCTACTGGGTCGTCCGGGGGGCCCCGATCGGCCAGTCGACGGCCGAGGAGCCATCGGAGGCCCCGCGGTCGGCCGACCGCGACCGGGTCGTGGCCCTCGCGGTCGTCGGGTTCCTCCTGATCCTCGCCGGGGCGGCGATGGCGGCCTCCTTCAGCATCCCGGCGTCGCTCCCGGCGTTCGCGGCGGGGATCGGGATCGTCCTGTGGGTGCTCTCGGCGAACCGGAAGTACCGGCACGTCAGCCCGACGATCCGCCGCGTCCTCGGCTTCTCGAACACCGTGCTCACGGCGACCCTGTTGGGGGGCATCCTGGTGGTGGGCAACGTCGCGGCCTTCCGCTACGGCGGCCGGCCGATCGACTTCACCCGGGACGAGGCGTTCTCGCTCTCGACGCTCTCGATCAACGGCGTGAAGGCGCTCGAGCGCCCGGTCCGATTCACGCTGGTGCTCGGCCGGAGCCCGCGATCGGGCCGGCTCCGCGACCGGGTCCGCCAGCTCGTCGACCTGTACCGGGCGGCGAACCCCGAGAAGGTCGAGGTCGAGGAGGTCACCGCCTTCGGCCAGTCGCAGGCCGCCGCGTTCGACGCGCTGGTCAAGCGGGTGCCGGACCTGAACGTCGTCCAGGGCGACGCGATCGTGGTCGAGGAGGGGGAGGGAGCCTCGGCCGACCGGGCGGTGATCGCCGTCGCCGACCTGTTCCGCGACGCCGGCGGCGGGCCCCCCGGGGCCGAGCGGTCGGCCACCGCGTTCGGCGGCGAGGACGCGATCACCTCGACCCTCGCCCGGTTCCGCGAGGGGAAGCGGTCGCAGGTCGGCTTCACCACCGGCCACGGCGAGCCGTCGATCCAGGAGATGGACCCGCGCCAGGTCGGGATCGGGCTCTGGCGGTCGCGGCTCTCGTCGGTCGGGACCGACTCGGTCGAGGTGAACCTGATCCGCGACGACGTCCCGGACTCGGTCTCGCTGATGATCGTCGTCGCGCCCCGGACGAAGTTCCAGGACCAGGAGGTCGGCCGGCTCAAGTCGTTCCTGGCCAGGGGCCGGCCCCTGCTCGTGCTGATGAACGGGCTCGACCGGGCGGGGCTCGACGAGGTCCTGGCGCTGCACAACGTCGGGTTCGACCCCGGCCTGATCGTCGACCCGTCGTACAACCTCGGCGGCCGGACCGACCTGGTGATCACGCCGCCGATCCCGAGCGCGCCGCACCCGATCGTCGAGTCGCTGGCGGGCCAGAGCGTCCTGCTGCCGGGGGCCTCACCGATCCGGATCGTCGGGGGGGCCCCCGGACGGCCGGGCGAGCCGAGGCCGAGCACGAACCCGGCGATGGTCGTCTACCCGTTCCTGCGGACCTCGTCGGCCTCGTGGTCGGAGACCGACCTGGGCGGCAAACGCCCCGAGCTCGACCGCGGCACCGACCTGCCGGGCCCGCTGGTCGTCGGTGTCGAGGCGTCGGAGCGTCCCGAGGTCGCGGGGGGGAAGTCGAGGCCCCGGCTCGTCCTCCTGTCGAGCGGCCTGATGGCCCTGAACCCGTACCTGGAGCTGTTCCCGTACAACACCGACATCCTGATGAACGCCATCCAATGGCTCCGGGACAAGCCCGAGTCGCTGGGCGTGGCCCCGAAGATCCACACCGCGGTCGTCTTCACCGCCGACCCGAACCTCCGGTTCCGGCTCCACGCGGTCCCGACGGTCATCTCGGTCGTGCTGATCCTCGGCTTCGGCATCACGATCTACCTCGCCCGTCGTTCCTGATCCCCCCGAAGCAGCCGGTCCGTTACCCGCACCCAGGAACCCGTCCCGGCGCCACCGATGAACAACCGAGGCACGTGGGCCCTGATCGTCGTCTTCTTCGCCGGGCTGATCGGCCTCTGGTGGGCCGATCGGGCCCGGATCCCCGACCGGGCGGCCCGCGCGGCGGCCGAGCCGCGGGTCCTGCCCGCGCTGCTCACGACCCGGCCCGACGAGGTCGGCCGGCTGGAGATCGTCGGCGGGGAGAAGCCGATCGCCTTCGAGCGCCGCGCGGAGGGCCGGTGGCAGATGGTCGAGCCGATCGACGCGGCGGCCGACCCGTCGATGGTCGAGACGCTCGCGCTGAACCTCAAGCTGCTCCAGAAGGTGCGCGACGCCGGCACCCTCCGCGAAGACCCGAAGGCCTGCGGCCTCGACCCGCCGGCCCGGACGGTCCGCCTGTTCGGGACCGACCGGTCGAGTCCGCTGGCGGAGCTCCAGGTGGGGTCGGTGTCGCGCGACTATCGTTACGTGAGGGAGCCCGGCGCGACCGGGGTCGAGGTCGTCGAGTCCAGGGCGATCGCCGCGGTCGACCTGCCGGCGTCGCGGTGGCGCGATCGCCAGCTCGTCCGGATGCCGAGCTTCCAGGTGGCCACGCTCGCCGCGGCCGGGCCGGGACGCGACCTCCGGATCGAGCGCGAGGGCGAGCGATGGCGGATCGCCTCGCCGATCCGGGCCCTGGCCGACGAGTCCCGGGTCGAGGGCGTGGTCGCCGAGGTCGTCTCGCTCCGGGTCGCCGGGGGCGATTCCGGCTTCGTGGCCGACGGCGTGACGGACCTCGCCCCCTTCGGCCTGGACAAGCCCGCGCTGAGCGTGACGATCACGCCCCGGAAGGGCCCTCCGCAGACGATCCAGATCGGCAAGGCCGCCCCCCCCCGCGAGGACGTCAAAGGCCAGCTCTACTACGCCCGCCGCGACGACCAGGACGACGTCGTCCTCGTCGACGGCGGGCTGCTCAAGGACTTCGGCCGCGACCCGATGGCGTTCCGTGGGCGGAAGGTCGCCGCGATCGACGCTGCGCGGGCCGTCGCCCTCCGGGTGGTCAATGATGGGGTGGCGGTCGACGTCGTCCGGAGGCGGGACGGGACCTGGGGCCGGGTCGCGCCGCTCGTCGATGCGGCCGACGCCGCCGCGGTCGACGGCTTCCTCAAGCGTCTCGACGGGCTCGAGGCCGGGGAGATGTTCGTCCCGGGATCGGTGGCCGACCCCCAGCTCGACCGCCCCTGGGCGGTCGTCAAGGTCTGGCTGGGAGCGGCCGAGGGCGGGAGCGAGACCGCGGATGCGATCCCGACCCGCGACGCCTCGATGAAGCTGGAGCTGGGCCGCCGCGACCCGATCAAGAAGGCGATCTTCGCGCGGGTCGAGGGGGACCCGACGATCCTCGCGCTGCCGTCGGTGTTCCTGGACGGGGTGGGCTTCGGCCCGCTCGCCTTCCGCGACCGTCGGGTCGCCGCGGCGAGCCCGCCGGAGATCGGCCGGATCGTCGTCCAGGCCGGCGCGAGGTCGATCACGCTCGTCCCTCGCAAGCGGGGAGCGGACCGGATGGCCTGGAATCTGACCGAGCCCGTCGCGGCCCCGGCCGACCCCGAGTCGGTCGGCCGGCTCCTCCTGCTGCTCTCGAACCTCCGCGCCGACACGCTCGTGACCGACCGACCCGAGTCCGACGCCCGTTACGGCCTCGACAAGCCGGCCGTCACCGTCACCTGGACGACCCACGTCGAGCCCCAGGCCTCCCCGCTCCGGCCGCTGGGCGGCGAGGCGACGACCCTGACCGTCGGCGGCCCGGCCCCGCGCCCTGCGGGGGCCCGTTACGCCCGGATCTCGACCGGCCCGATCGTCTTCACGCTGGCCCCCGAGGCCCTCGCCGTCTTCGACTCCGAGTGGCGAGATAGGCTCGCCCTGGAGTTCCCCCCCGGCCGGGTCGAGCGTGTGACGATCCGCTGGCCCTCGATGACGCTCGTCGCGCGCCCGAAGGCCCCGAGCCAGGTCGAGACCTCGGCCGCGGCCGATTGGGCCTTCGTCGGCTCCCCCGCCGGGCTCGACTTCGACCCGAACCGGGTCGGGCCGCTCGTCAAGGCCCTGTCCCGGCTCGTGACCTTCAAGTACGCGCAATACGACGGCCCGATCGCCCCCGAGACGGGCCTTTTTCCGCCTCGTGTGACCGTTGAGGTTGGGCTCGCCGGGGGAGGCAAACCCCGGGAGATCCGGCTCGGCCGGGTGACGCCCGATGGCTACCTTTATGGGACCGCCGCAACAGGTCCGTCGGGGCCGGTATTCCTCCTGCCGCTGAGGGGCTGGGAACCGTGGCTCAAGGCGCCATCCGCCACCCCGGCACCGGCGGCACCGGCCCCGAAATAGTCCGAACGCGGCGGCGGAAGGCGCGTCCGACCCGACTTGGCCCGGGGTGCTCGGCGCTTCTATAATGGCCGGATCACCCTCCGGCCCGTCGGGAGCCTCTCGTGCTGCGGATCGTCCCCCATCCCCACCCCGCGCTGCGCTATGAATCCAGGCCCGTCACCGAGATCGACGACCGGCTCCGCTCGACCGTCCGCGCGATGTTCGACCTGATGTACGAGGCGCGCGGGATCGGCCTCGCGGCCAACCAGGTCGCGGTCCCGCTCCGCTTCTTCGTCCTGAACCTGTCGGCCGACCCCGAGCAGAAGGACCAGGAGCGCGTCTTCATCAACCCCGAGATCGTCAAGCGGCACGCGTCGGTCGACGAGGAGGAGGGGTGCCTGAGCTTCCCCGGCGTATACGCCAAGGTCCGCCGCGCCCGGAGGGTCCGGGTCAAGGCCTTCGACCTGGGAGGGAACGAGGTCGAGGTCGACGCCGACGACCTCCTCGGCCGGGCGCTCCAGCACGAGACCGACCACCTCGACGGCCGCCTCTTCGTCGACCTGATCGACCCGGGGACGCTGCCGAACGTGGCGGTAAAGGTCCGCGAGATCGAGCAGTCGTTCCGCGAGGCCCAGGCCCGCGGCGAGTATCCCGCCGACGACGAGATCCTCCGCCAGCTCGACGCCTGGCCCGGCGCCGGGACGTCCGCCTGACCGGCCCGACCCGGGCCCGACCCGTCCCTCTCCCCGCGAGGCCCGAAACACCGATGCCGCCCCCCGTCCGGATCGCGATGCTGGGCACCGGCGACTTCGCCCTGCCGACCTTCGAGCACCTGGCCGGGACCGGGCACGACCTCGTCGCGCTGATCACCCAGCCCGACCGACCGCAGGGCCGGAGGCAGGAGATCGTCCCGGCGGCGATCAAGCTCGCGGCGATCGCGCGCGGGGTCCGGGTCGAGCAGCCCGAGAGCATCAACGCGCCCGAGGGGCTGGAGATCGTCCGGGGGCTCGCCCCGGACCTGCTGGTCACGGCGGCCTACGGCCAGATCCTCTCGGCCGAGCTGCTCGGCATCCCGCCGATGGGCGGGATCAACCTCCACGGCTCGATCCTGCCGCGGTATCGGGGGGCGGCCCCGGTGGCGCGCGCGATCCAGGCCGGGGAGGTCGAGGCCGGCGTGACGGTGATCCGGATGACGCCCCGGGTCGACGCCGGCGGGATGCTCTCGATCGCGCGGACCCCGATCGATCCGGACGAGACGGCGGGCGAGCTGGAGGCCCGGCTCGCCCGGCTCGGCGCGCCGCTCGTCGCCGAGGCCATCGCCGCCGTGGCCGCCGGGACCGCGACTCTTCTGCCCCAGGACCCGGGGGGCGTGACCCGAGCCCCGAAGCTGAAGAAGGACGACGGCCGGATCGACTGGACGAGGCCCGCCCGCGAGGTCCACAACCTCGTCCGCGCCATGCAGCCCTGGCCGGTCGCCTCGACCCTCTGGGGGCGCGACCCGGCGTCGGCGGCCCTCCGGCTGATCGTCCACGAGACCCGCGTCGAGCCCGAGACGATTCGAGCCCCGGCCGGGCCCGGGACGGTGATCGAGGGCGAGGGGGACCGGCTCGTCGTCGCCGCCGGAGAGGGTGCCGTCCGGCTCCTCCGGGTCCAGCTCGAAGGGAAGAAGGCCATGCTCGCCGACGAATTCAACCGGGGCTACCGTCCCCGGGGGAGCCGGATGCGGTCCGACGAGCCCTCCCGGTAGCCAATCCGCCCGCGGCTTTGATACGATCGGGCTGACGACCGCACATTTCATCCCCCCGCCTGTCGATGCCTCACGCCGCCTCGTCCCGCGACGGTCGCCCGCACGCCGGGCGAGGCCGACCGCGACGAGCCTGCCGGGGCCGGAGCCCGCACGATGGCCGAGCCGACGCCCGGCAAGACCCTGTACATCGAGACCGTCGGCTGCCAGATGAACGTCCTCGACAGCGAGCTCGTCGTCGCCAGGCTCCGGAACGAGGGCTACACCCTCACCGACGACATCGAGCAGGCGGACGCGATCCTCTACAACACCTGTTCCGTCCGCCAGCACGCCGAGGACAAGACCTACAGCGCCCTCGGCCGGATCAAGCGGCTGAAGCGCGAGAAGCCGGGGCTGACCGTCGGCGTCCTCGGCTGCATGGCCCAGAAGGAGCCGCAGTCGATCCTCCGCCGCGCCCCGCACGTCGACGTCGTCGTCGGCCCCGGGCAACTCGGCCAGGTCGCCGAGCTGATGGTCCGCGCCAAGGAGGAGGGGAAGCCGCAGGTCGCCGTCAGCCTGCCGAGGACGGCCGGGTCCAAGGAGCTTGTCACGTCCAGCTTCGCCGAGTACGACCCGCTCCGCGAGCCGGCGATGCGGCCGAACCCGCACCAGGCGTTCGTCCGGATCATGATGGGGTGCGACAAGTTCTGCACCTACTGCATCGTCCCCTCGGTCCGCGGCCCCGAGCAGAGCCGCCCGCCGGGCCTGATCGTCGACGAGGCCAAGGGGCTGGTCGACCAGGGGGTCCGCGAGATCACCCTGCTCGGCCAGACCGTGAACAGCTACTCCTACCGCGAGCCCGGCGGCCGGTCGACCCGGCTGGCCGACCTCCTCGGCCGGCTCCACGAGATCCCGGGCCTGGCGCGGATCAAGTTCCTCACCAACTTCCCGAACGACATGACCGACGACCTCCTCCGGGCCGTCCGCGACCTGCCCCGGGTCTCGCGCTACCTCCACGTCCCGGCGCAGAGCGGGTGCGACGAGGTCCTCCGCAGGATGAAGCGGATGTACTCGGTCGCCCTCTACGACGACATGCTCCGCCGGGTCCGCGAGACGATCCCGGGGGCGTCGGTCTCCAGCGACTTCATCGTCGGCTTCAGCGGCGAGACCGAGGCGTCGTTCCGGAAGTCGGTCGACCTGGTCGAGCGGGCCCGGTTCAAGAACAGCTTCATCTTCAAGTACAGCCCGAGGGCCGGCACGAAGGCCGACACCCTCTACCCCGACGACGTCCCCGAGGACGAGAAGCGGCGGCGGAACGCCGAGCTCCTCGCCGTCCAGGACCGGATCGGGGCCGAGGACAATCGGGCCTTCGTCGGCCGGACGGTCGAGGTCCTCGTCGAGGGGCCGAGCAAGCTGAAGTCGGCCGCCGTCGCCGAGGGCGGGCCGATCCGGCTCGCGGGTCGGACCTGGTGCGACCGGATCGTCGTCTTCGACGGCAACCCCCGGCTGATCGGGACATTCCTGCCGGTCCGGGTCGAGGGGTCGACCCCGGTCACCCTCCTCGGTTCCGCCGTCATGGCCGATCACTCGGTCGCGGGCCTGTAAGCTTCCCCTGGATCGGCCGACGAAGAGGAAGGGTCCGGATGGCTCGACGGCTGATCGAACTGGTCGAGCGGTGGTGCGACCTCCGCGGCGTCGAGGCCGGCCCGCGGCCCGACCCCGCCGCGCTCGCCGCCGGGTTCCACTCCGATCCGGAGGCATGCCGGCCCGGCGCCGAGCCGGCGGACGTCGCGGCGTGGGAGCGTCGCCACGGCTACGACCTGCCCGGGGGGCTCTGCGACTGGCTGGCCCTGTCCAACGGCCTGTTCGCCGAGGGGCCGCTGATCCATCCCCTGTTCGCGATCGGGCCGATGGTCCCGTTCGCCCGGGTCCGCGGCCTGCTCGTCTCGCCCGAGAGCTGGTTCGAGCTGGGCAACCCGAACGTCGAGACCGTCTGCCTCGACCTCGCCTATCGACTCCCCGGCGGCGACAACCCGGTGTTCACCTCCGGGGACGACGAGCGGGGGACCCGTCCCAGGCTGATCGCCGACGGCTTCGACGCCTGGTTCCTGCGGCTCCTGCGCGAGGGGGGCCGGGAATACTGGTTTTGCCCCGGCTTCGTCGACCTGGGCGACCCCTGGCTCGAACACCGCGAGCACGTCCCGCCCCCGGCGCTGGCGGACCGACTCAGACCGATCGCGTCGCGGGTGTCGCTGCTGATCGAGGAGGGGGTGGACGACCGGGCGATCGCCTCGCGGTTCGGGATCGGGGCGTTCGACGTCGAGGAGATCGCCCGCCACGTCCAGCACGCCCGTCCCCCCATCCGGGAGGCGGCCCGTGGGCGGCGAGACTGATGCACATATCCGGGATCGAACCCGCGATCGCAGGGCGAGGGTGGCAGCCCGGTGTCGATGGTTCTGAGGATCCTGTGCTCTGCCCTCTGTGCTCCGGACTGTTCGCTCGAGAATCTTTCCTCGCCATCCCGCGACCGAAGGCCCCTGAGAGACCCGCCCGGTAGGCTCCGGAGCCCCTCCCCCGATGCCATCCTCGACGGACGAGCGCCGGGACGGAGCGTGGGCGATGCTCGACGACCCGCCGCAGGCCCGGCTCTGGCTGTCCAGCATCGGCGTGCGCGACCAGGAGCGTGGCCTCCGCGACCTGCGGGACCTCGCCGCGCTCGGGCTGTCGGCCGAGGCCTCGGCCGGGCTGCTCGCCCACCTGGCGAAGTTCCTCCCCCGCTCGCCCGACGCGGGGATGGCGCTGACGAACCTCGAACGGTTCCTCTCGGGCAGCCCCGACCGCGAGGGGTCGGCCCGCCTGGTCGCCGGCTCACCCCGGACGGCCGAGGTGGCGCTGCAGATCTTCAGCACGAGCCAGTACTTCAGCGAGGTCCTGATCCGGGACCCGGACCTGCTCGGCTGGCTCCGCGGCGGGTCGGAGCGTCGCGAGCCGTCGGGGCTGTTCGAGGAGCTCTGGGCCGAGGTCGCCCCGGCCCCCGACGACGAGGCGGCGCGGCTGGCGATCCGGCGGTTCCGCCGCCGCGAGCTGCTCCGGATCGGCTACAACGACATCGTCCGCGAGCTGCCGCTGGAGCGGGTCACCCGCGACCTGTCGAGGCTGGCCGACGCCTGCGCCGAGGCCGCCTATCGCCTGGCACGCCGCAACGCCGACGAGCGGCACGGGCCTCCCTCGGGGTCCCGGCCCGGCCGTCCCGCCCGGTTCGTGATCCTCGCGCTCGGCAAGCTCGGCGGCGAGGAGCTGAATTACTCCTCCGACATCGACCTGATCTTCCTCTACGACGTCGAGGGCCAGACCTCGGGCCCGCGCCCGGTCTCGAACGCCGAATATTTCGCCCGGCTCGGCGGCGAGCTGGTGCGGCTCCTCTCCGACCACTCGGCGCTGGGGATGGCGTACCGGGTCGACATGAGGCTCCGGCCCGAGGGGGACCAGGGGCCTCTCGCCCGGTCGCTCGCCGGGACGCTCGGCTACTACGAGACCTCGGGCCGGACCTGGGAGCGTCAGGCGCTGATCAAGTGCCGGGCCGTCGCCGGGGACCTCTCGCTCGGGGCCGACTTCCTCGACGCGATCCGCCCGTACGTGTACCGGCGGTACCTGAGCGGGTCGGAGATCGGCGAGATCAAGGCGATGAAGCGGCGGATCGAGGGCCGGACCGTTAAGGAGGGGACGGCCGAGGTCGAGGTCAAGACGGGCCGCGGCGGCATCCGCGACGTCGAGTTCGTCGTCCAGTTCCTCCAGCTCCTCCACGGCGGCGAGTACCCCGACGTCCGCCACGCCAACACGCTCGAGGCGATGGCGCGGCTCGAGGGGGTCGGCTGCCTGACCGCCGAGGAGCGCGGGATCATGGAGGACACGTACCGATTCCTCCGCCGGGTCGAGCACCGGATCCAGGTGATGTTCGACCGCCAGACCCACGAGATGCCGCGCGACCTGGAGGACCGGCGGACGCTGGCGGTCCGGCTCGGCTATCCCGCCGCGAGCATCTGGGAGGACCGGACCGGGCCGGCCGAGCGATTCCTCTCGGACTATCGGGCCAAGACCGAGGTGAACCGGAAGATCCTCAACCACCTGCTCCACGACGCCTTCCGCGACGACCGGGGTGCGGCGGCCGACCCGATCGTCGACCTCGTCCTCGACCCCGAGCCCGACCCCGACGCCGTGGCCGCGGCGCTGGCACCCTACCGGTTCCGCGACCGGGCGACGGCGTACGGCAACCTGATGGCCCTGGCCCGCGAGGACAGCCCGTTCCTCTCGCAGGCCCGCTGCCGCCACTTCCTCGCGTCGATCGCCCCGAGGCTGCTCCAGGCCGTCAGCAGCACGCCCGACCCCGACATGGCGCTGACGAACCTGGAGAAGGTCTCGGCCTCGCTCGGCGCCAAGGCCGTCCTCTGGGAGCTGTTCAACTTCAACCCGCCGACCCTCCGGCTCTACGTCGAACTCTGCTCCACGAGCCAGTTCCTCTCGGAGATCCTGACGGGCAACCCCGGGATGATCGACGACCTGATGGACTCGCTCGTGGTCGACCGGTCGCAGCCGGCGGCCGCGATCCGGTCGGAACTGGCAGAACTCTGCCGGGGGGCCGAGGACCTGGCGCCGATCCTGTCGAGCTTCCGGAACAAGGAGTGGGTCCGGATCGGGACCCGCGACATCCTCGGCCGGGAGCCGATCCGCGACGTGACGCGCGAGCTGGCCGACGTCGCCGAGGCAATCGTCGTGCACGTCGCCCGCGACCAGTGGGCCCGCCGGGTCGCCCGGTTCGGCCACCCGAGGCGGGCCTCCGACGGCAAGCGGCTGAACTGGGCGATCGTCGGCCTCGGCAAGCTCGGCGGTCGCGAGCTGAACTATCACAGCGACCTCGACCTCGTCTTCCTCTACGACGAGGACGGCGCGACCAAGGGGGGCGGCGAGTCGATCCCCAACGCCCAGTTCGTCCTCGACGTGGTCCGCCGCGTGCTCAAGGCCCTCCAGGACCAGGACGGCGGTTGCCTCTACCGGGTCGACACCCGGCTCCGGCCCCACGGTGCGTCGGGCCCGCTGGCCGTGCCCCTCGACGCCTTCGCCGGCTATTTCCAGTCGTCGGCCCAGGTCTGGGAGCGGCTGGCCCTGACCCGGGCGCGGGTCATCCACGGCGCGGGCGAATTCGGCTACGAGGTGACCGAGGCGATCCGCGCGGCCCTGGGCACCCAGGTCGACCCGGCACTCACCCGTCGCGAGGTGCTCGCGATGCGGCGACGGCTCGAAGACGCGGCACCCCCAGGGGACCTCAGGCGCGGGCCGGGGGGGATCGCCGACGTCGAGTTCCTCGTCCAGACGCTCGCCCTCGGCCAGGCGGACGGCGTCCCGCTGGTCGTCCGGCCGAACCTCTGGGACGCGATCGAGCACTTGAAGAGGTCGGCCCTGATCTCGCGCGAGGCCGCGGCCGACCTCCGCGCCAGCTACGACTTCCTCCGGACGGTCGAGAGCCGCCTGCGGATCGTCCACAATCGGACCGCCTCGCAATGGCCCGACGACCCGGACGAGCTCGCCCGCCTGGCGCGCCGGAGCGGCTTCGCCGAGGGGACCGACGCCGACGTGGTCGCCGCCCTCCGGTCGGAGGCCGCCGGCCACGCCGAACGGACCCGCGGCTGGTTCGAGTCGCTCATCGGCCCCGTCAGGCCCGACCGCCCGGCCCCCCGCCCGCGATGAGGCCGTCGGCCGGGACCGGGACCGCCCTGTCGTCGACGGGCGGCACGGTCGACAAGGTCTGCCGGACCTCGTCGAGCAGGTACGTCGTCTTCGCCTGCGACTCGTAATACGTCCGCATCACCATCTCGGCGAGGACCCCGAGCAGGATGCTCTGGACCCCGCCGAGGAAGAACATCACGGTCAGAAGCGGCAGCGGCGTCTCGACGAACGGCTTGCCCTGGAGGGGGAGGCCGGTCGGCCACGGGAAGACATACTTGAAGTAGAGCATCGCCCCGAACGAGGCGAAGCTCAGCGCGATCGACCACAGGCCGATCCGGCCGAACAGGTGGATCGGCCGCTGCGCGTACCGCTGGAAGAACCGGATCAGGATCAGGTCGAGCACGACGTTGAACGTCCGGCCGAGGCCGTACTTCGTCTTGCCCCGGGTCCTCGGCCGGTGGTTGACCTCCAGCTCCGCGACTCTCGCCCCCTGCCAGCTCGCGAAGATGGGGATGAATCGGTGCATCTCGCCGTAGAGCCGGACCCCTTCGAGGACCCGGCGGCGGTAGGCCTTCATCGTGCAGCCGAAGTCGTGCAAGGGCACGCCGGAGATCCGCGCGACCAGGCGATTGGCGATCCGCGAGGGGATCTTGCGGGTGATCAGGGTGTCGTGCCTCCGTCGTCGCCAGCCCGAGACGACGTCGTATCCCTCGTCGAGCTTGGCCAGGAGCCGGGGGATGTCGGCCGGGTCGTTCTGGCGGTCGCCGTCCATCGGGATCAGGGTCCGGCCCCGCGCCAGGTCGAGCGCGGCCGAGAGTGCGGCGGTCTGGCCGCAGTTGCGGCGGAGGAAGGCGACCCGGACGTGACCCGGGTCGGCCCGCTGGATGGCGGCCAGCTCGGCGGCCGTCCCGTCGCGCGAGCCGTCGTCGACGAAGATCAGCTCGTAGTGGAGCGGGCCGCCGGCGAGGGTCTCGTCCAGCTCCCGGTGCAGGGGGACCACGTTGCCGGCCTCGTTGTAGACCGGGATCAGGACCGACAGGTCGAGGCCCGCGGCCGAGGGGTCGGCGACGGCCGGGGCTGCGGGCTCGGGAGTCGGCATCGATCGGTGGCCCCGGGTCGGAGGTCGTCAGGCGACGATGAACTGGCGGAGGAAACGTTGCGAGATGACGAGCGACTCGCGGCGACGCTCCGGCGTGGACTCGAACGGCCGGTCCTCGACCTCGATCGCGACGGCCCCGGCATACCCGATGTCGTTGAGCGCCCCCACGAACGCCCCCCACCGGACATCCCCCTGGCCGGGGATCTTCGGCGAGTGCCAGAGCTTCGGGTACGCGAGCATTCCGTGCCGGTCGAGGGCCTGACGGTCGATCCGGGCGTCCTTGGCGTGGACGTGGACGATCCGGTCGCGGAACTCGTAAAGGGGCGCGACGTGGTCGATCCCCTGCCAGATCAGGTGCGAGGGGTCATAATTCAGGCCGAAGTGCGGGCTCGGGATGTCGTCGAACATCCGCCGCCAGGTCGCCGGCGTGGTCGCGAGGTTCTTGCCCCCGGGCCATTCGTCGGCCCCGAACAGCATCGGGCAGTTCTCGATCCCGACCCGGACCCCGCGCGACTCGGCGTGCTCGATCAGGGGACGCCAGGTCCGGAGGAAGGCAGGCCAGTTCGCATCGACCGAGAGCGACGGATTCCGGCCGACGAACGAGTTGACCACCGTCACCCCGAGGGCCGCCGCGCCGTCGATGACCCGCCGGATGTGGGCGACCGCCGCCTCGGCCTCAGCCGGGTCGGCCGCCAGCGGGTTGGGATAGTAACCCAGGCCCGAGATGGCAACCCCATGCTGATCGAGCAGGCCCCGGACGGCCGCGATCGCCGGGCCGTCGAGTGCCGTGACGTCGACATGCGTCACCCCCGCGTACCGACGCTCGGCGCGGCCCGGGGGCCAGCACATCACCTCGACCGACCCGAACCCGGCCGACGACGCGAACGCGACGACCTCCTCAAGGGACTGGTCGGCCAGGATCGCCGTGACGAAGCCGATATGCATGGATGTTCCTCGACTTGCCCCGACGCGGGCACGGCCACGCCTCGACGGAGCGGGCCGGATCAAAGTGACTCGCCAGCCATGGATCGGGACTGTCCTAACACGAGGCGAGAATTTATGTTCTGACTCGAAAGCGACAAGGAGTGGTCGTTTCTCCTTGGGGCCTATCAATCAGAGGTAGTCGACGGCCTGCCCGTCCCGTGTGTACCCATAGACTCGAAATCCTCCTTCGATTCGATGGCCCGGCACGTGGATTTGGCGGAGGGCCTCGTAGACGGCCGCGTCCTGTTCCGGTGTCCCCACCCTGATCTCAACCCACTCGACCGTCCCGTAGCTACCCGTCCGGAAGTGATAGAACCACTCCCCATCCCAGGGGCAGATGTAGCCCGAGAGGTCCTTGGTGCGCCACGTGGGATGCATGTCGCCTAACCCGTACATCGCCAGGCGAAGTTCGTCCCATTTCGTGTCGTTCATGACCGGATTGATGGGCAAGACCCCAACGTGACCGAGGAGTGAACCGACCGGATGTCACACGGATCCGAGGTTACACCCGCCCGGATCGCTCAGAACCGGGTCAGGCCGAAGGCCATCCCCGCGACGAGCCCGACGGCGTGCGCGGCGTTCGCGACCGGGCCGAGGAAACCCGTCGTGCAGAGGAAGAACCAGCCGACCATCGTCAGGACCGTGTTCTGGTTGACGCCCAGGCGCTCCTCGGGGTGGGCGTACCCCTTCATCCAGAGGTAGCCGAACACGGCGTAACCGACCCCCGACATCCCGCCGAAGATGATCAGCTCCGTCGAGCGCGACTGGTAGAGATATTGTCCGAGGTTCGACGCGATCGCCGAGACGATCACGATCGCGGCATACCGGGGCGTCCCGCGGCGGAACTCGATCATCCCGCCGAGCTGTTTCAGGAGGACCATGTTGAAGACGAGGTGGATCACGCCGAAGTGGAGGAACATCGGGGTGACGAGCCGCCAGACCTCGCCGCGGCGGATCTCTTCGAGCCCGTGGCTCGCCCAGGTCACCTCCGGCCGGAACTCTTTCCATTCCAGCTTGGGCGAGAAGTCGGTGAAGAGCAGGGCGTGGAAGGCCCTCGATCGAGAGTCCTGGCCCAGGTTCGTGAACAGGCCGGCCACGACGCTCGCCGCGATCAGCGCGAACGTGAGCGGATACTTCCGCCAGGCCGGCCCCTCCCAGCGGTCGCGGAGGTCGCGGGTGGCCTTGCGGTGGGCCTTCTCGGCCTCCTCGGCGGCGCGTCGGATCGCCGTCGCCGACCGGCCCGACTCGCGGTACCGCGGGTTGTCGGGGTCCTCGACAAACGAGCGCAGCTCCTCGGCCGCCTCGGGCACCCGGTCTTCGTCCAGGACCCAGACCGACCAGCCGGCCTTGCCCGCCGACGACTTGGAGGCGATCCCGCGCGCGAGCAGATGGTCGGCCAGCCTGCGGGCTTCCCCCTCGCCGGGGACGGTTCCGATCTCGCGCACGTTCTCACCTTCACCGATGGCCGGGGTATCGAGGGGCGATTCCTCGCCCGTCGGACGGTCCCAGCGTAACAGACGAAGGCAGACGCGGGAACCCGGCGCGACGCGTCAGCCCCGCGCGATCGCCCGAGGGACCGACCGGCCAGCCTCGGCGCCCGAGGCCTCCCCCTCGTGGTACTCGGCGTCGGTGTTCACCTTCCAGGTGTCGAACGTCCCGAGGCCGAGGATGTTCCGCGCGGCGAGCAGCGCGGTCATCATCGAGTGGTCCTGGTTGTTGTACTTGTGCATCCCGTTCCGGCCGGCCAGCTCGAGGTTCCCGAGCCGGCGGAGCCAGTCGCGGATGACGGCGAGGTGGTCGCGGTAGGTGTCGTCGTAGACCGGGTAGGCCTTGGGCATCCGGACGACGCAGCCGTCGACGACGTCCGACGCCTTCACCAGGCCGATCGCGTCGATCTCGCGGCGGCCGAGCGCGACGAGGTCGGCGTCGGGCATCGACCAGAGGTCGTCCCCCTCGAAGCAGAAATACTCCAGGCCGAGGCTCGATTTGGCGGGGTCGGGGACGAGGTCGGGCGACCAGTTCTTGAAGTTCTGGACCCGCCCGAGCCGGACGTCGGGCTCGTGGATGTAGATCCAGTTGTCCGGGAAGGTCTCGGCCTTGTCGACGATCAGGACGACGGTCAGGAAGTCGCGATATTTGAGCGAGTCGGCCGCCGCCACCACCTCCGGCGGCGCGGCCGGCCTCATGGCGTTGATCAGGTTGCGGATCGGCAGGGTCGAGACGAAGTGGTGTCCGAGATAACGGGTCCGACGGCCCCGCGAGTCGCGCGCGACGAGCGACTTGACGGCGGTCCCGTCGTGCTCGACCTCCTCGACCCGGGAGTCCATGTGGACCGCTCCGCCGCCGGCCTTCACCCGGTCGCGGGCGGCCTCCCACATCTGGCCGGGACCGAGCCTCGGGTACTCGAATCGGTCGATGAGGGTCTTGATCACCTCGCCCTTCCGCGAACCCCGGCCGCCGAAGACGGCGTTGAGCACGGCCTTGGTCAGGCTCAGCCCCTGGATCCGCTGCGCGGCCCAGTCGGCGGCGATCAGCCGGGTCGACATCCCCCAGACCTTCTCGGTGTAGGTCTTGAAGAAGATCTCGAACAGCTTCCGGCCGAACCGGTTCACGACCCAGGCTTCGAGGCTCTCCTCGGGGTGGATCGGTCGGAGCCTCGCCTTCGCGTAGCTCGCCACGATCGCCAGCGACCGTACGAGCCCGAGTTTGAACAGGGCGTCGGCCGGCTTGAGCGGGTAGTGGAAGAACTTCCGGTCGTAGTAGATCCGGCTCATCCGGGTCCGGGTGATGAGCTGGTCGCCGAGGATCTCGCGCCAGAGGGCGGTGATCTCGGCACTCTTGGAGAAGAACCGGTGGCCGCCGATGTCGAACCGATAGCCTTTGTAGGAATCGGTCCGGCTGATCCCGCCGACGAGCTTGGCGTCGGCCTCGAGGACGACGCAGGGATGGCCGTAACGGGTTAACTCGTACGCCGCGGTCAGGCCGGCGGGGCCTCCCCCGGCGACGACGGTCGAGTACGACGCGACGACCCCGACGGTCTCCGGGTCGTCGACGCGGGTCCACTTGTGGGGCGGGGTCGCCGGGCGGACGCCCTCGGGTCGCGTCGGGTCGGTGCGCATCCGGTTCCCCCATCCTTGGCGGAGCGTGCCTTCGCGACGGGGCCGGCGATCGGGCGGGTCTCGTCCCGGCGCGCGGGCCCGGCCGGGCCGTCCTGCCCGCGCCGATCCGTCGGAGGGCCGAGTTATGGCCGATCGGACGATCGGGGTCAACCCCGCCACGGGCGGTCGTCCGGGGCAAGGGGCCTCCAGGGCTTACTGGCCGAGGAGTTCGAGCGTCCGCTTGACGAACCGGGAGGCCGCCGCGAGCGACTCCTCGGGCTTCATCTTCAGGCCCTGCGAGCGTTCGAAGGCGTGGATGAACTCGGCGTCGAGGTCGCCGGTCTTCACGTACAGGTGCTCGCACGCGAGCATCAGGCAGCGGAGGCCCGCCTCGCGATAGCCCTTGCTGTAGACGAGGGCGCGGAGGCACGAGAACATCGCTTCGTAGCTCAGGAAGCTGACGTCGGCCGGGTCGCCCTGGCCGGTCGAGTGGATGTTGGCGGCGGCCTCGAGGCGGTCGGCGGCGGTGGCCATCAGGCCCCCGATCCGCGTCGAGGCGCCCTTGTCCTCGAAGAGGTAGGGGCTGTCCAGGCACTTCTTCAGGGTGTTGATGATCGCCATCGGCGTGCTCTGCTCTCCGCGGGCCGCGGGGCCGTGGGTCGGGATCGGGTCGGATGGGGCGAGGCCGGGCCGGTCGGGCTCACCGGGGCGCGGGGAGCGGCGTCCGCTCGGGCGGGGCCGAGGAGGACGATTCAGCCGCGGGAGGACGGCCTGCTGGGGTTGCCGGGTCGATCAGCTGGCCGTCCAGTTCCGTCGCCACGAGCTGGGGCCGCAGGCCGCCGACGAGGAACATCCGCGAGTCGGCCATCGTCCTGGTCTCGCGGGCGAGGGGCCACGGGTTCAGGCCGAAGAGGACGACCACCAACGTCGACCCGATCAGGGCCAGGCGGATCGTCAGCGTCGGAGACCGCAATGGCGTCCCGCTGCTCCGGCGGAGGAACATGGCCCGGAGCACCCGGACGTAGTAGAAGGCCGAGACGACGCTGTTCATCAGGCCCAGGCCGACGAGCCAGAGGAACGTCAGGTTGTGGCGGTCATTCCCCTGGTCGAGCGCCTCGGAGAACATGAAGAACTTGCCGAAGAACCCGGCCAGGCCCGGCAGGCCGATCAGCGAGAGCATCACGAGGAGGATGCAGACGCAAAGCCCCGGATGGTGCAGGGCCAGGCCGTCGAGGTCGTCGATCCGGTCGGTCCCCTTGTCGCGGTAGAGCCAGGCGGCGACCGAGAACGCCCCGATGTTCGCGACCGAGTAGACGACCAGGTAGAAGAGGACGGTCCCCGCCGCGTCGGTGTTGCCCGCGACCACCGTCGCCAGGACGCCGACGAGCATGTAGCCGGCGTGGGCGATCGACGAGTAGGCGAGCATCCGCTTCAGGTTCGTCTGCGCCAGCGCGGCGAAGTTGCCGTAGGTCATCGTCAGGGCCGAGATCAGGGCGACGATCCCGACCCATCCCGGCGACGACAGGTCCTCCGACGAGTTCGCCCACGGCCCGAGCGCCTGGACGAGCACCTTCATCAGGGCGACGATGCTCGCGAGCTTCGAGCCGGTCGCCAGCCAGGCCGTCACCGGGGCGGGGGCCCCCTCGTAGGCGTCGGGAGCCCACTGGTGGAACGGCACGGCCGAGATCTTGAAGCCGAACCCGACCAGGATCAGGAGCAGCGCGACCGCGCCGGCGAGGTTGTTCGACAGGCCGACCGACCCGGCCGACCCGAGCGCCAGGCCGATCCCCGACAGGCGGGTCGTCCCGGTCAGGCCGTAGAGGAGGCTCAGGCCGAACAGGAAGAGTGCCGAGGAGACCGACCCGTAGACGAAGTATTTCAAGCCCCCCTCGGCCGACCTGCGGTTGTCCTTCTCGAACGCCGTGATCAGGTACAGGCAGATCGTCATGGTCTCGAGGGTCAGGAAGAGCGTCAGCAGCTCCTCCGCGGCGATCAGGAGCATCATCCCGATCGTCGCCCACATCACCAGGGCGTAGTATTCGCCCCAGTGCTCGGTGAACGTCCAGGTCATCGACAGGCCGAGGACGAAAATCAACAGGACGATCAAGAGGGCATCGAGCCGCTCGACCAGCCGGCCGACGAGGATCGTCCCTTCGAAGAGGGGCACTTCGAGGTTCGGCCCTCCGCCGCGGAGCGCGAGCAGGTCGGGCAGGAAGACCGAAGCCAGGGCGAGCAGCGACCCGACGATCGACATCATCCCGAGGGTCCGGCACCTCGACGCCGATGACCGCTTGCGGAGGGCCCCGACGTCGAAGATGAGGACGAACAGCCCCCAGACTCCCAGGATGATCTGGGGGGCCAGGTGGAGCATCTCGAACGGGCTCGGGGCGGAGAAGGACATCGGCGCGGGACCCCTGGTGGCGATCGGTCGTTCGGGCGGGGACGGGATCAGGGCACGGCCCCGCGTGCCGGCTCAGCCCGAGAGGGAGTCGAAGCGGTCGACGTCGGCCGCGTGCCAGCGTCGGTAGCAGAGCAGGATCAGGCCGATCCCGACGGCGACCTCGGCCGCGGCGATCGTGATCACGAAGATCGCGAGCATCACCCCCGAGATCGGCCCGTCCCCGCCGTCGACGCCGCTGTACCGCCAGAAGGCGACCAGGTTGATGTTCGCGGCGTTGAGCATGATCTCGATCGCCATCAGGACGGCGATCGCGTTGCGACGGACGAGCACGCCCATCAGGCCGACGACGAAGCAGGCCGCGGCGAAGTAGAGGAACCAGTCGAGGGGGATCGAGTCGCTCATCGGGCGGACGCTCCGGCCGGGGTGGTTGGGGTCGACATCCCGGCCGCGCCGTCGAGCCGGCCCGAGCCGGTCGGCTCGTCCTGCTTCGTCCGGACGCGGGCCGACGGGTCGTCGTCGTGCGACCCCTCCTGGACGGCCACGGCGATGGCGCCGACGAGGGCGGCGGTCAGGAGGATGCCGGCGACCTCGAAGGCGACGACATAACGGGTGAGCATCTGCTCGCCGACGGCCCGGCCCATGTTGTGGATCGCCTGCGAGCGGGGCAAGGCCCTCAGCTCGGGCGCGGGGCCGGTCGGCCGCCGGGTCGTCGCCTCGCCCCAGGCGGGCCGGCCGCTGGTCCCCCGCTCGCGGGCGATCCCGGCCACGAGGGTCGCCAGCAGGCCGATCGAGACCAGGCCCGCGGCGACGAACCCCGACCGCGAGACCGTCGTCGTGTCATCCCCCTGGATGTTCCGCGTGAGCATGATCCCGAACATCAGGATGATCGCCACCGCGCCGATGTAGACGAGCACCTGGACCGCCGCCAGGAACTCGGCCTCGAGCAGGACGAACTGGCAGGCGATCAGGAAGAAGAACGCCACCAGGTAGAGCCCCGCGTGGACCAGGTTCCTGGCCAGGATGGTGCCGAGGGCGGCGAGCACCCCCGCGGTCGCGATCACCAAGAAGAGGATCTGGCTCACGGTCGATGGCTCCGGCGGGAGGGACGGCCGACGCGGGCGGTGCGGGGAGGCGAGGCCGGGGTCGCCCGGCCGCGGACCGGGCTCAGCCGGATCGGAGCACGGGACGGCGTCGCAGCGCCCTCGGCGAGATGTCGTTGGGCCGATTCTTCACCGTCGTCCGGTACAGCGCCAGCGCGGCGGCCACGGCGACCAGCACCATCGGCAGGGTGATCGCCCAGCCGAGGAGGTAGTTGGGCCGCGAGGGGCGGAAGACGCACTCGTACCAGGCCGCGGCGATGACGATGTTCACGATCGAGAGCGGCACCATGAACTTCCAGGCGAAGTTCATCAGCTGGTCGACCCGGAGCCGCGGCAGGGTCGCCCGGATCCAGAACATCAGGAAGACGTACATCGAGACCTTCGCCATGAAGACCGCGACCAGCAGGCCGTTCAGCAGGAGCGACGCGACCAGCGTCTCCGAGCCGATCTGCTCGACCACGATGCTCGTCAGCGGCGGCGGCAGCGTCCCGCCCCCGAGGAAGATCGCCGTCCCGAGGCAGCTCACCGCGAAGACGCTCAGGTATTCGGCCAGGAAGAAGAGGCCAAACCGCATCCCCGAGTACTCGGTGTGATACCCGGCGATGATCTCGGACTCGGCCTCCGGCAGGTCGAACGGCGTCCGGTTCACCTCGGCGATGTTGGCGATCGTCAGCGTGACGAACGCGAGGAACCCCGGCGGCGAGAGGACGAACCAGCCGTACTCGACCTGGCGGTCGAAGATCGTCACCAGGCTCAGGCTCCCCGCCCAAAGGATCACGGGGACGGTCGCCAGGACCTGCGGGACCTCGTACGAGACGAGCTGCGCCACGGCCCGCATCGCCCCGAGCAGCGAGTACTTGTTCCGGCTCGACCACCCCGCGAGGAAGACCCCGAGGGCCGACATGCTCGACACCGCGATCAGATAGATCAGGCCCGAAGGCGGATTCACCGCCGCCAGGCCGACGCCGAACGGGATCACCGGCAAGGTCAGGAACGCCGAGACCAGGATCAGGATCGGCGAGAGCAGGTGGACGAACCGGTCGGCCGACCTCGGGACCAGGTCTTCCTTCGTCAAGAGCTTGATCGCGTCGGCGATCGGCTGGAGCAGGCCGAGCGGGCCGACCCGGTTCGGGCCGATCCGGTCCTGGAACCGGGCGGCGACCTTGCGCTCGCCCCAGACCATGTACGCCACGACGCCCGGGAAGATCCCGAAGAAGACGACCAGCAGGACGAGGCTCCAGCGGAGCCAGGGGACGTATTCGAGCTCGGACTGCTGGGCCCAGAGCGTCGGCAAGGCCCAGTCGATCGCGACGTTCACCGTGTCGTCTCCCTTTACCCCGGCACCCGACCGCACACCCACTCGCCCGACGCCCCCGCCCCGTCCCGATCAGACCCAGCGGAGCACGCCCTTGGCCCAGGCGTAGGCCAGGCCGACGGCCAGGATCAGCAGGAAGACCACCATCTCGGCCAGGGCGAACAGGCCGAGCTTGTCGTAGGCGACGGCCCACGGGTAGAGGAACACCGTCTCGATGTCGAAGACGACGAACATCATCGCATAGATATAATACTGGATCCGGAACCGGACCCACGTCTCGCCCGTCGTCAGCAGGCCGCACTCGTAAGTGTCCCCCTTCGACCGCGTCCGCTTCCGGGGGGCCAGGATGTTCATGACGACCACCGGGGCGAGCGCGAAGCCGATCGCCCCCAGGAGGAGCATGCCGATGAAGACGTAATTGTAAGTGATCATTGATCCTGCCGATACGTTGGGGCCACGAGGCCTGCTTGTCTCAGGTGGCCGGGACGACCTCGACGGTGGTGTCCTCGTCGAGGGCGATGACCGTGACCTCGCCGTCGGGCTTGCGGAGCCGGAGCGTCGGCTGGTGGCAGTACAGGGACTTGCCGCCCATCTCCATCCCGCCGACCGGGCGGATCCCCTCGCGCTCGACGACGCCGGAGACCTGCGTCCGCCACCGGCGGTGGCCGACCCGGACGTACTGGATCACGCGGACGGCGGTCCCGGGCTCGAACCGGGGCTTCGGTGGCACGGGGATCATGGGGAGTCCATCCGGGCGAAGATCAAGATTGATATCTAATCGAAAAATGAGAACGTGATCAGAGCGACGCCCGGCCCGCCCAGGAGGCGATATCTTAAGACGGGGCGTGTACCCGGGCAAGGGCCCACCCTCCGCCATCTCAGGCACCCCGGCCCGGATCCGGCGTCAGGCCTTCTCGACGGCCACCGGCCTGGGCGTGGCGGCAGGACGGACGGTCGAGGCGGGCTTGGCCCCGGCGCCGAGGGCCTTCTGGAGCCGCTGGTCCTTCTTCTTGGCGACCTTGTTCCGCTCGGTCGCCTCCTCGACGGAGGCGAAGGCGTCGGGGTGGGTCTTCGCGTAGTACTCGGAGGAGACGAGCAGGTCCTGGAGGCTGAAGATGTGCGTCTGGTGCCGCTCGTAGTTCGACAGCTCGAAGTTCTGGTCCATCTTGATCGCGTCGAACGGGCAGTACTCGGCGCAGAGGCCGCAGTTCATGCACACGTCCATGTCGATGTAGAAGTCCTCGGGAAGCGGGACGGGCTTGCCGTCGGACCCCTGGGCGTGGGTCATCCAGATGCACTGGGGGGGGCAGACCTTCGCGCAGATGTTGCACGAGGTGCAGCGGACGTTGCCGTCGATGTCGTCGTACACGAGCATCGGCAGGACCCGGAACCGCTCGTAGACCGGCAGGCGTTCGTCCGGGTATTCGACCGTGAAGAGGCCCTCGGTCGCGGCGTCCTGGAGCACGGTCGGCTCGTTCCCCCGCGACTCGCGGCCGAACCAGAGGTCGAAGATCTGGGTGCCGCCCCCGCGGCGGCGGAGGGTCCGGCCGTGGCCGACGAGGAAGGTGCGGAGGAACCGCCGGAGCGTGACCAGGTGGCCGGTGATCAATCCTCGTCCGAAGCTCATCGTGGTGGTCTCGCTCCCTGGGCCTCAGGCGACGAGGCGGGTCCGATCGAGGTCGTCGGAGAGCATCGCCGCCACGATCCCGAGGATCTTGGCAACGTTCTCCACGTAGTATTCTTTGATGTCAATCCGCAGGACGTTCGCTTCCAGCGTGAGGAACTGCCAGAGCGTGCCGGTCGTCACGGCCCCGTGGATCGCCCGCCGATCGTAGGACTGTCTCTCGTTGAAGAGCCTCGCTCCGATCATGGCGGCTACGCACGGGCCGAGCCCGCCTTTGATGTTCTCATTCTTCGCCTCGACGATCACCAGGACCGGGGCACGGACGAAGAATTGCTCGTTCGACGCCGAAAACAGGAAGTCACAAACTCCATTCAGCCCATGCTCCGGAGCCGGGGAGAACTCCACGCCCGAGAAGAGCCCGACTCGCCGGTCGAGCCGAATCCTGACCTCCGCGAGGATCGGGGCGATCAGAAATTCAGACCGTGCCTTCTCGGTGTTAAGTGCCCGAGCGAGCGGCCCGTTGTCCGCCAGGAAGCTTTCGAGCCGATCGCCGGGGGCCATCTCCGGGGTCGTGGCGAAAAGGTCGCCCGACTCGTCGATCGTCAGATCGAAGCGAGTCGAGACGTCCTGGAGTGTAAAGTCGCCGAACGCCATCGCTTCCCCCGGCCTTTCCGATCAGCGGTCGACCTCGCCGAGGACGATGTCCAGGCTGCCGAGGATGCCGACCACGTCGGCGATCGTGTGGCCGAGGCACATCGGCTCGAGCGCGGTGAGGTTGATGAAGCTCGGGCTCCGGACGTGGTACCGATAGGCCGTCGGCGACCCGTCGGCGTAGACGTAGAAGCCCAGCTCCCCCTTGGGGTTCTCGACCCGCGAATACGCCTCCCCGGCCGGCACCTTGATCTGGTAGCTCTTCTTGCCCGGGAGGATCGGGCCCTCGGGGATGTCGCGGACGGCCTGCTTGAGGATCTTGACGCTCTCCCGCATCTCCTCGAGCCGGACGAAATACCGGTCGTAGACGTCGCCGTTGGTGCCGGTGACGACCCGGAAGTCGAACCGGTCGTAGATCCCGTAGGGCGCGGCCCGGCGGATGTCGTAGGGGACGCCCGAGGCGCGGAGGACGGGGCCGGCGGTCGAGTAGTTGATCGCCTGCTCGGCCGTCAGGACGCCGATCCCCCGGCCCCGATCGAGGACGATCTCGTTCTTGGTCAGGTAGCGGTCGAGCTCGTCGATCTTGCCGTCGAGCCGGTCGTTGACGACCTTCCGGCACCGCTCGATCCATCCCTTGGGCAGGTCGAAGGCCACGCCGCCGAACCGGAAGTAGTTGCACATCATCCGGCTGCCGGCTGCCCATTCGAAGAGGTCGAGGATCAGCTCGCGCTCCTCGATCGCGTAGAGCGCCGGGGTGAAGAACGCGCCGAGGTCGTTGAGCAGGAAGCCGATCGACCACATGTGGCTGGCGACCCGGGTCAGCTCGGCCATGATGACCCGGATGTACTCGGCCCGCTCGGGGACCTTGGCGTCGTCGCCCATCAGCTGCTCGACGGCCAGGGCGTAGCCGAAGTTGTTCCCCATGCTCGTCAGGTAGTCGAGCCGGTCGGTGAACGGGAAGTTCATCAGGAACGTGTTCCGCTCGCCGATCTTCTCGTGGTTCCGGTGCATATAGCCCATGACCGGCTTGAGCCCGACGATCGTCTCGCCGTCGACCCGGAGGTTCATCCGGAAGACGCCGTGGGTCGACGGGTGCTGCGGGCCCATGCTGACCATGAACTGGTCGGTCCCCAGCTCGCTGATCTCGACGCCCGTGGGCAGGAGGGTCTTCCCCTTCGTGTCGTCGCCCGAGTCGAGCGAGCCCCAGCCGTCCCAGCCCTTGGGGATCTTGGTGTTCGACCCATACGGGTTGAACTCCTCGGCGCGGAAGTGGCGGCCGTCCTCGACCCGGCTGTCGTAGACCTTCGTCGGGCCCTCGTAGTAGGGCTCGAGGAAGTCCTTGCGGAGGGGCCAGTAGGCGTAGCCCTCCCACATCAGGATCCGCTGGAGGTCCGGGTGCCCGGCGAACCGGACGCCCATCATGTCGTAGACCTCGCGTTCCTGGAAGTCGGCCCCGCGCCAGACCGAGTTGACCGACGGGACCTCGGCCTCGCCGTCGACCTCGGACGTCCGGACCCGCAGCTCGATCAGCTTGCCGGGGGTGGTCGTGCTGTCGAGGTGATAGTTGACCTCGATCGCGTCGGCGAAGTGGACGCTCTGGAGGCTGGCGAGGTAGTCGTACTTGATCGGGTTCTCGTCGCGGAGGTATCTCGCGATTTGGACGAGCCGATCCGCCGGGACGAGCAGAGCGGCCTGGATGATCGTCGCGGTCCCCGCGCCGAACTTCGCGACGAGCCGGCCGGCCAGCCCCTTCAGCCCGTCGTCGCCGAGCCAGACGAGGCTCGGCCGGGCCTCGGCCTTCTTCTGCTTCTTGGTCGGCTTGGCGGCCGGCTTCGGGGCCTCGACGGGTTTCGGGGCCTCGGCCGCGTCGGGGGCGGGGGCCCCGGCGGCCGCCGCGGCCGACTTGGCCCGGATCATGTCGAGCTTGCTCGGGCCCTTGGCCGGGACGGGTGCCGCGTCGGCGGGCGTCGCCGCCGCCTCGGGCTCGTCCGGCTGGGGGGCGGGGATCAAAGTCGGCTTGACCAGGCCCTCCTCGCGGGCCTCGACCAGCCCCTGCGCCGTCTTCTCGGCGGTGATTTCGAGGAGCCGGACGTCGATCAGGTCGGGGCCGAGGACGGGGATCGGCACGTCGCGCTCGACCTCGCCGCGGTACCAGGGGGCCTGGGTGAACCGCTCGCCGTCGATCTTCTTCTGGAGCATGATCAGGCCGTTGAGCAGGGCCTGCGGCGTCGGCGGGCAGCCGGGGATGTAGACGTCGACCGGCAGGTACTTGTCGATCCCCGAGACGACGTTGTACCCCTCCTTGAATGGGCCCCCGCCCGAGGCACAGGCGCCCATCGACATGACGTATTTCGGCTCCGGCATCTGGTCGTAGAGCCGGGCGATCATCGGCATCATCGTCTTGGTGACGGTGCCCGAGACGATCATCACGTCGGCCTGGCGGGGCGAGCCGCGGAAGACCTCCGCGCCGAACCGGGCGATGTCGAACCGGCTCGACGCCGTGCAGATCATCTCGATCGCGCAGCAGGCCAGGCCGAAGCCGAGCGGCCAGAGGCTCGACCTCCGGCCCCAGTTATACACCGTGTCGACCATCCCCAGTAACTTGTCCCAGGTCGTCACCAGGACGTGCTGCTCCAGCTCCTTCTGGAGCACCGGGTCGATGACGGTGCTCCACTCGGGCCGCGTGATCGTCGGGGTCGAGGTCGACATCGGATGGGGTCGCTCTGGAACTCGCGTGGTCCGGTAAGGGGCGTCCCCGGCGGCGGGACGGCAGTCGGGCCGGGAGCCGGCCGAAGGGCCGGCCCGGACCCGTCCGAGATCGATGGGGGAGAGGTTATCGTAGTCGTCCAACCGAGCCGTCGCCAGGGGGGACCGGAGCCCGGCACGGGGTTGCCGACGATCCTCCGGACCCACCCTTCCCGCCCGCCGGACGCCCGTTCATAATAGGCACATGGAACGACGGGGGATGCAATTCAGCGTGCGGTCGATGCTCGGGCTGGTCGCCTGCGTCGCCCTGAATATCTGGTGCTTCAAGGTCAGCGCCATCCTCGGCCTGATCGGCCTGAACGTGACGAAACACGTCGTGATCGCCCAGCTCTGCCACGCCGTCGGCGTCAATCGACGCCCCGACCCCCCGGCCGCCTCGCCGATGCAGGCCCCGCCCGCCGTGCAGGCCCCTTGAGGGGTCTGGCCCGACCCGGCCAGGCCCCGATGGTCGAGGAGGGTCCGACGGGTCAGCGTGCCTTAATCCGGATGTTCCGGAAGGCGACCTCGTCCGAGTGCGACTGGAGCCCGATGTAGCCGTCCCTGCGGAGCAGGCCCGGGTGGGCCTTCACCTCGTCGGGGTGCTCATCGAGCCGGCCGTCGACGATCACGTTCCCATTCAATTTCACGACGACCTTCGGCCCTTCGAGCGTGATCTCCATCGCGTTCCACTCGCCGGCCGGCCGGGTCGACCCGCGCTTCGCGGCGATCACGCCGTAGACCGAGCCGGTGAACTGGGCGGGCTTGATCCCCGCGTACTGGGTGTCGTGGTCGTCGAGGAGCTGGATCTCCATCCCGGTGTACGCCGCGTCTCCCGTGCGGGGAGCCCGGACGAAGACCCCCGAGTTCCCACCCTTGTACGTCCGATATTCGAGGGCGAGGGTGAAGTCGCCGTAGGTCTTGGTCGTGCTCAGCCAGCCCCCGCCCTCGCCCTTAGTGAGCAGGAGGCCGTCCTTCACCGTCCAGTTGCCGGGCTTGCCGCCGACGGGCTCCCAGCCCTCGGTGGTCTTGCCGTCGAAGAGCGGGACGAATCCGTCGTCGGGGGGGCCCGGCGATCCGAGGAGCAGGGCCAGGGTTGCGATGGCGAGTCGAGTGATCATCGGTGTGGGTCCGGGTGCGAGGAGGCTTGTCGGTCAGGTCGGTTGCGATCCGTGATGATCATGCCAGGCCGGCCGGCCCGAGGGTAGGGGGCCGCGGGCGCACGCTGGTCAGGGGCCGGGACATCCATTAAGATCGGGGTCGATTCGGCCCCCGCGGGCCTCGACGATCCGAACCCGCAGTCGCCGCCCCCCCTGGACTCCATCCCCGCGAGAGAGAGAAGGACGACCGGATGGCTGGGAAACCAAGAGACCGCCGCGAGTTGCGCAGGCAGTACGACGCAGCCGAGCCCCTCGACCCGATGGAAGACGAGGCTGAAGACGTCGCCGAAGAGGCGGAAGAAGAGGACTCAGGCGACAAGAAGCCGAAGAAGAAGCCGAAGGCCCCGGCCAAGCCCAAGACGAAGACCCCCAAGGCGGCCAAGCCCGCCGCGCGGATGCGGATCGTCTGGGTCGTGATGAACGACGCCTTCAAGCCGATCGCCACCTTCGAATACGCCCAGCGCGAGGCCGCCGAGGCGAAGGCGAAGGAGATGATCGAGCGGGGCAAGGGGACGCACTTCGTCCACAAGATCAAGGAGCCGATGCCCGACGACGCCCCGGGCGTCGGCGCCGCCATCCCCCGCCCGATCGTCGAGGAGAAGGCGGTCGCCGTGAAGGAAGCGGTCGCGATCGACGACGATGAGGAGACGGAGGACGAAGAGGAGGCCGAGGCCGACGTCGAGGAGGAAGAAGATGAGGAGTGAGGGGGATGGGCGGGCGGCGGACGAATGGGCGCACGAGGATTCGAACCTCGGACCTCACCCTTATCAGGGGTGCGCTCTAGCCAACTGAGCTATGCGCCCGAGACTCGCGGTCGCGGACGGGTTGTATTTTAGGGTCCCACCACCATCCGTCAACCACCCTGCCCGCCGATTCCGGCCGTAGCGGGGCTGCGGCCGGGGAGGATCAGCTGCGCCAGACTTCCGGGATCGGCGGGAAGAATGTCGCCGCTGTCCGGAGCCGGTAGCCCCGCCGAACGGAGTCGTATTCGACCCGCAGGCCGGCCATCTCGATCAAGTCCAGGTCGCGGAAGATCGTCCGGCGGCTGACCTCGCACCAATCGCCGAGCTGCCGTGCGTTCGGCCGTCGGTCGGATTGCAATGCCAGGACGATCTGTAGGAGCCGGGCGAGCTGACCCCGGCGAATCCTCGCGGGATTCGGGCCGCGGTCGATCGCCGTCGATTCCCCGGTACCGAGGGTTGTCATGTGTATCTCCTCCCGTCGTCGAACCTACGACACGGCGAGCCGGGGCGTGAACCGCCGGCGGGCGAGGTCTGTCCTGTCTTGAGCCGTTGCGGTCCAATGCCGGGTCGGACGGTTGACAATCCGGCCCCTTTGTCTTATCTTCACACGCGTTCATCGCGGGCAGATAGCTCAGCTGGTAGAGCACAGGACTGAAAATCCTGGTGTCCCCGGTTCGATCCCGGGTCTGCCCATTGTTCGAGAGCATCGAGCATGCGACCCGGGGCCTCCCGGGTCGTGACGTTCTCGCGATCGACGCGCGAGTCGACACCCTCCCCTCCGCTTTGCCTCCGCAGTCCGGGAGCCTGGCCTCTCCACGAAGGACCTTCCGAGACCCGTACGCCGACGCGGGCCGGAAGTGTGTCCGTCGTTTGCGAGGTTGGGCGGCCCTCGTAGCCAGGCGGTCTCCGGCCCGGATCGAATGTGGGTAACCATTCTGCCGAATGCCGTGGATCTTGCAATCTGCTGACCGCGACCTTCAACTGTGGCGATGGCGACAACGGGTTCGGACACCCTGGACACGGCATCCTTGCAAGCCCTGCTCG
>JAABUQ010001837.1_pt1 | contig 43936 bp, 43 predicted proteins | sample 5560001 | NCBI WGS metagenome assembly JAABUQ01 (sample SAMN10711888, study PRJNA513371) | rock metagenome | isolation source: Antarctica rocks | place: Antarctica: Victoria Land, Finger Mt nord | collected 2015-12-18 | reverse complement strand
GCCCGAGAGCTGCGACATCAGGGGGACGCACCCCCGCCACGACGCCTCCAGCGGGGCGAAGGCGAAGGGCTCGCGGTGCCAGGTCGGGAAGGCGAAGAGGTCGTACGACTCGTAAAGCCGGGCCAGCTCGGCCTGGGGCCGCGACCCCCGGAAGGAGACGTGGTCGTCCAGGCCGAGGCGGCGGACCAGCGTCGGGAAGAACTGGTCCTCGACGTTGCCGTAGATGTCGACCCGGACGTCCTCGAACCCCCGGAGCCGGACCTCGGCGATCGACTCGATCAGGATGTCGACCCCCTTATGCTGGGCGATCTGGCCGGCGACGATGATCCGCAGGGTCTCGCCGGCTCGGTAGGCCCGTGTCCGGGGCGCCGGGGCGTCGCCGACGACCCAGTTAGGCACCACCTCGACGTCGGGCGTCAGGTGGATGCCGCCGGCCTCGACCTCGTCGACGAGCTGGCGCGAGCAGGCCAGGTAACGGCCGTCGAGCTGGCGGTCGACCTCGCGCAACAGCGGCCCGATGACCTGCCCGTTCGGCCGGCAGAGCTGGACCGGCACGTCGTCCATCAGGTGCCAGACCCAGGGCAGGCCGAGGTGCTGGACCGTGGCCATCAGGCCCAGCCCGCCGATCCCCACGATGTTCCAGGCGTAGATGACGTCGGGCTGGAACTCGTCGACCACCCGGGTCAGGGCGTGGACGTTGAAGGCGTTGACGCCGGTGGCCTCGGCATGCATCAGGCGGCTGGTGACCTGGTGGTTCCGCTCCATGACGTAGCGGTTGCTGTTCCAGATCTCGCTGATCTTGAGCAGGCGGTAGACGTGCCGCTCGCCGGGCGTCGGGGTCCGAGGGGCGCTCGTCAGGACCCGGGCGTCGTGCCCCCGGGCCCGCAACGCGTCCACGGCCTGCTTGCAGCCGAGCTCGTAGCCGCCGATCACGTCGGGCGGGTAGAGGTTCGAGAGGACCAGGATCTTCATGCGGCCATCCCCCGGCTCCGGGCGATCAAGGTCTCGTAGATCGCGACCATCGCGGCGCCCGCCACGCGGTGGTCGTATTCCTGCTCCACGGCAAGCCGCGCCTGCCGCCCCAGCCGCTCGACCAGGGCCGGGTCGCCGGCCAGCCGGGCCAGGCGGTCGGTCAGCATCGGCAGGTCGTCGTAGACGTAGCCGGTCACCCCGTCGATGACGTACTCGGGCATCCCGGCGACGTCGGAGCAGATCGCCGGGGTCCCGCAGGCCATCGCCTCCAGCAGGGTGAAGCCCATCAGCTCGGGGGCCAGGTGGGTGTGGCCGTAGTAGTCGCGGTAGACCGAGGGGAGGACGTTGACCCAGGACCGCCGGTACAGCTCCAGGGTCGTGTCGTCGTCGGCGTCGGTGATGAATGTCACGTCCTTGCCGACGGCGAGCCCCTTGAGGAGCTCGAAGTAATCCGGGTGATAGGGCCGGCCGCAGACGGTCAAGGGGAGGTGCCTCGGCAGGGCGGCGATCAGCCGGTCGATCCCCTTGTGCGGCAGGAGCCGGCCGACGTAGAGGACCCGGTCCCGCTCCGGCCGGGACTTCGGCGGCGTGAAGTGGGCCCCGTCGACCCCCCCCTTGATCACGGCGATCGGCGTGCTGGTGCGGTAGAGCGAGGCGCCAAACTTCGAGTACGAGATGACCTGGTCGGCCAGCTCCAGGGCGCCAACCGACGTGCCCAGGGTGCTGGTGGTCCCGCCGTGGTCGGTCACCACGATCGGCTTGCCCTGCTGCTTGGCGACCAGCAGGGCGACCTCGGAGCACCGGGTATACGCCTGGTGGATGTGGATCAGGTCGACCTCGGCGATCGCCGCCGGCAGGTCCCACGAGACCACGTCGAGCGAGTTCAACGGCGGCCGGGCCGCCGCCAGGACCTTGACGTTCAGGCCCGGGGCGATCGGGTACGACCGGGCCGTCGGCCCGAACGAGATCAGGTCGACCGAGTAGGTCCCCCCCGAGCCCTCGACGATCCCGCGCGACAGGTTGAGCGGATACCGCTCGCCGCCGCCGATGTACGACTCGTCGCTGAAATACAGCGGCGTCAGGCAGGCGATCTTCGCCACGGCTGGAAGCTCCCTCTCCCACGGATGTCCGAATCCGTCATCCGCCCGGCCGAGCTGGGAAACCCGCCCGGGCGATGGGGCGTCCTTGCCCCGCCCGTCGCCGATCATGCCCCCCGGAGGAGGGGCCGGCGCGGGCTTTATAGCAAAGCGTCCGGGGCGGGTCAAGGTCGGACGATCGGCCCGTCGGCCCCCCGACCCGGGGAACTCGCTACTCCGAGGCCTGGCGCATCCTATAGTGGTGGCGGGGCCGGGTCGCCGGAGACCCGCCCACCGGCCCGCCGGATGAGGATCGAAGTCATGGCCCGACGATTCTGGAGCCCCGAGGTCGGGATCGGCCTGGGGACCTGGGCCTACCTGATGATCGCGGGGCGGAGCCGGATGTTCCGCGACCCCGGGACCTTCTGGCACACCGTCGTCGGCCGCGAGATCCTCGCCGGCGGGGGGTTCCCCGAGAGCGACTCCTTCACCTTCACCCAGGCGGGCCGGCCCTGGATCGCCCAGCAGTGGCTGGGGGAATGCGCGATGGCCGTGGCCCATGACCTCGCCGGGCTCGACGGGCTCCTGCTGGCGACGGTGACGATCCTGGCCGTCCTCTACGGCTGGCTGGCCCATCGCCTCCTGCGGGCCGGGCTGGCCTGGCTGCCGACCGCGACGCTGGTCGCCCTGACCGTCTCGGCGTCGTCCGTCCATTTCCACGTCCGGCCGCTGATCGCCACCATCGCCGGCCTCGCCCTGACCTGCGGATGGCTGGGGGACGTCGAGTCGGGGCGACGGTCGACCGGCCGGCTCGCCTGGCTCGTGCCGGTCTTCCTGGCCTGGACGAACACGCACGGCGGCGTCCTCGGCGGGCTGGGGACGCTGGCCCTCGTCGTCGGCTGCTGGTGCCTGCTGGGGCTGGCGGGCCGGGAGTCGCCCGCCTCCAGCGTCGGCCGGGCCGTGCGGCTCGTCCTGGTCGCCCTGGCCTGCGCCCTGACCGTGCTGGTGAACCCTTATGGGGCCCGGATGCCGGCGTCGTGGGCGGGGATCATGGCCTCGCCGGTCATCTCCGGGATGATCGTCGAGCACGGCCCGCCCCGGCTCGACAACCCTGCCACGGCGATGCTCGGGGCCCTCGGCCTGGTCTACGCGATCGCGATGCTCGGGGTGCCCCCCGGTCGCTGGCGGGCGACCTGGCTGATCGCCCCGCTCTGGTTCGCCTTGGCGATCGGGAGGGTCCGCAACGTCCCGCTCTTCGGCGTGGCCGCGCTGGCCGCGCTGGCGGACATCCTCCCCCAATCCCGACTCGGCGGGTGGCTGGCCCGGCCGGGCCGCGACCTGTTCCGGCCCGCCTCGGGGGATGCCCGTCGCGAGATCGGCCTGTCCTGGGTCGGGCCGGTCGCGCTGGTCTCGCTGGCCCTGGCCTTGCAGCTCGGCGGGGCCCGGGTCCCGGTGCTGGGCCGGGGCTGGGCGGCGCTCGACCCCGACTACTGGCCGGTCGAATTGCTCCCCGAGCTTCGCCGCGCGGCGGAAGCGGACGAGGATGCGGGGGCAGGACCCCGCGTGTTCAACGAGGACGTGCTGGGCGGGTTCCTGATCTACCACGTCCCGCGTTTTCGGGTCTTCATGGACGACCGGTGCGAACTCTACGGCGACGCCTGGATGGCCCGCTACGACCGGGCCGAACGCGACCCCGAGGCCCTGATCCGCTGGCTCGGGGAGTACCGGGTCGATCACGCCTTGGTCCGGACCGGCTCGGGCTTCGACCGCGCCTTCGCGGGCCGCGCCGGCTGGGCGGTCGTCAAGAAGACGGGCGTGGCGACGTTCTACCGGCGAGACCGGCCCGGGTCGACGTGAGAGGGGGGCGTCGCGCGACGCCCCCCCCTGGGATGACCGGAATTCGGGCCGACCATCAGGACCGCTGGGCGAGCCTGGCGGCGCCTTCGGGGGTCTCGGGCGACTGCCAGTCGAAGATCCGGATAGGTCGGAGATTTCAGATCGACGCCAGGTCGGCGATCTTGCCTCCAGAAGCGAAGAAAGCTCGCATCAGCAAGTCGAGGCCGTCCCCCTCGGCCGCCCCTTCCAGCTTCGCCGCTCGCGGTTGCGCCGTGCCGATCGGGTCGGCCATCGGACCTTGGGTCAATCCGGCCTCGGCCCGGCGGCGGCGGACCTCGCGGCCGAGGCGGACCCGGAGGTCGACCAATTGCCGCTCGATCTCGTCGAGCCCCAGCCAGTCCGTCGCGTCGTCGACGACCGCATAGCCCATCGCCTTCAATATGGCACGTTCTTCCTCGTCCATCAGTCCCCCCCACCCTGCCGAGCGTCGTGGGTTTTGAGCCTCGCCTTGCATCGGTCGATCAACCGCTTTGGGGTCCTCGTCGTCGTCTTGGCAAAGACTGCGACGATCAGGATGCGGTCTTCCTCGACACGGTAGACCACACGCCAGTGATGGTCTTCATCCCTGATCCTGAGTTCGTGGACCCGGTGTCCGATCGTCGGCATCGGTCGGGAGATCGGCATCCCGAGCGACTCGCCTTCTTGAATCTCCCGCAGCCGGGTCCCGGCCTCGAGTCGCCCGGCGGCGGTGAACGGAGGGCTCTTGATCGCCCCTTCGAGGAACACGAGCGGCTTTCTCGCGGGTCCGGCGCTCATGCCGCATCATCACCGAAACCGCGTCGATCATCAACGGCCAAGCAAGTCAACCAAGAAACACGCCGCGCGACCTGGTGGGACCGCGCGGCGTAGGGACCTGGAAGGGGGGAGGCCGACCTCAGGACCGCTGGGCGAGCCTGGCGGCGCCTTCGGGGGTCTCGGGGGACTGCCAGTCGAACCACCGGGCGTCGAACTCGATCCGCCGCTTCTGCCTCATGGCGATGTTGGAGGTCAGGGCGATCACGGCGTCGGCCAGGGCGACCTCCCCTCGGCAGCGGGGCTTGTGGTCGGGGTCGTCGTGATAGTTCGAGGTGTTGCCGTTGCGGACGCAGAAGGCGAAGTGCTCCAGCTCCTCGCGGTAGCCTCGCGACGGGTCGGCGGTGGCCAGGGCCCCCAGGCCCGCGGCGGCGGTGGGGCCGGCGGTGCTGGGGCTGGCCTCGACGGTCGGCTTGCCGCCGGCCTTGGCCTCGACGGTGACGGTGGTGGCCTTGGGCCCGCCGCCCCCCTTCCAGGTGTTCCGGTCGATCTCCTTGTACAGGAGGATCTCCTTCTCCCCCTCGACGATCATCGTCCCCCGGGAGCCCATCAGCTCCTCGCCGTAGTTCTCGAACTGGTTGGTGTTGATCGAGGAGTAGGTGACGACGGTGTGGTCCTTCTCCCCCTTGCCGGGGAACTCGAAGTTGACGAAGACGTGGTCGTCGACCTCGCGGCCGTCGGTGTAGAAGAAGGTCCCGCCGATCCCGGTGACGGCCAGGGGGTGCTTCTTGCCGAGGAAGATCGAGCAGGCGTCGAGCTGGTGGCTGCCGAGTTCGGCCATCAGGCCGGCGCCGGTGCGGTTGTGGAGCCGCCAGCGGACCAGCTCCTCGACGCTCTTGTAGCCGAAGCGGGCGAAGTCGACGTTGGCGTCCTCGGCGGGGATGTCCTTCTTCCAGCTGTCGAAGTAGAGGACGTTGCCGGCCTTGTCGCGCTTGTAGACGGGGTTGCCCTTGTCGTCGTAGACGAGCTTGCCGTCGGAGTCCTTCTCGATCTGGGGGCAGGCGTTGTTGCGGTGCCAGAGGGCCCGGATGTGGCGGATCTCGCCGAGGTGGCCTTCCTGGACGAGGTAGTTGGCGTTGTCGTAGAGGGCCGAATAGTGCCGCTGGTGGCCGATGGCGAGGAGCTTATTGGTCTCGTGGGCGATCTTGACCATCTCCTTGCACTGGGCGACGTTGTGCGCCATCAGCTTCTCGCAGAAGACGTGCTTGCCCGCCTTCATCGCCTGGATCGCCACCGGGGCGTGGAGCCAGAGCGGCAGGGCGATGACGACCATCTCGACCGAGGGGTCCTTGAGCATCTCGTCGACGTCGGCGTACGTCTTGAGCTTGTCGACATCGGCGGCGGAGTAGTCCTTGTGGGCCTTGAACTCCTTGATGCCGCGGGCGAGCTGGGAGGGGCGGATGTCGCAGAGGCCGACGTAGTCGACGTAGGCCCGGTTGTGGTAGCGGATCATGGCCTGGCAGCCCTCGTCGCCGGTGCCGATGATCGCGGCCCGGACCGGGGGCTTGTCGCCCATCTGCTGGTAGCCGAAGTAGAAGGCGCCCAGGCCCGGGGTGACGGCGGCGGCCTTGAGGAAGTCGCGGCGGGTCGAGCCGATCACCGTGTCGGCGTTGGCGCGGCCCAGGGCTCGCTGTTCGGAGGTCAGGTTTAACATGGTCGGGCTTGCTCCAGGGGGCCGGTTGGGGTGATCGGTCGATCTCAGCTCAGCGGGACTTGAACTTGCGGCGATCCTGGGGCGCCGGGCGGCCGGTCGCACGCGCCTGCTCGGCGGCGAGGGCCTCGGCGGCGAGCCGGGCCGCCTCCGCCTCTCGGCGCCGCGCCCCCCGGCCGATCCAGCCGAAGAGGAGGGCGTCGAGGCCGACCCAGAGGCCGCTGGGGGTGCTGGCCAGGGCCAGGCAGGCGAACATCTCGACCAGGTTCTTGTTGACGAACCGGTAGTGCCCCTCCAGCTTCGGCCCTTCCGGCAGGCCGGGGAAGGGGGGCATGCTGAGGTAGAAGTTGAGCAGCATCGCCGCGCCGCCGAGGGCGGCCAGGGGGGTGAACAGGCCGAGCATCAGGCAGAGGCCGATGGCCGAGAGGCCGTACATCGTCGCCAGGTCGAGCTTCTCCAACTGGCCCATCGGCGGGACGTAAGGCTTGGCCGCCTTGACCTGGTCCTCGGTCGCCAGCTTGACCAGGGCGTCGCGGAGGGTGGCCGTCCAGGGGTCGACCTCCTTGACCAGGTCCTTGCGCTGGGCCTCGACGGTCCTGCGGTCCTTCCAGGCGTTCTCGCGCTCGTAGTCGAGGGCCTTGGGGTTCCGCTCGACGGCCTCGACCTCGGCGAGCTCGTCGAGGTACTTGCGGACCTTCTCGCGGTTCTCGGGGGCCTGGTACCACTCCTCGGCGACCTTCTTGCGGTCGAGGAGGATGGTGTCGGCCTTCTTCCGCTGGTCGTCGTTGAAGCCGTAGTGCTCGGCGATCCGGTCGCGCTCGGCGGTCCAGGCGTCGACCTGCCGGCCGGGGTCGAGCTTGGCCCGGCTGTCGGCGTCGGGGATCAGGTTGCGGAAGTACGGGGCGAACGGGCCGGTCGAGGCCCTGAGGTATTCCTCGGACGAGAAGACCGGCCCCTCGGGCACCGGCAGGTAGCGGGCGAGGACCGAGGCCTTGCCCTCGGGGGTCGACAGGATCTTCTGGGTCCCCTCATAGAGGAAGTGCCACCCGATCGCCAGCCGGAGCAGGACGAGGAAGAGGGCGCCGAAGAAGCCGGGATAGTAGCGTCGGGGGGCGGCCAGGGGACTGCTCCTTTGCTTGCTCGATGGATGGATCGTGTCGGTCGTCGGTCGCTGGGTGGGTCGGCCCGATGCCGCTCAATCGTCCCTGCTCCGTTGCTTCTTGGCGAGGCTGGAAAGGCCGAAGAGGAGGCCGGCGGCGGCGAGCGCCAGCATGATCCAGGTGGTCATCCCCATCAGCGCGACTCCGTGCCTTCGAGGTGTCGGGGGCCGGGGGCCGGCGAAGGCCCCCGGCGCCCACGGGGGGTGAAGTCGGCGTCGGTCAGGTTGTGGCCCTCGACCCGGCCCTCGCGGCCGACGAACAGGGCGGCGACGTCGGGGCGGTCGGCCAGGAAGTCGGCCGCCTTGTCGGGGCCAAGCAGGGAGAAGGCGGTCGAGAGGGCGTCGGCCTCGGCGGCGGTCGGGGCCAGGACGGTCACGCTGGCCGGCCCGTCGCCGGGCGGCACGCCGGTCCTGGGGTCGATGATGTGGCCGTAGGTCCGGCCGCCGGACTCGAACCGCTGGAAGGCGTCGCCCGAGGTCCCCATCCCCCGGTTCCGGAGGTGGAGGGTGCCCAGGGGGACCTCGGGGTCGAAGGGGTTGCGGACCGCGACCTGCCAGCGCCCGCCGAAGTCGTCGGGCGGCGAGCCGAGGGCGTAGAGGCTCGACCGGCCGCCGTGGATCAGGGCGGTCGTCGGCCACCAGTGGCCCCGGATCACGTCAACGGCCCGGTCGATGGCGTACCCCTTGCCGATCCCGCCCAGGTTGATGACCAGGCCGGGGCGGTCGAAGGCGACGGTCCGGCGGTCGGCGTCGAGGATCAAGTGGCCCGACCCGGTCCGGGCCAGGGCCTCGGCCAGCGACTCGGCGTCGGGCACCCGCCTCGGCCCTCGGGTGAACCCCCAGGCGTCCGAGAGCGCCCCGGCCGCGACCTCGTAGGTCTCGCCGGTTGCCCGGCCGATGGCGACCGCCCGACTCAGGAGCCCGAACAGGCCGGCCTCGACCGCGACCGGCCCGAGGTGCGCCGAGGCGTTGAGCCGGGAGACTTCCGAATCGTCGCGGTAGACCGTGAGCTGGGCTTCGAGCTCCTCAACCACGTCGAGCGCCCGGGTCGCCAGGTCGACGCCGCCGGGGACGCCGGTGCCGATCCGGACCTCGAAGTATGAGCCCATCAGGGGTCGGCTGGCGTTGAGCAGCGAATACGACCCGTTGACCGGGGCGGTCGGGCTGGTCGGGGCCGTCGGCATCCTCGGCGTCGACCCGTCGCGGGTCGACGGGCGGAGCCGGAACAGGTCGCGCCGGTTGACCACCGGGCGTCGCGGAGATCCGGGCTGGGCCCCGTCCGAGATCATGGCACGCCCATCCGGGGGACGTCGGGTCGCTCGACTTGACTTCAACGATCGGTCGCGGTCGGCCGAGCACGGGTCGGCCAAAGGGGGGCGAGCGCGCTCGCTCATCAATCGAGTATACCGATTTGGCGACCCTCGGAAAGGGTGTGGCAATTTCCGACGCCCCGGCCGTCGCCGCGAAGGAAAATGCCCGACGGGAGGCCGCTTGCTCGGGATGTCGCTGCCGCTGCTCGACCTCGTCGTCGCCCCGGAGTTCGGACGACCCGGCGGCCCGAGGTGCTCATCACGAAACGAAGCTCATCGACGGAAATTTACTTGTGAAAATTTTTTATGGAGGGTTCGGCCCGTCCCGAGTGGCTGGGAGACCGGTTGGGAAAAACGAAGCCGATCTGTGACTTTGCCGATTGGCTGGACTTTCGGGGGGCACTCGGCCTGGGACAGACGGACCCATCGCTTGCCCCCCTCGTCACGTCGTGGTGTTCGCCAAGACGAACCCAAACCCGCGTCCTGAGCGTCGGCCGGCCCGTCTGGCCTCGTCCCCCTCCCAATAAGATCGCCGGGCCGGGCGGGCGATATATCCGGGTTTCTGGCGGCCAATCGATTGCCCGGCCTCCGGCGGACGACACCCGTTCGTTTTCGAGGAGCCCCAGCTGTCGGGCGTTTTTGCATCGGCCGCGGTGATTCCGAGCGAAGGCCGGAGCGTCCCTGTCCCGCCCGGGGCGGAACTCCGCATAATGCCGTGATGATTGGATGGATGTGAGTGTGCATTCTGGCGTGTTGGGGACGCCACGCGGCGGCTTCGATCGGCCGCCCGGGATATCCCCGAGGAGAGATGATGACGACGACCGTCGAGACGACCGCGAGCGGCCGCCCGCCGACGACCGACGCCCTGGCAACGACCCTCGCCCCGGTCGAGGCCCCGAAGACCCGGTATTACCTCATCGACGGCCTGCGCGGGGTCGCCGCGCTGCTGGTGGTGCTCCACCACTTCTACAACGAGACCGCGGGGTCGATCCGGGACGCGGTGGCGGTGATCCTGCCCAGGCCTATCGAGTGGGTCATCGAGCGGGGCACGGCGGGGGTCGACATCTTCTTCATCATCAGCGGCTTCGTGATCGCCCTGAGCGTGGGCCGGTCGCGGGTCACCCCTCGATACTTCGCCAACTTCGCCCTCAGGCGATCGTTACGCCTCGACCCGCCCTACTGGACGGCGATCCTCCTGAGCCTGGCCATCGCCGTCGTCGGCGACAAGGTGATGAAGCGGCCGATCGTCCTGCCCACCTGGGACGGGCTCCTGGCCAACATGACCTACCTCCAGAACATCCTGCGGTATCCTCGCCTCGTCTTCGTCTCCTGGACCCTCGTCCACGAGATCCAGTTCTACCTGCTGTTCATCGGCCTGCTCGCGCTGGCGCAGCGGGCGAGCCCCGGCAGCGGGAGGGGGGGCGACCCGGCCCCGCTCTGGTGGTTCGCCTGCTTCGGGGCGACCGGCCTGGCCTCGCTGTTCTGGCCGTCAACCGGCCTCCGGTTCCAGCAGGCGTGGTGCGTCAACACCTGGTACCTCTTCTCGGCCGGGGTGTTCTGCTACCTCCTGTTCTCCAAGAAGATCGGCCCCTGGCTCGCCTTGGCCTACCTCGGCCCGGTCTGCGTCGTCCTGCTGAGCAACCCCAACCCCCACTCGGTCACCGCGGTCCTGACGCTCGCGCTCCTGCTGGTCGCCTCCCGCGCGGGGGGGATGGAGGGCTGGCTCACGGCGGCCCCCCTGCAATACCTCGGGCGGATCTCCTACTCGCTCTACCTGATCCACTGGCCGATCGGCAACCGCCTGCTCAACCTCGGGGCGAAGTACCAGCACGGCTCGACGCTCCGAGGGGTTGCCATGTTCGTCGGGGCTTGTGCGATCAGCATCCTCGCCGCCGAGGCCCTCCACCGCCTCGTCGAGGCCCCCTCGATGCGCCTCGCCCGCCGCCTCAAGCCCCGCCCGAGCACCGGCGAGCGCCGGCCCTGGCGCCTCCCCTGGCGGGCCCAAGCCTTCGGCTGGTGGACTTGACTCCACAGCATGTCGCGACAACCGGTCGGGCGATGCCGATCAGTCGTCGCCCTTTGGTTCCGGCGAGGGAGGGCTTGCGGAGAAGCGAAAGACGGGGGCGGTGATCGGCGGAATCCCCATACGGACCGTCGTGCTCTGGAGATATTCTCGCCAATAAGGCCAAGCGTTGTAGACGCCGTTCGTGGCGGCGAACGCCGTCAAATTTCGCTCGTCCACCCCATTCCAAGAATCCAGTATGTATGTCAAAACGAAGGTTGCTTCGATCAATAAGATCGGATCAAGCTCGACTTGATCATCCTTGATTGATGTCAGTGTGAAAGACAATCGGACGTCGATTTGACTTTCTGATTCGCGCCTGACGACGCCCCCTGGCGTGACGGTATGTTTGAAAGCGAGGCCCTCTTGAGGGAACCTGCTGGCGTCGGCGCGACTCGCATGGGTCCCGACCAGCGAGACGTTGCGGATCTGAACCCGATCGGAAATCACGATGGCAAGATCGATCGGATCTTGACGGTGACCGGGCGGTGATGATTCGGCCATCACCCGGCGAGCCTACGTTCGCGGTTCGACCCGTTTGAGGTCTGGAAGGGGGTACCCCCTTCCAAGCTCTGATGGAACTCTAGCGGGAGCAAGAACGAGACGGCTTGAGTGGGCGAAGTCACGGCACGAGGTTGGGCGACCTGACTAATTGGTGGCGACTCCGGTCCGCCCAAGAAACGGCGAAACTCCTCGACGGAGAAGAAACCACGCAGGAGCTGATCCATACAGCGTTGCTGGATTTGTGAGCCGGTTTCCCAGCGAGAAAGCGTCGATTCCGAGATGTGAAGCAGGTCGGCGAGTTTCTTCTGCGTCAGCTTGAGTCGCTCACGCTCGGAGCGGATTTCGGCCGGCAGGAGGAGCTTCGCGGCCCAGCGCAAGGCCTCGGTCAATCGGTCGTTGGCCTCGTCATCGAACACCAGCGTGCCGCAGCGCTCGCAACGGAGGACCGGAAAGTTCCGGATCACGACGGAGTATTTCCGCCCATCGTGCTCGAGTTCCGTCGCATGTTCCGACAGCACTAACGCCGAGACGGCTCGCTCGCGGCAGGTCGCGCACTTCTTAGCCATGCTGGGCAAGATCCTATGTCTGTTGTTGCGGATGGGCTCCAACGATGGTGACCTCGGGGAAGTCCGGGTTTTCGTCATCGCTCAGCCTCATCTCGACGAAAACGCCGTGGCGAAAATCATCGATGGGCAAGATTGTCCGATAATAGAAGCGGTACTGTTGGAGGTATTCCACGCGAGTTTCGAGCCTTTGGTCCACAGCGGACGCTCCCCGCACTTTGACCAGCTTGATAACTTCGGCTTTGATGAACGCGGGGGTCAGTCCCAGCAGACTTGGATTTCCCAGAACGATCTTGCTGCTTTTTGCGTCCCAACGAACGCAATTACTCAAACCGTCGGCCAAGGCTTTGACGACGAGAGCGTGTTCTTCGGGATCGTCCATTCAGCCTACCCGATTGAGTTTAAGACGCCACTTGCTTTAAGTCAACCCATTGTCGACTTCGCTTGAGATTTGCTTCTGACTCCGTGAATGGTGAGGTCAGAGAGGAGTATACAGGCGATATTGTACCGCGCATCCAACGCGAGACGACTTTTCGGAAAAACCCGAACCCTCGCTCCCCTGCATGGACGAACGAGCCGAAAGGGACTGATCAGGCCAGTTAGGGTCGAAGCCACTCGGAGGCCGATGGAGAGTTCAAGCCGGCGGTGGCCCCGGCGGCCCGGCCTCGGTAGATTGGCGGCTTGGATTCGGCGGGCTCGGATCGGTCGGGCGCCGTCGGGGTGGGTTCGTTCGGCCGGGAGCGTCCATGTCGCCGCTGGATTTCGGGGTTCTCGTCGCTTACCTGGTCGGCTGCACGGTGCTCGGGGCCCGGATCGGGTCGAGGGGCGGGGCCGAGGGGCTGAAGGGGTACTTCCTGGGCGAGGGGAACATCCCGGGGTGGGCGGTGATGATCTCGATCGTCGCCACCGAGACCAGCGCGGTGACGTTCCTGAGCGTCCCGGGCAACTCCGTGAAGGGGGACATGTCGTTCCTCCAACTGGCGTTCGGGTACATCGCGGCCCGGGTGGTGGTGACGGTCGTGCTGCTGCCGTCGTACTTCCGGGGGGAGATCTACACGGCGTACCAGGTCCTGGAGCGGCGGTTCGGCGGGGCGACGCAGCGGGCGGCGTCGATCCTCTTCCTGGTGACCCGGACGCTGGCCTCGGGGCTCCGGCTGTTCCTGGCGGCGATGGTGCTCCGCGAGATCACCGGGTGGAACCTGTCGGGGTCGATCGTGGCGATCGGCGGCTTGACGCTGGCGTATACCTACGTCGGCGGGATCAAGGCGGTGGTCTGGATCGACGTGCTCCAGTTCGCCGTCTACCTCGTCGCGGCGGGCGCGGCGCTGGGGATCTTGCTCGACCAGGTCCCCGGCGGCTGGCCGGAGATCTGGCGGCGAGGGTCGGCCGCGGGCAAGTTCCGGGTGATCCAGCTCGGCTTCGACGGGGTGCCCCGCCCTCGAAATCTGGCGGAGGCGGGCAAGGCGCTCTACGGGATGCTCTCCCAGACATATACGTTCTGGGCGGGCCTGATCGGCGGGCTCGTGCTCGACACCGCGACCCACGGGGCCGACCAGATGATGGTCCAGCGCTACCTGACGGCCCGGTCCGAGCGGGCCGCGGGCCGGGCCCTGATCGGCAGTGGGTTCGTGATCCTGGCCCAGTTCGCCCTCTTCCTGGCCATCGGCGTCGGGCTCTGGGTCCTGTATCAGGACCACCCGCCGGACCGGCCGTTGACCAGGAACGACGAGTTCTTCCCCTACTTCATCGTCCATTACCTGCCCACCGGCCTGCTCGGCCTGGTGATCGCGGCGGTCTTCTCGGTGACGATGAGCACGGTCTCGGGGGCCCTGAGCTCCTCGGCCTCGTCGTCGGTCAACGACCTGTACCGGCCGATGTTCCCCGGGGCCGACGAGCGGACCTTGCTCCGGGTCTCGAAGGGGATGACGGCGTTCTGGGCGGTGGTCCAGATGGGCGTGGCGCTGGGGGCCGAGGCCCTGAGCGACAGCGTGGTGAACAACGCCCTGGCGATCGCCTCGTTCGTCACCGGCCTGCTCCTGGGCCTGTTCCTGCTCGGCCTCTGGACGACGAGGGTCGGCCAGCGGTCGGCCTTCGTCGGCCTCCTGGTGGGGACGGCCGCGGTGTCGGCGGTGAAGTTCCTCACGCCGGTCGCCTACCCCTGGTACGCCCTGGTGGGCTCGGGCACGGTGGTCCTGGTCGGTTGCCTGTGCGAGCGGGTCGCCCCGGAGCGGGCGCCCGCGGGGGTCGCCCGGGGCGAGCCGGCGTGAGGCGGCCCCTGACGGTCGGAATCCGGACAGATCTTCCTCCTTGGCCGCGAGATCCCATGAAAACCGCGATCGCCCCGCTCGTCGTCCTGGCCCTCGCCCTCGACCTCTCGGCCCCGAAGCTCGCCCCGGCGGCCCTGCCCGGCGCGAGGCCGGAGTCGGTGGGCCTGGACCCTTCGAGGCTGGCCAGGGTCGAGGACGCCGTCGCCCGGGCCGTGGGGGAGAAGCAGGTCCCCGGCGCGGTGGTCGTGGTCGGCCGGCGCGGCAAGGTGGTGCTGGCCCGGGCGTTCGGCAGGCGGTCGGTCGAGCCGGCCGAGGAGCCGATGACCCGCGACACCGTCTTCGACCTGGCCAGCCTGACCAAGCCGGTCGCCACGGCGGCGGCGGCGATGGTCCTGGTCGAGCGGGGCAAGCTCCGCCTGTCCGACCGCGCGGTCGCCCTCCTGCCCGAGCTCAAGGGGAACGGCAAGGACGCGATCACCGTCGAGATGCTCCTCCGCCACCGCTCCGGCCTGATCCCCGACGACCCGATCGCCGACTACGCCGACGGGCCCGAGGAGGCCTGGCGGAAGATCGCCGCCCTCCGGCCGGTCGAGGCCCCGGGCGAGACCTTCCTCTATAGCGACGTCGGCTTCCTGATCCTGGGCCGGATCGTCGAGAAGGTGTCGGGGCAGTCGCTCGACGAGTTCGCCCGGATGACCCTGTTCGACCCCCTGGGCATGGTCGACACCGGGTTCCGGCCGGTCGGGGCGGCGGGCGACGGCCAGGCCCCGGTCGACCGGATCGCGCCGACGGAGCGCGACGGGCTCCGCATGCTCCGCGGGGTGGTGCACGACCCGAGGTCGCGGGCGCTCGGCGGCGTCGCCGGCCACGCCGGCCTGTTCGGCTCGGCCGACGACCTCGCCGTCTTCGCCCAGATGATGCTCGACGGCGGCCGGGGGCCGGGGGGCCGGCGGGTCCTGTCGCCCCTGACCGTCCGGGCGATGGTCGACCCGGCCTCGACCCCGATCGGCCAGCGCCGGGGCTTGGGCTGGGACGTGGCAACCTCCTACAGCTCGCCCCGGGGTGCCCTGTTCGGCCCGGGCAGCTTCGGCCACACCGGGTTCACCGGGACCAGCGTCTGGGTCGACCCGGAGACCGAGTGCTTCGTCGTCCTCCTGACCAGCCGGCTCCACCCCGACGGCAAAGGGGGGTCGCCGACGGCGCTCCGGGCCGAGGTGGCGACCCTGGTCGCCGCCTCGGTCGTCGACGCCCCGAGCCGCCCGAGCGAGCCGAGCACGGCCCCCCCGGCCCCGGTCGCGGCCAGGCCCCCGGCGGTCCGGCCGGTCGAGTGCGGGATCGACGTGCTGGCCCGGCGCGGGTTCCGCGACCTCAAGGGCAGGCGGGTCGGCCTGGTCACCAACCAGACCGGCCGGACCGGCTCGGGCGGCTCGACGATCGACGCCCTCTTCGGGGCCCCCGGGGTCGAGCTCGTCGCCCTGTTCAGCCCCGAGCACGGCATCCGCGGGGCGGTCGACGCCGAGGTCGCCGACGCCAGGGACGACAAGACCGGCCTGCCGATCTTCAGCCTCTACGGCAGGTCCCGCAAGCCGACCCCCGACCAGCTCGCCGGCCTCGACGTGTTGGTCTTCGACATCCAGGACATCGGCGCCCGCTTCTACACCTACATCAGCACCCTCGGCCTGGTCCTGGAGGCGGCCAAGGAGGCGAAGGTCCCGGTCGTCGTGCTCGACCGCCCCAACCCGATCGGCGGCCTCGCGGTGGCCGGCCCGGTCCGCGACCCCGACTTCGCCTCGTTCATCGCCCACCACGCCCTGCCGGTCCGCCACGGGATGACCGTCGGCGAGCTCGCCCGCCTCTTCAACGCCGAGCGCTCGATCGGCGCCGACCTGACCGTCGTCCCCGTCGAGGGGTGGCGCCGGGCCGACACCTTCGACCGGACCGGCCTGGGGTGGGTCAACCCCTCGCCCAACATCCGCTGCCTCACGCAAAGCCTGCTCTACCCCGGAGTCGGCCTGCTGGAGGCCACCAACCTCGCCACCGGCCGGGGGACCGACGCCCCCTTCGAGCAGGTCGGGGCCCCCTGGATCGACGACCGAGCCTTCGCCCGGGCCCTCAACGAGCTGGCCCTGCCCGGCGTCCGTTTCGTCCCCGCCCGCTTCACCCCGAGCGAACGCCAGTACGCCGGCCAGGAGTGCCGGGGCGTCCGGATCGCCGTGACCGACTGGGCGACCTTCGAACCCGTCGACCTCGGGATCGCCCTGGCCGCCACCCTCCGCTCGCTCCACCCCCGCCAGTGGGAACCCGCCGGCTTCCTCAAGATGCTCGCCGACCGAGACGCCTACGACGCCCTCCTCTCCGGCGGCGACCTCGCCGCGATCAAGGCCACCTGGGAGGGGGAACTCGCCGAGTTCGCCCGGGTCAGGGCCAAATACCTGCTCTACAAGTGATCGGATTCGGGGGAGGCGGCCTACTGATGGCATGGGGCTTTGCGTATCGATGCCAGGTTTGCCGGCATGAGTGGGAGGGGGTTTCGACCTCGGCCCACCTCGGTCGCCTGTCGATGGGCGTCCATCCTCACTTCCTGAATACGTACCGAATCTGGCACTGCCCGAGGTGCTCACGAAGCGTGTCGATCCCCCGGGTGCTCGACCGGAGCTCTTGGCGAAAGTGGCGCGAAGGTCCAGATGCCAATCGGGACTATCCGTATCTCGATGAGATCGCCGAGCGGATCACCGCCTTGCTGGCCGTGGCGAGGCCATATGCCCCGATCCCGATCGACCTCAAACCGGGCGATTGCCCGGGATGCTGCGGGCCGTTCGAGGAAGTTGCGGATGAAAACCCCGTCCCTCCATGCCCACGCTGCGGCGGTCGGGAGCCCGAGCCCAGACCGGGTGAAGCGTGCAATCATTACCGCGTGCTACCCGACGAACATGGATTTGCCTGATCAATTGTCGCTGGCGACGCGGTACATCCTCCGACGGCCGTCCGCGAGATCTGATCTACAAAGATGCGCGGCTGGCGGTTAAATTGGGCAACCCGAGCCGAGAGAAGCGATCCCGACGCCCACGCGGACCGCTCCTCGGCGGGATACCGAGCGACATATCGCGAGGCGGATTGCGCCCCGGGGGCCCCGGGCTCGAGGCCGCATCGGGCGGGGACGTCGGACCGTCCCGGCTTGGATTTGCACCGACGGATCGGGAGGCCGGAGGTTTGAGCGTGCCAGAAGGGGAAGCGCGACGGCCGAAGGGTTGGGGCTGGCTCGGGGCCTGGTGCCTCCTGTTCCTCCCGGCGGTGCTGGTCCACCCCGAGGCGGAGGGGGCCAGGGCCCACGCCCCCCGGCCGACCGTCGGCCGGGCTCGGGGGCCGAACGTCCTGATCCTGATCGGCGACGACCACGCCGGCGGGACGCTCGGGATCGACGGCGACCCCAGGCGGGCCACCCCTCGGCTCGACGCCCTGGCCCGGCAGGGGGTCCGGTTCGACCGGGCGTATTGCAACGCCCCCCTCTGCTCGCCGAGCCGGCAGTCGCTGATGACCGGCCGGTTGCCGCACGCCGTCGGCTCGACCCGGCTCCTGTCACCCCTGCCCGTCGACGCGGCCACCCTGGGCGACTGGCTGGGCGACCTCGGCTACGACACCGCGGCCTTCGGCAAGCTCCACTTCAACTCCAAGCTCAAGCACGGCTTCGACGAGCGGCTCGACACGCCCGACTGGCGGCGCTGGCTCGAAGGCAACCCGATCGCCGCCGGCGGCAAGCCGGCGCGCTGGCGGCCGTTCAGCGACCCGCCGGCGACCTGGCTCAATGCCGGCTGCAAGTCGTACGGGCTGCCCCGGGCGGCGATGGAGTCGTCCTATTACGTCGACCGGGCGGTCGACTTCCTCGGCCGGCACAAGGACCGCGATCGGGCCCCCCCGTTCGCCCTGGTGGTCGGTTTCTATGAGCCTCATGCCCCGTTCAAATTCCCCAACGACTGGCCCCGCCGCTTCCCGCCGGGCGACTTCCCCATCCCCCCGCTCTCCGAGGCCGACCGGCTCGCGCAGCCGAAAGTTTTCGCCGGCCTCTCGCCCGGGGAGATCCAGGGGATCCAGGCCTCCTACTTCACCTCGCTGTCGTTCCTCGACCACCAGATCGGGCGTGTGCTCGACGCCCTCGACGCCTCGGGCCTGGCCGACGACACGATCGTCATCTATCTAGGCGACAACGGCTATCTCCTCGGCCAGCACGGCCGGTTCGAAAAGCATTGTTTCTTCGAGGCCGCGGTCCGGGTCCCCCTGATCTTCCGCTACCCCGGCCGCCTCCCCGCCGGCCGCCGGGTGACCGACCTGGCCGAGCTGGTCGACGTCCTGCCGACGATCCTCGACCTGGCCCGCCAGCCCAAGCCCCCCAACCTCGACGGTCGGAGCCTCAAGGGGGTGGCCCTGGGCCGGCCGGACGCCCATCGCCGGACGGTGGTCGTGAGCGAGTACCTCGAGAACGAGGAGGCGATGGCCCGCTCGGGCCGCTACAAGCTGATCGTCGGCACCGGCGCCCGGAAACGCCGGGATGGGTACGCCAACGGCCTCCCCCTGACCGGGCCGTATGAGCGCCTCTACGACCTCGAAGCCGACCCCGGCGAGATGACCGACCTCGCCGGTCGCCCCGACCTCGCCCCCGTCGCCGACGACCTCAGGGCCCGCCTCCTCGACCGCCTCGCCACCACCCGAAAAGGCCGGACCCCCGTCCCCCCCGGCCTCTCGCCGGCCGAGGCCCTCCGCTGGTGCCTGATCCCGCAGGATTGAGGCGGGATCAGGTGGCCGTGGCCGACCGGAGGGCGAGGGCTTCGTAGAGCTGCTCGAATGTCAGGCAGTTGACGTGCTTGCTGTCGACGATCACCGATTGCTGCCGCCATCGCCACCGGCGGTCCTCGCGCGGCCCGAAGCTCATCCCCCGGCCGATGACCAGCATGGCGCTGTATTCGATCGGCTCGCCGAACCGCGCCTGGAATTCATGCGTCCGCTCCAGGTCGCGGAGCTTCCAGAACCAATCGATGATCTGGCTGAAGCCGTGGTCGAACCGGGGCGACCATTCCGGACTCGCCTTCCGCGCCTTCGCCACGAAGACGCTGCCCGGCCCGCCTTCCTCGAACTCGATGAACGAATAAGCCTTGCGCCGCGAGTCGCCGACGACGCGGTCGCACTTGAAGTCGCCGAAGAGGTCGTACTCGAATGCGATCCGGTCGGGCGTGATCAGCGCGGGATTGATCGAGCCGAGCGCCGCCGCCAGGTGAGGCCGGGACCTGAAGAACGGCAGGATGTGCTTGCGTTCCTCCAACTTGCCCTGATCGCGAAGGAGTTGCCCAAGCTCACCGATCTGGGCCCGGGAAGCGATCGGATCGGGTGCGACCTCGATGAAAGCCTTCAACGAGGCACCCTCGATCCCTCCGGCTGCCGGGATGGGAGCCCGAAGGCAGAGGGTCGGAACAGGTCGATCAGTTCGGTGACGCGGCCGGCCCCATCGGTGAGGAAGTAGACGCGGAGGCCGTCGTCGGTGTCGGCGCCGTAGATGGTGCCCCGGCGGTGCTCCTTGGCGACGAGATACCAGTTGGCCGGGTCGGCGACGAGCTTGTAGACGTCGGCCATGATCGCCTCTCGCTTCTCGACCTGGAACGGGTCGAGCGCCATGAGCACGAGCTGGCCGAGTTCGATCGAGTCGTCCGGCATGGGTGGCGCTCCCTTGGTTCGACTTCGACGAGGGGTCCATCCGCGGAGGGCCCGCCCCATCGTATGGCCAGGGGAGGAGGCGGGGCAACCGCCCGCTCGCGGCTTGGCCGGGCCGGGGGGGCGGGTTACAATCCGCGAGGATTCCCGGGCGGGCTGCGACCTGAGGGGAGGGCGGCATGCGGATCTGGAACCTGTCGCTGGCGACCTTCGTCCTCGCCGTGGTCCTGGCGATGCTCCGCGACGAGGTCGGCCGGGTCGCGGTGATCGTCTTCCTCGCCGGCCTGGGGCTGATGGCCTCGGGCCTGATGGCGATCATGGCGCTGTTCCAGACCCTTGGGGCGTTCGGCGAGGCCCGCGGGGTCGTCGCCCACGTCGAGGCCCTGGCGGCGTCGGCCGTGGTCCTCCTGGTCGGCTCGGCCGCCATGCTCGCCGCGATCTACGCCGGCGCCTGGCTCGTCAACCTGGCCGTGCCTTGACCCGAGGGAGGCCGTCGCGATGGGGGGCCATCCCCGGAAGCTCTGGCACCTCTCGGCCCTGGTCGGCGCGTCGGCCCTGGCCCTGGCCCTGGGCCGCTCGGCCGGGCCGGCGACGCTCGCGGCCCTGGGGCTGATCGCCGGCTGCTCGGCCCTGATCTATGCCATGCAGGCCGGATACCGACGCGCGAATCGCCTCGCGAACGGTTGGATCGACCGGGGCCTGGGACGGGGAGGCACGCCCGGCCTTGCCCTGGCGGTGGTGGCCCTGGGCTTCAAAGGGACGGCCCTCCTGGCGACCATAGCGGCGGCGGTCGCGCTGCTGGCCTCGGCCGACCTCGTCTTCCGGGCCTTCTGCCTGGAGCGATACGTCCCTTGAAACCGGCCTGGCGCCCCAAGCTCTGGCACCTCTCGGCCCTGGTCCTGGTCTCGGCCGTCGCGATGGCCCTGGCCCGCGAGCTGCCAAAGGCCGGGGGCTCGGCCGCGTTCGGGCTGGTGTTCCTCGCTGTCGCGGCGGCGTCCTACCTCGGCTCGGTCTACGTCGGCGCGAGGCTGGCGGGCCTCGTCTCGGATCGCCTGATCGAGCGGGGGCGGTCCCGGGGTGGCCTTCCGGGACAGGCCCTGGTGGCCCTGGGCATTCTCGCCTACTTCGCGATCACCCTGGGCGTGGCCGGCGTCGGGCTGCTGGTGATCGTCGTCGGCCTGGCGATCGTCGGGAGGACTGACGGTTGATCCTCCCGCGATCCGCCGATCTCCCTGCAGCGGTGCTGCCATGATCCTTCCTCGACGCTGGAGGTTCTGGCACGTCTTGGCATTGATCGCGGCCGAGGCCGTGATCATGACACTGGCCCGCGGGGGTGGGTCGGGGGCGGTATCTTCCCATTTCTGGGTCGCCTTCGCCGTGGTCAACGGGTTGTTCACCTGGATCCTCGCCGGCCTGAAGCTGTCGGATTGGATCCAGGCCCGCTGGACCCAGCAAGGGACAACCCCGGACGATCCGGCCGTCGGGTGCTTCGCCGCTTTCGTGATCCTCTCCATCCCGCTCGCGCTGGGGGTGTTCGTCGCGGCCGTGGTCTCCGCGTTATCGTGAGCCACGCGGTCGACTTCCCGCCGCCCCGGGCGAGGCCAGGCCCTCGGGCAACCCGGCTGGTCCTGTCCTGGGCCTCGCGGTAGGGTAGGGGGATGCGCCGGCGAGGGATCGCCGAGGCGCGACGAGGCCCTTGCCCGAGGAAGCTGCCCGATGGCCGAGACCGCGTACATCCCCGAAGACTTCCCCCACAGCTGGCTCCCCAACGAGGCGGAATTCAAGAGCTGGGACCAGATCGAGCCCTGGTATCGGAGCCTCATCGAGCGGCCGATCGACTCGCCGGAGGGGCTGGAGCGGTGGCTGGTCGAACTCGGCGAATTGAACGGCGCCGTCTCCCAGGAAGGGGTCCGGCGGTACATCGCCATGACCTGCCAGACCGACGACCCCGACCGCGAGGCGGCCCACCTCGCCTTCGTCCGCGACATCGAGCCCCGGCTCAAACCGATCCAGAACGAGCTGAGGAACAAATACCTCGACTCGCCCCATCGCTCGGGCCTGGAACCCGACCGCTACCTCGTCTTCGACCGGGCCCTGGAGAACCGCAGGGGCCTCTACCGCGAGGCCAACATCGCCCGCGAGACCGCCCTCGCCGAACTCGACCAGCAGTACCAGAAGGTCATCGGCGCCATGACCGTCACCTTCCGCGGCGAGGAGCGGACCCCCGCGCAGATGGCGCCCTTCCTCGAAGAGACCGACCGCGAACTCCGCGAGGAGGCCTGGAAGGTCGTCGCCGCCCGCCGACTGGTCGACCGCGACGCCCTCGACGACCTCTTCGACCGGATGGTCGCCCTCCGGGGGGAGATCGCCCGCGAGGCCGGCTTCCCCAGCTTCACCGACTACGCCTACCGGGTCCGCGAGCGGTTCGACTACGGCGAGGCCGAGGCGACCGCCTTCCAGGACGCGATCGAGAAGGTCGTCGTCCCCCTGGCCCGGAAGCTCCAGGAGGAGCGGAGGATGGCCCTGGGGGTCGACCGGCTCCGCCCCTGGGACCTGGCGGTCGACCCGCTCGGCCGACCCCCGCTCCGGCCGTTCGCCGAGGTGGACAAGCTCGCCGAAGGCTCCGAGGCGATCTTCCGCGACGTCGACCCCGAGCTGGGCGACCAGTTCGCCTACCTCCGCCGGAACGGCCTGCTCGACCTGGCCAACCGCAAGGGGAAGGCCCCCGGCGGCTACCAGACCACGCTCGAAGACGACCGCCTGCCGTTCATCTTCATGAACGCCGTGGGGGTCGACGGCGACGTCCGGACCCTGCTCCACGAGGGGGGCCACGCCTTCCACGCCCTGGCCAGCCGGGCCGAGCCCCTGGCCGCCTACCGCGAGAGCCCGATCGAGTTCTGCGAGGTCGCCTCGATGTCGATGGAGCTGCTCGGGGCTCGCAACCTCGCCCTCTTCTACGGCGAGGCCGACGCCGACCGCTCCTACCGCCAGCTCCTCGAAGGGATCGTCACGATCCTCCCCTGGATCGCCACCGTCGACGCCTTCCAGCACTGGGTCTACGCCCACCCCGGCCACACCCGGGAAGCCCGCCGGGCCGCCTGGTGCGACCTCCTGGATCGCTTCGGGGGGGCCGTCGACTGGGCCGGCTTCGAGGACGCCCGGGCCAGCGGCTGGCATCGCCAGCTCCACATCTTCCTCTACCCCTTCTACTACATCGAGTACGGGATCGCCCAGCTCGGCGCCCTCCAGATCTGGAGGAGGAGCCTCGTCGACCGGGCCTCCGCCGTGGCCGACTACCGTAAGGCCCTCGCCATCGGGGGGGCCCGCCCCCTCCCCGAGCTCTTCGCCGCCGCCGGAGCCCGCTTCGAGTTCAGCGAGTCCAGCCTCGGCCCCCTGATGGACGCCATCGGCAACGAGCTGGACCACCTGGCGCCTTGAATCGCAGGTGTGCAAGCGGTCGATCCAATGTAGGATGGAGTCGGAGGCCCGAGCATGAACAAGATGCCCAAGAATCCGATCAAGCTGCATTCGCCGAGCGACCTTCGACATAAGGCCATCCGCAATGCGGCCCGGAAGGCCGCCCTCCTGGCCGCTTGGAAGGCCGCTCGGGCGGCGTCCTCGTCGACTCTCTTGAAGATTCGCGTCGTTCATACCCGAGAGCCGGGCAAGCCCATCACCACCGTCGGCGGCAAGGGGCTTCCGCCCGGTTCAACGAGCCGGTTGAGGGTCGGCTTGGTTCACTCGGACGACGCATCGAAGCCGTCGTCGGGACCGCGGGCGACGGCCCCCCCGAAGCCTCCTCGGCCCGACCTGGGGTACGCTCAGGAGCAGGCTGCGTACGAGTCGAGGAGGCCGGGGTTGCTCGACACCGCCCCGGGGCGCTTCGTCGTCTTCGTGGGCGACGAGATGGCCGGTCCTTTCGACACTTTTCGAGAAGCCCATCGGGATAGTCGCCGCCAATTCGGACCGGGGCCACTTTACATCAAACAGGTGCTCGCCGAAGAACGGATCTTCGAGCCGATCGCCATCGAACCATGCCGGTCCTGAATTTCGAGCTCACGCATGACGGTCGGCCGATCGTCGAGCTTTATCTCGTCGCGGGCAGCATAGAAACTGCGGCCTGCCTCGATGAGGACCGCTCGCCACCTCAAACCGGCCTGATCCGAGCCTTGGTCGACACCGGGACCGGCCGATCCCATGTCGACCTGGCAACGCTCGAAAGGCTGGCCATCCCGCGAACCGGGTCGGGCTGGGTTTACACGGCCTCCGGCGGGCCCGCCGAATCCAGTGGAACAGATATCGTCAACCTGACGTTCGCTGGGGATCGCCCGGGACCGCTCGCGCTCGACCTCGAAGATTTCGGCTCGCCGATCGCCGAGACTTTATAGGTCGCCGCCCTGCTCGGACGTGACGTCCTCGCGAACGGGGCCTTGTTCCATGACGGGATCGGTCGTCGATTTACGCTCGCCCTGAACCCACCCCCCACCCCCAGCCGATGACTGAGCTTTCCCGACGACAGAAAGAGCAGGAGAAAGGCTTGGGTACAGTTCTTTGCGAAAACGGGAGAACGGTATCCGACCCTTTTCCATCTCCGTTTTTGGTGATCATTCCAGCCGTGGGGTTTAGAATCAGAGGGCTGATCGACGTACTGATCCCAGCCGGAGCCTGATCCCGCATCAAGTTCAGGGTGGAAGGACGTTTTTTCGAGGCGAAGAAACTTCAACTGGAGGGGGCCGAAGTGAAGACCATCCACAAGTACTCACTTGACGCGACCCACGCAGACAAGATCACCGTCATGATGCCCCGTGTCGCCAAAATCGTGATGGTCGGATCGCAGAACGGTCAGCCTTTCCTCTGGGCCATCGTGGACACGGAAAGCCCCCTGTTCGAGCGGCATTACCGCCTGATCGCTACCGGCCAACCAATCCCCGGCGGTCATGACCATGTCGCGAGTTTCACCAGGAACAACGGCGAGTCCACCTGGCACCTTTTCGAGTGACGGGGCGATCGTTTCTTTCTGGACGACGTTGAATTCTCCGGGTGGCTGGGGCCGGCGGGCGTCGATGACCAATGCCGCGGTGACGGCCGAGTTTCCCGCCTTGGGCACCCCACGACCCCGCGATTGCCGGAGGATCGGCCTCGATCCTCGACGCATTCTCGGCGACCATGGACCGCGGAGAGGGAAAAAGGGGTCCGGTGCCGTTCCATGCGAAAGCGGGAGGACGATGCCCGACCCGTTTCCCCTAACCCGCGAGATGCCCACTTGCGGCCCCGGGCACGAAGAAGGGGATGCCGCTGCCCTGGTACGCCTCGTAGGCCCGCCCGTGGGCGGCCTTCAGCCGGATCTCCTCGGGCTTCGACCCGAGGACGAGGTACGCCGTGGCCACCAAGTTGCAGGCCAACAGGAGGTGTGACCTCTGATTAATGTTCGCCCGATGCCGTCCCGTTCGTCGGTCCACCTCACTTCCGCCCGAGCCAGGTCAACTGCTGGCGAGTGGACCGGGCTGAAAATCGCTCCCCGTGTTGTAACGGCATCTCGACGATGTCGCTCATCGCCTCGGAAGAAAAGTGGGCCAGGTATCGTTGTTGGACCGAGCGGGAGGACGGGCCTTTTTCACGGCCCGAGAGCGGACCCCTTTCCTGGTGGTATCCCTGCCCCTGTAGGAGTGGGCATGGCTCGCGAGCGCCGTTTGTCCCGAGGCAGATGCTCGGGTCGATCGAATCGGAGCGATTGGGCAAATCGTGTGGTAATTGGTTCGCCTTCGGGGCGATCCTATGGAAGCTGACCGTCGGGTTTCGGGGTAGTCGCGGGATCGTCAGGTTTGCGCATGGCCCCCAAACATCCAATGGGTTCGTTTGGCGAATTGGGCATCGACCCGGCGAGGCGTCGGGGGACGACGATGCTAAGGGTTGCCCAGCTTCTTCAGATACCCGATGGGTTCGTTTGGCGAGACGATGGCGGATCGGCGGGTTGGGGCAGCATCACTTGCTTTTTATTCAGATTCTTTGATTTTATCGGGCCTTGGGCTCGGGCTGGTTGAGCCAGGCGGTGACGACCTTTCCGACCTGGGCGAGGCTGGCCCCGGAGCATTGCTCGGGGAGGTCCCGGGCGGTGTGCCAGTGGCGGTAGTCGAAGTCGATGATGTCGATGGCGGGGATGTCGGCGTTGTTCAGGGGGAGGTGGTCGTCGTAGACGGCCCGGCCGAGCTTGTCGCGGAACTGGGTGACCCTCAGGGCCTTGGCGATCGACCAGACCTCGCGGACGAGCTTGGGGGCGAACTCGACGGAGTAGGGCTCGCGGTCGATCGCCAGGTTGCGGTCGCCGACCATGTCGAGGACGATCGCGGCGCTGTAGCGGGCCTTGTCCTTCGGGCCTTCGGCGTACGCCCTGGCGAAGGCCTTGGAGCCGAGGAAGTAGTCGCCGGTCTGGTTCTGGCCCCCTCCGTAGACGAGCTCCTCGCCATCGAAGAGGACGAGGTCGACGCCCCAGGGGGTGGGCGAGGCGGACAGGTGGTGGGCGATCTCCATCAGGAGGGCCACGCCGGAGGCGCCGTCGTTGGCGCCGATGAAGGGCTCCTTGCGGAGGGCGGGGTTGGGGTCCTCGTCGGGGAAGGGCCGGGTGTCGTAGTGGGCGGCGAGGAGGACGCGGTCGAGCCGCTCGGGGGACCACGAGCCGATCAGGTTGGCCATCTCGACGGGGGCGTTGGAGAGGGGGTCTGTCCCTTTGAAGGGCTGCTCGCGGACCTTGCCGCCGTGCTTCTCGAAGTGCCTGGCCACCATCTGCCGCTGGCGGGTGTTGGCGGGCGAACCGGCGGGCCTGGGGCCGATGGCGCAGATCTCCTTGAGGTAGCCGTAGGCCCGGTCGCCGTCGACGGGGGAGGGGGTCGGCTTCGCCGGGGCTTCGGCCATGGTGGTCCTCAGGGTCGGGAGCAGCCAGGCGGCCAGGGCCAGGGCCGCCCCGAGCAGGCCGGCGAGCAGGGCGACGCCGCCGACCCTGCCGGGGCCTCGGCGTCGGTCCGGGGGGGGCGTCTCGCGAGGGTGTCCGGGCATCGGGTCGGCTCCTCCCTGGGTCCAGCTCGGCTTCGAAGTTCAGCGGCCCATCGTAGCCGACCCGCCGTCGCTTGTCAGGCGGGGATATCCCGCCAGCAGGCTCGCCAGCCGCTCCAGGGGGAGGCCGACGACGTTGGACCAGCTCCCCCGGACCACGGTGACGAAGGGGTCGTCGTCCTGAACCCCGTAGGCCCCGGCCTTCCCCTCCCAGCGGCCCGAGTCGAGGTGCTCCAGGCGCTCGGCGTCGCTCAAGCGGCGGCACCGGCAGGTCGTCACCTCCGCCGCGCCGACCCATTCGTCCAGGTCGGCCCGGTACAGGCAGAGCCCGGTGACGACGTCGATCTCGCGGCCCTCCTGGAGCCGGATCATCCGCTCGGCGTCGGCCCGGTCGACCGGCTTGTTGAGGATCTCGCCCCCCACGGCGCAGGCGGTGTCGGCCCCCAGGATCAGGCCCGACCCCCGCCGCAAGGCCACCGCCCGGGCCTTCCGCCAGGCCAGGGCCGCGACGTATTCCCCCACCTCGACCGGCCCGACCGGCTCGGGCTCGTCGACGTCGGACGGGTCGACCTCGAAGCGATAGCCGGCCTCGGCCAGGAGCTGGCGACGTCGAGGCGAGGCGCTGGCGAGGATGAGCGGATGGATCGAGGGCCCCCTTCCCGGAATTGATGTTTGCGTGCAAGTGAGTCACTTGAGGCGTGGGCACGTTAAATTTTATTCAGAAACTTTCATCCTCTCTTGACCTGGGCGTCTCCTGAATATCATCTTGGTGGACCGCGTGAATTTCCCCGATCGCGGCCGCCGGGTCGATGCCTCTCCCGCGTCGTCCCTACCGCCCTTCTCTTCGGGAGACCCCCTTGCGCCCACCTCGCGGTCAGAATCCCTCATCATTCCTCGTGCTAGCCGTCTGCCTTGGGGCGCTCGTTGCGGGATGCGGCGGGAGCGAGAAGCCGGTCGGCGATGCCGGGAAGTTTCATCCCAGCGGCATCGGGATCGACGCCGAGAGTAGGAATGCACCCGCCCAGCCGAAGCGCTGATCTCGGCGGCCCGATGGGCCCGGCCCCGGGCCATGCCGATCGTGATCGGCGCGGGATGCCCCTCGATCATTGCGCCCTCCCCCGCCTCATCCGAGTCTTCCACACCCCGACGGAGGTCCGAACCATGCTTGTGAAGCAATCCCGCGACCGCGCGGCATTCACCCTGATCGAGCTGCTGGTGGTCATCGCGATCATCGCGGTGCTGATCGCCTTGCTGCTGCCGGCGGTGCAGGCCGCCCGCGAGGCCGCGCGCCGGAGCCAGTGCATCAACAACCTGAAGCAACTGGGCCTGGCCAACGCCAACTACGCCGGCGCCACGGGCGTCTTCCCGATGGGGCAATTCTGGAACCAGACCGGTTACTCCGGTTTCTCGGCCCTAATCCACCTGCTGCCCTACTACGAGCAGGTCCAGGTTTACAACGCCTTCAACACGCAATTGACCTTCGCCCAGGCGGACAATACCACGGTCCACGGGACCGGCATTAGCTCCCTGTGGTGCCCCAGCGATGGCACGATCAGCAAGCCGGTCGTCACCAACCTGCCGGTCCGAGCTTTGCCGCCCTTCAATGTTTATCTCTCTATAGCTACGGGGTCAACAACGGAACCTGGTACTTCAACGCCCCTTGGCCCTACGGCACCTGCTCGAGCGACACCGCCTGGGGGACTGCGACGAACCCCTGCTACCAGACCGTGGTGAATTCGTTCAACGGGGTGATCTTCCTGGCCAGCGCCGTCTCGATCGCCTCGATCACGGACGGTACGAGCAACACGATCGTCATGGGCGAACGGGGCCATGGCTTGCTCGACCCGACTTCGCAGACCTCCTGGGACTGGTGGGTCAGCGGCTACCGGACCTCGATGGTGTCGACCTTCCCGATCAACGCCATGAAGAAGCAGCCGCCTTACGCCCCGACCGGGACCGGCTCGGCCACCGTCGGCGGGACGACGACGTCCTACGAGCTGTGCGCCTCCAGCTACCACCCCGGCGGGGCCAACTTCGCCTTCTGCGACGGCTCGGTCCGCTTCCTCAAGGATACCATCGATACCTGGCAGAATACCTCCACTGGTTCGCCCGTCGGGGCGGTCCAGGACCCGACCTCCGGCGTCTTCTCGCTGACGGCCGGCAGCAAGGTCGGGGTCTACCAGGCTCTCTCGACCCGCAACGGTGGCGAGGCCATCAGCGCCGACCAGTATTGATCGAGGGGCCCCGTGGCTTCGATCCGACGGGCCATCAGCCCGGGGCCGCACCATGTCGCAGCCCCGGATCTGCCGGCCCAACACCTCGTCCGATCAGTCGAGCGCGACGGTGACGGTCTTCAGCTCGGTGTAGTTGTCCAGGGCCTTCTCGCCCAGCTCGCGGCCGATGCCGGACATCTTGAAGCCGCCGAAGGGGGCGGCGGCGTCGAAGACGTTGTAGCAGTTGACCCAGACGGTCCCGGCCCGGACGCGCTCGGCGACGGCGTGGGCCTTGCCGATGTCGCGGGTCCAGACGGCGGCGGCCAGGCCGAAGTCGGTCGTATTGGCCCGGTGGATCGCCTCGTCGACCTCCCGGAACTTGGCCACGGCGAGGACCGGGCCGAAGATCTCGTCGCGGGCGATGGCCATGTCGTCCCGGACGTCGGCGAAGATCGTCGGCTTGATGAAGAACCCCTTGTCGCCGTGGCGCTCGCCGCCGGTGACGACCCGGGCCCCCTGCTCCTTGCCCTTGGCGATGTAGGAGAGGATCTTGTCGAACTGGGCCTGGTCGACCTGCGGCCCCTGCTGGGTCCTGGGGTCGGTCGGGTCGCCGATCCGCCGGGCGGCGACCTTGGCGGCCAGCCGGCCGACGAACTCGTCGTGGATCGTGTCCTGGACGAACAGGCGGCTGCCGGCGCAGCAGCACTGACCCTGGTTCAGGTAGATCCCGAGCAGGGCCCCGTCGACGGCCTTGTCGATGTCGGCGTCGGCGAAGACGATGTTGGGGCTCTTGCCGCCGAGCTCGAAGGTGGTCCGCTTCATCGTCTCGATGGCCGACCGCATGATGATCTGGGCGGTCCGCCCCTCGCCGGTGAAGGCGATCTTGTCGACGCCCGGGTGCGCCACCAGGGACGCCCCGGCGGTCTCGCCGAAGCCGTTGACGATGTTGATCACCCCGGGCGGGATGCCCGCCTCCAGGGCCAGCTCGCCCAGCCGGAGTGCCGTCAGGGGGGTCTGCTCGGCCGGCTTGAGGACGATGGTGCAGCCGGCGGCGAGGGCGGGGCCCCACTTCCAGGCGACCATCATCAGCGGGAAGTTCCAGGGGATGATCTGGCCGGCCACGCCGACCGGCTCGCGCCGGGTGTAGGTGAAGTACCGCCCGCGGACCGGGATCGTCTGGCCGTGGATCTTGTCGGCCCAGCCGGAGTAATAGCGGAAGGTGTCGACGACCTGCGGCAGGTCGGCGGTCCTGGCCTCGGTGATCGGCTTGCCGTTGTCGAGGCTCTCCAGTTGGGCCAGCTCCTCGAGGTTCTCCTCGACGAGGTCGGCCAGCCGGCCGATCAGCCGCCCCCGGTCGCGGGCGTCCATCTTCCGCCAGGGGCCGGAGTCGAACGCCCGGCGGGCGGCCTGGACCGCCAGGTCGATGTCGGCCGAGTCCCCCTCGGCGACCTCGGCGATCACCTCCTCGGTGGCCGGGTTGATCGTCTCGAACGTCTTGCCGCTGATGCTGTCGCGCCACTTGCCGTCGATCAGTAATTGAGTCTGGAGCGACCGGTTCGTGCCGCGCCGGGGCTCGGTGATCGTCGCCATGCGTCGGTCTCCTGCGGAGGGATCATGGGAGAGATGAGCCCCCGGCTGCCCGGCGGCCATGCCCCCATCATAGGGGCGGCCCGGCCCCCGCTCAAGGTGTCCGGACCCGGCGATCCGCCGAGGGCGAGCTCACGCGGTCGCGACCAACTCGGCCGGGTGGACGCTCAGGTAGTCCCGCACCTCCAGCTGCATCCGATCGATCTCGGCGAGGAATCCGCCCGCCGCCGCGTGGTAGTTCTTCGGATTCGACTCCATCTTGCGCAAGTGGTTAACCTGGAACTGAATCCGAGCAATCCGGCCGAGCATCACCTGCAATTCTTCGTCGTTGGCGATCATGGCGACTCCGGTAAAATCTCGACGATCCCTCGCAGCCCGCCATCACGCCGGGCCTGCCAGAACTCGATGGCGGCTTGCTCCCCGCCAAAGGCGGCGAGTCGACGCAACCAGAATACGCTCGCTCCGAAATACGACTGGGCGGTGGCATGGTCGAAGAGGACAATCGCCTCGCCGGTCAGTCGACCGACATCGAAGCCGTCGTCCATGAGCAGGAAGACGTCGATGTCGTTGGGGAATGGCTTGGCCGTGACGAATGACCCGAAAAGAACGAGCCGAGCCAGGGAGCCCGTGTTCCTCGCCAATTGATCGATTCTTCGCAGGCGCGAGCCGATCGCCAGTCGTTGGCTCGAACCCACGCCGAAGCGATCCAGGACCTCCTCAAAAGGGTCGCGGGGTGTACTCCTGGCGGCAAGTTGTCGCCATCCGCGAAGGGTGGGATCGGCACGATGATAACCCTGCCTCGGATGGTCCGCGGCCCGCTTGGTCCTCTGGCCCCGGTCTGCCCATCATAGGGGCGGCCCGGCCCCCGCTCAAGGTCCGGGTCGGGGGGGTGGCGGGTCGTTTGATCGAGGGTCCGGGCATGCTATCGTGGACCGATCGCGGGCGCCGCCCGGGGCCTCGGGCTTCGCGACGCGGGCCGGGCGGGCCGAGGGGAGACATCGACGATGGTGAGGATGCCGATCCGTTGGGCGGGGGCCGCCCTGGCGATGATGCTCGGGGCCTCGCCCGGGGCCCGGGGCGACGACGATCCGCAGGCCAAGGCCCAGGAGGTGGCGAAGGCGGCCCCGGCGACGGTCAAGGCGACCAAGGGGCCGTTCCGGGTCGTGACGACGTTGAAAGGGGTGGTCGAGTCGGACCGGATGGAGGAGGTCTCGATCGGCCCGGAGGCATCCGAGCTCCCGTTGACGGTCGAGAAGGCGGTCGACCAGGGGACGATCGTGAAGAAGGGGGACGTGCTGGTCGAGCTCGACCTCGCCAAGGTCGACCAGGCGATCAAGGACCTGAAGGTCGAGAACGCCCAGGCGGAGGTCGCCCTGAAGCACGCCGACCGCGAGCTGCCGGTCCTGGAGAAGCTCCTGCCGCTCGATTTGGCCGCCGCCGAGCGGTCGCAGGCGAGGTCGGCGGAGGACCTGGCCCGGTTCCTCGACCTGGACAAGCCGCTGGCGGTGCTCGGCGTCGCGTTCAACCTGAAGACCTCGGAGTATGCCCTGGCCTCGGCCGAGGAGGAGCTGGCGCAACTCGAGAAGATGTACCGGGCCAAGGACCTGACCGAGGAGACCGAGCAGTTCATCCTCAAGCGGAACCGGTTCGCCGTCGAGGCGGCCCGGTATCAGCTCAAGGTGACCGGGCAGCAGAACGAGCAGGCGCTCAAGGTCGACCTCCCCCGCCGCGAGGTCGCCGCCCGCGACGAGGCCGACCGGCAGGCCGTGGCCCTGGAGCGGACCAGGGCGCTGTCCCCCCTGGAGATCGGCCAGAAGCGGATGGCCCGCGACAAGCTCGCCTTCGAGCAGGTCAAGAACGTCGAGAAGCTCAGCCGGCTGGAGCGCGACCGCCAGGCGATGACGATCCGCTCGCCGAGCGACGGCATCGTCTACCACGGCAAGGCCGCCCGGGGCCAGTGGACCGCCGCGGCGGCCGTCTCGCCCCGGATGACCCGGGGGGGTGTGCTCAGCCCCAAGGAGGTCTTCCTGACCGTCGTCGCCCCCAGGCCGGCGTTCCTCAGGGCCCAGGTCGAGGAGAAGGACCTCGAAGCGGTCCAACCGGGTGCCGAGGGGAAGGCCAGCCCGGTCGGCTTCCCCGACCTCAAGCTCGCCGCCCGGGTCGAGTCGGTCGCCACCGTCCCCCAGGCGCCCGGCCAGTTCGACGCCCGGCTCGCCGTCGAGTTCGGCCCCGGGGCCTCGAACGTCCTGCCGGGCATGGCCTGCACGATCCGCCTGGTCGCCCGGCGCGACGCCGTGACCGTGCCCGAGGCCGCCGTCTTCAGCGACGACCCCGACGAGGGCCACTTCGTCATCCTCCCCGGCGGGGCCCGACGGCCGGTCGTCGTCGGCAAGGTCGTCGGCGGCCGCGCCGAGATCCTCGGCGGCCTCGCCGAAGGCGACGAGATCCAGGCCACCCGCTGAGGAATCCCGCATGCCGACCCGCCGATCGATCCTCGCCCCCCTGATCCTGCTCGCCTGCGGCCTCCCCGTCGCCCGGGCCGACGACCCCTCGGTCAAGGCCGAGGCCGCCGCGCCCCGCCTGCACCCCGGGGACCCCGAGCCGGTCCCCCGGGCGCAGCTCGAAGCGTCGATCCGCCGGGGGGTGGCCTTCCTGGTCGCCGACCAGCGCAAGGACGGCTCGTGGGGCTCGCCCAAGCTGACCGGCGTCGAGATCTACGCGGGCGTCGGCTCGCACCACGCCTTCGGGGTCGCCGTCTCGGCCCTCGCCGTCGCCGCCCTGATCGAGCTCGACGACGGGTCCGAAGGCGTCCGCCGGGCCATCGACCGGGGCGAGGAGTACCTGTTCCGCGAGCTGCCCAACGCCCGGCGCGACCAGCCGGGGCTGATCTACAACGTCTGGACCCACGCCTACGGCATCCAGGCCCTCTGCCGGATGCACGCCCGCAAGCCCGACGACGCCGCCCGCCGCGAGCGGATCGTCGCCCTGATCCGCGATCAGCTCGACCGACTCACCCGCTACGAGTCGGCCCAAGGGGGCTGGGGCTACTACGACATCAACGCCGGCTCCCAGCGGCCCGCCTCCGACTCGACCAGCTTCGTCAACGCGGCCGTCCTCGTCGCCTTCCACGAGGCCAAGGCGATCGGCGTCGACCCGCCCCCCAAGGTCCTCAAGCGGGCCATCGACGCCACCGTCGCCCAGCGCCTGCCGGGCCACGCCTACCTCTACGGCACCGACCTCCGCGACCAGCCCGTCATGGGGATCAACCGCCCCGCCGGGAGCCTGGGCCGGTCGCAGGCCTGCAACCTGGCCCTCCGCCTCTGGGGCGACCCCACCGTCACCGACGCCGTCCTCCGCGAATGGCTCGACCGCCTGATCACCCGCAACGGCTGGCTCGACATGGCCCGGAAGCGGCCGATCCCCCACGAGTCGTTCTTCCAGGTCGCCGGCTACTTTTACTACTTCGGCCACTACCACGCCGCGCTCGAGGTCGACCTCCTCCCACCGCTCGACCGCCCGTTCTATCAGGACCACCTCGCCCGGATCTTGATGAACGTCCAGGAGCCCGAAGGCTCCTGGTGGGACTACCCCCTCTACGACTACCACAAGCCCTACGGCACCGCCTTCGCCCTGATGTCCCTCCGCCGCTGCCGCAAGCCGGCCGGGGTCGAGGACCGATGAGACCCGGGATTTTTGTATAATTCGAAAGGCCCGCGATTTCTAGGCGGGCGACCGGGACTCCCTTCACCACGGAAAGGCGATGTCGTCATGCCAACGGTTACCGATCAAGAAATGCTTTATTCGGCCGCGTCACGCGAACTCATCAGGATGATCGCGGATAGGGTCGAGGATCTGCTGAGTTCGTTGTCGCTGGAGCGGGCCAAGGCGGAGGGCCGAACCTTGGTGACGGGCGAGGACGTCATGGCGAGCTTCGACGATCATTTCCTTCGCAAGCTGACGCTGGAGAGCCGGGATGCCGGATGAGGCATCTCCCGGGAGCGATGCACGGCCCGGCGTCGATCCCTCCTCATCACGATTGACCTTCGAAGAGCGGCTTGAGAAGGCATTGGCGGCTCATCTGGAGGAGTTCAACACAAGGTTCGCGTCTCCCAATCGGCCGCAAGGGAAGCCGACCGGCTTGAAGGCCATCCCGGCTACGGCCAAAGGTGACGAGGTCGAAGTCCGATTGGGGAGAAAGTTGACAAGCATGCTCGCGACGATGGCCCTGATCAGGGCCAACCGGCGCCGGGCCACAGCGATCGACACAACGGATTTCGAGGCAGCCTTCGACGACCTGATCAATCCCGACCCCCGGCCGAAATGGTTGGACGTGCTGGCTGATGTGGCCACGCTTCTTGGGGGCGGCTTCCTCGGTTACGCGATCAATGTGATGACGGGCGATCATCCGGCCATCCCCTTGATCGCCGCCACGCTGCTCTCCGGGTTGTCGCTCGGAATCGGCGCGATGGTGATCAAGAGCAAGAAACTCCGCTGATCAGAAACGCTCACTCCACCCGGCTAAGGCTGTCGCCGGGGCCGACGAGGTAGCCGATCATCTCCCCGACGGCCCCGACGGTGAAGAAGAGGGCGACGAGGGGGAAGCAAGCGGCGAACTGGCCGAGGTGGCGGCCTTTGGCGAGGACGGTCCGGGTCGCCCTCAGGGTGAGCAGGGCGGGGAGGGCGAGGGAGCCGAGGCCGTAGATCAGGCGGCGGGCGGGGGACTGGTCGAGCCGCCTCATCCCGGCGTAGGAGCGGGCGAAATGGAACCGCTGGGCCAGGAAGTGGCCGAGGCGGAACGGCTTGATGTGGCGGACCGGGGCGTGGTTGGTCGAGGCGATCGGCACGCCGTCGGCGCGGATTCGGTCGTTGATCCAGGATTCCCACCGGCCTTCTTCCAGGAGGTGGGCGTGGCGGAGCAGGTGGGGCCGCTTGTAGGCGATGTTGTTGCCGGGCAGGTCGGCGGACTCGCCCTCGGGAACCGGGCCCATGTAGGGGGCGTACTCGCAGAAGAAGGCGGCGCGGTCGACCAGGCCGTCGCGGCCGTTCTCGACCGTCCCGCCGACGGCGGCCCAAGGGCCCCGGTGAGCCTCGATCAGGGCGGCGGCCCAGCCGGGGTCGACGGCGCCGTGGTCTTCGAGGATCGCCACGAGGTCGCCGGCGGCCCGGGTCACGCCGAGGTGGCGGAGGGCGGGGATGGTCCGCTTGGCGTCGACGGGGATGACGACGACGGCCGGCTCGCGGCCGAGCAGGGCCCGACGGGTAACGCCGCCGACGGCCTCGACGACGATCACCTCGATCTCGGGGCGTTCGGCCTGGGCGTCGAGGGCGTCGAGGGTCGGCCCGAGCATCGACCAGCCGTTGACCGAGGCGATGACGACCGACATCACGGGGGGGGGGCCGAGCGGGCGGGTAGTGGTCGTCATCGCGGGGAATCCTTTCCCTGGGGGACTGGCGAGCGGCGGATCGGTCCGAGGCGGCAATGTAGCCGGGGCCGAGGGTTTGGGGCAAGGTCAAGGGGCGGGGGCGGCGGCCTGGGCGGCCTGGGCGGCCTGCTCGACCCGGGCGAGGCCCTGCTGGGCCCGGGCGTCGAGGGGGTCCCTGGCGATGGCGAGGTTGTACCAGGCCCGGGCCTCGGGGAGCCGGCCGACCTCGAAGCAGGCGGCGCCGAGGTCGCGCATCAGGGCGGGGTCGCCCCGGTTGGATTGCGAGGCGGCCTTCTGGACCAGGCTGCCGAGCCGGTCGAGCTTGCGGGCCTCGTCGAGGTGGGGGGCGGCGCCCGCGGCGTCGCCGGCGAGCTGGAGGGCCTGGCCGAGGCCGAAGACCGGCTCCCGGGCGTGCGGGGCGATCCGGTCGGCGATCCGGTACTGGCGGAGGGCCCCCGGGCCGTCGTTGCGGGCCAGGGCGAACTGGCCCCGGAGCAGGGCCAGGCCCAGGTGGTCGGCCGGGCCGCCGGCCAGGAGCGCCTCGGCCGAGGCGTCCTCGCCCCGGGCCAGGGCCAGGCGGACCCGGGCGGCCCTGGCGTCGGGGTCGTCGTCGCCGAGGGTGGCGAGGGCCGCCTCGGCGTCGTCGAGCCGGCTGACCTCGCGGAAGCTCTCGGCCAGGGCCAGCCTCGCCCAGCGGTCGGCCGGGTCGGCCTCGACGCACTTGCTCAGGACGGAGATCAGTTCCAGCGGCTCCCAGCTCACCCCCCGGGTCAGGCACCAGAGGAAGACCTCGGAGAAATCCAGCGGGGCCAGCTCCGCCAGGGCCCGGAAGTTGGCGTTGAGCTCGGCCCTCCGGAGCTGCATCCCCAGGATGTAGATCAGCTCGCGGCGCGCCCGGACGGTCTTCGGGTCGATCGCCAGGGCCTTGCGGAACCAGGCCTCGGCCGCGGGGAACCGGTTCCGCCTCAATTCGAGCTGGCCCGCCTGGAGCCTGGCCTGCGGGGCCATCTTGTGGTCGTCGGGCACGGCGGCGAGGTCGGCGATCGCCGGGTCGACCCGCCCCGCGGCCATCTCCAGCTGGGCCCGGAGCGTCCGGTCCATCGGGGTCGGCGCCCTGAGGCGGCCGACCCGGGCCATCAGGGCCTCGGCCCGGTCGAACCGACGGGCCTCGAACTCCCCCCTGGCCTCGGCCCAGAGTTCCTCGGGGTCGCCCGCCCGCGTGAGCACGAAGGCGAGCGAGGCCAGGGTCGCCAGCGCGATCGCCGCGCCGAGGCCGAGCCGCAGGGCCTTGCCGAACCGCGCCGGGACCGTCTTCGCCGCCTCGATCATCGTGGTGCGCCTCACTCCCCCTCGACGATCCGGAGGGCCTGGTTGGTGGGGACGTGCTCGCGGACGGTGGTGGCCCCCGAGGGCCAGCGGACGGTGAGCTTCGTGACCTCGACGGCCTTGCCGAGGCCGACGGTCAGGCGGGGGTCGTTCGAGGAGAAGACGCTGCAACCCCCCTTGCGCTGGACGTGGATCGTCCGCCCGGCGACCTCGAGCTCGACCTTGGCGCCGACGGCGTCGCGGTTACTCCTGGTGCCGACGAGCTGGAGCCGGACCCAGCGGTTGTCGCCGGGGGTGTCGTTGCGGAGCAGGGCGCCGGGGCCGTCCTTGTGGTTGACGGCGATGTCGACGTCGCCGTCGTCGTCGAAGTCGCCGAAGGCGGCCCCCCGGGCGACGTGCTTGGTGGCGAAGTACGGGCCGACGTCGCGGGTCGAGAGCTGGAACCGCCGCCCCTTGCCGTCCTTGCTCGGCACGTTCCGGTGCAGCAGGGGGGGCTCCTCGTACTCGGTGTCCTGGCCGAGGAGGTGGCGGTTGCTGTCGACGTGGCCGTTGGCGACGAAGCAGTCGGGCCAGCCGTCGCTGTCGAAGTCGAAGAGGCCCAGGCCCCAGCCGACGTAGGGCATGGTGTCGGCGGCCAGGCCGTACATCGGCGTGACGTCCATGAACGAGGCGTGGCCGAGGTTGAGGTGGAGGGTGTTGTACTCGAAGGCGAAGTTGGAGGCGATCAGGTCGAGGTCGCCGTCGCCGTCGACGTCGGCGGCGTCGACCCCCATGCCCGACTGCGCCTCCCCCTTCTCGTTGAAGGCGGCGCCGGAGGCCTCGGTGGCGTCCTCGAAGGTGCCGTTGCCCTTGTTGAGGAAGAGGAAGTTGGGGTTCATGTCGTTGGTGATATACAGGTCGATCCGGCCGTCGCCGTCGACGTCGCCGGCCATCGCCGCGAAGCCGTGGCCGTCGGCCCGTCCGGGGACCTTGGCCCCGGAGGAGTCGACGAGGAACTGGTCGTAGACGTCGGTGAAGGTGCCGTCGCCGTTGTTCCGGTAGAAGAAGTGCTTGGTGGTCTTGATCGTCCTGGGGGTGCAGTACAGCCGGACGTGGCGCTCGGGGTCGCCGCAGAAGACGTCGTCGTCGGGGAGCTTCCAGGTCCCGTAGTTGGCGACGTAGAGGTCGAGGTCGCCGTCGTTGTCGTAGTCGAGGAACGCCCCGCCGGAGGACCAGCCGAAGCGGTCGACCCCGGCGGCCTTGCTGACATCCTTGAAGGTGCCGTCGCCGTTGTTGAGGTAGAGGACGTTGGGCCCGTAGTTGCAGAGGAAGACGTCTGGGTCGCCGTCGTTGTCGACGTCGCCGACGACGATCCCGTGGCAGAAGCCGGCGAAGCCGAGGCCGGAGCCCTCGGTCGCGTCGCGGAACTTGCCGTCGCCCAGGTTCTTGTAGAGCCGGTTCGGGCCCTTGGTGGCGGTGCCCAGGGGGAGCAGGGTGGCGGTGGCGAAATACACGTCGAGCTTGCCGTCGCCGTCGTAGTCGAGGAAGGCGACGCCGGAGCCATTGGCGGTGGGGAAGTGCCTGGCCTCGGTCATCCCGGAGAAGTGCTGGAAGTCGACCCCCGAGGCCCCGGCGACCTCGGCGAACCGGAACGGGCTGGGCTCCTGGGGGGCCGCCGGCCTGGCCTTGACCGGGCCGGTCGGCATCGACCGGTCCCCCACGATGCCGGACTTCGCCTGGGTCGGCGTCGCCGACGCGCCGGGGGCCGCGACCGCCGGGCCGGTGCCGGGCGCCGGGACCACCGCGGGCGTGCCGGGCGAGCCCGGGTTGCACCCGGCCAGGGTCGCCAGGAGGATCAGCAAGGCCGCCGACGGCCGGGCCGCCGAGGGTCCGCAACGGGTCACGAGGGTCATCGGGGACTCCTCCGGCAAGGAAAGGGCGGTCGGGACGAATCGATGAAGGATGAAGGCGAGGAGCCCCCGCCGGCGCGGTCGCCGGTCGGGTCCGCACCCGGTCGATTCTAACAATCCGGCCGGGGTCTTGTCCCGAGGTCGCGCGGGAAGGGCGGCCCGGCCCGCCCTTCGGCCCGCCCTCCGTCCGTCCGGGGCGGCTGGCGTCGGGGGCGTGGGGTGGATAAACTGGCGTGGATGGCAAGCCGAAGGGACGACCGGGCCTGGCGTCGAGGAGGTCGGGACGTGATGCGCAACCGAGCCGAGCGGTGGTGGCCGGCCGGGGCGAGCTTGCCCCCGTCATTGATCCTGGCCCTGGCCCTGGCCTTGGGGGCCCTCGATGGCCGCGAGGCCCGGGGGCAGGGCCACGGGGGGGCGGCCGAGGTCTCGCGCGAGCAGGTCGAGCGCTCGATCCGCGACGGGGTGGCCTTCCTGCTCAAGAGCCAGAGGCCCGACGGCGGCTTCGGCTCCGAGGCCGGCGAGGGGGCCCTGGCGACGCTCGCGCTGCTGACCGCCGGCGAGTCGGCCGAGTCCCCGCCGCTCCAGCGGGCCCTGAAGTATCTCCAGGACTGCCGATGGGCCTCGAACCGCGAGACCTACACGCGGAGCCTGCTGGCGATGGCCTTCGCCGCGGCCGACCCGGCGAAGTACCGGCCCGAGATCTTCAGCAACGCCGAGAGGCTCGAAGGGGCCCAGGCCCGTCAGGGCAACTGGACCTATAACATGGGCTTCGGCCGGGGCGGGGGGGGCGACAACTCGAACACCCAGTACGCCCTGCTCGGCCTCTACGCCGCCCACGAGGCCGGCTTCCCCGTCCAGCCCGACACCTGGAGGCGGGCGCGGGTCTACTGGGAGCAGAACCAGGGCTCCGACGGCGGCTGGGGCTACAACCCGGGCGGCGGCGGCGGCTCGACCGGCAGCATGACCTGCGCCGGGATCTCCAGCCTGATCATCACCGGCTTGAAGCGGGTCCGGGGCCGCGAGCAGCTCGTCGGCGACCGGGTCGAGCGGTGCGGCGAGGAGGGGGTCGACCCCAGCCTCCAGCGCGGGCTCGACTGGATGGCGACCCACTTCGACGTCCACCAGAACCCGATGTCGGGCATCACCTGGCACTATTATTACCTGTACGGCCTGGAGCGGGTCGGCCGCCTCTCCGGCCGCCGATTCTTCGGCGAGAACGACTGGTACCGCGAGGGGGCCGCCTTCCTCGTCCGGAACCAGACGAGGCTCCGGGGGTCCTGGATCGGCAACGGCGGCGAGGTCGTCACCACCAGCTTCTCGCTCCTGTTCCTGGCCAAGGGGCGGTCGCCCGTGCTGGTCAACAAGCTCAGGCACGGCCCGGGGCCCGACTGGAACAACGACCACGACGACGTCACCAACCTCGTCGGCGTCGTCTCGCGCGACTGGAAGCACCTGCTCACCTGGCAGGTCGTCGACCCAGGCCGGGCCACCGTCGAGGACCTGCTCCAGGCCCCCATCGGCTACTTCAACGGCCACGACCGCCCGGCGTTCTCGAGCGAGGCCAAGGCCAGGCTCCGCGAGTACGTCGAGCAGGGGGGGGTGATCGTCGCCGAGGCCTGCTGCGGCCGCCGCGAGTTCGACGAGGGGTTCCGGGCGCTGATGAAGGAGGTCTTCCCCGAGCCCGAGCTGGAGCTGCACCCGCTCCCGCCCGACCACGCCGTCTGGCGGTCGAAGTACCGGCTCAACCCCGACACCCACCCGCTCTGGGGGATCGAGCACGGCTGCCGGACCGTGGTCATCTACTCGCCCGACGACCTGTCGTGCTACTGGAACCAGCTGGAGAACGCCCCGGCGAACCCCAGGGTCCGCTCGGCGATCGCCCTGGGGGCGAACATCGTCGACTACGTGACCGGCCGCGAGCTGCCCGCCGACAAGCTCGCGGCCCGCGACGTCGCCGACTTCAAGAAGGACCAGCCGCGCCGGGGGGCGCTCCGGATCGCCAAGCTCCGCCACGCCGGCGACTGGAACATCGCCCCGCTGGCGATCCCCAACCTGACCACCACGCTCCGCGACCGGCTCAAGTTCGACGTGGTCATCAACCACAAGGAGCTGTTCGCCCGCGACCCCGGCCTGGTGCATTACCCCCTGATCTACGTCCACGGCCGGTCGGCGGTGAACTTCGACCCCGCGGACTTCGTCGCGCTCCGCCGCCACCTGTCACCCGGCGGGGGCACCCTGTTCGCCGACGCCGCCTGCGGCAGCGTGCCGTTCGACACCGCCTTCCGCAAGTTCGTCGCCGAGCTGCTGCCGGGCAACCCCCTGGTCCCGATCCCCAGGCAAGACCCGTTCTACACCCGCAAGCTCGGCTACGACCTGTCCGACGCCCAGTTGACCCCCGCCGCCGGCGGCAAGGTCGACCTCCCGGAGCTCGAAGGGGTCCAGGTCGACGGCCGCTGGGCGATCATCTACTCCAAGTACGACCTCGGCTGCGCCCTCCAGAAGCAGGCCGGGATCGAGTGCCGGGGGTACACCCACGAGAGCGCCCTGAGGATCGCCACCAACATCGTCCTGTATTCGACCCTCCCTTGACCCGGGGCCCGACCCGAGCCATGCCGACGCCGATCATCCGCCTGGCGACGACCGAGGACGCCGCCGCCGTCGCCGCCATCTACGCCCCGTTCTGCCGGGACGACTCGCACGTCTCCTTCGAGATCGGGGCCCCCCCGCCCGGGGAGATGGCCCTGCGGATCGCCTCGACCCTGGAGCATCGCCCCTGGCTCGTCTGCGAAGGGGCCGGCGAGGTCCTCGGCTACGTCTACGCCGGGCCGCACAACGAGCGGGCCGCCTACCGCTGGTCGGTCACCGTGGCCGTCTACGTCGCGCCCGGCCGGAGGGGTACGGGCGTCGGCCGGGGGCTCTACGAGTCCCTCTTCGCCGCCCTCCGTGTCCAGGGGTACGTCAACGCCTACGCCGGCGTGGTCCTGCCCAACCCCGGCAGCATCGCCCTGCACCGGTCGGTCGGCTTCACCCCCGTCGGGATCTACCGCGAGATCGGCTACAAGTGCGGGGCCTGGCAGTCCTCCTCCTGGTGGGAGCTGGCCCTCCGCGACCGGCCCGAGCGGCCCGAACCTCCCCTCTCGCTCGCCGAAGCCCGGGCCCGCCCCGATTGGCCCGAAGCCCTCGCCATCGGCCTGCGGTTCCTCAAGCCACCCCCGCTCGGGGAAGAGATCCTCGGCTAGCGAAGGCCGGCACTCATCGCTCGGGGGTGAACTCCAGACCGGCCCTGGTCAGGATCTCTCGAAGGAGTGCGGCGGGGACGAAGCCGGCCAGATCCTCGTCCCGGATCGACCCGACGGGCAGTTCCGCGATCCAGTCGCGGACGGCCACGGTCGGCCTGGGGAGTCGGGTGATGCATCGCGGGCCGGTCCCGGAGGGGAGCAAGACTTCCCTCGAATCCAACGGTTCGCCAAAATCGGTGGAGCAGACCACGGCGATGACCTGCCCAGTTCGGAGGATGTCGGACCTTCGCGTGGCGACGATCATTGGTCGTGACTTGCCGGCTCCGCGCTCTCCGGGATAAACCTGCCAGAAGATACGCCCCGGCGAGAGTGAGGCCACGGGATCGTCTCCGGCCTAGTCAATCGCCGTAGCGGTCCGGCCTGGGGTTATGGGGTTGGACTCGCATCCGGAGTTCTTCGATGGGCGGAAGCTCGGCCTCGAGCGCGAGATTCTCAGTCAGGCACCGGGCCTCCTCGACGGCCGCCTCGAACTCCTCGAGCCCGTCCACTTCGTGATCATCCCCGACAAAACTCTTCGCCCGTTCCAGGTAAAATTCGGAGGCACCGAGCCAACATCGGTAGAGTCCGACCATCGAATCCAGGTGCTGTTCGGCCTCGGCGTCGAAGGATTCCAACCCGCGAGCCTGGATTTGAGAGTCCAGATCCATCAACCCTCTAAAGAGACGAAGGCCCCAACTCATCCGCTCTTCGATGTCGAAGCAAGATTGGGCCTCCTCATGGGCCCGCTCCCATGGTTCCCTGTCAGCGTAACTCGATACCCTCTGATGAAGCGGCCGGAGTGAAGGCATGGGAATACGCCCTCTTGGGAAACCATGGCGATTCACGTCTCAACTACCTTGAGTTCCGAACGGGGTCAACGCGAACAAAGTTCGCGAAGTGTTCCACGAACCTCAGGGTTGTGACGAGCTTACAGAGCGCATTGTGCGGATAAGTCACCGCGCTGGCTAGTGTACGGTGAGCTTAGTACTACTCCGTAGGAACATTTGGCCACCTGCTTGTTTTCAAGGGTTTCGCGGCCTCTTACAAAAGTCGATGACCGTCCTTGGACTTCTGTAAGATGGCTTTTTTCCCTTAATGTCCTAGGCCGTGTGGACAAAATTCTGGGTACCTGCGCAGTGTAGGTCAGAGCCCACACCTTGCTTGCCTCGTCGGAGTCTTCCTGATGCGTCGCCACGAGATCCCCGACGACCGCTGGGACCGCAT
>JAABUQ010001836.1_pt1 | contig 43943 bp, 14 predicted proteins | sample 5560001 | NCBI WGS metagenome assembly JAABUQ01 (sample SAMN10711888, study PRJNA513371) | rock metagenome | isolation source: Antarctica rocks | place: Antarctica: Victoria Land, Finger Mt nord | collected 2015-12-18 | reverse complement strand
GACTGAATCCCACCACTGTAGGCCTAGCTACTGTTAGAGAGACATCCCGCATGTGGTCTTTGACCCTCTAGACGATCACTTACCAAGCAGACTTTTCCCTTCGCCATGTTGTCAAAGTGAGACAGTTATTTTAGCGGACGGTGTGCAGTTTGGCAGGATCCTTAGTAGGATAAGCCAACGAGAACTCAAAGTTTGGTATTGGAAAAGAGGCTTTGATTTTCTGAGGTCTTATGTGCGAGCAGAAACTTCGTGTTTCCTTGAATCACCCTAAAAATTTCAAATGCCAAGCCTTTGATAAGGCGGCTTATCGTGAGCCAGCTGATGATTGGTTAATTGACCCGAAACCAAATGAGCCTTACAAAGGAGATTGTCCTGATTTATATTCCGAGTCATACAGAAGCACTATAGACAATGGCCGCCGCTGAATTCCTTTCGCGGTATATATTAATCAATTTTACATAAGTATTTTCGGGGACCCGGACGTTCAATCTGGGTTTCGGTGTTGGGCGTCAACTCAGGCTGTATTGCACTACCTAAGGCTCTATGTAACAAGGAGCTCAAAGATATAGAAGGAAAGAGCTCAAGGGGGACCTTAAGGCCTTAAATAGACCTTGACCCCGTGTCGCATAGGCATTAAGCAATAAGAGAGGTGTCGCAATGCTTTGGAACAATAAGACTAATATTATAGAAGACACCCCCCGTACAACGCAACCGACGCGACGGTCTTTAAGGGTGCTGGGCCTACTGGGCAAGGACTGCCAAGCTTTCGGAGGTGGAGATACTATTATCCGGTGAAGAGATTTACTTACACCTGGCCTTTCACCTGTACTGCGTATATAGATGTCTATTCTAGAGTTCTTCGTCATAGCCACTCAATAGAGCCTTTACCCTTTACTGAGGTTGTGCACGCTGACATTACTGTAAGGTCAACCCAATACCGCAATCGCAGTTGCCAGCGATGTAAAATAAAGGCTTCCGAGCATACCTTTAGCAGCCAACCGGGCTACGTCGGACGATGAGTAAGGTGGTAAGAACCACACTTCGGTAGTCGACGACAAGAGACGGATAGAGCTAAGACGAAGGGAACTGCGAACAGTTCCGTAATGAGTTTACAGTTGACCGGGGTTCAATTTTTAGGTAAGAAAATGTTTACAGGGGCCTTGCGAGGTACTATTGGCGTGAGCACGATCGGCGCAATTCCTTGGCATTTATGCTACAAGTAATATCTCACCCCACCCTAACCAATTTAGAGAGCACTATTTCACGCTCTAAGCTCAGCCTCACGGAGGGCTTTTCACAACCTCGCGACTTCACGCATGTGAAAGTATCTACCGTGGTACCCTCAGTACCTTATCACAATTCTAAATGCCTTTATTTATTTAGGACTTGCGTCATATACACTTCGATACAAAGCTGCAGACTGACCTCAACGGGCCGACGAACTAGTCGGCAACTTTTACCCCAGGGCATGATCTGGGTCTTCAATGGCTGCCAAAAGTCCCATTGTGGATAGGAAACCTTCTGCTAAATATAATCTGGGGTAGTCTTGGCTTTTTAGCAACCCAATCCATCCTGAATGTCCTGCTACCACGGTTCGATGCCTGGATGATGTCTGTTTTCCATCTACACAATTTCTCATTTTATTCTGCAATAAGAACAAGAATGTGCCGGAAATCTATATTCTGCTTAGTAGGGTTCGTTATTAACTATGAGTTGAAGCAAGATGAAATGCCTCTGCAATATAAACATCGGGGGACCAATCTAACAACGCGAGATTATATTGCTCTCGACAATATTCTTAAATACAACGACAATGTCGAACCCATTATGTATTAAGAACGTGCCAGGATTGAATAGAGTAATTATTAAGATCTAATTCTAATTAATACATAGTAAACGCTAGTAGATTTACTGCATAGTAATTAGAGCTAATTAAGATCTAGTTAAGATCTAATTTATATCTAACTTGTCTCTTTATTAATTCTTAGCATCTTTCAATACGTTTGTATCCAATTTCTATTATCTTCTAGACAAACACACTTCTTTGTGTTACAAATAATTAATATCTTTTTAAAGCAAACACATTTCTTTGTGTTTTAATATCTTCTTTTTGAAACTAGCGTTAATTATAAGTATTGCTATATAAAGAGTGTTTCTTCTACTATATTCTTTTTTCTATATTCTTAAAGTCTTAGTTCTAGCTATCTCTATTAAATTAATTATTTTACTTATAGCTTTATAGATTAAATATCTAGACACAATTTCAATATTACTTTAAGAAATTCGTTAATTATACAATATTAATTTTAATACTTATTCAATAAACTCGATAAACAACAAAATAAGTCTAAAGAAATTTATTTATCTAATAATCGACACAAATTAAAAGACAAAACAATATCAAAAGAATTAATAGAATTAACAAGAATATAAGATTATTTAAATTGCTAGAGAATAGACTAATTATTAGTGTAATTGTTGAATTAAGTCGAACACTTTTTTCTTAACTTGATTTACTTTCTTAAGTCTTGTAGAGTTAAATTAGAGTTAAGACGCGAATTCAATCTTAAGATCGAATTTTGTCGAATCAATGTCAAGAACTTAAGCTAACTTTGTCGCGTTAGCATTTGCTTATCTTATCTTATCTTATCTTATGCGCTAACTCGATTGAACTAGCGCAAAATTCACGCTAGTCGTATATAATTAGCGCGTTACGTAACGTTACGTAATTGAACGAATTAAGTTAAGCGTTCGACGCGTTTTATGCGTTCGATCTATTCGATTAAGCTAGAACTTTTGCTCGACTTTAGAATTAGAATTGAACGAGTTAATTTATTCGAATTAAAACTTAATTCGTCGATTACACTACTAATTGTTAGATTGAATTTCGATTCTAAAAGCTAAAATTAAAATCCAATTTAAATTTTTAGCGTAAAATCGAATTGTCAAGATTAATAAATTAAGTTACTTGATTAACTCGCTTAGAACAAATTAGATTGATTGTTAAGTCGAATTTCGATTTCAACTTTAGAAATTAATTCGAAATTCAATTCGATTTCTATTATTTTGAAATCAACTCGATTTAATTTAATTCGATTTTCGATTTCGATATTAGAAATCGAATCGAATCGTCAAGAATATCAAGAATATTGTCAAGAGTATTAAGAATAGTATAAATAGTTTAAATTAAGTTTAAATTTAGATTTTTTATTGATTACTAGATAACGCACAATAGTAATGCATTTATAAAGAGAAATTTCTAATATATTTATTAATTAATTTAAATAAATTAATTGTTTCTATCAAATTATCAATTAATTGTTACTAAAAATAATAAAATTTACTAAAAATAGTAGTCTTAACAATTCGAGTCGATAAGTTTCTAAGAATATATATATAAGATTGTTACAAAAAATTTATAATTAGTTATCAACTTTTTATTTCAAAAATTGAAGAATTATTAATTTAATTTAACAATTCTACTATTAATTGGTTTATTAAACAAAAATTAGAAAATATATTTGAAACTGTTATATTTATTAGCGAAATAAAATATCTAGAAATAATATTAATAAACTTTATTATTTTCTTTTAATTTTACAGAAATATTAAAAAGATATAGCTATAAACTTTATTATTTTCTTTTAATTTTATAGAAATATTAAAAAGATATAGCTATAAACTTTATTATAAAATTATTTCTATTAAAAGAATACAACACTACTTGTATTATTATATATTATTTTATCAAGAAATATTATTATATACTCTATTATTAAAAAGATAATAGAATCTTAGTTAAAAAAATTATTTAAATTATATTATAAAATATTTATCAACTTTATAATTTATTTAATTCTATTGTTTTGAACAGAGATTCTTAATTTATATTAACAATATAAAAAAGTCTTTGCAAACAATTAAAATTACAGTTAGTTTGGTTACAATTTATTATTTCAAAATCGATAATTAATTAAAATAAGTTAATTAAAATATTAAATATAAACTAAAAATTTATTGCAATTATATGTAGAACAACTGAGCAAAGTAACTTTTAATAATAAAATTTAGCAAAAATTTCAATATTTTATCAATTATCTTAATAACTTTGTTTAACTTTAATAAAGATTTTTACTTACAAATAAGTTTTAATTTAAATACAACTAATTATAAAATTATTTATAAATATTTTGAAGCTAGAAAAATCAATAATATTATTATTAAAATAAAAGAACTTTTTATTTTTAATTATTAGCAATTGAAAAAGACTAAGTAAATTATTAAAACTTAGATTAATAAATATTATTAAGATATAATTTATAAAGTAAATAACTAAATATAATTATTTTTTAGAAACATAAAAACAATTAGATTATATAAATTGTATAAACATTTACAAGATAAATAGCTAAAACTCTATCAAATTATTGTTAATATTAAAATCTTCTATTATCTTTATCTATTCAAAAGTATAAAGCAGTTTTACTCAATATTTAACTTAAAACTACTTTATTTATATTATTAAGATTTATTATCAAAACAACATATAAAATCTTCTAAATTATTAACAATTAAAGACATTAATTATTAACAATTAAAGACAATAATTATTGAAAAGTAGATAATATTTTGAACTCTAGATGCTATTAAGATAAAGTACAACACAAAATCAAATAAACAGAATTAGATTAAAACAATAAATAATACTATATTAATAAAAAAGAATTTAATAACTTTGAAGAGATTTGAAACAAATTTTATAGACTGTATTTTTACAAGTTACGCTAAGCAATTAAGAAACTATATTTATGCAAATACAAATTTTCAAAAAGAGAGATAATATTACAAATATATTAAGATTAAATAGAATAACTATTAAGATTTAACTTTAATTAATATATAGTAAATGCTAGCAAATTTATTATATAATAATTAAAGTTAATCAAGATTTAGTCGAGATTTAGTTAAAATCTAATTTATATCTAATTTATATTTGACTTATATCTGACTTATTTTTTTATTAATTTTTAGTATCTTTTAATATGTTTATATTTAATTTCTATTATCTATTAAACAAATATAATTTTTTATATTACAAATAATTAACATTTTTTTAAAACGAATACATTGCTTCGTGTTCCAATATCTCTTCTTAAAACTAGCGCTAATTATAAGCATTGTTATATAAAAAGTATTTCTTCTACTATATTCTTTCTTTTGTATTCTTAAAGTCTTAATTATAGCTATCTTTGTAAAATTAAACAGTTTACTTATAATATTATAGAGTTAAATATCTAGATATAATCTTAACAAATAGCAAGATTAATAAGTTTTGAACTAATATTATAAATTAGTATAAAGCAAATTATATAAGTCTAATCTAACTAGAAGTTCAAAGCTAAAGAAGAAAGATATAAAGAATATATTATAAGTTTTATTTACAAAGACATGCTAGATTACTAACGTGTCAATATTAGATTTATTTTAGTTTATAATAATTTAATATAATTTATATTAAACTAATTCAAAGAGTATATGCTTGCAACAACTTTGTCTTGTTTTAGCAATTTATAAATAAAATTTTATAAAATTTTCTAAATAACTTTTATCAAATCTACTTAGACAACATTCTAATCTATAGCAAAACTCAATAAAAATATAAATAATATATCAAAATAATATTAAGTTGTTTATAAGAAGCTAATTTACAAATAAATATTTGAAAATATAAGTTCAATATTGAAGAAATAATCTTCTTAGAAATTATTATATTAGAACAAAATCTTTGAATAAATTTTATTAAGATAAAAGTTATAGTTAACTAAATTACTTTAATCAATTTAAAAGAAGTACAAAAATTTATAAAATTTATTAATTTTTATTAATAATTTATTAAGAACTTCTTGAAGCTTGTTGAATTCTTTATTTAACTAACTAGAAAAAATAATATCTTTTGTTTAAAATAAAGTTTGTATTTAGGCTTTTAATAATTTAAAGAAACAAGTTAGCTCGATTCTTGTATTATAATATTTTGATTTAAAACAATAGACTATTCTAGAAATTAATATATTTGACTATATCAAAAATAATATTCTATTTTAATACAATAATAAAAGCATTCTCTATTTAGTAGTCTTCTATAGCAAGAGTATAATTTTAGTTGAATACAATTATTATATCTATAATAAGAAATTGTTAATTATTATTTAATATTTTAAATATTAAGGACTTGAGCTTAAATACACTGAATTATTTATTTAGATATTTATTAATTATTAGACTTTAAAGATTCCTATAAAAAATAATTAATTAACTCGACAACAAGTTAATTATTTAGATATTCTATTTAAGTTCAATGTTTAGATTATTTTTTAATTAGACAAAATTAATACTAAAATTAATACTTTAATTTGAATACTTATAGTTAATATTTCTAAGTTAGTTAAATAAATTGAAAATTATTATTAAAATATTTTAATTTTCAATAGAATAAATATTCTAATTATTAAACTTAAAGCTAATCTTTATTAGCATATATATAATATCAATAAAATAAATAAACTTTGCAATAAATATTAACAAACAATAAGCAACAATAAGTTTAAACTATATAGTATTAAACTGAAAAACTGCAAGATTATTAATAACATTTTATTCAAAGAAAACTTATTGTAAATTCTTGAAAATATATATACAAAATTGCTACAAAAATTTATAATTAATTATCAACTTTTTATTTCAAAAATTAAAGAATTATTAATTTAATTTAATAATTCTACTATTAATTAAATTATTGAACAATAATAAAACAATACATTTGAAACTATTATGTTTATTAGTAAAGTAAGATATTTAAAGATAGTATTAATAAACTTTATTATTTTCTTTCAATTTTAAAGAGATATTAAAAAGATATAGCTATAAACTTTATTACAAAACTATTTTTATCAAAAGAATACAATACTATTTATATTATTATATATTATTTTATCAAGAAATATTATTATATACTCTATTATTGAAAAAATAATAAAATCTTAGTTAAAGAAATTATTTAAATTATGTTATAAAATATTTATCAATTTTATAATTTACTAAGTTCTATTGTTTTAAACAGAGATTCTTAATTTATATTAATAATTTAAAAGGATCTTTGCAAGTAATTAAGAATTATAGTTAATTTATTTATAGTCTATTACTTTAAGACAAATAATTAATCAAAATAAGTTAATCAAGACATTAAATATAAACTAAGAATTTACTGCAATTATATGCAATACAACTAAGTATAGTAACTTTCAATAATAAAATTTAGCGAAAATTTCAATATTTTATTAATTATCTAAATAATTTTATTCTATCTTAATAAAGATTTTTATTTATAAATAAGTTTTAATTTTAATACAATTGATTATAAAATTACTTGTAAACGTCTTGAAGCTAGAAAAGTCAATAATATTGTTATCAAAATAAAAGAGCTTTTTATCTTTGATTATTAATAATTGAAAAAGATTAAACAGATTATTAAAACTTAAATTAATAAATATTAACAAAACATAATTTATAAAGTAAATAACTAAATATAATTATTTTTTAAAAATATAAAAACGACTAGATTATGCAAAAATTTAAAATATAAATAGCTAAAACTTTATTAAAATACTATTAATATTAAAATCTTTTATTATTTTTGTTTATTTGAAAGCATAAAGCAGCTTTATTTAATATTTAGCTCAAAATTATTATATTTATATTATTAAGACTTGTTATCAAAACAATATTCAAAACTCTTTAAATTACTAATAATCAAAAATAATAATTATTGAGAAGTAAATAACATTTTGAACTTTGAATATTATTAAGATTAAATATAATATAAGATTAAATAAACAGAACTAGATCAAGATAGTAAATAATATTATATTAATAAAGAAGAATTTAAGAACTTTAAAGAGATTTTAATCAAATTTTATAGACTATATTCTAACAAGTCACGCTAAGCAATCAAAGAATTATATTTATATAAATTTAAATTTTTAAAGAGAAAGATAATATTACGAATGTGTTGAAATTAAATAGAGTAATTATCAAGATTTAACTTTAATTTATATACAATAAATATTAACAAATTTACTATATAATAATTAAAACTAGTTAAGATTTAATCAAGATCTAATCGAGATCTAATCGAGGTCTAACTTATATCTAACTTGTTTCTTTATTAATTTTTAGCATCTTTTATTAGTGTAACTATTGAGTTGGGTCGAACACTTTTTTCTTAATCCAACTCACTCTCTTGGGCCTCGTAGGGTTGGGTCAGGGTCAAGGCGCGAACCTAATTCTAGAATTGGGTTTCGTCGAGTCAATGCCAAGAACTTAAGCTAACTTCGTCGCGTTAGCATTCGCTTATCTTAGCTTATCTTATCTATGCGTTGACTCGATTGAGCTAGCGCAGGGTTTACGCTAATCACATATGATTAGCGCAAGATTCACGCTAATCGCATATGGTTAACGCAAGATTTACGCTAATTGTATATAATTAGCGCGTCACGTGACGTTACGTGATCGAATAGATTGAATTAAATACTTGGCGCGCATTCTTCGCTCGTCCCATCCTGTTAAACTAGGAAATTTGCTTGATCCTAGAATTAGGATTGGACGAGTTAATTCAATTGAATTGAAACTTGATCCAACAATTACGCTATCTTTTATAGATTGATTGCGTCAATTCAAAAAATCGAATTGAATCGAAAGTCTTAACAATTTAATTTCTAAAGTTAAAATTAATAATTTGATTCGATTTCAAACTTAAAATCGAAAATCAAATCGAAAAATCAAATCAAATTGTTAAAACTATTATTTTTAGTAAATTTTATTATTTTTAGTAATAATTTAATTATTCTTAGTAACAATTAATTAATAATTTAATAAAAATATTTAATCTATTTAAATTAATTAATAAATATACTAGAAATTTCTTTTTATAAATATAATATTACTAAGCATTATCTAGTAATTAATAAAAAATCTAAATTTAAACTTAATTTATACTATTTTTAGTATTCTTGACATTCTTGACAATTCGATTCGATTTTAACTTTTGAAATCGAAAATCGACTCGATTTGATTTAATTTAATTTTAAAATAGTTGAAATCGAATTAATTTTTGATTCGATTTCTAAAGTTGAATTGTCGGTTCGAATCAATTCTAGAAGTTGGAACCGAAAATCGAATCGACGATTAATCTAATCTTTCAACACGTTCGTATTCGATTTCTATTGTCTTCTAGACAAACACACTTCTTTGTGTTACGAATAATTAATATCTTTTCAAAGCAAACACATTTCTTTGTGTTCTAACATCTTTTTTTTGAAACTAGCGCTGATTATAAACACTGCTATATAAAGAGTGTTCCTTCTACTACATTCTTTCTCCTGTATTCTTAAAGTCTTAGTTCTAGCTATCTCTATTGAATGAATCATTCCACCCACGGCTCCACAGGTTGAATATCTAGGCAAGATCCCAACATTATGCTTGAGATGCTAAGGGCAGGGCTCGTCTTCAACAATGTGAACGAGGTGAATAGATATGATCTAGGATACGCATTGCAAATTTGGGAGTGGGCAGCCTTTAAAGGGCACATGAAGGTTATGGTTGCTCTACAAGGAATGGGCATAGATCTCGATGCAGTATCCGGTCTGTCGCTCTGCATTGCGTGCAATGAATTGAATGCCGGCCTCTGCAAATATCTGCTACATTCGGGAGCGTTCGTGAACTTTCGATAGAATAACGATTCAATGATCAAGCAACATAATCGGGGTGTCAATATGAATCCAGCGATAGTGCAATGTGCTAGAAGTTTAACCCTTGGAAGACGAAGCGATGACAGCTTTCAAGCTCAAATAGATGGATTGTCGATAATTATGGCACTCATCGACAACGGCGAAGACATCAATCAAACCGACCAAATGGGCAATACAGCTCTCAGCATTGTTTGCAGTCGCTCACGCTTTCCAATGATAGTAAATTCTCTGCTCAAGAACAGTGCACTACCACACATTGCAAATAGAAAGGGCGACACGCCTCTTCATAAGACGCCATGTGCTTTTCCTGCGGCATCGTTACTGACTAAAATGCTATTGAAAGCAGGTGCGACCCCCAATGTTTTTAATAAGGATGGCAGAACACCCATGAGTATTGCAGCTTGCGAAGGATCCTCGGTCCTTAACTTAGACCTTTTGGTAAATGCGTCTGATCCAGCGTATCTGGACTGGGACACCCTGCTCTACCAGGCTAGTCGATTCGGTTCCCTAGAAATGCTGGTTTACCTGCTCAGCAAAGGCGCAAATCCGACGACAGAGGTTGAAAAAGATGATTGCGCTCTGTTTGCTGCGATGGAAAGAAATACTGAAACCAAGGAAGCAACACTCTTGTTTCTGGACCACGAAGCTAGCGGTAGTTTCGCAACGAAATCAGGCAAGACTGCCTTGCATCGTCTAGTGAGCGGGCACAGAACACCAAAGCTCTAGGACTTGTTACCACGGTTCATCGAACATGGCGCGGACATCGAAGCAGTTCGTGAACGTGATCCTACATACACCAAAGGGACCTTGCAGGTCACGCCCCTTTGGGAAGCATGCTGTGATGGCAATTATAAATTTTCCTGTCCACTAGAGGTTATTGAGAAGCTTATCTCGATAGGCGCTAATCCTTACATTGAAATTACGCCCGGCTCAACAGTGCTGTGTACTGATCGCAGTGGCAGAAAAGCGTTGAACTCACAGAGACACGTATTACCGAGTGCAAAACCTTGCACGTAGCGTGCCAAGCTATCGATATGTTGTATCGTGCCAAGCAGGTTTCTATGTCGCAGCCGGGAAGGTGCCAAGGTTTTGGTGGGGCCATCACACAAATCGTGGTTTTTCGCGCAATTGAATTAAAATCTCTTTTACCTGTTCAATTAGCATGCAATCGTGAAGCTTTAGTATATTTGTATAGTTGACATTCCTCTCTATCTTTGCCTTGTTGTCGATGATTCTTCTAATCTCTCTCGTCGTCGCCGCTATAGACAAGTCTATTAGGACGAAAAAGCTCTTCAAGAAGATTGTCGTTGTTATCTTCAATAATTTTTTATTGTTTGCAAAGTCTAAAGTTACTAAATTGAAGCTCAAAGCTAAAAGATAATCGACAACGAATTTCTTTACTTTAGCGAAGAAGTTTGCGAACAAAACTCTTTCTCTTAACATCGATATTTATTAGATATTTTTCGATTTTAACGCAAATTTTGATATTGCAAGTAATAATAGATTTGATAGTAATAAAGATGTAGACAATAAGACGTCTATTAATATAGCAACTATAATAAAGATCTCTTTGAATAAGAAAGATCGAGTAATTGCTAGCGAAATTGTCAATCGTCGCGAACGTCGTCTTTTAAATAAGAGATTTAAGACTATACAAAAAGCAAGACGAAAAAGAGAGAGAAAAAAGAATAAATTGCTTGCTTTAAAGAATTATACGTTAACTTATATTTAGTGTGACCGTCGGGTCGGGTTTCAACCCGATCGGGTTGACTCGCCCAACCCTGACCCTGGGGTCAGGCAAATTTCCTAGCCCAACAAGGTGGGACGGGCGAAGAATGCGCGTCGAGTGTCCAACCCGACCCACCGGATCACGTGACGTCACGTGACGCGCTAACCACATGTGGTTAGCGTGGACCCTGCGCTAGCCTAATCGGGCTAGCATAATCCTGCGTTAGCTCAATCGGGTTAGCGCATAGATTAGATAAGATAAGTAGATGCTAACGCGACGAAGTTAGCTTGGGTTCTTGGCATTGGCCCGACGAAACCCGACCCTGGGGTCGGGTTCCCGCCTTAACCCTGGCCCAACCCTACGGGGCCCAAGAGGGTGGGTCGGGTTGAGAAAAAAGTGTCCGACCCGACCCAACAATCACACTACTTATATTGTTGTCTTCGACAATAATATTCTCTTTAAATAAGACAATAGACTAATTGTTGTTTGTAACATTAATAATTAATTCTATACAACAATCTAGATTCGTATGCAAGATAGAACAAAGTTGCATGCTAAAAATAATAAAATTTCGTACTATAAACTAAAATTAGAGACAATAATTATTTGAAAAAATTAAAAGTCTAATTAAAGACTAGTTTTAAAGCTTAAAAACAATCTAGATTAACTATTTCATATAATTTTGCACATTAAGAAGTGCTTTTGTTTGCGATTTGAAAAATAAAAGATGTTAGTACGTGTTTTGTTCTTATACAATAGAATCGAATTAAATATATTTTTTTTACATCTAAAAGATTTTTCTTCTTCAAAAAAGTTGCTCTTTGCAACAATAATTAAGACAAAGATTACGAAAAACAAAGTAGTTCGCAAAATATTAATTGTAAATTTACTTAAAAGCAATAAGATTACAATAACGAAAAAAATTATAAATATACACAAATACAAAAATCGTAAATATATAAACAAGAGCAAAGAAGAGTGCTATTTAAATAATAACAAGCATTATAAACTCGATTAAGAGAATATTAAAAATTAGATTAAAGAGCATACAATTAATCGATGCATTTTTATTAAGTTTTCTAAATTTGTTATACGTCGATACAAGATAATCGATCTTAATAACAATTTATATAATAGAAGAGATATATTAAGAGCAAGAAAATATGCGTTTCTTAAGACTTTTATCTCTATATTAACGTTTACTTTGACAACTAGTTCTATTATTAATTTTGTTAAAATAATGTTCGATTTACGTCTTATAAATATAATAGAGAATCGCAAAAGCAAGTAGAAAACTAGAACTTGCAAACGTAAATAAAAACATTAAATAAAATTTAATCTCGAACAAGAATGTATTAAAACTTGTTGTCGCAAACGACAAGCAACTAATAGTATAAATAAAGAATATTTTTGCGATAAATTTAGAGCTTATATACGTTTGTCTAATGCGAATAACAATTTTTTTATCGCTTTATTAAGCAATTTTGTTAGAATATTTTTTAATAAGTTTGTTATAATAAACTTCGTTAATTAAGTTGTTCGCAAGAAAAATCTTGTTTTTAGTAATTCTTTTCGCGATACAATATTAAAGACAAGTAACGTTTTAAACAAGCAATTCTTTATATTGCAAATAGTTCAAAGTTAAAAAACAAATACTAAATAATAATTATCGATCAATATATTATTTGAAGTCGATATTACTCTTGTCTATAAAAATAAGTTTTACAAGAATTATTTAAGAGTTAAGCAATTCGATAAAAAGATAATTAATGCAAGCTTTAATAATGCGATACAAGATATAAATAATAAATTAAATTTTCAATTTTTTCGTCTATATTATTGTTTGTCTTTCTAAGATGTTTGTATCAACATCTATCGACAAAAAATACGTATTTTTTTATTAGCGTCGCTTAGAGAAGAATTTTTGATAATAATAATGCAACTTAAAAACATTAATTATTGTTAGCGATATTGCAAATCGACAAAGTTTAACTACTTAAAATTTAGCGTTATAAGTATTAAATCTTAAATTAACGTCAATGCAATCTTCGATAAAGTTATATAAGAATTTTGAACTTTCTTTCTAAGTATATATATATTAATTTACAATTATTGTTGTTGCAAAATCTTAATTCTTACGTATTTATTTATTGATAAAGTTAAAAGAATCTATAAATAGTTAAACTACAAATTTTAAAAATTATGTAAGTAACTAAAATAATGTTAGACGCATTATATCGCAATTGCTCTCGAAGAATCTTATAAATAAGACTTTAAAAAAAAATTTATAACGCAAACGTAGACGCAAATATTAATTATTTTTTTATAACGAATTTCTTTTTTTACAATTGACGAAAACAAGACTTAAGATAATATATCGAAGCATAGAGACACAAACAAGAACAAGAACTCGAATAATAACTTGCTTAACTATATAAAGAAAAAGAAATCAACTCAAAATGCATAAGAACAACTAGAAATTAAAGAAATTACAAACTACAAAGCTCTTGTTTAAATATCTAGTTATACATATTATTGCAATACAAATAATCTATTTTTGACGCTTTAAAGAGTCTATTAGAATTGTATCTTTATTCTTGTGTCAAAACAATCTTTTGCAAGAATTTCTCGAATATCTTGTAATTCTTTGCGCGTTGCTTGTAACGTTTTATTTATCTTTTAAGTATCGCAAAGAAGATTTCGATAAAATTAAAGTCGCAAAAGTATAAAGAAAGAAACGTTAATATAACGTCGATACTATTATATGTTTCTTAAAGCTTCTTACTTTTGTAAGCAAAGACGTTATTTAAACAAAGCATTAAATTAAAATCTTTGTTAATTGTTAATATAGTAAGTAAAAGAACGTAATTGCGAACAAAGTTATTAAAAATCGCTTACGTAATAGATTCGTAATAGATAATCTAAACAATATATTCTTTAATTGTAAATATTAATAATATTAATTATCTCTTTAATTGTTTAAATATTGTGTGCATCTTTGCTTCGCAATCTCGCGACAATTATTTGTATTTTCTATCGTTAATTCTTTTGTAAACGACGAATTTATTTAGAAACATCAATTAATGTGTCTTTTATTAACATAGTTGTACTTGTTAAACATTACGTTGTATTTAATTTTTTTGCAAAGCGCAATAAAAGATTTGCAAAACATCTATTAATATACAAGTACAAGAAACGTTTATATATCGACTTTCTTATACGTTTATTTCTCTCTTCGAAGCATTCTCGCGATTGTGTCGATATCGACAATAATATTAAATTCGTTATATAAATAGAGTCACATCTTGTCAAGATAAACAATAAGACAAAGATTAATATAATTTAGAAGACTATTCTTTATTGTTTTATCGATTAACTTGTTAGAATTTCTTCGATATTAAGAAGCGATAACGAAGACATATAACTCGATGTTACATTTTATCTTGCGTATTTGACGCTTAGATACATTCTTTAGATGCGATATTTGAGCAATATCTTTATCAATTCTAATGCGATCGACTATTGCAACTCTTTGATTGTCAATTAGAACAAACGTTATAACAAGAAGAGAATTACGAAATATATAGATTACACGATTATATTAAAGACTTTAGATATTGTCTAATCAAGATGTTAATTAAATAGATAAAAGAGATTTTAATTCAATTGCGCGAAAAATCACGATTTGTGTAATGATCTTATCAAAACCTTGGCACCTTCCTGGTTGCGACATAGAAACTAGCTTAACACGATAAATAAGTATCTATATAAAGGAGATCTAATTCATCATTTTAAACTTATTATGTTAAATTAAATAAAGTACGTGAAATAAGAATTTAGTGAGGAACTTGCAACTATTGCTCGAATAAAGTAGAATGTAAGAGATTAGAAAGATTCGACAAATAGAGGAACGGTATTTGGTATGAAACCATCAATCTGCTGTAAGGCATATCTAAGATCTCTAGATATGGGATCTACTCTCTGACTAACTGTTGCAGAACTGGATGTAGACGTAGGGGTTCTCCCTCCACTAAATCCTAGGACTCAGGCGCTTCAGTTTTGGGGTTTCAAATTAAGAAAGGTTCTAATCCCGCCGTCTCCACGGACTGCCCAAGGTTACATATTAGTGGCTAGGGCCCACGGATGATGAGCTCCACCAGCCGCCCTCGATGGAAGCTTCCCACCTAGACGACCGCCAGGAAGGTTCACGTTTCGGAAATGTCAATGTTTTCCGCAGCACTGGAACGAGCGGCGTCGGTCGTGGCGATCTTGACTTCATGGACCAACTATATCCTTAAAATTAATCGGGATGTCTATTCGGGCTTTGCAACCTTGGAGCTCCCCTGCTTGGCTGGCCGCCTCGGCAGCAGCAAAATCAGAAGCCCCGTCAACAATCGGCATTGATCCCGTTTTTGCCTCAACAATTTGTTTTGCCACAAGCAGAAAGGAGCAGCAAAGGGTCGAGCTTGTCAGGTACAGAGCATCCCTAACACACCGATAAGTCTGCGCCCCAAGTACACTTGCATGAATCGCAAAGAAATTCATCAAGAGGTTTGCCGACAGGCATAATTCGAGGAGCTATCAAAGAAGCGAGCTTTTCCACTCTGAGTCTTGTATTGATTTGTAGACTTTCGTTCTGCTCTAAATGATAGTACAAAACAAAAATACTGGGCAATGCCAGGTTAAATTCAATCAACTCGCGCTGGAGCCTCGCAACTTTTGTAGCGCGCACCAGCCACCACTATGAGGTGGCAGAGAGGGTCTGGAAAAAAGGACGTTTAGAATGGCGCTGAGGTAGGCTGGGAATAGTAACCTTTTCACCCCCGACAAGTAGGCAACTGAAGCCGGGCTTAAAACCACCACTTTAGGCGCCCATTTGCTGCGCCCCATCTAGTTCGAGTCCATTTCTTTCTTGCTGCATTAAAGCTCCCTTTACTCCCTCAGTGTTCCCTTGCTGCGCCCCTCTGCTCCTTCGGTGCTTCCCCCTACCCCCTCGATGCTCCCTCGATGCTGCTCCCTTTTCTGATTGAATAAGGCAATTCCAATCCTAAGTCCGGGGTGTATAATATATATATATATTATACATACCCCGAACTTAGGATTGGGGATTGCCGTCCAGGGACGGGAAAGGGAGCAGGGCCGCTTTAGAGGGAGCAGCGAGGGAGCACAGGAGAGCAAAAGGAGAGAAAGTGGCTGAGGGGGAGCACGAACGAGCAGTGAGGGAGCACGGGGGAGCAGGGGGAGAGCACGAGCGAGCACGGAGGGAGCAGGGGGGAGCACAGAGGGAGCACATGGCCGAAATGGGCCTGAGCGCGGGAGCAATACAGCTGTACCGTATACTTGAAACTCGAGGATACTATATATATATTATATGTCCTCGCGAGTATCACCCATAATATATCTCAGCTCATCTAGAAATCAATGTAATAAGTCTTATAATAGTCACTACTCCTTCCAGCAACCGGCCGCTCCTACCAACTCTCCTCCGTTCAACCTGTCCTCGAGCGACAATTTTCGCTCATTCGATAGTAACATACAGACCACCACAGGATATCGAAGACCAAAGAAACCAATCACCATGCCAGCTCTGCCACTGGGAGGCAGCGGAGACAGCACAACCGCACTGACTCAAGTCGCCACGGACGCACATGAGGCCAGCTTGAGCCTGGTAGCAGCCGCCGCCGCCGCCCTGAGCACATATTGTCGCAATCCTGTCGTTGGGCGCATCGGAGTCATTCCACCTTCCCGCGTCGCCTTTGTGGATGCAATCGCACTGGGCGTAGGCGCTTGAAACGAGGAATGGCATCAGAAGAAATGCGAGGGATGACTTGGGGAGTTGCATCTTGGAGTTGGAGCTTATCTAAGGGGAGTCACTCGTGAGTATATGCATTAGAAGAAGAGAGAACTTAAAGAGAGGAGGCATACTTTTTGTGTAGGGGATAAATTCTGGTGAGTCTGGTGAATTGAAGTGTGTTTCTTGGTTGGGTTGTAAGAGAAATGGGGGACACCCTTCCTCTTTTATAGATGAATTTTGGACAGCTTACTTTCATTGTCGGCGAAGTTTTCATCTCACTATTGGCAACATCTTCTTTCCCGTGGACAGGCAAGTTAGAGACCCTAGTCGCCCGAGACGATGCATCAATTCTACCACTTTCACCGGCCTGAAAAGCTTTACTTAACTGTTTAATAGGACTCGTTTCCGAAGGTAGTAATCTTTGTCTTGCATGTAAGCCGCCTCAGTCGCATGGCTATGGAGCTGGAAATTGCATTCAGCCATCAAGTCCGCAGCATTCGGGCGAGCAAGTGTTCAAGTCAGCTGAATGCGAGTCAACAACGAACACTCAGCCCTCCACAAAAACTGGTTTCACTGATTGGCAGGTTCGTATAAGTAGGCGCGGTATTAGACGGGAAGATGAGGTTATGTAAGCGCGCCCGAGGGGCACTTATTCGCCGGCTGCTCTTGCCAATCGAACGAAGCCGCTGATTAAGCGATTGCTAACGAATAAAGCTTACAGTATTTTATCAACATTTTCAAGATTTTCAAATAAGTTTTATCGTAAGCTAAAAGTTTTTTTTTAATTCTTAGTATTATAGTCTTTCGAGGGGCTTAATGTCGACAGTCCCTACGAGACACGGACGGCCTAAATGAGGGAGACCTTTAATAGTAACGCGAAGCAGGGGTTTTACCCCTGTAGGGCGTGGTGTTCAATGGCGGCCACTATGGAGACCGTCTGTTCAGCCCGAGAGGACAGTATGCGCGTGTCGGTATATAAAGAGCTAGGACTATCTATCTCATTTGCAATGAGGGCCTGCGGCTAATTTACTAGCCAAAGCGGAAGTACCTAGATATGCCTATAATATATACTCAAGGAGTAAATAGGGATTGACTTAGGCGCCGATAGCCTGCTCTACCAGAGGCATAGACTCCTAAGAGACTAGAACTCTAGAAAAAAGTAAACAGTAAGGGAGGAAAGCCAAGGAGAGGGCTCGAAGAGCGGAATATCGACCTCTTTAGACCGCGTAACGGGTTCGGTTGAGTGCGCTTTTCGAACTCGCCACTCAATCCACAATGAGTTGAATGACTCGACTGTGAATCACTCGATTTAATGAGAATGAATTAAATTTTCAATGAGAGAATTCAGTGTAACAAATATATATCATTAATAATATTAAGTGAGAATTTAAAGTTGTGTTTGCATAGTATTTATTACTAATAAAATTAATTAATGAGTAATAGTTTAAATTAATTTACTACAGTTATTTTACGCATAATGATTAATCTTTTAATTTTTTTAATTTCTTTTTAAATAACGTATTCATTAATTAAAGACTGTTTATTCTTTTTAATATAAATAGTGATTACTTTATTCTTATTAATAAAGTTTAAAATTTTCATATAATTTATTTCTTTTACTTTACATACGTCGCGTAACGAGTTAAGTTAAGTTTTTAATAAAAAAACTTAATATAATAAATATATATTATTTATAATATAAAAGATAAAGTAAAATATAAAAATTAATAAATATATTTAATGTTTAATAAAAAACATATTTAATGATTAAATACGAAGTAATTTAATGTTTAATAAAAAGCGCATTAAATATTTAATATCAAGCGCATTTAATGTTTAATAAAAAGCATATTTAATGCTCGATAAAAAACATATTTAATATTTAATAAAAAGTATATTTAATGTTTAATAAAGCAGTTTATTTACTATTAAAATTACAGTCAGAATTACTATCATAACTTTTTATTAATCTTTTTATTAATCTTTTTATTAATCTTTTTATTAATCTTTCTATTAATCTTTTTATTAGTCTTTTTATTAATCTGTTTATTAGTCTTTTTATTAGTCTTTTTATTCAGTTAAACATACGTTAAACACGCGTTAATTATGTATTAAGTTCGGTTTATAATTATATAAAAAGTTTACTTTCATAATTAAATGAAAAGTTCGCGTTAAATACGTTTTATAATTAAATATTAAATTACTTCGTAGTTAAACATTAAATATATTATTAATTAAACATTAAATATACTTTTTATTAAACATTAAACACGTTTTTTATTAAACATAAAATTCGCTTTTTATTAAATATTATTTTTTATTAAACGTTAAATTTACTCTTTATTAAACATTAAATTTACTTATTTTTAATTATTAAATTCGTTCTTTATTAATAATTAAATATGTTTTTTAAAAAAAAAAATTAAAAAAATTACGCATAAACGAAATCAATTTTTAAAATTTAGTAAGTAAACACGCGTTACAAGCAAGATAAAATAATAAGAAAACGTTTATAAACACTTTATTCGTTAACGAAACGATGTTAAGTCGTAATAATTAAAAAATCGTTAACGAAGACTGATTAAAAACGAACGCGCAGAAAATTAAACACGAAAGTTAAACAGCTTGAATATTCGAAGAAAATAAAGATATAATGACAGTCGTTCGTCGTACAAGCGAAAAAAATACGAAGATGATGTTATACGAAATGTTACAATTTTTTTTACAGAAAGTGAACGCGTTTATAAAAAGAACGAAGATTAACGATAACATTTCTTTAAAGCTTTAAATTATAAACAAAAAGATAAATGATTTAATAAAACAAATCATAAAAGAAAAAAACGAGAAATTCACAGAAATTCTTTTTTACGCAATAATAGTAAATTTACGACGCGTTAATAACACATTAAACAATCGTTAACAACTCGCGTTAAAACATTTAAAAAAGTTTATAATGCGTATAAAGAATAAGTCGAAAATAACAAAAATAAAACGCGTCTCGAAGAAGAAATTATTACAAAGAATGAAGACGAAGAAAGAAAAGATAATAATTATTAAAAAGCTATTCAATGACGATTTTCTGTTATAAATAATCTTAATTAAGATTAAAAAAGAAAAGAAAGAAAAACAAGAATAAAAGAAAAAATTAATTAACTTAACGTTAATAATAAGAAAAACATATGTAATATTAATTCACGACATTCGCGTTAAAATAATAAATATAAGAAATTAAACAAAAATCATATAAAAACTTCAGATTTAAAACGCGTTCATGCATTTAAACATGAAGATGATTAAAATTACATGATTTAAAAAAACACAAATTAATAATAAAAATTATTTCTTTTTCATTTTAAAAATAATTAACGCAAAGTTAATAAATCGATTCATAAACGAGAAATTAATAAAGAAACACGTTATAAAAAATTGCGAACTCTTTAATAAGATTTATAAAATCATTTAATGTTTCGTGTGTTAGCAATACGAACATATGAACAAGACGTGCAGAAACAATCTCGCGTGTAAATTTTACTCAAAAAAACACAACATTAAAAACTGCATGTGACGCACGATCGATCACTTAAAATATACAATATGTAAAAAGAAAGAACATGAAATTTAATTAACAAGATGTAAGAAAAGATCGAAAGAAAGAAATAAAGCATAAAGAATATTTCATTAATAATTTTACAAATACTTTGTAAAAAGAAAAAAAGACAAGATCTTTAAACAACATTTTAATTAATCGTAAAAAAAATATAAAACGTTTCTTAAAAAAAGACAATTAACATTTAATACGTCGTTAAACAATGATTTAACGTTAATTAATAACGATTTCACGTTATTTAACGAGAATTTTATTTAATTTAACTCGAACTCTTTTACGACGAATAAAGAAATAATCATTATCGAGTTATAGTTGTGTTATGTAAATTAAATAATGAAAGACGCAAATGTAATAAACAACGACGAAAAAGATTAAATTTTTATTTAAAGAAAACGCGAAGACGAAACGTTTACAACTTTTCGATCTCGAAACACGAAAATGATTTAATTAATTCGAATTAAAAGAATGAATCATTTAAGAAAAAAATTAACGATTATATTACACATAAAGAACATGATTTAAACTTTAAACAAAATGAAGACGAAAGTTCGCAAAGAGATTAATTTATTAAAATTAATAAAAAAAACAGTTTCGTCATTATCACGCACTTTATGTTAAATAATAATAAAACGTTTTTCATATTATAATATAACATTAAAAACGAAAAAGATAATATCATGATTTTTCTATTAATAGATTTTAAAATTTTACAATACGACATTCTCGTCATTTAGAAATCATGAAGAAACGTTTATATTTTAACGTCGTATAATCTTTTTAACAACGAATTTCATTTAACATACAAATTCGAAGACGATACGAAAGTTTGTTTTTATATTAACAGTAAAATAAATTTAAAAAAATAAAGAATTAAATATTTATCATTAAACATGTGTTTTCTACGCATAAAGACAAGTTTAAACTCGTTCATCATTAACGATAAACTTATATATATTTATAATGTTTATAATCTTTCATCATGATTTTATTCATCGTTAAACAATTCGTTTATCATTAACATCGCGAAAACGTAAATAAAAAAAATAAACAAACATATATTTTTAAAGAATTTTAATTTACATCATTTTATAAAAATAAAAATATTAAGATTAATTTAATACATAGTAACGAATTAATTTATAAAGATCATTACAGAAATAAACATAAGTTTTATTTTATCACAAAATACAAAGACGTAAAAATTAAGAAAACTTTAAAACATAATAAATTTAACATTTACATTATAATCTTTTTAAAGAATAATGAAATAATGTAAATTAATATTAAAATTTAATTAATCGTTAAATCACATATTTATATTAATAATAAAACAGTTTGTTGTAATTAAAACATCATTCATTTAACGCAAAAAACGAAAAAAATTTAATTTTAAATTATTTAAACGAATGATTAAAATTATGATTTTCGTAATATGTTAATTAACAACGAAAGAAAAGATTAATAATTATGTTACAAACATTGTTACATTCATGATTTAAATCATAAATGAAATAATGTCGTGAAAAAAATGATTAGATTAAGTTAAACTTTTTTAAAACATTTAATGTAGTACAATCATTAAAGACGCGCGTCGTGTTCGCAGAAAATAATTAAAATACGATAAATTATTAAATTAAAAGAAATATTTAACAAAATTTAACTTTAAAAAGAAAATCATTCGAAAGATTAAATTACGTCACTTTAAATAAAAATTGCACAAAACGATCGAGAAAGATGAAAACATATAACGTTTAATTAAATGAGCGAAGAATAAAAGTTATTTATTTTCTTCGTCATTACAGTTTCTTTCACTGCAATTAAATAATGATTAAATAACAGAATTTTAAAACAAAATGAATGTTTTATTAATATAGTTTTCTTCTTTTTTTTAATAGTAAATTTAATTAACATCGAGAACTTCGTTTATTTAAAAGAAATAAACTCATTATTTATCATTAGCATACAGAAAGTCTTAATTGTTATACATTAATTAGTTTTTAACAAAGTTCTTAAATTTAACGACATAATTAATAAAACTTTACGCGAAACAGCGAAGTAAATTCTGTTATAGTTTTACTCGTTGTTTCAGATTTGCGTTAATACGTTTTATCATTTAAAAATCTTTAAGAAAACACACGTTATTATGTTTCGCAAACTTAACAAAAAAGATTACAAGTAATTAAAATTTTACAAACTTATTGTTCTGCTTAACACGTTAAATAAGACGTTAAAATTAGTTATAACGATTAAATTAAATTATTTAATTAAATTTAACGTGTTACTTTTAAAAAAACAAATAAAAGATTAACGCGCGAAATTAACAAAATCGACATTTAAGTTATTAATAAAATAAATACACACGATTTAAAATTGTAACAAGAATCACGTGATTAATCTATTATGTTTAAATGAAACAGACGTTTTTAATAACGTATTACATTTAAGACTTCTTCATAATCTTTACAAGAAACGTATACTTAAATATATAATTAAATGAATTTAAAAAATTTTAAAAAAAAGAAAGATTTTAATCATCATAAATAAACATAAAAGTGAAACACGCGCAGTACATGTAAATATTTTATAAAAATTACTCGTGTTATTCATTTTATATTTCTTTTTTAACGCAAATTTAATCGATTAATGCGCACGTTTCGAACTTAAAATTAACGTTATTAAATTCGTAAATAATGTTAACATTCTAACGTATAAAAAAAACATAAAAAACAATTGTAAAACGTTTAACAAATTACATAACGTGTGTAAGAAATAAACGAAACAACATAAAGTTACGTTTATTTTAATTAAGTATGAGTTCATACATTTAACATAAACATTTAAAAAGTTTAACATGAAAACATTTTTAAAAATTAAGAAAATCGACATTAAAACGAAAACAGACGTTAGAGTTTTAAGTTTATAAATAAACACGAAGTTTAAATTAAGTTTACACGTTTACAAAATTAAGAATAAGATGATTAAACAAACGCAAGCATTACATTAATTTATCGTTTTCACATGAAAGATAATTTTTACAAGAATAAAACAAATTTATAATATAATCGTTTAATTAATCATCACATATAATTTAATTACGTAACATGAATTTAATAATATTTTAAACAGAAATAAAATAATTTTACGCAAGTTACGAATCATTTAAAATTAATGTTTAAAAACGATTTTTAAAATCTTTAAGAAAACGAGCGCAGAAAATTTATAAATGAAAACGTACACGTCATTAATACATTTACATTTAAATAAATTACAAATAGAAACGAGAATACGTCTTTACATTATAAACATGTCGAAAGTCGTTAACGAAACGTGTAAGAAAATAAAAAATAAACTTAAATTTAAGAAAAACGTTTAACGACGAGATAAAGACATTTTAAAAACACATCGTTATTAATAAATTAAAATTATAATTAACGAAAACATCGTAAAGATTTAATTATTTCTTATTTTTCATGAACGAACACATTAAAAACAACACGACATTCTTAATTAATAGACGTAATTACTTAGTTTAAGATAAAAACAAAATTACGTAAACATTTTAAAGTTAAATAAAAAAAAGAATAAAATTAACATGTAATTAAAATATTAAAAACGTTTAAAATCTTTACATTTAAAACAAAAATCTTTAATAAAATGTTTAAACTACATTAAAATCTTATAAAGATTAAAAACTTTTTAACAGTTTACATACGCATAGAAAAAATAAACTTAATAAACTTTTTAAATTTCTTTAAAGTGTCAAAGTTCGTATTCTTCGCGTGTAATTATTAATGAAATCGTTAAAATTTTAAACACGTATTATTTTTTTATTAATTACATGAACAGAACAAAAACGATCTTCGTAACGTTGTTAACATTACGAATTATTAATTAATCATCTTTATTAAAAAGAATTTAAAAATAATCGCAAGACATTTTATGTTAACGAAATTCATAAATTAATTTAATGTAACGAAAGAATGCTTGTACAAGAATGATTATTAAATAACACGCGTTTATAATTACACAACACGTTTACAATAACAACGTTAATAAATTTATTAAACAAGAATTAAAACGTTATAAAATTAAATATAAATTAAACTTAAACGAAAGATTAAATTAATTAATAAACGAAAAATATTAAGCTTAACGACAGCGATAAACTGTTCGAAGAATAAAAAGTATAAAAAGAAATTAAATTGCGATAAATTATGAAATAAGCGAAAATTTAATTAATCAGAATTACGTAATAAACGTTAATTATTATTAACGTTTACTATAAAATCATGATTAATTAAATAGTTAAAGTTAAAGTTAAATATTGTAACTTAATTCTTAATTTAATTTTAATCTTAATTTTTTTTTTTTCTTTTCTTTATTTAAAACATTGTTTAAGCATGATTTAAACAAGATTTAAACAGAATTTAATTAAAATTTAATTTTATAACGCGATGCGTTAATAGCGAAATGATTTTATTTCTCTGAAAATTTTACTCATTTATATAACTTCGTAAATAACTCGCATGAATTAATTTACATTAGTGTTACATTAAAGTATGAAATAAATAATAATAATAATGAAAAAAGTTTAATTAAGTATAATGAAAAAACAACTTTAATTAACATTTAATAATAAAATTTATTAAATTTATTAATTATCGTAAAACATTAAGTAATACATTTATAAATTTCGTGATTTTACTTTAAGCGCTTTTAACGATCGTTAACGAATGATAGTCGATTAAGCAGAAAAATCTTATGTTCTCGCTAAAAGAATATTTTAGCAAGCGATTAGCGTAAATTAAGCAATCTTCTTGCTAGCGAACGCATTTTAGTAAACTTCTTGCTCATGAGCGCATTGAGCGCATTGAGCGCATTAAGCGTAATAAGTTCTTTTTAATCATAAATGTCTTTTAGATCTATGTTAAATCTATGTTAGATTTTATTAATTTTTTTACTAAATTTAGTTACGAAGCAAAATAAGTTATAAACTCTGTATTAAGCTATGAATTAATCTATGAACTAAAGCTACAGATGATTTAAAAGATGGTTTAATTCTGCAGTACGTTTATTGTTAGTAAAAGCTGGCTTTGACGCGTGTAGGTGGGTATGTAGGTGGTTTTGAAACGTGTATGTAAATGAGTATGGAGGTGGTTTTGGAGCGTGTACGTAGCTGGTTTTGGAACGTGTATGTAGGTGGGTTTGGAACGTGTATGTAGGTGGGTTTGGAACGTGTGTGTAGGTGGGTTTGGAACGCGTATGTAGGTGGGTTTGGAACGTGTATGTAGGTGGGTTTGGAACGTGTGTGTAGGTGGGTTTGGAACGCGTATGTGGGTGGGTTTGGAACGTGTATGTAGGTGGGTTTGGAACGTGTATGTAGGTGGGTTTGGAACGTGTATGAAGGTGGGTTTGAAACGCGTATGTAGGTGGATATGTAGGTGGGTTTGGAACGTGTATGTAGGTGGGTTTAAAACGCGTATGTAGGTGGATATGTAGGTGGGTTTGGAACGTGTATGTAGATGGTTTGAGAGGTGGTTTGTGAGGTAGTTTGTGAGGTAGTTTGGTAGGTCGTTTGTGAGGTAGTTTGGTAGGTAGTTTGGTAGGTGGTTTGATAGAACCTGATTCTGCAGTATGTGTGTTGTTAGTAGAAGCTGGCTTTGACGCGTGTAGGTGGTTTGGGAGGTGGTTTGGGAGGTGGTTTGTGAGGTAGTTTGGTAGGTGTTTTGTGATGTGGTTTGGTAGGTGGTTTGTGAGGTGGTTTGGTAGGTGATTTGTGAGGTGGTTTGGTAGGTGGTTTGTGAGGTGGTTTGGTAGGTGTGTTGTTGTTAGTAGAAGCTGGCTTTGACGCGTGTAGATGGTTTGATAGGTGGTTTGGGAGGTAGTTTGGTAGAACCTGATTCTGCAGTACGTGTGTTGTTAGTAGAAGCTGGCTTTGACGCGTGTAGGTTGTTTGGGAGGTGGTTTGGGAGGTGGTTTGGTAGGTGGTTTGAAAGGTGGTTTGTGAGGTAGTTTGGTAAGTGGTTTGTGAGGTAGTTTGGTAGGTGTTTTGTGAGGTAGTTTGGTACGTGGTTTGTGAGATGTTTTGTGAGGTAGTTTGATAGATGTTTTGTGAGGTAGTTTGATAGATGGTTTGTGAGGGAGTTTAGTAAATGATTTGTGAGATGGTTTGGTAGATGATTTATGAGATAGTTTAATAGAACCTGATTCTGCAGTACGTGTGTTGTTAGTAGAAGCTGACTTTAACGCAGAAGATTACGCGTACAAATGTAAAAAAAAAACACACAAGTCAAAATCTAAATCGAATTTTTAATCGCACAGCAGCGCTCAGAGCGCTTAAATTTTAACAAGTTTGCTAAATGACGCTCAAGCCCGCTAACGGACGCTCGATAGCATCTCGAAAGTACTAAAAGCGACTCAGAGCGACTTTAATGATAATCGCAAACTTAAATGCTATTAGTTAGATTAAAATTTGTCGATGTACGCGTTTATATATAATATAAATATATAACGTATAAACATACGTGTTATGTTTATAACATTTAAACGTTAATTTATTAAATATTTTAAAAAGCTTTAAATTATATACGTGCAGTTTTAAGTCATGTACGTAAAGTTTTAAAAGTTTAAAAAGCTTTAAACTCATTATAATGTGTTTAAAAATTCGTAAAACGAAGATTTTAACTTAGAAAGCTTAAAAATCTTTAAGCTTTTTAAGTTAACTTAAAGTTTTTAAAGTTAATTTAAAATTTTGTTAATGAAATTAACTAAATAATTAAATTTAAAGTAATTAAATTAATAATTTTATACTATTTCTTTAACATAACTTACACTGTAACGACATTTTTCATGTTTTTAATATAAACTTTAAGATTAAATTTATAGTTAAGTCGAATAATAATCATCGTATAAACATTTTTATTCTTTCATTTTAAAAGCTTCTTTAAATATATTTTCATTTTTTTTAACGACGACGTCGTTTTAATCGACGTTAACTTTAATTTAATAAATGAAGTCTTTTTGTTAACGTTTATTAGTTATAATTTATGTAGTGTAAGTATACTTCGAATATCTTTCTTTTAAAAATTATAATTTTCAGCTTCTTTTAGTTTAAAGATTCGATAAAAGCTGAAGAGTTCTTTGAAGATTATTTTCGTGACGACGACAACGACAGTGAGCTTAACGTACGCAATAACGAAGCAACAACCCAGGCAGCTTGCGCTAACGCGGACTCATAACCTGTTGGAATACGAGGTCATATGAGGCATTTGGTGAATATGGTATGTGGGTTGAAGCTGAATAGGTGTCCAACGTGGGAGGAGGGCCCATGACAGACAGATGAACCGACTACGAGGGTACTGTTGGAATTTCAGGTGTGATTTGGTTGGTAATCTCCGCCCTATAGGGCTGGGGCCCGCTAGTAGAGTTTTCACCTTCCACCTTCTAGATAGCCTCCTAACAGCAACAACCAATATATCAATATGCCCCCATATGACCTCGTTTTCCAACAATTACAAAACCCTCGAAATTGGTTATAGAGGCGTTAAGCCATATATGTCTCTGTTACCTGTCGTCGACTTGATTTTGGGTCCTGGTGATAACCCTCGTCCGATAGGTTCTGCTGGAGAATACGTTTTGCCAGAGATACCACATAGCCTGGAAGATGTTCTACATTTCAATTCAGGTACTAGCTCTAACACCCTCAGACTTCACAGGTCAAAACAACCTTGAAACGCAAGACTAGTCCTTCAGAAAACGAGCCCTACGTGAAATCTAAGCGTGAAATACCGCCACCAGAGGCCAAAGAAGATAACCTACCCAAGGGTTGTGCAGCTGACCTTATCGGATATACGGACGATGACGTTGATGGAACGGATTACAAGGACATGCCAGATTACGACCCTGACCAAGAATTCAGTGCCTACGAAAGTTCTACTGAGGCTACATCCGGTCCGGAAACATTTCCAAAGGCAGACGCTTTTGGAGAGTCATCCCACAGCAGAAGCAATATCAGACTTCAATCAAAGAGCCACAGCGACGCTGAGATGTCGACTTCTAGTATGCCAACCCCTTCATGCTCGAGTTTCTCGTTTGTATCCCCACTCCGTAAACTATTTCCAACCCATAGTCGCAGATCATGGGAAACTTGAACCACAAAGCTTAGAACTAATAAAATTTCTTTTCTCTAAAAGCTTTAGCACCGTACCTTCTTCTCCTATGGATTCGCGCGCCTCTCGCGCCTCCAGACCCCAACTACCCTCGTTGCCGCCTGATACTTGTTTGGATTTCGACGCCCACTTCCTGTATCATCTGTCCCGCTACCCGTATTTAACGTCTAACGAGCACTATATCCGCCACACCGGTTATGTGCTTGACGCTCCGGATTGAATCTCCTTACCGCAATATCTCAAAGTACAAGAATTTTCAAATTTGGAGCCTCTTTTCAGAGGAAGGCCATCAAGCTTGAATTGGGAGCTGAAGAGGAAAGAAGAAAAGCAATGGTGGCAGAAAGATAACCGAGGAGCAAAGGGAGTGAAGGTAGGCTTTTTCAAGTTGGTAGAGACGGAAGAGATTGGCAATAGAGGAAGTGAGATTTGTCAGGGTGAAGAAGAGAGCTGAATACAATTGAAGCGGTCTCGAATGAGCGATGTAGTGCGGAAGAGCACTGGATGGTAGCAGGATGGCTTAATAGTAGTGGCATTGACTTTGTACTCGTGTAGATTGGTAATTCGCTCGGTTTAGCCGACGACAAGAAGGGAGTCCTCGGGAGTTGAACGTGGGGCATGCGAAGACCACCCTATTATATGTATCAGGGTTCTCCCCTTTCCACCTTCTGATCTTGCTTCTCCGCATCGCATTTCTAGTCATTTGTCTAGTAAATAAGGGCTTTTCAGTCTCTCCAGCCCACCCAAATTGTCGTTCCGTATTAAACCGTTGATCTTTATAACTAAAGGAAAGGAGTTTCGCAGTTCTGAACTAGTCACGTCTCTTCTCCAGCAGATGATTAATTATCGAGCAATCGACGACGACGAGGTTCCAGCCGGTTATTGCGCCGTCGAGAGCAAGGATATTCCGTTCGCTGAATGACTCTCAGGCAGGTGGCGAGGTGCTACTGGCCTAGCCTACTGCCCTTAATACTCAAGCAATGAAAGAAGGGACATAGTAGTGTGACAAGCTTGGCAGTTGAACGCAGAGTTATCGTGTTGAATTGCGTTAAGATAGATCGGAAAAGAGAGTCAAACTCGATAAGTTCTTTCGACGGCTCACTCGGAATATTTGGGTTGTTATTGCACAGGATTTGTACAGCATGCTTGGAAGTAATGATCTAATCCATCTCAACATTCAAGATCTGACGCTAGAAGCATTTGATTTGGTGCTCTGAATTCGCTCAACTAACGCTGCTCCCCCTTTCTGCAATCAGAGTTGTCAGGTTGGCAACAGCACTCGTCACTGGACATCTTTCCGTCTTCACATCCACCTCAAGCCCTATTTTAAGCAGCTCGTCAGGATCTCTATCAACGTTGCCGTCCCAGTCAATGTGGACCAGAAGCACTCCGTGCTCCTTCGCATCTTTCTCATCCGCGCAAATACACCACTGTCGATGTAATCGTGGATTCCGACGGCAGTTCCAGGGATGGTATTTGATAAGTCGAGTCCTCGGATCAGGATAGTCGGTGTAGCTGCCAACGCTCTCGCACAACCAAGCCTTGGGAGGTTTGTCGGACCAATCCGGCTCTAAAAGCCCACGGATGTCGGTCATGTTCGTGCCAGCAGTTGTGTATACGCCAAAGATGTGATGGGGCGCAGATGGCTGAGCGGGTTGCTGAGATTCGAAATGAGAGACCTGGGGACTGTTTCTTTCGCCCACATTGTTGGCAGGAGTCGAGGGCACTTCGTCTTCCTTGAAGTCTTCCCAGTCCATATTGGCTATCTGAAGATTGACCCCGGCAGATAGTGCTTCTGCCACTTTCATGCGACAGGTATCCACACTGCATTTCATGTCCGTGTCGAGGTTCACAAGCAGAACACCCTTCTTCTCGTAATCTTGGTTGTGAGCGACGATAAACAGTGTGGGGTGAAGCGAGTTTTCAGTTACGAACTTGAGATGATAATCATACACCTCACGGAGAAACCCGCCGCCGAAGTCATACTTGGGTGCAGGACAACAGGCGCCACGAAGCTTGTCATCGTTGTTTTCCAGGGATTTGATGAGGCCTCCGATGCCGGTGTTCCCAAGATCAACAAGCGTGTACACGGCAAGCTTGTCGGTATTATGGCGCTCTTGCTGATATGACTCTGTAGGTGCTTTGGGCGGCAGGGTTAGCTCAAGCGTAGACATTGCGATACTAACCATGGTAGTCGGCCAACTGATAGCCGTTGAAGTTGCTGCTGGAAAGCTAACAGTCCGAAGACGACGAAAGCAACGTCTACAGGATATGTTTCTCAGCACCAAGAGAATTCTGCATACCATGCTGAGGTAACTACTCGAAGGTATGAGCCACTTACGTATGTTACGAAACAAATACGGTAAGGCACACCTTACCTACGCCGTAGCTGTCGCCATCTTAGAAGTGCGGCTGAACGCCACGTACCATACCTTAGGTACCTTACCTTATGCATGCGACGTAGTTGTTGTAGACATGGGTGTGTTGTATCTGTGTTTGTACAACGTATCATCAGTGGGGGACAAAAGTCATAGCATAAGTCTCTGTTAGACTTCCCCACTTGTTGTGCTATGACTTTTGTCCCCCACTGATGTATCGTCGTAATTAACTTCCGAAACGGCTGAACTCCTTCATCGGCAAAACCACTCCCACCCTGGGAGCATTACTAACAAGGCAACAATGATCGCCGAATGGCCTTGATGTCTGATTGGGCCTCGCCTCGAAAGAATCCCCCACCAAAATTCTCCTTCCGAAGTACTCTCTAGTACACAAGTCTCTCGGGTCATACAAACATTGCCTCTTTTTGACTCTCTCTACCTCCTTTGGGACACGCGTTGTTGAGCATACCTGATGCTCATGTCGCCTGGACTAGCTGATGCGGGGCATTCTTCTCTCGAAGACGAAGACTATCGCTTCGGCTACCAAGTAGCCGGACGTCATTAGTCTCCGTCTACCTCGTGCCTTCACCGACGAGTCCACCCTTTCCAACTGGCTGCTGAAACGTGTAGCTAAGCTTGATATCGGAGACAAGCCGTCAAGATAGAAACAGAAGGATGAGCACATATTGGTGTGCTGCAAACCGAGTGCTGCAAAATGCTCTGCTATTGGGCCGGGCAGACCTGCCTTGGCTGGAAAGGGGGTGAATCATTGGTTCCTTCCAGATGTTCAAGGCTTGCTTATACTTCAAATTCTGCACGAGCCTCGTCAGCGCTGACAGGCTTGTTGTTTCAAATCCTTTACAGACTCCATGTCTACCATTTCTCGTCGGGGCTTACTGGCCCTGGCTAGAACTAAGAATTGCCCATCTTGTAAAGTCGTCCCTTTTCGATCGACTGTCCACTCCAGGTCTACATATACTTTAGGGTAACCTCCTCTGGTCAGCCTAGGCAAGACTCGGCAGACTTGTTGTTCGAAACTGTCGTCGTTCCCCGGCGTTTTTGGCGGTTCAATTTCAGCTTTCGTGGTCTTATAGCCTGAAACTGTAAGAACCGTCCCGCTCGATACGGGACTGGTGGTGTTAAAGTATTGCCTCCGTGGAGGCAGTGCTTTGTGGTTAGAAGATTATGGAGCCTTGCGCTGGGCCTCATCCTTCGCAGATTCAGGATCAAAGACCTGTGATCCTGTGTTGCCATTGGACAATACCTTCGCCTGATGGGGTACGTCATATCAGCCAAGGCGTATCATTGATCCAAGCATCCGAGAGCAGGCAAAGTGTGTGTGGGCTCAATATAAATAGCCAGCAGCGCAGCTGAAAAGATCAGACTTCCATCAGCGAGTTTGCATTGATTAAATTGTGCTACGACAACCTTTTCCCACCACCGTATCTTCTCTGCCATCAAACTCGCTAGCTTTTGCCGAACCGCGTATCCTTCCTCGAAATGCATACATTTCTTACTGTGGTTATTGTTGCAAAGCTCGCTGCTGCTTGGCCTGCAATTCAACCCAGCGAACATGAAACACATTACAAAAGAGTGCCTCCGATGTCATTTGCGTGTGACGAACTTCCAGGTACGTTTTACTCACCAGGGTCACTATCATGTCGAGCTAACAAAGACTGAATTGTAGATATCTGCACAAGCATGTGCTGGGGTAATTTGATCCAGCCCAGAAACTTCTAAACGGCTCTGGCTCTGACAGGTCAAAAAGGAGCATATTGTACTGAACCGCAATTTGGTGCGACGCTTTACTTTGATAACCCTACCGAATCTACTAAATCGAGTCGGCGAACGAGCGCGGGTTGTCAGCCAAGACCAAATCGCTGCTCCGTGAACCATAATCCGGCCTATGGAACGACCGGCTACAACTGCGACGAGTATCCATTCGCGAGTACTAGTGACGCCGATAAGGGCGGTCAAACCAACCGTTGTGTACCGAAGAGTCAGAATAGCGGTTTGTTTCAGCTCTCCCCCTGTGTTGGCAGGCCACTTTTGTTGACATGCTGATTCCTGTGAAAGCCCAAGGAGCTATCATCAATAACTACATTAGTGGCAGCTGCAATTGCCAGCCATGCTCGTTTATCGTCGGCTTTGGTAACCCTGCTTCCCCGGGGGTAAAATACTGCGATGCTTACAACGACCGCCATAACAAATGTATTCCCGATGATAACACCTACAAGGGGCAGAATCCCGACGTCCAGCCCCCCGCCGATGCTAAGAAACGAGGTTTAGCCCGTACAGCCCACGGCGGTATCTACGTAACTAAGCGGGGGATGGAGGTCTCATTCGCTGAGGAGCTTGAACCAGGAACTCCCATCAAACATGCCCGAGCCAGGAGGGATACCTTGACGGTACGTGACGCTACTTGCGACACTGGTGACGGAGATGAGTGGGATAATGGTGAAGACGGAATGCGGAGGAGAAGCAGCAAAGCTGAGCCAATGGGCGATGTAGACTATGAGATTGTTGATGACTTTATCATGCACAAGAAGGAATAACAGAAGGGAGTTTGCTGAAGCTTCTTCGTTGTTCAAGGACACAATATTTATCGTTGCTTTTACCTTTTTGATTTCTGAATTGAATCGTTAACCAAGGAAGCAATAAAGTTACACTCTTTAGACGATACTGATCAAGTTACTCTTCGTGTCATTTAGTCTAGTCGTTGTAAATCAAACTTCGCTCTAATCACTTGAACTTAATGAGTAAAGACACTTGTACGAGTCTAACTTCTTGTATCTTAAGCTTAGAACAAAGTGATCTTACACGTAAAACCAGTTGAGGGCGAGCGATGGTTGGCTGATATTCTAACTTCAACCCAACGGTCACCCTATCTGAGCCATGCCTCCTATGACTAAATTGCCTTAAATTGCCTCATGACAAGCTGAAGGTTAACGTTTAGTGAAGTATGTCATGAACCTGAGCTATTTACTCTCGAGTCGATATTTAGTTTCCGACCGTATCATAACCGATCCTCGTTAACTTCTAAAGAGGGCCTACCTAATTTTAAAGGATAAAATCTTTAAAGTTTAAGTGAAGACCTTTTATAAATTAACGAGAATCGATTATAATACGATCGAAAACTAAATATTAACTTAAAAGTATTTTAATAAATTTATCTTATATGTACTGAACAGTTTTAAGCGTAACATTTATGATTAGTGTGATCGTTAAGTTAAATTAAACTTAATAAACTTAACTTAATTTATTCTTCTAAGTAAGTTTAAGAACTGTTTTAAAAATCTTAAATAAGTTTTTCTAAGGGGCACCCACTTAAGCACTCATTTAATTAGGTGCCGAAACCTTAATTAAATAAGATAAGATAAGATAAGGAAATTTCTCGTCGAGCAACATAATCAGCAATATAATTAATTACTCGTGTAAAAGTGTTTCGTTTTTCATAATTTTTGCATTGTTTAAAAGGTCTCGCTCAGTTCATTAAGTTAAATCATTTAAATATAAATCATATGAAGTGCGCATTGCTTGCATAATAAATGTAATTATATGTTTAATATTTTACACGAAAAACATGTATCTCGTAAAGTTTCGCGAATTTTAAAAAACCTTAATTTATTAATACGATTAAATATAATTGCATTTATTATATAAGTAATACGCATTTCATTTCTTAGCGCGACAGTCATCTTTACGTAATGTTAAAAATTAGTATCTCTTTATTAATTTATAAAAAGAAAAGCTAAAAGCTGTCATTCTTAATGCGTTAAGATCTCGTTAACACGACTGCGTGATGATAATAAGATTAATAATTACGTCTTCGAATCACGAATCAGTCTTAATGACGCGATGCGAACGATATTCGTTTACGATTCGCAAGCACTTTAAGTATACAACATATATAAACGAAACAGAAAATCATTGTTTAATTCGAAGATCAAGCAAGAGTAAGAATATATACACGTGTCAGAATGATCATTTAAAGTCGTTAAATAACGAAGACACGAATATACAACACGACGACTCGATTCACTAAGTAAAGTATGCGTACAGTAAATCTTGTCACTTTACTACGAGCAAACTTAACTATCTTAAGACGTTTTAGCATTAAATAAGAATTAAACTTTTCGTATTAATTCGTGACTACAATGAAAGAATTATAGTAAATGCTGTTTACATTTACAGCGCTGCGAGTTTAAATTCAGCGTGTAATATTAACGAAAGACGTATCTTTATCTTTTAATTACGATGTTACAACATTAACGAACGCGACGAAAAAAAGATAGCAATACATAAAGTTAACCATACGCAGATAATAAATAGACGAACGATAATCTTCGAATAGTTAACAAGCTCAGAAATAGTTTTATTAATCATATATTTAATTTAAATAAACACAATCTTAGTACACACGCGCTACGTTAAACAGAGTTATATCTTAAAATTTAAATGATTCAGTAAACGTGCGATTCTTAATTTAAATTTTATACACATACAGACGTATGATTACGATAAACAAGACGTAAAAACATCGAGTAAACAAGATACATAGTTAGTAGAATACATGTTTACGGTTTTATAACACGAAGAAAGATAAAAAGCAAACATCGCTTTAACAGTCAGACGATTTTATTTCTTAGAGAGTTTTTTCATTTATATAGCTTTATAATTAACTCGCATGAGCTGATTTTAATCAGTGACACATTAACGTATGAAATAATCATTATTATTATTATTATCATCATCATCATCATTATAATTTCTTTATTAATCTTTTTATTCAGCTTTTTACTTATTTGTTTACTCATCTTTATACTTATTTTTTCGTTCATTTTTTTGTTAAATTTTTTTATTTAATTATAAAGTGAGTATATAAAGCAGATTAAATGTTTAAATATAAAACGAATATATAAAACAAATATATAAAGCGAATTTAATGCTTAAATATAAAACGAATATATAAAATAAACATATAAAGTTAATTTTAATAATTAAATATAAAGCGAATATATAAAATGAATATATAAAGAAAATATATAAAGCGAATTTAATGCTCGAATATAAAACAAATTAACTTACTTATTATTAAAATTACTATTATAATTTTACTCATCTTTTTATGCATTTTTTTATTTAACTAAAAGTAAATTTAATGATTTAATATAAATTAAATTAAATGTTTAAATATGAAGCGAATATATAAAATAAATATATAAAGAAAATTTATAAAGAAAATTTAATACTTAAATATAAAACGAATATATAATACGAATATATAAAGTAAATAAAATGTTTAAATATAAAGCGAATTTAATGTTTAATTTCTTCTTAGTCTTCTTACACACGTAATAACATGCGTTAGTTAGTTCGCGTACACGCGTTAAATTAATTATTTAATATTAAAATATATTTAATTTTAAATAATGTAAAAAAGACTAAAAAGATTAAATTCGTTTTATATTAAATTTGTTTCATATTTAAACATTAAACTCGCTTTATATTTAAACATTATATTTTATTCGTTTTATATAATGTAATTATTAAATTAAATATACTCGAGAAAACTTAATTTAACTTAATTTATAAAATGAAATAAAGATGATAAATTTAATTTAATAAAATTAAATTAATATTTTAAAATGACTTAATCTTTAAACTCGACGAGTTATTGAAATTTTAAATAAAATAAATAAAATAAGATAATAAATATAAAATGCGTATAATTTATATAATAAATGCATTTATATTTAATTTTAATGTTCATGTTTTATAAGTTAATAATTAACTTACGAAATTTTAAAATCTTAATTTTATTAATTTATAAAACGTAAACATTAAAACTAAATATGATTGCATTCATTATATAAATTACGCGCATTTTATATAATTTATATATAAACGATTTAATTTAATGAATTAAGCGAGATCTTTTAATGATGCAAAAATTATGAAAAACAAATCGCTTTTGCATAAAATATAAGTCATTTATATTTACGTATATATAGTAGCTTAAGTTTATTATTAAAACTTAACTTAATTTAACTTGTTAAATAAAATTTAATCTTATAAAATCATTTAACTCGTTAAGTTTTAACGAGTAAAATTAAGTTTAAAATCTTAACTCGAACTTAATTTAACAATTACATTAACTTTACATATTTACTTTATATTTAAGCATTAAATTCGCTTCAAAGTTAAATAAAAAGTTAAATAAAAAGATTAATAATGAAATTATAATAGTAATTTTAATAGTAAATAAAGTAATTTACTTTATATTTAAATATTAAATTCGCTTTTTATATTCGCTTTACATATTCGTTTTATATATTCGTTTTATATTTACGTATTAAATTTACTTTATAGTTAAAAAAATAAAAATAAAAAATAAGTAAAAAAATAAGTAAAAAGTTAAATAAAAAACCGAATAAAAAGATTAATAAAAAAATAATTTTAATAATTTTAATAGTAAATAAAGTAATTCGCTTTATATAATTTGTTTTAATTTACTTCTTTACTTTATTTACATATATTTTTAATTACTATTAATTATTATTATTATATTATTATTAATAATATACTTATATCATTTAAAAAACTTAATTAAAACTTAATTTATTTTTTATCTCACTTTCGTCTTATTTTATTATATTAAAATAAAATACTGAAATAAAATAAAAGAATTATTTTTCATTTTAAATTATTTTATTATACAACGTATTAACGTAACGTATAATTATAATAAATAATAATATTAACGATTAATTATTTAATAATTATATAACGATAAATTTATTAATAGTTAAAAAAAAGATTATAATTTACTAACTTTTAACATTATTATAAATTATTTTAATGATCGATTTTTTCTTTTTAATTAAATGATTAACATAACGTTTTAAAAAAATTCTTTAATTAATTAATAATTAATCTTTTCATTACATTTCTTTACTTTAGTTAATTTTTTAATAAAAATAATTAAAGTGGTTATTATTAACAACTTTACAGTAAAATAAAATAAAATATTTATTTTAAAAATTTAACGTTGTTTAAACATATAATAAGTGTAATTATTAAGTTAAGTTATTAAGTTTAATTAAGTTTTTTTTTTAAATAATACGTTTTTTTACGTAAAAAATTTTCGAAATATTAATTTATAATACGAAATTTTAAAACTTAACTTTACTCATTTTAACTTATCTTAATTTTTAATTACACATCGTTTTTTAACAATTCTTTTAAACATAATAAATTACATACTTATAGAAAAATATTAGTTTTTGTAATAAAAACTTAACGATTACATTACATATAATTACAATATACACGAAGTAATAAAAAAACTATATAATAAATTATTTAATAATATTTAAAATTTGTAAAAGAATGTATAAATTAATATTATTTAATTAAATGAATTAAAGATTATAATATAATAAATGCTTAATAATTAAAATAAAAAGTTAAAGAAATCGAGTTCGTCATTATTAAATTTACATTAAAATTAAAAAAAAATTCTTTTATTTCTTTTACAAAAGTTTATTAAACAAAAGTTTATTAAAATCTACGTTATTAATATCTACGTTATTAATATCTACGTTATTAATATCTACGTTATTAATATCTACGTTATTAATATCTACGTTATTAATATCTACGTTATTAATATCTACGTTATTAATATCTACGTTATTAATATCTACGTTATTAATATTTAAGTTAATTAAATTAATTATTAATACATTAATTTAATTAATAATTATTTTTAATATAAAGAATTATAAATATAAATATTAAAAATTAAACTATTTAATTTTCATCTTTTGAAAATTATTTATAATAAAAATGTTCTTATTTTCGTAAATTAAAATATTTACTTTCGCGACGTCTTTATGTTTTTAAATTAAATTAAAATAATAAATTTAATTAAAAACTTTATTTTTATGTAAAAGAATTTGCATATCTGTTTAAAAAATAATGTTTTAACTTAATACGTTAACAAGTTTACTTTTAATATTAAATATAAACTTTAAAAAAACGAAGAATTAAAACTTTAAAAGAAATTTTTAATCGAATGCTTTGTTTTACTCATGTTAAAAATTAAAAATTAACTTTAAAACAAGATATTTACAGTAAAAAATGTACGAAATAAACGTTTCGTATTTAAATATATGTAAAATATAATACGTTTAAAAAACGCGACTTAATTTAATATTAAAAATTAAAAATTAACTTAGCTAAACATAAAATAATTTAATTTTTAAGTTTTAACGTGATTAATGTAATCGTTAAGTTTTTATTACAAAAACTAATATTTTTCTATAAATATGTAATTTATTATGTTTAAAAAAATTATTAAAAAACAATGTATAATTAAAAATTAAGATGAGTTAAAGTAAGTAAAGTTAAGTTTTAAAATTTCGTATTATAAATTAATATTTCGAAATTTTTTTACGTAAAAAAACGTATTATTCAGAAAAAAAACTTAATTAAACTTAATAACTTAACTTAACGATCACATTAAACGTAATATTTAAAAGTTTATTATTTACATTATTGTAACTAAGTTTATTCGTTAATTAAAAAAAAAATTTAAAAATTTAAAGTTAATTTTATAAATAAGTAATTTTATTAATATTTGTTTAACGAAAAAACATTTAAAATAATAAAAATTATTAATTTTTTTATTAAAATTATTTTCAACGAGAATAAAATTAAACATTATTATTTTTAAAGTAAAACTTAATATAAAATGCGTAAAGTCAGTTTTAAACTTTTTAATTAAATAATTAATGCAACGAATCTCGTTAATTAAATCGTTTATATTTAAATTTTTAACGTTAAATTAAAACGTTTTCATTAATTAAATTCTTTTAAAATAATAATAATAAACTTATTAATGTTTAAGTTTATTATTTAAATTAAAATTATAATGACGTTAACGAAGTTCATTACATTAAAAATATTTAATAAAAAAGTTAATTATGAATTTTAAACTTAAGTTTAAGTTTAAACTTTAACTTTAACTTTTAAAAACGTTATTAAGAAAGTTAAAGTTTAATAACATTATTTTCATTTATAAGAAAATAAAGTTATAAAATTATTATTATTCTTTTTATTTAAATAAATCTTTAATAATAATACGAAGTTTTATAATTATGTATTAAATTTTTATAATTTTAATATTAAATATTAAATATATAAAAATTTAATTAAATAATTTCATTACTTCGTACATGTTAAAAATCATGTTTTTACTTTTACTTTACTTAGCTTTTAAAGTTTTATTATCATTAAAAATAATATATTTAATATTAATTTTTTTATATACATTAACATTAATAGTAAAACTTTAATAATAAATAAAAGTTTATTATTTTATATGAATTTTAACGACATTGCGTATAAATATTAATTAATAATTATAAAAAACATTAACAATTTCGTAAAATGATTTAAAAAGCTCAGAATTAACTTTAAACTCTTTAAACTTTAAGTTCTTCAAGCTTTCTGAGCTTATAAGACGAAGGTTTAAGTTTAACAGCTTTTAAAGTTCGTTATTAAAAACTCTAAACTTTTTAAATTCTTTAAACTCGTTATTAAAAACTTTAAACTTTCTGAATTTAACGCATATAGCTTAAAACTTTATAAGCTCGCTAAGCTCGTTAAATTTATTTTCATCATTTTTATTATTATAATCGAATTTTTAAAATTAATGTATTAAGATATTTATTAAATTCGTTATTTAACTAATTATTTAACTAATTATTTAACTGATTATTTAACTGATTATTTAATTACGTAAAAGACTTAATAAAAAGTCACGAAGGTAGAAAGTCACGAAGATAGAAAAACGTGTAAGTAAAAGACATCGCGAGTAAAAAGCACTATTCGAAGCACTATTCGAAGCACTATTCGAAGCACTGTTCGAAGTACTGTTCGAAGCACTGTTCGAAGCACTGTTCGAAGCACTATTTAACGCGTATTTCGATGCGCGTAGAAAGTTTAATAAAGAGTCATGAAGACTGTTTAATAGAAAGCTATAAAGACTGCTTAATAATGAGCTTAATAGTGAGTCATGAAGGTTGTTTAATAAACTGTTTAATAAAAAGCTTAATAAAAATCATAAAGATTGTTTAATAAACTGTTTAATAAAGAGCTTAATAAAAGTCATGAAAGCTGTTTAATAAAGAGCTTAATAAAAAGTCATGTAAAGTGCTTAATAAGATGTCGTGTAAAATGTTTAATAAAAAACCGCGTAGATAGATAAGTAGGTAAATGAGTAGGTAAATAAGTAGGTAGATGAGTATATAAAGTGCTTAATAAAAAGTTATGAAGATTGTTTAATAAACTGTTTAATAAAGAGCTTAATAAAAGTCATAAAGACTGTTTAATAAAAAGATTAACAGAAAGTCATGTAAGTAACTAAGTAAATGAATGAGCATGTAAATAAATAATCATGTAGATCGTTAATTATGTAGGTAAAAAGTACTGTAAAAAGCACTGTAGAAAGCACTGTAGAAAGCGCTATTCGAAGCACTATTTAAAGAACTGTTTAAAGCACTGTTCGACGCGTATTTTAAAGCGCGTAGAAAGTTTAATAGAAAGTCATAAAGATTGTTTAATAAAGAACTTAATAAAAGTTATGAAGACTGTTTAATAATAAGCTTAATAGTAAGCTTAATTAAAAGTCATGAAGACTGTTTAATAGAAAGTTATGTAAATAGCTGAGTAAATAAAAGAGCATGTAAAATAACAAGTAAATAAATGAGTATGTAATAATATATGAGAATCAGAAGAAGTATATGCGTATGTAAATAAATGAATTAAACTATTAACTGAACTAAATCACAGTAAAAAGACTACGAATAAAGAAAAACTCTAAGTTATTAGCGCTCGTTTTATAAAGCGATAAAGTCGAGATAATTAATTAAATAAATAATAATGATAGCATTATTTCTTATTTCTAACACTTTTTCTTAGAAACTGAAGCTTCATATTAAAGCTATTTAAAGTTCTTTATTTAATATATATTTAGCTCTTTTTAACTCGTTAACGTCAGTTCTTCAGATTTTAAAACTAGTTTCCTCATTAATTTAAACTTCAGAAACTTATTAATCTTCAGAGACTTAATAAGATCGTCGATTATTATTTAATTAATGAATATGTACTTTAATTTAATTGTTTTTTCTTTTATCTTGTTTCGAACATAATGATATGAAATGTTAATGTGCTTAACTCGAAAATGATTAACAGAATTGTTAGTTATCTTAATAACAGTCTGATTATTAACTAAAATAATAGCTGAAATCATATTTAAGTCTTCGTATTTTACTTTCTTTAAAGCTTAAATTAGAAAGATAATTTCTTTAACTGTATTGCATTCATTAACATATTTAGCTTTAGCATTAAACGTACTAACACATGTTTAATGTTTAAAGCTTTAGTTAATTAATTCGTTTTATAAACAAAAAATATAGTTGAAGATGAATTTGCGAAAATTCAAGCAGTTTGCATAAGCTAAATCAATATAATTAATAAATTTAGCTTTTTTAACTCTTTTTACTTTCTTTACTTTCTTCATTTTAAAAGAATTATATTAAAGTTTTAATTCTGCGAAATTAATTAAATAACGAATAATTTATTTAACGATTAAATCATGATTAGAAATAAAGTTAACTGCATATCTGTTACATTTGTTTACTGCATAAACTATATTAGATCGCGTTTAATAGACTATTTACATTAGTGTTTTAATAATTAATTAATACTTTTTTATTTCTTCGAGAATAGTTTAATAATTAGTTTAGTCATTAATCATTTAATAAACATTCTTTTTAAACTAATAATTATGTTACATTAATGTTTTAATAAAGTTGCAATCGTTCATATTTAAAAGTTTAATTGCTCGCTTAATGTAAATGATTTAATTAATTTATAAAACTCGTTCAGTTTTATCACGAGTTATGTGCATACTTAAATATTAGTTAACTAAATTTAAATCTTTCATCTGAAAGCACTCAGCTAGCTGAAGCTTTAATAGCTTAATATTAAATATTTTTAATTTTAGTATAAACAGATCGTTCACATAAATAACGATAATAATGTTATTTTAATGAACAAACATTAAATAATTAATTTTCATTTCTTAATAATTTATGAAGATGAGATAAATTACGTCGCGCAACAAGTTAAGTTAAAAGTACTTTTCGACCTCGTTTCTAGACTGACCGCCGGGTCGGGTTTCGGTACCAACATTCTGGCCCGACCTGGATACTTGGTACCAACCTCTTGACTCAACTTGGAATCGACCCCAGGTCAACGATTTCTTGATTCGGCCCGATCGACCCGCCAAGCAATCGAAAATGACGTCAAAATGCCAAGATTTTCTATTTTTAAAAAAAATCGCATTATTCGAATTACTAAAAATAGTTTAAAAATAATAACGCACAAATAACGTA
>JAABUQ010001835.1_pt1 | contig 43951 bp, 33 predicted proteins | sample 5560001 | NCBI WGS metagenome assembly JAABUQ01 (sample SAMN10711888, study PRJNA513371) | rock metagenome | isolation source: Antarctica rocks | place: Antarctica: Victoria Land, Finger Mt nord | collected 2015-12-18 | reverse complement strand
GCTGCTCGGTCGGCAGTTGTCTGAGAGTCGCTTGGTCTTGTAACTGCGGTGGCACAGCAATGCTCATGTAGTTAAGGTACTGGAAAAATTCATCTTGTCAAGTCCCTGACCTGAATCCTTACGTTGATACAGCCTGAACATCTGCGGTGTACTTCGGGTCAACGTTGTCCATTTCGTCAGGTTTGCACTGCACATCTACAGTTCTCACGCTAATATGAACTTTGCTGCTAAAGCTGCCAACGTGGGTAACGATTCCCCAACAACCATCGTGTTTTCGTAAAGCAGGGTTAGAACCGGCGCGGATTTCCACTACGTCACCCACTTGGTAGGGAATAGTTGGTGGAGTGGTGTCCCGCTCTTTTAGGCGCTCCACAATGCCTTTGACAATGCGCGCAGAAGGAATTTTCCCGCCGGCATCCTTAACAGCCTGCTGCCATAGCTCCCGTTGTCTGTTAGGCTCAAAGCTTGCAAGAGGACGAACTTGAGTTTCGCTCGTTGGCAAAATTTGGGAACTATTAGTTCCCATTTGGATATCCCCGCTTTGGGAACTAATAGTTCCCATTTGCAGATTCTCAACTACGTGAGAAGCAGCAATCAGGTAGTTCACATGGCGGTGAGTAAATCCAAATCGCTCCCTACAATATTCCTCGAACGTTGCGTAAGTGCTGCGGTACAACCGTTGATCGCGCAGTTCTCGCAGTGAAGAACCTGCCTCGTAGAAGGCTCGTTCTACCTTAAGTTCTAATCGGTGACGCTCAGATTCCTCTTCGGGTGTTAGCGGCTCAAGCACCTCAACTGTTGAAGTAAGGTCCAGTCTGTGGATTGATGCATACTCAGATCTATTGCTGAGCGGCAAATGTTTTTGGGCTTGGGCAGCGGTTGAATCAGGCTGTACTTGAGCTGTCCCTTTTGACTGTGTGCCGCCAACTATTGCTTGCCGTTCATCCTTAGTTTTAGACGTCTCACCATTGTTGATTACCATTTCGTTTGCCATAACATGGCTCCCCGAAATCGAATGGATTACAGTTTCCTCATGGTTGTTAGGAGTGTTGTTCCATCTATCTTGTGCCGTCGCTGGTAGCTGCTCCTCTAGAGTGGGATGGGTGGTGTCCTCAGGCAGAGGAGATCCTGCTTGGTCGAGTTCAAAGAAGCGATTGCTTTGACTAGAGGAAACCTCCATAGCTATTGCTGGGAGCGGTGCTGCCTTTTTGGGCGATCGCAGCTTGCACCTTTTGGGGAGGTCAAAATCGTCTTCAAACATCATCTAGTTCCTCTATCTGGGCTACCTTGACCGAGTTGACCTTAGCCAGTACTGCCTGATGCTTTTGGTATGTCCTCCCATGTAGTCCAGGGAAGACTCGCTTTCAGAGGGAATGTAGTATATGCTGTTTTCCCCAAAGGCAAAATAACCGTATTGCGTGCAGATATCCAAAACTTGCGCTTTACTGTGCCTGTCTGACACTTTGGTATGTTGAAACAGTTCAATTAGCTCACTCAGTATCCTCCTTGCCCTCCTCTGGACAACCAGATGTACTCCCACCTGTCTGAACTTGGGTCAAATCCTTTATGCGTTTGTGTCATAATTTGTTCAGATGAATGTCAATAGCCCTCGGCAAAATCCCTGGTCGCGCTCTCGGTTGTCACATAGTATAACTGTTATCTGATACTATATTTGAGTCTGTATGCAGAGTTTTGTAACACAGCAAGTAGAGCCTCATCAAAAGCTGTTTGACGAGATGCTTAATCGGTTTAGCCTGAGCGCGAAGGGTTTGGCTGAGGCATCTGATGTTTCTGAAGTAATGATTTCTCGGTTTCGCCGAGGGAAAGCTGATTTGGGTGCTGCAAAGCTTTTGGCGCTCCTGAGCAATGTTCCTCAGGAAGCTAGAGAGTGGTATTTGTCAGAGCTGTTGGGGATAAAGCTTAGTACAAGCCTGCGCTCGTTAATACTGTCTGCTAGTCATGATGAAGTTGAGGAAGTCCTGCACCTTTTAGCTGATTGGGCTATTATCCAAAAAAACCGTGAATCTACTAATAGAAGTCCAGCGACTCTGGCCTTATAGTTATGCCGTAGGCTGATTAATCTAGCATGGATGGACGAACTTAAGCTTATAGCCCCTTTGCGCCCTGTCGCCCAGATTATGGTGGAGTCTTCAGGCAGACAAAGCGAGCAGTCACTGCTTCGCTGCAACTGGCTTAAGAACTGACATACTAAGTGTAGTGACTTACCTAACGTTTTTAGCGCGTCCTTGTCCGCGACGCGAGGGTGGGGCAACGGGAATGGCAGCAATCAAATCAATGGTTTGTGTTGGAACTCTCCTCTGGCAGAGATTGGCTCTTCACCCTAGCTCATTCCCGTACCCTATTTTGTCTAAAAATTTAGATGCGCTTCCCCTGCCACTAAAAGATTAAAACGACACAATTTAAGACACTATTCGGCGTTTTTGAGTGGCCCCGATTAATTTTGAAGCAAGAGTTTCAAGCTGGCAGTAAAAGGACTGGGGTAGGAGCCAAAGCATATAGGCAGCTGCCAAGGTCATGAGTGTGCGACGGGGCTCTTCAGCGATGATACGCCAGTGAGCCGACAAAGCTTGATGTATCAGTTTCATAGCCATTGAACCTGCTTGCATACGTACAGCACTGCGAGCTAAATACCGCAACTGATAAGCCCTAGCCAAATTTCCCCACTGAGCGAACAGTTCCGGAGCGTAAGAGCCTGTTTTTTCAATCACCTTTTCATGAAATTCTAACTGCTTGAGCAGGTTTGCTGAAAGTCCTCCTGAGTTCACCCGGTAAAGTGTTAGGGCTTCAGGGATACCCTCAATCTGCCAATCAGTCTGTATAGCAATGCGAAGCCAACATTCAATATCTTCTGCCTGACGGAAGTTTTCATCAAAGTAAAAATCCTCCATAGTCCCGTAAAGGTTTTTTCGGAACTTAATAGCTTCAAAAACTTCTCTCCGAATCACTGCAGCCGAACCGTTTCCAACCGGATTGTCGCGAAATAAGTAAGATGGAGTAATTTCTTTGAGCCTGGGCATCGTGTATGTACCTAGCAAGTTTCCTGCTTCATCGATAAAAGCAGAGCGACTAAAGCTAAGCCCAACAGTAGGTGAAGCTTTTAGATGTTCAACATGTTTTTCTAGCTTCTTAGGTAGCCAGAGATCATCTCCATCTAAAATAGCTAAATATTCTCCTTGAGCATGACGAATACCTGTGTTCCTAGCTCCTGCTAGTCCGCGATTCGCCTGTTGAAGAATTTTAATTCTGGGGTCGGTAAATTGCTGACAAATTTTTATACTACTATCGGGAGAACCGTCATCAATAATCAGAAGCTCAAAGTTTTTGTATGTTTGCGCTAGAACTGACTTGACTGTGACACCTATATATTTTTCTACTCGGTAGACTGGAAGAATAACAGAAATCTTTTTCATATTAAAGAAGTGTGATTTAAGTTTGATGGAGCTTAGGTTTTATAAAAAACATAACGCGTAGCCAAAAACGTAAACAAAGGTAGACAAATCACGTGAACTAATAAAACAGATGTAGCTACTCCAATAGCTTGCCAGTGAACTCCAATGAGCATTGCAGCAGCGAATATACCTGTAAATATTATGTTCCAGCGCAAATCTAAGTTAGGTTTACCAATAGCCACTAGCAGTTGGGAGGCAGCATCAGCAAAAGGTCTTGGCACCGCTGACAAGCAGATTAAGATCAAAATTGGGATTGCAACTATCCATTTTTGACCAAAAATAACTGGTACATACAAAGGAGCAAAGCCAGATTGTAGAAAGACTAAGGGGATAATGACAAGGCTAATAGTTTTAAGACTGCTCAAATAGGTTTTTCTGAATTCAAACCAGTCTGACCGTGTCGCACATAAATGAGGAAATAGAGCTGAATTAAGAGCACTGATAGCACTCAGACTAATTCCTAACCCTGCGTTAAAACCAAAAAAGTATATTCCTAACTCTTTAACCCCTAAAAAGCGACCGACTATCAAATAGTCCAGATTGTTTCTCAGTGCTTTAAGCAGTTGAACCCCAAGTAAGTTTTTACCAAAACTTAATATTTCATACCAATGTTTTGTGGTAAACCCTTTAGTTGGACGCCATGGGTGGCTAGTATAATATACAAAAACTGCAATAGGAGAAACTATAATTCCTGGAAGAACAATTGACCACACGCCCATACCAGAAAAAGCAAGTAGCGCGGATGAGATATAGCTAATTGAGTTTTGGATGGTGTTAGTAATAGCACAAATTTTAAGTTGGTTTCCTCGGTAGATAAGAGCACATTGCACAGCAGCTATAGGCCAGATCAAATAAGGAATTGCTGATAGACAAATTGGCAGAATAAGCCGAATGTCATGATAAAACCAAGAAATGGGAAAAGCTACGAGACATTGGAAAACAAACAACCCAAAAAAAACAACCCAGTTTAACCAGTATGCAGAGTTACATAATGCCTCTAAATTTTGTTGCTCAGACTGAATAATCTTTGCATCAATACCTATACCCATAACAACTCGTGCAAACTCATTGACTGTTAAAATAATTGCTCCCAGACCGTAGTCATAAGGAGTCAAATAGCGTGCTAAAACGACTGTCACTCCTAAACGGAATATCCGAGGAATTAACTCTGACATACCCATCCAGCCAAGATTGCGAATGAACTGGCTAGATAATTTATTCCTGATAACGGATATAATTTTCATTTTAGTAGTGATACTATGAAACTAATAAAAATGCCTTTTGTACTTGGGTGACTTTGTAAATGCCTTTGCCTTAAATTGATTAAAAAGCAAGTGGATATTTTTCTATCTTCCGGGCAAATGCTATATGCACGCCGCTCATACAGCACGCGGTTATGCCCAGTTCAGTAGAGTGCTGTAAGGCTTTTTAGGGTTATCGTAACTCTTTGCATGAGCTGCTTAAAAAAACGTGCCTCCATTGACTTTACATGTGCTCAAGTCAAATATGGCATAGATTCCAAGAGAATAATTTGAGAAAGTTCAAATCTTCATGATGGCGTTTGAGAAAGTTCAAATCTTTATAGTAGCTTTTTAATTATTAGAGTTTTGAATACGAGTAGCGCGAATTTTGCTAACTAGTTTGAGAAAATAGTTAGCAATTCTGGGCGAGAGAACTTGTATTAATAGCAGCTTCATCACCAAAACTTGAGTCTTTTTGTCCGACAACATCTTTGGAGATAAGCGAACTGCTGTTTGCAACTTCTGGGCAGCCTGCCTAGCCCCGCTGGCGTTGGAAGTACGCTGCAAGTATAAGTGTGCTAAAAACTGATAGAGATTAGCTAGGCTTTGATTTTTAAGGGATTGGAATTCCAGTGGAGCTGCTCGAAACGCCTTTTCAATGACCCGGAGGACATCTTTCTCCATTACCTCAATTTTAGACGACGCTGAGCCTGAGGTTTGGCGATAAAGAATTTGGGGTTTGGGAACTACAGCAAAAGGCCAACGAGCCGCTAGTCGCAGATAAAGATCCCAATCCTCACCGTGTGTAAGTGTAGGCTCGAACTCTCCTACAGACTCAAGGGCTTGCCTGCGAATTAGAGGATTAGAGCCGCTGATGAGGAAATTCTCAACTAACAACTTGGCATAAACATTACCTTTATAGAATAAAGGCTTATCTGTGTGTAAAGATTTTCCTTGCTCATCCATGAAATGAGTCCAGCTATAAACAACTCCTGCTTCTAGATTCTGTTGTAAGGCTGCAAGTTGTAATTCCAACTTATCTGGTGTCCACAAGTCATCCGTATCGAGAAATGCAATAAACTCACCTTTAGCATGGACCATGCCACGATTGCGAGCGACTGATACGCCTCCATTCTCATACGATAAAATTTTAATTCGAGAGTCTTTCACTGTACTAAGTAACCCTAAAGTCTGATCTGTAGAGCCATCATTAATAATAATTAACTCAAAATCAGAAAAAGTCTGTTGCTGAACTGATGCAATTGTTTCCAAAATTGTACGTCCAGCATTGTAAGCGGGAACAATAACAGAGATAATTGGCATTTTGACCTTTGTAGTTTTACCCAAAAGGAGTCAGGAGTCAGCGAAGAGGGCAGGGGAAGCAGGGGAAGCAGGGGAGGCAGGGGGAGAAAGAGTTAATGCTTTCTTAATGCCACAAGGTTCCAAGAAGAGCGGATATATCCATGGAAAATCAAGAAAAATTTGCTCTCCCTGCTTCCCCTGTCCTCTCCTGACTTCTGACTACTTTCAATAGGACTTTCTCAATACCATCCACCATTTTGTCTAAAGTGAATTTGGATAAGACATGCTCACGGCATCTCTCACCAAGTTGAGGATCTTTATCTCTCCAATTGATTATTCGATTTAGAGTATCTGCTAAATATTGCTCATTTCCGGTCTCAAAGAGACTACTTTGGAACTCTCCTGTCAAGATTTCAGGAATTCCTCCAGTTCTGCTAGCCACCACAGGTGTTCCACAAGCCATTGACTCAATAACCGTTCTCCCGAAGGGTTCAGACCACAAACTGGGCAGAACTGTTGCATCACTGGTTTGATAAACGAAGGTAGTATCAGCTACATAGCCGAGAAAGTCTACGTCCTTTTCTATACCTAAATCAGTTACTAATTGCTCTAAGGATTTCTTGTATTCCTCCCCTTGGGTCACAGGCTTTCCAGCAATCAACAGCCTAGCGCTGTTACCAGTTTTTGCAAGTAAGGCAAAGGCTTTAATCAAAGTTTCCAACCCCTTTTCTTTGTCTAGCCTTCCTATGTATGAAATGACTTTGACACTCTCAGGAATATTCCATTCTTTTCTAATAAATAAAAATCAGAAGGCTTAAAAAGTTCCGCATTAGTTCCGTTGTATACAAGATCAATTTTCTCTTCTTTAAAGCCTCTATTCACCCAATCTTGCTTTGTCTGCTTTGAAACCGCTACGAACTGTTTGACCCCCTTCAGACCAACTGCATGCGGACGGGTAAATTTCTTCTCAAGTGGAGGTAACTGTAGATAACAAACAAAGGGAATATTTTTGGATAAGGATAATGCAGAGCCGAAAAAAACGTCGTAATATTGCTTACTGAAAATGACACTGTCCTGGCTTGTCGGAATCTTCAATACATCAGCCAAAAAACTGAATATATCTGTAATCCTACTGCGATCAAGTTTATAACTCTTGACGTGATCTATCTGAGTACAAAACTCTTGATATCGCTCAATCAGATTTCCTTCGTTCACATAAAGTAGACAGATACTATGTCCACGTTGAGATAGACCACGGCAAATCTCTAACAAATTTAACTCCTGCCCTCCCCGCAAAGAGGACGGATCATCTTCCAAAGCAATAATGTGCATAAAATTTAGAAAAGTTTAATTACGTTAGAGCGTCTTTTTCTTTGTTGATTACAACATCTGCTACTTTTTCTTTAATGCAATGCCGAGTATCACTAGGTCAGGCCAAAAGGTATATGTAGCCGCTTCTACATCTGCACCAGAACTAGCAATTAGAAAAATTAAGATTATACTTAATCCCACCTAAGCAGTTGTGCTTTTCTGAGCTTTGATAATTAGCTCAATAAAGCTCTATACGAGAGGAACTAAGAATGATATAGGAGATTCGCCCCAACTCCGTCTGTTCCAAGGTTATGAGCTACGAGTTCAATTTCTCCTCAAAGATTTGAGGTTTAATTTTCACATTTTCCTCTCTTTTGCATCTATCTCATGCCTTTGCACAGTCGGAACAATCATGCCGTGAAAGGTACTCTCAACACTTCTTTCAACAAAACCAGGAGACTGTTGCGGGTACTCTAAATTTTCAAGTCTTCGTTCTTTCTCTATCAAGATTCTGCGTTTACGCAGCCAGAGTGACACCAGTCCACTATTTACCAGCAGAGAGCCTAAGACGGCTCCTATTAGAATAAAAGTCTTGTTTGGTGAAGTGGGAATTCGAGAGAAGGACGGCTCCGCCAGCATTTGAATAAGAGGATAAGAGCCAAAGGTATTCGACCTACCAACATCTAACCTAGCCAGCGTAGAGGAAAAGACTGCTTCAGCAACCTGCACATCCCGGTTGAGAGCATCTAGTGTAGACCCCTGTTGGGCTAAGGATCTGAGTCTGCTCTCAAGTTGGGTAATCTGTTGGCTTATTCCCTGCGCTTGGGCTTGGAGTCCGCGTTGGTCTGCCTGGACTTTGATCAGTTCTTGGAAAAGACTCTCTCGACCAGCGCTAGGGTTAGTGCTGCTGCTAAGGTTCAATTGCTCTAGGTTTTCTAGGCTAATTGATCGCCCTAGAAGAGATTGGCCACGAGTTAGCAGAGCTATTTGAGCAGCGCTTTGCTTTGCCTTTTCAGACACTAATGCAGGATATTCAGGTCCAAATTTTGAGTTTAAAGTAACTAGGGCAGCGCTAGAATCACTATAGCTTTTTAAGTTCTGCTGAAATATCTGGTCTGTTTGTAGGGAGAAAGCCTCGCCAGCTTGCTTAGCCGATAATTTTAAATTGGCTGACAACTCGCTGAGACGACCACCAGATTGCTGCTGTTCAGCTATCAATTCAGCCCTGCGTTCGCGTAGCTGTTCAATATTATTTGACAGCGCTTTAATTTGGTCGTTAGAGTTTAACAATGAACGAGCTTTGAAATCAGAAAGACGGTTCTGAGCAATTTCCAATTTTCTCTGGGAAGAACTCAAAGCTGATCGGAAGCCCTGATCCCGTTGAATGGCTTCTTGAGCTCTAAGTACATTAAGTCTTGATTGAATGGCTTTGTAAAGCGCATAGGCTTTATCCCGAGCTTCCTCAGGACTCACCCCTGTTAAACTGAACTCCATAATTGTGGTCGAATCAGCAAGCTTAATCCGAGGCTTACCAAATTTTACTAAGGGTACACTGAGCTGGGCTGCGGCAGCCTTCAGTACAGATTCGCTTTGAGCAATAAATTTGTAATTTTCTCTAGGATCTTGGGTAGCAACACTGTATGGAGAAGAACTTTGAGAAATGGCTTGTCCGATGTTCGGCAGGCTAATAGTGGTATCTGATACTGAACCGGGTAATGTGACAGCCCACGTACTAGTATAAGTTGGTTTTTTAAATTGTAGATAAAGTAAAACTGAAGTCCAAATGGCTGCATTAGCCACTAAACCTATAACTAAGTAAGTTTGCCAACGTCCTAGTTTAACTACCGATTTTGGATAGGGTCTAGAAAATTTTATAGACTCTGTCATGGTAAAGTCTCAAATTGTAGTAAAGACGGTTTTAATCTAAACTACTTGACCGTTTAGTGGCAAGTTACTAGCATCATTGCTCATCAAAGCTTTACTAAATTGGCCGTTTAGTAGCAAGTTATTGACATCATTGCTCACTAAAGCTTTACTAAAGTTTTTTTCCTTCGGGGCTGAGAAAAACAATTTCATAGCGGGTCCTAGTTGAACACACTACGTTTTGACAGGGAGTGGGGAACTCGGGAGCCAGGCTGCGGAGGGGGAGCCCACCCCCGTGCGGGGGGGCCCCGCCCCCCCCGTTGAGGGGACTGGCGTGGGACTGGCGTGCGACTAGCATGGGATTAGGGGCATGGGGAGTAGAGATTGGGGATTTGCTATTATCGATTCAACTGAGAATTGCTATCAGCCCCTTGCTTGAATCGCGCCGAAATAGACCTCAGGGTTTTACGTAGGTACCTGACTTAGATAATACCTTGTTTCTTCTGAGATACTGAAGGGTAAACGTAAGTTTTAGCTTTACGATTGAAGCAGAGACCACCATCTACGTAGTCAACCGTAATTGTGTCGCCTTCAGTGAAAGTATTCTCTAACAACTTGGTTGCCAACGGGTTTTCTACTTGTCGCTGAATCGCTCGTTTGAGGGGACGTGCGCCGTATACTGGGTCGTATCCTACTTCTGCCAAGTAATCTTGGGCACCTGGCGATAGCTCCAGAGCGATTTTTTGGTCAGCCAAGAGATTTTGCACTCGCTTAATTTGAATGCCGACGATCTGACGCAGTTCGCTGCGGTTGAGGGTGTGGAACAAAATAATGTCATCCACACGGTTGAGAAATTCTGGGCGGAAGTGCGATCGCAAACCTTCCAGTACCCGTTTGTGCATCATTTCATACTTGTTATCGTCACCAGCTACATCAAGAATGTGTTCACTGCCGATGTTACTAGTCATGATGATAACGGTGTTGCGGAAATCTACGGTTCTGCCTTGAGAATCAGTAATCCGCCCATCATCTAGCACTTGCAGCAAGATATTGAACACATCTCGGTGCGCTTTTTCTACTTCGTCCAGTAACACGACCGAGTAGGGGCGGCGACGAATAGCCTCAGACAGTTGACCGCCTTCTTCGTAGCCTACATATCCCGGTGGTGCTCCCACTAAGCGTGAGACCGAATGTTTTTCCATGTACTCGGACATGTCTAGGCGCACCATAGCGTCGTCAGCATCAAACAGAAACTGAGCTAAGGCACGAGCTAGTTCGGTTTTACCTACTCCGGTGGGTCCCATAAATAAGAAGGAACCAATCGGTCGGCCAGGGTCTTTCATTCCAGATCTAGCTCTACGAATAGCAGCGGCGACGGCGGCGACGGCTTCCGATTGACCAACTACCCGTTCATGCAGGTGGCTCTCTAGCTGCAGCAGTTTCTGACGCTCAGATTCTAATAGCCTGTTGACCGGGATTCCTGTCCACTTGGCAACGATTTCGGCGATGTCGGCTTCGGTGACTTGTTCACGCAATAGCGTAGATCCATGGGACTGGATCTCCAACAGCATGGTTTCTTTGGCTTCGCGCTCGTGCTGCACGGCCTCCAACCGACCATACTTCAGTTGGGCAACTTTGTTCAGATCGTAATCGCGTTCTGCCTGCTCAATTTGCACCCGCAGAGAATCTTCTTCTTTCTTCAAGCCACTGATCGCGTCTAACAGCTGCTTTTCGCCTTGCCATTGCGAATTAAATTGATGCTGTTTTTCCTTTAGCTCGGTAATTTCTTGCTCAATCCGCTCTAGGCGATCTCTGGTTGTGGGAGCACGCTGGTCTTCCCCAGCTAAAGACAGCTTCTCCATTTCTAACTGCATCAACCGCCGGTCAATCGTCTCCAATTCCGCGGGCTTGGAGGTAATCTCCATTTTCAGTTGAGCTGCTGCCTCATCCACCAAGTCAATCGCTTTATCTGGTAAGAACCGATCAGAGATGTAACGACTGGAAAGAGTGGCAGCGGCCACAAGCGCCGAGTCAGTGATCTGCACACTGTGATGCACTTCGTAGCGTTGTTTAAGACCACGCAAAATCGAAATTGTGTTTTCAACCGTGGGTTGAGCAACAAAAACCTGCTGAAATCGGCGTTCTAGGGCGGCATCTTTCTCGATGAATTTGCGATATTCATCGAGCGTAGTCGCCCCAATGCAGCGCAGTTCTCCCCGTGCCAGCATCGGTTTAAGCAAATTCCCCGCATCCATAGTCCCTTGAGTCATGGCGGTGCCGACCACAGTGTGCAGTTCGTCAATAAACAAGACGATCTGACCGTTGGAATCAGTGACTTCCCGCAGGACGGATCTGAGGCGGGATTCAAATTCTCCTCGGTTTTTGGCACCGGCAATTAGGCTACCCATATCCAGGGAGATTAACTGACGGCCTTTGAGGGATTCGGGCACATCACCATTGATGATACGTTGAGCCAAACCCTCAGCGATCGCGGTCTTGCCCACCCCAGGCTCCCCAATCAGCACTGGGTTATTCTTGCTACGGCGAGACAACACCTGCACTACCCGGCGAATTTCGTCGTCTCTGCCAATAACAGGGTCAAGCTTACCAGCTTTTGCTTGTTCTGTCAGGTCTTGCCCGAAGTTTTCCAAAGCTTCGTAGCGCGATAGGGTTTGGGGTGTTACCTTCTGAGTGCCTCTGACGGCTTTGGTCGCCGCTTCTAGCTCTGCTAGGTCTAAGTTGAAGCTTTTGAGCAACCGACGTCCAATCCGTTCATCCTCTGCAAAGCCCAGAAGTAAATGCTCGATAGATATGTAGCTATCCTGCATCGCCGCTCTAGCTGTATCTGCCCGGTCTAGCATCAAGTCTAAGTTACGACCCAGGTACAGCTGGTCAATTTTGCCAACTTTAGGCTGGCGCTGGGTAAAGGCTTCGAGTTGCGCTTCTAACCGGCTTGGATCAACGCCAGCTCGACTCAGGATACGTCCTGCCAGCCCATTTTGTTCCAACAGGGCAATTGCTAAATGCTCGACCTCTAGATCCTGCTGTTGGAAGCGACGAGCTACATCCTGTGATTCAGCAATGGCTTCCCAGGCTTTGTCGGTAAACTTATTGGGGTCAGTGGGCTGCATCTTCGAGATTTTGATTGAGTTAGTTTTAGAGTCTAGCCAAAGGATTACTGAGTCACCAGTTTTGCTTGAGATTCCTGCGGCTGAGCAGCAGTAGCCCTGGAACTGAGCTGAATCAGCTCTACCTTATACCCATCCGGATCTTCCACAAAGGCAATCACAGTCGAACCGTGTTTCATCGGTCCTGGCTCCCGTACTACTTTACCGCCACGAGTCTTGATTTCCTCACAAGTACCGTAGATATCATCGACTCCAATGGCAATGTGTCCATAAGCGTTGCCCAAGTCGTAGTTCTCGACGCCCCAGTTGTAGGTTAGTTCCAAGACAGTATGGTCAGACTCATCGCCATAGCCTACAAAAGCGAGGGTAAATTCGCCTCCTGGATAATCCTTCTGGCGAAGTAACTTCATCCCCAGCATCTTGCAGTAGAAATTGAGCGATGCTTCTAGATTACCGACGCGCAGCATAGTGTGTAGTAATTGCATGACTAACTCCTAATGACTTAACTGTTTTCAATTGTAGAGAGTCGATTCATTCCATCATAAAAATCCTTGACTCCTGACCCTTTCTTGTATGCAAGACGACTATTTAGAGCCATTGAACCCCTATGCTGGAGTAAGTTAACTCGTTTACAAAACTTTGCTAGTGGTGTTCTAGTTGCAACTGCGCTAAATAGAGGTGCTACAGAGGATGATTGACACGTTAGAGACTGCCATTGAAACCATTGTTGCCCGCGAAATTTTAGATTCACGCGGACGTCCCACCATTGAAGCTGAAGTTCACTTAGTCAGCGGTATCGTGGGAATCGCTCAGGTTCCCAGCGGGGCATCCACTGGGACTTTTGAAGCCCACGAATTGCGGGATGACGATCAGAGCCGCTACGGAGGCAAAGGGGTACTTAAGGCGGTGCAAAATGTGCTGGAGACAATTGCCCCAGAACTGTCACAGATGGATGTGGTCAACCAGGAACTTCTAGACCGCACTATGATTTCGTTGGATGGTTCTCCTAACAAAGCCAAATTGGGTGCTAATGCAATTCTAGCGGTTTCGCTAGCCGCAGCGAAGGCTGGTGCAGAGTACCTGGGACTCCCCCTTTATCGCTATCTAGGCGGTCCCTTAGCTAATCTACTGCCCGTGCCGTTAATGAACGTCATTAACGGCGGTGCACACGCCGCCAACAACGTAGATTTTCAAGAGTTTATGATTGTTCCCGTTGGGGCGTCTTCGTTCCGAGAAGCCCTGCGCTGGGGAGCTGAGGTGTTTGCTGCTCTGAGCAAGGTGTTGTCCGACAAAGGCTTACTGACGGGTGTCGGAGATGAAGGCGGCTTTGCGCCTAATCTAGAGTCGAATCAGGCGGCTCTGGAATTGCTAATGATGGCGATCGCTAAGGCTGGATATAAGCCAGGGGAAGAAATAGCTCTAGCCCTGGATGTGGCTGCTAGTGAGTTTTACAAAGAAGGTCAGTATGTCTACGAGGGTGTAGCTCACGCACCAGCGGAGTTTATTGACTATATGGCTGGGCTGGTTGATCAATACCCAATTGTTTCAATTGAGGATGGGCTACACGAAGAAGACTGGGAGAATTGGCAACTGCTAACCCAGAAGTTGGGCGATCGCACCCAACTGGTAGGCGATGATCTGTTTGTCACTAACGCCAGCCGCTTACAAAAAGGCATTCAGCAGCGAGCTGGTAATGCCATTTTGATTAAGCTCAATCAAATTGGCTCTCTGACTGAAACCCTGGAAACGATTGACTTGGCAAACCGCAATAGTTTCCGCTCAATAATTAGCCATCGCTCTGGGGAAACCGAAGACACTACCATTGCCGATTTGGCTGTGGCTACCCGCGCTGGTCAAATCAAAACCGGTTCTCTCTGCCGCAGCGAACGGGTAGCGAAATACAATCGCCTACTACGAATTGAGGATGAACTGGGTGAGCTGGCGGTTTATGCTGGTACGGTTGGTTTAGGACCAAGGTAGAGGAGTCAGGAGTCAGGAGTCAGAATGGTTTGTGTGCGACTAGCGGATAAATCAATCGGTTCCAAGTAGAGCAGACTCATCCATGGAACAGAAGCAAAGCACATTGGATTGAAACTCTTGGATTCATCCATATAATTCTCTTTACTCCTAGCTCCTGACTCCTGACTCCTGACTCCCTATTAGGGATAAAACCCCACCCGGGGTAACCCTAGGGTTTCTTCCCAGTCCATCATCAAGTTTAGACACTGAATAGCTTGACCGGCCTGTCCCTTAATTAAGTTGTCAATCGCTGATATTACGATCACCCGACCGGTGCGCGGGTCAACTTCAATCCCGATGTAACAAAGGTTACTGCCGCAAGCCCATTTAGTTTGAGGATATACGCCACTTTCACAGAGTGTCACCCAAGGAGAGTTACGGTAGAAAGCGGTGTAGATCGTAATTAAGTCCTCTCGTACCAAATTAGGATCGCGCAGCGTGGCATAAACGGTTGCTAAAATTCCGCGCGGCATTGGAATCAGATGGGGAGTGAATTGCACTGTGACTTCGTGACCAGCTAAATCACTACAAATCTGCTCAATTTCTGGGGTATGGCGATGGCGGGCAACACTATAGGCTCCTAGAGAGTTGTCCGCCTCAGCTAGTAATAGGCCGATCTTAGCCTGCCGTCCGCCACCAGAAGTACCAGATTTGGCGTCGATGATGGTAGTCTCTGGTACGATTAAACCTTGCTTTAGCAGCGGCAAGAGTGCCAATAGACTGGCTGTGGGATAACAACCAGGGCACCCAATCAGCTGGCTGGAGGCAATGCGATCGCGGTACAGTTCTGGTAAACCATAAACAGCTTTTGCCGCCACAACCTGGTCACTTCGCTCGTTGCCGTACCAGGCTTTGTAAGTTTCCAGATCACTAAACCGATAATCAGCTGAAAGATCCAGTACCTTACATCCTTTCTCTACGAGTATCGGTGCTATCTGACAAGCAAGACCGTTAGGTAGAGAGAGAAATACCACCTGACAACGGGCAGCAATTGTTTCTGGATCTACCGGCTCTATCTGCTGGCTGACCAGATGAGCCAAGTGGGGGTAGAGGTCAGAGAAAGGCCTCCCAGCACTGCTCTCGCCACCTAGGTAAACGAGTTCGAGTTTGGGATGATCCATCAGGAGTCTTACCAGTTGTACCCCACCATAACCCGACGCGCCAACAATCCCAACCGGCACGCGTCCTGTATCGCCCATGATGCTCAATCCTTGAATACGCTTTTGGTTGGTCAAAATGGTTGAACTTTCGCTGCATTGTAGTACTAAAACTCAAGTTTAGCGACACAAATTTTTCCCTTTTTCCCGCTTTTGCTTCTAGGGCGCATGTCAATAGTGGCTAAATGTTGTTTGCAATCTATGTTGCGGCTTAAAAAAGCTACAATCAAAAAGTAAGCATACTTTAAAAAACTTTACAGTCTCTTTTATTTGGAATTATCCGTGGAGCAGCCTAAGACCGCCTCAACCCAACCTTTTCAATTTGACTCGATTGAAGCCGCTTTAGCAGACCTTAAAGCCGCTCGCTCGGTGGTGGTGGTCGATGATGAAAGCCGGGAAAATGAGGGTGACTTAATTTGTGCCGCCCAGTTTGCCACACCCGACATGATTAATTTCATGGCAGTGAAGGCGCGGGGGCTAATCTGTCTAGCAATGACGGGTGCGCGTCTGGATGAACTCGACATCCCCTTGATGGTCAGCAATACTACAGACAGCAACCAGACCGCCTTCACCGTCACTATCGATGCTGCTACTCGTTTAGGCGTAAGTACTGGCATCTCGGCTGAAGATCGGGCGCGTACCATCCAAGTCGCCATTAACCCAGCCACACAACCCAGCGATTTGCATCGCCCTGGACACATCTTTCCTATCCGGGCAAGAGAGGGAGGCGTTTTGAAACGAGCCGGTCATACGGAGGCAGGTGTTGACCTAGCTCAACTAGCTGGTCTGTACCCAGCTGGGGTGATCTGTGAAATTCAGAACCCCAATGGCTCGATGGCTCGGCTACCAGAGTTGATCGAGTATGCCAAAACTCACAATCTGAAAATTATTAGTATTGCAGACTTAATCAGTTACCGCTTGCAGCAAGAGCGGTTTGTCCGCCGTGAAACTGTCGCTGACTTGCCCAGCCAGTTCGGTCTGTTCCGAATCTACGCTTACCGGAACACGCTAGACGATTCTGAGCATGTCGCCATTGTCAAGGGAAACCCAGCCGATTTTCAAGATCAAACTGTGATGGTGCGGATGCATTCGGAATGCCTCACCGGTGACGCGTTGGGTTCCCTGCGCTGCGACTGCCGGATGCAGCTGCAAGCGGCGCTGAAAATGATTGAAAACGCTGGTAAAGGCGTCGTGGTCTACCTGCGGCAAGAAGGGCGAGGGATTGGGCTAATTAATAAATTGAAAGCCTACTCACTGCAGGATATGGGGCTGGATACGGTAGAAGCGAATGAACGCTTGGGTTTCCCAGCTGACTTGCGGAACTATGGGGTGGGAGCGCAAATTCTCAATGACTTGGGAGTGCAAAAGATCCGCCTGATTACGAATAATCCTCGTAAGATTGCTGGTTTGAAGGGCTATGGTCTGGAAGTGGTGGATCGGTTGCCGCTGCTGATTGAAGCGACTTCTTACAATTCCACTTATCTGGCAACAAAAGCCCAAAAGCTGGGGCATATGCTGTTGCAGACCTACCTGATCACTGTGGCGATTCACTGGCAGGATGGACCGCAATCGGTTACAGAACGCTACGAGCGATTGGAGAAACTGCGGCATTTAGCAGAAACCTATGATCTCCTGTTGCAGGAAGAGGCGCGGCCAGTAGCGATCGCACTTTTTGGTCAACCCTCCCTTACTTTCCACCTGGGCCTAGATCAACCCTTTGTAGCTGCCTCAGATTGGTACCAGCAACCTGGTCATCCATATGTACAGGCGATCGCCCAAATTTTAGACAAACTAGTCAACTGGCCTCACGTTCACCAATTGGAATTCCTAGTTTCTCCTGGTGCTGACCCCCTGACTAGTTTGCAAGTCCAGTTGGATCGGCAGAGCCTGACTGATACTTTACCCTCTGCAGTCTGCAACCAACTGGAAACACAAAAAATCTATAGCTTTGAGAATTAGCTAGGGAAATTGTATCAGCTTGGCTTTCAGTGCTGAGGGTAAACCCTCCTCAATGGGGGGGGTTCTCGTGCAACAACCAGCTTAAGCCAAATTTAACCTCAATTTTCTGGATTCCATTTGGCAAGGCTTGTATCAGTCGATCAGAGATACTTCCTTCCCATCATGCGATTACAGGAGATAATTCCAGTGAAACTGCAGTCTTACTTGTGTCTTCTGACATTGAGCCTTACAGCTACCGCTACACCTTTAATGGCTAAAACTCCCGCCCCTAGCCAGACTCAAGTTCAAACTGAGTTCCAAGGCGATAACAGACCGTCCTTTTCCCCAAAAATCTCCCCCGACAATAAAATCCAACGTCAGTCGCTTAAAGCCAGTCTGTTGTACGAAGGTATGACTAAGGCTGAGGTTGAGCGGGTGTTGGGAAAACCAACCGATACAAAAGTTTTCCCAAACACGGATGTGCATATTGAAATCTTAAATTATCGCCAGGAGCCAATTATCACCAAAGTGTCGATGATGGATGGTTATCTGTCGGGCATTACTACTGAACTCAAAACCGTAACTACTAACAACATTCCTCGTTTTGCTCAAGGCATTAGAATTGGGATAAGCCGACAAGATGTGCTGAAGCTGATGGGTCAGCCTTTCGCTGAGCGGCGCAACGATATTCCTATGTACAAGTTTGAGCAACTTGTATATGTAAAAGATGGCGAGCCAGGGGTGAACGTAATTTTCATGGACGAGCGGGTGGAGGGTATAAACGTCGGATTAGAAACTCCACCTAGAATTCTAAAAGTAATATTGCCAGCAGAAGCAGCCATGCCAACACATGGACCTGCCAACCAACGCATCCGGATCGGCATGAACCCGCAGCAGGTGAGATCAATTTATGGTCAGCCTACTTTCGTAGAGACTACAGAGTTTAAACAGCAGAAGGTAGTAAACCTCGTGTACGCCACGCTCAATACAGACGCTTCCACTAGGTTTACATTCATCGATAACGTGCTGACACGCTTCTCCTTTGTTCCCCAATCAAATTTATACCGTCCTCAGTAGTTAAAAAGAATCCGGAAAGCTGCAATCTCAACATGTAGATAATATTATTCCTACAAGGAATTTTTACCTTAACATGAAAAGTCCGTCATTTTTACAGAGTGCAGTTGCTGCATGTCTGCTTGCTGTCGCTACTATCCCAGCAGCTTATGCTCAGGTTCCCAATCAGCCTGATAGTGTACGCTTCAACCCACCTGTTTCAGACTCACAAATTGTTGCTCCTAGTGCTCCCAACTGGAAGATACCCCAAAATCCAGTCAGACAATTTACTAAGTTCATCCTTCCCGCACCGCCCTCAAATACCTCTGCCCAGACCCGGGCTGAACTGGACGAATTGAACCAACTGGCTGCTACCCGTAGCAATCAGAATGCCATCAACACTATCACTCGCTGGAACTTTGACCCGCCTGCTTCAAACTACAACTACTATTTTGACTATCTAGTTCAAGCCAAACAATACAGTCCACCCTTAGCGGCGCGCTGTAGCGCCATGTTGAATGAAGGTATCTATGCCGGTCTTTTAGCTGCATGGAACAACAAGTTCATCTATCTGCGTCCCCGTCCCAACCAGGTCACTGGTGGCTCTTTCAAAGACGCCAGTCCTCTCCTACCTACGCCTTACCACCCGGCTTACCCCTCCGGTCACTCCACCTCCGCTGGCGTATTTATGTCTGTCGGTCCGGCGTGTTTCCCCGATGAACCAGTAGAGAACTTTGTCGCCTTGGGCAGAGAAGCTTCGCTTGCCCGGAGGCAAGGGGGTGTACACTACTACTCCGACTCAGTCGCTGGTGAAGCTTTAGGTTATAGCGTTGGTAGTGCGATAGTGAGGGCTTATAGAGAAGACGGCTCCCCACTTGGTGGCAACACTGCCCCTTCTGTATACAGCCGTGACTCCAGCGGTACACCGACCACCACCCTTAAGGTGAAGCAAGCCACTGTCACCGTAGGACCACAACTGGCCTCAGACCCACAGAATCCGAACAAGCAGAGGATCATCCTGGTGCCAATCACGCCGTTCCCGACTCCTCCTGCTGTGCAGAGTCCACCTGCTGCGCTGATCAATATCCCAGCAGCTAGTACAACACAACTTGGCACCCCCGCACCCACAGCTGTCAACCCTACTGGAACCACAAGGAATGCTCCTGCTACCTTCTCTGATCCAAATCCCCCTGCCTCAACAGGTAATGTAAATAACAATGCACCCTTAGCTCCCTTAAATCAAGTAGATTCCGCCCCCTCAAATTAGTAAGGTTCCCAAAACATCGGTTTAGCTTTCAACGGCTGCATCCATACGTTGTCCAGTCAAGGCAGCGCTGGGTGGAGCCGTTGTTCTTTGAGAAATAATCGGTAGCTTTTACGGCAGGGAATCACTGCTGTTGCCGATGTGCGATCGCATTCCTTCAGTTGCTATTTGTTCTTTGCTTCATTGAATATAATAAGCAGATATTTTAATCAAATATTATTAATTAAATATGTTAACACCTATTATCAATTGGTTGTAACATCTTTGAGCAAAAACTCCTTAATTTTCTACAAATCTTTGTTATTACAAAATAATAATAATACGAATAATTCCCGAGAAACCCCCGCTTTCTTTCCGATTTATTTACCTTGCTCATGTTAGTCTCCAATCGTTAATTGATTTAGCTTAAGTTCGCTTAATTCAGGAGAAATGATGGATATTCTGATTCTAGTAAAAAAACTGGTTCCTCAATCTGCGCTCGCAACGCTTGCGGTAGTTGCTACAACGCTAGGTATCGGCATTCCGGCTCACGCTTACTCAACCTATTTTGGCGAAGATTTGAACAATAGTGAAGATGTCCCTCTGTCTAGCTACCCTAATGCAAAAAACGCCCAAAACCAATTCCTTTCCAATCTAGTAGGTGTGGGAACCGAAAACTTCGAGGGGTTCTCAGATGGCACGACAACTCCTCTAAATCTGAATTTTCCAGGTGCAGGAACAGCAACCCTAAACGGTTCGGGAGGAACAATAGCAAGCGTGACTTCAGGGCAAACTGACAGAATCGGTGGTTACGCAATCTCTGGAAGCAAGTACTTCGATATCAACGCTACTTCTTTCTCTATTGACTTTACTCAACCGGTAGCGGCTCTCGGCTTTTACGGTGTAGACGTCGGTGATTATGGAGGTCAGCTCACCCTAACTGTTACAAATACAGGTGGTAGCACTCAGACATTGACCGTTCCCAATACTATTGGTCAAGGTGCTAGCACAGGTGGCTCAGTACTCTACTACGGTCTCACCGCTAGTAACCCTAACGAACAGATTAGTAAAGTAGCGTTTGGTAATAACACCATAGGTGATGTTTTTGCATTTGATGACTTTACCGTAGGTAGTCTCCAGCAAGTAAAAGCGGTTCCCGAACCTTCAACTACTCTTGGCTTTGGCATTGCATTAGGATTTGGAGCCCTAATGAAAAGAATGTCTTCTCGAAAGCAGAATCAACTCGCTAAGTCTAAGGAATTCATGAATGTCTAACAAGGGGTGAATCTAGCGGTTGGAGAAGGTTTGGGGAGAGAAGAATTTATTAAACCGTCTGTTGACACTGCTTTAACTATCTTCTTCGTACCCGACAAAAATCCTTTTTCAACCAGCTGGCAGATATACTTATTCAGCTCGTGACGCTCCTACACTTAACCCACGAGGAAGTGTAAGAGCGTCACAATATGAGTGCCATATGGGGTGCATCTAGAAGTTGGAAGAGGACTGGCAAGAGATTGCTGTGATTCAAGCGGTACCTACACCACTCACTTTCGAGGAATTTGTCGCCTGGTATCCACAGAACGGGCGCTAAGCAACGCTCGGACAAATTGTAATATCCTTTACTTAATTATTTGTTACAATAAAATTAAAGCAAAAACCTGTCACTCTAAGCAAGTAAACGCAGCTAATATCTACATAATATACATAACTTTGACTAATTCCAAACAGTGAGATTTTGCAAAATACATTAAGCTGACTTCCATTGAGTAACCCAAATTGCTGTATAGGACTAGTTATTTATGAACAGCCCCTTCCTCAATCGCCTCCACAGCCCTGACCGCCCCGTCATTGTCTTTGATGGCGCTATGGGTACTTCACTCCAAACGCAAAACCTCACTGCTGAAGACTTCGGTGGCCCTCAGTACGAAGGCTGTAACGAGTACCTAGTCTACACAAACCCAGAGGCCGTTAAAAAGGTTCATAGAGACTTCCTGGCTGTTGGAGCGGATGTGATTGAGACGGATACCTTTGGCGCGGCATCGATAGTATTAGCAGAGTATGACCTGGCAGATCAGGCGTACAGCTTAAACAAGACCGCAGCTGAACTGGCGAAGAGCGTGGCAGATGAGTTCTCGACGCCAGAGAAGCCCCGGTTTGTGGCTGGTTCAATAGGACCGACGACAAAGCTGCCAACGCTGGGTCATATTGACTTTGACACGATGCAAGCGTCCTATGCAGAGCAGGCAGAGGGGCTGTATGACGGGGGCGTTGATTTATTCATTATTGAGACCTGCCAAGATGTTTTGCAAATCAAGGCAGCACTGAATGCAGTTGAGTCAATCTTCCATCGCAAGGGTACACGGCGACCAGTGATGGTTTCCGTCACGATGGAAACTACCGGCACAATGCTTGTGGGCTCAGATATCAACGCAGTGCTAACAATTTTGCAACCCTACCCCATTGACATTCTAGGACTCAACTGTGCCACAGGACCAGACCGGATGGCAGAGCATATTCGCTACCTGTCGGCTCATTCCCCCTTTGTAGTTTCCTGTATTCCCAATGCTGGTCTGCCAGAGAATGTTGGCGGTCATGCCCACTACCGGCTGACACCGATAGAGCTGCAGTTAGCGCTGATGCGTTTTGTAGAAGACTTGGGTGTGCAGGTGGTTGGCGGCTGTTGCGGGACGCGACCTGACCATATCAAACAATTGGCAGAAATTACCCAAACCCTGAAGCCAAAAGACCGACACCCAATTTATGAGCCAGCCGCGGCTTCGATCTACAGTGCCCAGCCCTATGAGCAAGACAACTCGTTCCTGATTGTGGGTGAGCGGCTGAATGCTAGTGGTTCCAAGAAGTGTCGCGACTTACTCAATGCCGAAGATTGGGATGGCTTGGTTTCTTTAGCTAAGTCGCAGGTGAAGGAAGGGGCACACATCCTGGATGTGAACGTGGATTATGTAGGGCGCGACGGTGTGCGGGATATGCGAGAGTTGGTATCCCGGCTTGTAACCAATGCGACACTACCGCTGATGCTGGACTCAACTGAGTGGGAAAAGATGGAGGCGGGGCTGAAGGTAGTTGGTGGTAAGTGTCTGCTCAATTCCACTAACTATGAAGATGGAGAAGCTCGGTTTTTAAAGGTGTTAGAGTTGGCTCGCACATATGGTGCTGGCGTGGTAATTGGCACAATTGATGAGGAGGGAATGGCACGGACGGCAGAGAAAAAGTTTGCGATCGCCGAGCGTGCCTACCACCAAGCCGTCGAATTCGGCATTCCAGCCCACGAAATATTCTTTGATACCCTAGCCCTACCCATCTCCACCGGTATTGAAGAAGACCGAGCCAATGGCAGCGCCACGATTGAATCTATCCGCCGCATCAGAACAGAACTCCCAGGTTGCCACGTTATTCTGGGAGTTTCTAACGTTTCCTTCGGGTTGAACCCAGCGGCGCGGGTAGTGCTAAATTCTATGTTTTTGCACCTGGCAATGGAAGCTGGAATGGATGCGGCGATTGTCAGCGCCAGTAAGATCTTGCCTTTAGTGCGGATTGAAGAACGCCATCAGGAAGTCTGCCGTCAGCTGATTTTTGATCAGCGCGGATTTGAGGGGAATGTTTGTGTTTATGACCCTTTGACAGAATTGACTACTCTGTTTGAAGGCGCTACAACCAAGCGCGATCGCTCCCAAGATGAAAACTTGCCAGTGGAAGAACGCCTTAAGCGTCACATTATTGATGGTGAGCGTATTGGTCTTGAAGAACAGTTGACAAAAGCCCTAGAAAAATATCCTCCCCTTGAGATCGTCAACACCTTCCTGCTTGATGGCATGAAAGTGGTAGGAGAACTCTTCGGCTCTGGGCAAATGCAGCTGCCTTTCGTGCTGCAATCAGCTGAAACAATGAAGACAGCCGTGGCTTATCTGGAACCGTTCATGGAGAAGAAAGACGCGGGTAACAACGCTAAGGGAAAGGTCGTGATTGCCACCGTTAAAGGGGATGTCCACGATATTGGGAAGAATCTCGTAGATATCATTTTGTCTAATAACGGCTATAAGGTGATTAACCTGGGCATTAAGCAGCCAGTAGAAAACATCATTGACGCTTACGAACAGCACAAAGCTGACTGTATCGCTATGAGTGGGCTGTTGGTGAAATCAACTGCCTTTATGAAAGAGAATCTGGAGCTGTTCAACCAGCGGGGCATTACAGTCCCAGTGATTCTAGGCGGCGCAGCTCTCACGCCCAAATTTGTCTATGAGGATTGTCAAAATACCTATAGGGGTAAGGTTGTTTACGGCAAGGATGCCTTCTCTGACTTGCACTTCATGGATAAGTTGATGCCAGCGAAGGCTCAGAGCAAATGGGATGACCAGCAGGGATTTTTAGATGGATTAGCCGAAACTCCTCAGTCGTCAGATAACGGTCATAAACAGCCTAGAACTGAATCTGCGACTGGATCTGAGCCAGCTCAACCCAAAGTAGTGGATACACGGCGCTCAGAGGCTGTGGAACCAGACATCGCTCGCCCCACACCACTTTTCTGGGGAACCAAGCTGTTGCAGCCCGCTGATATTCCTTTGGAAGAGTTATACAAGTATATGGATTTGCAAGCGCTGATAGCGGGGCAGTGGCAGTTCCGTAAGCCGCGTGAGCAGTCGAAAGAAGAATATGAGGTGTTCTTGGCTCAGACAGTTTATCCGATTCTGAAGCAGTGGAAGCAACGTATCTTTGAAGAAGGACTGCTACATCCCCAAGCGATTTATGGGTATTTCCCTTGTCAGGCTGAGGGGAATTCTCTTTATGTTTATGATCCGGAGAGGACGAACCGCCAAGACGCCAAGGACGCCAAGGAATCAGTAGCGGTGTTTGAGTTTCCTCGGCAGGGCTCACTGCGGCGTCTGTGTATTGCGGATTATTTTGCACCTAAGGAATCGGGTATCGTAGATGTGTTCCCGATGCAGGCGGTGACAGTGGGGCATGTCGCTACTGAATACGCGAAGAAGCTGTTTGATGCTAACCAGTACTCGGACTATCTTTACTTCCACGGGATGGCGGTGCAGATAGCAGAATCTATAGCAGAATGGCTGCATGCCCGGATTCGTCGGGAGTTAGGTTTTGCTGCTCAAGAACCAGATAATATCCGTGATATTCTGGCTCAACGGTATCAAGGGTCTCGGTACAGTTTTGGCTATCCAGCTTGTCCGAATATCCAAGAGCAGTACAAGTTGCTGAAGTTGTTGGAAAGCGATCGCATTGACTTGTACATGGATGAAAGTGAGCAGCTATATCCTGAGCAATCAACTACAGCAATTATTGCTTATCACCCAGCTGCGAAGTATTTCAGTGCTTGATATACTCGTGACGCTAACCTGAAAGTGTTCTTGACTGAGATAATCCTCAACAGAGACTATCTCAGTCTAGTTGAGGATTTTCTTGGCATTCCTGAAATAAAATCTACGTTCCTTTAGGAAAGACTTCATGGTAATTAGGGGAAGAATCAATCTCCCCCCAGGTCGCCTTACAGGGGACTGAGGCTGGAACCTTTTAATCTATGTCTCCTTCCTCTACGCGTAATTACGAGGTTTTCTTGCTCCAGCTGCGGCTCCAATAATTGACGAAAGTAAAGCCAGTAAGGAGCCAATCACAAAGCCCCAACCTGCCTTAGCGGTGTTGCCTGCTATATCACGTGCCTGTTGTGCACTTATGTTTGGCGCATTGTTCGGTACATTGACTGAACCTTGTTGGACTTGATTGGCAATCGCGCCAGCATTAGATGCCACTACACCGAATGCGCCCGTAACGCCACTTGCCAATAGCCAGGAGCTTATAGCTAAAGTCGTGGCCCAAAGAATTGCGCCGTTGAGAATAGCTGTACTACGATTCATTGGTCCGCAGCTACGGGCCGTCACCCAACCAGCGACAAATAGAGAAATGAATAAGCTAATAATTGACCAAATCCCTACACCGGTACCAACGTCACCTGCATTCGTTCTGGGGGCACCTGAACCTGCAATAGTAGTTGCTCCGATAGCAGCACCTAAAGCGCTTAGAATGAGTTGGGTTACTAAGGCAATCACAAGACCAGAAATAATAGGACCCCATCGTACGCGGTCGTGGTATTCTGTAGCTCGAGCGGCGGTCGGTGCTTCATTAATAGAATCGTCTATGGGGCGGTTTACGTATGCCATAGCTTAATATGCTCCTTTCTTCCTTTGTATTGTTAAGTTTTCTTTTTCTCAAAAGTCTTATCACTTAGATTAATTTTAGTTGAATTTTTTATTTTGACTATCTATCAGTGGAGATAAGTTGTATGTATATCTTTAGGAAGAAAAAAATGTTTGGTTAATCTGTAAACTGAATAACTTGATTTACCGAATTTGCATAAGTTTCACCAAAAACAATAATGACTTAGAGAATGTTGTGCTGAGTTAGAAAAATCTGCAAAATTAAGTAGCCATGCCAATATAAGCTGCCAGGCACCTAATCTGCCTAGTTGAGCTCGTTAACAGCCAACGACCCTCACGACAATAGCAATCTTATTTGCACAATAACTTACTGTTTTAGAAACACTATTCCTGATTTAATATAGAAGCAATCGTAGCATCCCCCTTAAAAATTGCCGATTTATCTGAGAAGATTGACCATGCAGAAGCAGGCTTTATTGGCAGCTAGTGTCTTTCTAGTAGGAGGACTTGCTGCCACAATGCCGCCAGTGGCTCAGGCTCAAGAACTATTAGCGCCAAGCAGCTATCAAACGAGCCAACAGCTAAATCGGTTGCTGGCAACTGGACGTCAACTGGTAGACGCTGGAGATTTTTCGGACGCGATCGCCTTTTATCAACAGGCAGCTATCCTAGAGCCCAAAAATCCCCGAATTTATGCCGGCATTGGCTACTTACAGGCTCGTCAAAGAAACTTCTCCGCGGCGGCGGCGGCTTATCGACAGGCTATTGCCCTCGCTCCCAAAGATGCTCATTTCCAGTATGCGCTAGGCTACGTTTTGGCAAATGCGGGAGATAACGCCGGTGCAGCGACTGCCTATCTTCGTGCTATTCAGTTGAATCACAAAGATATCAATGCTTATCTGGGATTTGGCGTGGTGCTGTTCCGCCAGGGAAAGTACAATGACGCTCTGCGGGCATATCAGCAAGTGGTTGCCATTGCTCCTAACAATGCCAGAGCTTATGAATTGAGGGGTGCAATATTCAGACAGCAGGGGCACTCTATAGAAGCGATCGCAGATCTAAGTCGCGCCCGTAACCTATACAAACGGCAGGGTTATATTCAAGGAATACAAAGGGTCGAAGCCATGCTGCAGGAATTACACCCGTAAGCCAGAAGCCAGAAGTCAGGAGTCAGGAGTCAGGAGAAGCCAGGTTAGGGAGTTTCTCTGTGCCGTCTGGGGTGAGTTTCGGGGAGATCGATCAGGGAGTTGCCGGAGTTTCTTTGTGCCGTCCAGCAAACTCCCGTTCTTCCCAAAAACTCACATTAGAACTGGCGCTCAAGAAAGGTTAAAAATGAACGAAACCTTTGCTTGGACTGAACTCAACATCTTCATTCTGACTCCTGACTCCTGACTCCTAATTAGTCCAGGTGGCGTCCTGTTAGTTCCACAAAAATATCTTCCAGGTTAGAAGGACGCACCATCATGCCCGTTTTATCAGTTTGCTGGTCGAGGTAGGCATTCGCTTGTTCCAGGTTGGGGAAAAAGAGATATTCCCAACGGTCACCTACTTGCTTCATCACCAAACCCTCACCGTGTTTAGAGCGCAGTTGTTGCAGCGTTCCCAGTGAAATCAGCTTGCCGCCATCCATAATGCCAATTCGACCTGGCTTGGCAGCGCCGAAGGCATTGCACAAATACTCAACCTCTTCCATGTAATGCGTCGTCAGCAGTATCGTCATCCCCTGCTGGTTGAGATTGAGGATGATTTCCCAAAGGCGTCGCCTTGTTTGGGGGTCTAGTCCCACTGTTGGCTCATCCAAAAAGAGGATTTCAGGGTGATGTAACAGTGATCTAGCAATTTGTAACCGGCGCTTCATCCCTCCAGACAGTGTTTTTACTAAATTGTCCCGCCGGTCTGCTAGCTCGACATACTCCAGCCACTGCTTAATCAACTGTTGCCGCTGGGGATTAGCAACGTGATGCAACCTTCCATGCAGTTCCATATTTTCCCAAACCGACAGTTCCCCATCCACACTAATCTGCTGTAGCACTACCCCAATAGCCTGCTTTGCTTGCAAAGGTTGACGTACTACATCATAGCCAGCTACCTGAATCTGACCCTTTGTCGGTTTTGTCAGCGTCGTTAACATCCGAATCGTGGTTGATTTTCCCGCACCATTTGGCCCAAGTAGTCCAAATATCTCTCCTGAGCGAATTGTGAATGAAAGGTCATTAACAACTGGAAGATTGTTGTAAAGCTTATGTACGTTTTGCAGTGAGACAGCAACGGTCATGAATTCAATCTAATTAAGCTTATCTTTACCTAAGGTAGCATCGGTCAGAAAGAGGCAGGGCAGAGGGGAAGTAAACCCATGCTCTAAATTAGAGGCTTGACTATCTACGCCTTGCATACTCGCGCCGAGTGTTTCTATTACAAATATTTTGTTCTCTGCCATGAATCGATTCAGGAGTCTTACGCCCTGTAGCAGGAATAACTTTTTCTCCTCTGCTCCCCCATCTCCCCCTGCCTCCCCTGCCTCCCCTGCCTCCCCTGCCTCCCCTGCTCTCTTTCGTGTGCCGTACATTTACTTACGTAAAACAGCGGTGATGCCTCAACTAGGCATTTGTTTTCAGTGAAATTTCGCTTGGACACAAACTAGAGATAAAGCTAAGTTTATTGTGTAGTTTTTTGTATGAGGCTACTTTGAACTTATTAGTAAAATTTTTGTGATGAAAGCCAACGCATCTGAACTGCTCATCAAGCTCCAAAATAAAGTTCACCACTGTAAGCTTCATTACAATGCTGCAACAAACCCCACTGCCACAGTGCTAGTTTTCTGCCGTGAACAGCAAGGACTGATGGCTAAGATTGATAACTTTATATACTCCAATGGCGGCAATATAATCCATGCTGATCAACATACAGACTTCAAATCTGATTTGGTAATTAACCGGATTGAATGGCAGTTAGATAAATTTAGTTTACCCCGTGAGTTGATTGCTCCGGCTTTTAAGGTACTTGCCCAACAGGTGCAAGCTAATTGGCAGCTACATTTTTCAGACAATATACCTCGAATTGCTATTTTCGTCAGCCATCAAGATCATTGTCTGCACGATTTAATCTTGCGGCAGCGAGCCCGAGAATTCTCAGCTGAAATTCCACTAATTATTAGTAACCATCCTCAGCTAAAAGTTGTAGCGGATTATTTTGGTATTGACTATCACTGGATTCCCGTTAACAAGAATAATAAAGCTGTTAAAGAAGCCCAACAAATAGAGCTATTGCAACAATACAAAATTGATTTAGTTGTACTTGCTAAATACATGCAGGTTGTAACTCATAATTTCATTGATTATTTTCCGCGAACTATCAACATTCATCATTCTTTGTTGCCTGCTTTTGTTGGAGCAAATCCCTATCAACGCGCCTACGAACGAGGGGTTAAACTAATTGGCGCAACTGCTCACTATGTTACAGCAGAATTGGATGCTGGGCCGATCATTGAACAGGATGTAGTTAGAGTCAGCCATCGAGACGAGGTTCCTGACTTGATTCGTAAAGGGAAAGATTTAGAGCGAGTTGTTTTGGCTAGAGCTGTCCGTTTACATTTACAAAATCGAGTTGTAGTCTGTGGAAATTCGACAGCCGTATTTGATTAAGGAAACCTGTTGCATTCCAAGCAGAAAACGGTATGACCAGATAGCCAATGTCAAAATCACCACAGCCTAAAAATAAACTTGCAAATGGTTGGCGGTGGCTCCGTCGTTATTGGGAAAATCTTAACTTCCAGTCCAAGCTAGCCATTATGTTTGTTAGCGGCGCTACTGTGCCATTGATTGCAGTAGTTCAAGGGGCTATAACTCTTTCTGAAAGCAACTTCTTAGCACAACTGGAACAAACATTACGCAAGGATTTAAGTGTTTTATCAGACGCGGTTTTGTACGACAAAGAACTAACTTTAGTAGATGCTGCCAGGCTGGCATACCAAGTTGAAGTAGCAGCTATCGATCTCAACAATAATCAAAGTGTATCTAGGCATTTGATCTTATTGAACAAGTCTGTAGTTGTCCCAAGGGCAAGCTTTGTTATTCTTACTAATAGTAAGGGTAAAAGCATCATTCAAAACATTCAAATCAAGGTAGGAGATTTCTCTCAAGATCTCCGTTTACCAAAAAAAGGGGAGCCTAGCAAATCTCAATACCGTCCCGTTTCTGTTCCTCTAGGCATTAATTTAGAGGATGTCCAGATTGTCAAGGATGCTCTGGCTACTGGACACCCATTAGTGGGGACAGAATTAATTAAAGGAAAAGTTTTACAAAGCTTGGGTTTAGCAGAACAGGCCAACATTGGGTTGCGCCCACAACTCATTAAGGGTCTTTCTGATTCTAAGCAACCTTTTCCTGAAGGCACCTATGACATTGACCAAGGTAGGATGGGTTTAGTACTCATGGCCGTTCACCCAATAATAGTTAACAACAAGACAGTGGGCACTGCCATTGTGGGAACCCTCTTGAATCGCAATTACGAAATTGTTGACGACGTCAAGCATGAATACAATGTGCCCACTGTTACTATCTTTGCTCAAGACTGGCGCGTGAGTACGAATGTCCCTTACATGGATGGCAAAACCCGAGCCATTGGTACCCGCGTTGCCCGAGAAGTGGCACAGACTGTTCTAAATCTCGGGCAAACCTTTATTGGTCAGACCAACATAATTGGCAGCAGCTACCGCACTGCCTACAGTCCCCTATATGACCATCAGCAGGAACTCAATCCAAGCCTTGCCAAGCCAATAGGCATTCTCTACGTGGGTGAGCCTGAGCAAAAAGTACAGGTTTTTTTACAAAAGCAGCAATTGATTAGCTACAGCATTGGGGGAGGCATGTTGTTATTCGTTAGTGTGCTTTCTATTCCACTAGCTGGCTCAGTCGCCCGTCCTTTGAGAGCTTTAACTCGTTTTGCCCAACAGGTGGCAACAGGAGAACGAGTAGTACAACTAGAGTCTTCCTCGCGTCAAGATGAAGTCGGCATCCTGACGCGAGAATTGAATGAGATGGCTGCTAGGATTGAGTCCAATATTGAAGCGGCGCGACTTGCAGAACAGAAGTATCGCAGTATCTTTGAAAACGCGACCGAGGGCATTTTCCAGACCACTCCTGACGGGCGTTACATTAGTGCCAATCCGACGCTAGCGCAGATCTATGGCTACTTTTCGCCTGATGAAATGATTCAGGCCATTAGTGACATTGACCAACAACTCTACGTCGAATCAAACCATCGTCAAGAATTTCTTGACCTGATGCACAAAAATGGTAGTGTGTCAAGGTTTGAGTCTCAGATTTATCGCAAAGATGGCAGCGTGATCTGGATTTCAGAAAACGCACGCACTGTCCGTGACACCAGCGGCGTACTGTACTACGAAGGCAGCGTTGAAGACATCACCGAGCGGAAGCAGGCGGAAGCCGCGCTTCGAGAGAGCCAGCGGCAGCTTACCAGTCTGATCAACTCGCTTCCAGGCATTGTCTTTTCCTGTGCAAACGACTCTAAGTGGTCGATGAAATATCTCAGCGAAGGTTGCCTTGCCCTCACTGGGTATAAAAGTGAAGAACTTGTGGGAAAAAACAGGTTAATTTCTTATAAAGCTATTACTTACCCTGAAGATTTACCAAAAGTTTTAGATGCGATTAACAGGGCGATCGCATTGGCACAACCTTACGTGGTTGAATATCGAATTCGCACTAAGTTAGGCCAGGAAAAATGGCTGTGGGAAAAAGGGAGTGGTGTGTTTGATAGCAATGGTGAGGCTCTTGGCTTTGAAGGGTTTATCACCGATATCACTGAGCGTAAGCAGGCTGAGGAAGAACTGCAAAAAGCCAAACAATTTGCCGAAGCTGCTAACCGGGCCAAGTCTGAGTTCTTGGCCAACATGAGCCACGAGATCCGCACTCCGATGAACGCAGTGATTGGCATGACAGGACTGCTCCTCGATACTGAGCTAACGTCTCTGCAGCAGGAGTTTGTTGAAACAGTCCGCAGCAGTGGTGATGCTCTACTTACAATCATCAATGACATCCTGGACTTCTCTAAAATTGAATCAGGCAAGCTGGAACTGGAAAACCAGTCCTTTGATTTGCACAACTGCATTGAGGAATCTCTTGACCTGCTGGCTTCTAAGGCAATGGAAAAAGGTCTTGAGCTAGCATACCTGTTCGATCCACAAACCCCAAGCACGATAGTAGGGGATGTTACCCGACTCCGCCAAATCTTAGTGAATCTAGTTGGTAATGCGGTCAAATTTACAGAGGTTGGAGAAGTTGTGGTTTCGGTTACAGCCGAGCAGGTAGAAAGCCCTTTTTACAAAATTCAATTTGCCGTCAAGGATACAGGCATTGGTATTGTCTCAGAGCGGATGGATCGCCTGTTCCAGTCCTTCAGCCAGGTTGATTCTTCCACTACCCGACAGTATGGTGGTACGGGTCTTGGTCTAGTCATTAGCAAACGTTTATGCGAAATGATGGGCGGCACGATGTGGGTCGAAAGTCAGGTGGGACAAGGCTCCACCTTTTACTTCACCGTCATAGCCGAATCAGTTCCTGGTTCACCGTCAGTTGACTTCTGGAATCCTCAACCTGAGTTAGCTGGAAAGCAGTTGCTGATTGTGGACGATAACGCCACTAACCGACAAATTTTGCCTCTGCAAGCCCAGTCTTGGGGAATGCTGACCCACGCAGCTCGATCTGGTCCTGAGGCTATAGAGTGGATCCGCCAGGGGCATCGATTTGATATTGTAATTTTGGATATGCAGATGCCAGAGATGGATGGTCTGACTCTAGCGGCGGAAATCAGAAAGCAGCCTGAGTGTCAAGGACTGCCGCTCGTAATGTTGAGTTCTATGGGCAGATCAGATGTAGATATCCATTCTGTAGGAGTCGATTTCGCCGCCTTCTTAAACAAACCGATCAAACAATCCCAGCTCTATAATATTTTGCTGCGGATCTTCGGTGGACAGCCAATTAAGGCAAGGCCAGCTCGCCCCACTCCACCCCAGATTAAGCCACACTTAGCTGAACAGCTTCCTCTACGGATTCTGGTAGCCGAGGATAATTTGGTTAACCAGAGGCTAGCTTTATTCCTCCTACAAAAGATGGGGTATCGGGCAGATGTAGCTGGCAATGGGATGGAAGTCCTAGAAGCTCTACGCCGCCAGTCCTACGATGTTGTGTTAATGGATGTGCAGATGCCAGAAATGGATGGATTAACAGCCACACGGCTGATTTGCCAGGAGTGGTTGCCGAAGGAACGTCCTCGCATTATTGCCATGACGGCTAATGCGATGCAAGGAGATCGGCAGGTCTGCCTGGATGCGGGTATGGACGACTATCTCAGCAAGCCTATCCGAGTGGAAGAGCTAGTCCAGTCTCTAATGAAGTGCCAACCAGCAAATTTCATACCCTCATCGCTTGATGCCAACGTACTCCAAGCCTTACGGGATACAGCAGGTGAAAGTGCCTCTGATTTTATAGCTGAGTTGATTGATTTTTATGTTGAACAGTCTGGCAAATATCTGCAAGCAATCAAGGCGGCAGTTGCTCAAGGCGATGCTGATGCTCTTCATCTGGAAACTCACACTTTGAAGTCAAGTAGTGCTGCGCTCGGTGCCACAACCCTCGCCAATCTTTGCCAAGAACTAGAAGTAATGGGTTCTAATAGGGTGATTGAAGGTGCATTAGAGAAAGTCTTACAGCTTGAGGCTGAGTATGAAAGGTTTAAGTCAGCTTTGCAGATAGAACAACAGGCTCTCCCTGACCTCTGACCCCTGTAGAAATCCACTTATTAGCAATTGGCATTCGCCAACCGGTGCCAAAGGCTCGGTCAGTAATCTTTAATCCAGGGGGAGCTTGCCGCCGCTTAAATTCGGCCCGAGCTACCATCTGGAGCACACGGTCTACGATCTCTGGGTTATGACCAGCAGCGACAATTTGGGCGGCAGATTGGTGGTCCTGAATCAAGCGTTGTAAAATATCGTCCAGAATGTCGTAGGGCGGTAGGGAGTCTTGATCGACTTGACCAGGTTTGAGTTCGGCGCTCGGCGGCTTAGTGAGGATGTTTGCCGGGATGATTTCAGCTGCAGCATTTAGCCAGTGACATAACGAGTAAACGCAAGTTTTGGGAACGTCAGCAATGACGGCTAAGCCCCCATTCATATCGCCGTAAAGGGTGCAGTAGCCGACTGCCATTTCTGACTTATTGCCAGTAGAAAGCAGGAGATAGCCAAACTTGTTGGCGATCGCCATTAACAAATTGCCCCGAATCCGCGATTGAATATTTTCTTCTGCAATGCCAAAAGGTGTTCCAACAAACAACTGATCCAACGTCTGGTCATAGCCTTGCATTAACTCCCCTATCGGTAGAGTATAGGTCTGGATGCCCAAATTTTTAGCTAATTCTAAGGCATCTTGAACCGAATGTTCAGAACTATGAGGCGAAGGCATCAGGACACCCAGCACATTTTCTGCTCCCAGTGCCGAAGTTGCGATCGCTGCTACTAAAGACGAATCAACACCACCACTCAGACCGACGAGCACCTTAGAAAAGCCACATTTACGAGTATAGTCACGTACCCCCAGTACTAGAGCTGCCCAAATTTCCGCCTCTTCGTCTGGCATTGGTGCTACAGAACTCAGCTGCAAGTCCCGTTCCGTCTCATCAAATTCCATCACCACCAAATCTGTCTCGAAGGCACGGGCGCGACACACAATCTCACCAGCGCGGTTAAACGCCACACTACAACCATCAAAAATCAGATCATCATTCGCCCCCACCTGATTGGCATAGACAATCGGTTGCTGGTAACGGACAGCGGCGTGTCTTAGCATTGCCTCCCGCAGATGCTGTTTTCTAACTGTGTAAGGTGAGCCAGACAGGTTCACAATGATATCGACACCCAGAGTCGCCAAGTCAGCAATAGGATTAACGGCGTAATTGCGCCTGCCCCAAAATTCCTCATCGTTCCACAAGTCTTCACAAATCGTGACTCCAATCCGGACACGATCAATGGTGAAGGAATTACTTTGGAGCCCTGGCTCAAAGTACCGTTTGTCGTCAAACACATCGTAGGTGGGCAAGAGGCGCTTGTGAAAGATTTGCTGAATCTTACCCTGTTCTAGTAAGGCAATACTGTTGAATAGGGGTTTACCACCATGGGAGGGCGATCGCTCATTCAGTTCAACGCAACCCACCAACACTACTAGCTCCGAAGGTATTTCTCGTGCTAGTTGTGCCAAAGTAGTCTCTACTGCCTGAACAAAACTGGGGTCTAGCAATAAGTCTCGTGGTGGGTAGCCACACAGAGATATTTCTGTTGTCAACAACAGACGCACGCCCTGCTGAGCTGCCTGTTTTGCCGCAACGAGAATCTGTTGGGCGTTACCAGTTAAATCACCAATTGTAGGATTAATTTGAGCGATCGCTAGTTTCATCACTACAGTCCTCTAATTAACAACAGAAGTCAGAAGTCAGGAGTCAGGAGTCAGAATGGCTCCTTTTGAACCGGCAGATGAATTAATGCTTCCAAGTCTCTGGAATCGTCGATGGAGAACAAGAGAAGGGAAGCATCTTTGTTGAAACTCCTGGATTTATCCATGGAGTTCCTCCTGACTCCTGACTTCTGACTCCTGACTCCTCTTTACTAAACTGCGGTCAACATCTTGTAACTTGGCACAGCCACTCAATGCCATTGCCAAATCTAGCTCATCCCGCAGCAGCTCTATCACGTGCTGTGCACCCAACTCACCCGCTACAGCTAATCCCCACAACACAGGACGCCCTATTAGTACAGCTTTTGCCCCTAATGCCAAAGCTTTAAGTACATCTATGCCACGACGGATGCCGCCATCTACGAGAACTTCTGCTTTGGTTCCAACAGCTGCAACCACATCACTCAAGGCATCAATAGAGGCGATCGCGCCGTCGAGTTGCCTGCCACCATGGTTAGAAACAATCACTGCACTCGCTCCATACTCCACAGCCCGAACAGCATCATCCCCCCGCAAAATTCCTTTAACCGCCAACGGCAGCGGCGACAGAGATTGCAACCATTCCAAATCTGCCCAAGTTAGAGCTGGATCAAGCTGCTCGGCAAAGTAGGCAAGCAAACCTGATTCGTGATGTTTGTGGGGAATCTCTAGATCTTTCAAAGTTGCTAAATTAGCCAATTCCATCTCTGATGGCAGAACGAACTGATTGCGCGTATCTTTCTCTCGCCGCCCCAATAGGGGAGCATCTACAGTCAGGCAAAGCGCCTTTACGCCGTGGGCATAGGCAAGTTCTACTAGGGCGCGAGTCAGACCGCGATCGCGATGAACGTATAATTGAAACCACTGAGGGCTTTCATTCTTATTCCCATGCTCTCTTACACGAGCCACCTCCTTTATACTTTTTGTCGCTAGCGTACTTAACACCATCACCGTTCCCAATTTAGCCGCAGCTCTAGCAGTGGCAACTTCGCCTTCTGGATGAGCCAGACACTGAAAAGCCATTGGGGCAATAAGAATTGGCAACTGAACCGATTGCCCAAGGATAGTCGTACTTAAATCACGTTGGCTCACATCCACCAGCATTCGGGGACGGAGTTTGAACCGCTCAAAAGCGGCACGATTATCCCGTAGCGTGACTTCATCCCAAGCACCACTAGCATAGTAGTCGCGTGCCATTTGAGACAAATGCTCAGCAGCCAACGCCTCGTACTCAAATAGATTAATTGGTCGCTCAATCACAGTCATCTACTATATAAATACCAAAGGCTTATCCTTAAACGGTGCAAACGCTTCTGCATCAAATCGGTACAAACTAGCCGGACGTCCTGCCCCCCGCGATACCTTCAAACCGGTGTCGCACAAAAATCCTAGCTTAAGCAAACGGGCACGAAAATTGGAATAGTCTGAGAATTCCCCTAGAACAGTGGTGTACAGCTGATAGATATCACTCAAAGTAAAAACTTCTGGTAACACCTCAAAAGCAACCGGGCTATACTCCAGCTTATTTCTCAGACGCCGATGTCCATATGACAAAATCTGGTTATGGTCAAAAGCCAATTGCGGCACTTGCTTTACCGGATACCAGGCAATACCGCTCACGCCATCGGCAATCAATTCTGCTTCCTCAAACCGCACTAGTGCAAAGTAACTCACAGATAAATAACGCACCGCATAACAGTCTGTTGCTTCACGCAGATCTCGATTCGGTCCACCAAAGGTATACAGCTGCTCTAAATAGAGATTTTTCACTCGGATTTTCTCTGCCAAAATGCGGTAGGCTGCATCTTCTAGCGGTTCTCCTTGACGCACCAAAGTACCCGGAAGACTCCACTGACCTAAGAATGGTTCCTGCTGCCTCATCACCAGCAGAACTAACAGCCGGTTTTGCGAGGTATCGACCGAGAAAATCACATTATCAACCCCGACCTTGAAGGCAGCCAAAGCCTTTTGATTTACCGAATCTGCAATCTTTTTTTGGGTACGTCCTGGCATTTGTACAAATGCTCTCGATGAATATATTCCTCAATTGGAGGCGTCAAAGCTTCTACTTCTCCATTCTCACGATACGCTGTTGAGGAAACAGCTGGACCAGTCAAATCCGCGATCGCGATATTGCCCCCTAGTTGCCGTACTCGCTCCAGACTGCTCTCCTCTATTGCATATCCTGGTCGAGGAACCACCAGCACCTGTACTTGACGTAACAAATCTTCAACTCGATGCCACCTTAGCAGCTGGCTCACCAAATCTGAGCCAATTACCAAAGTAAACTCTGCATCCGGTCCCCAGAACTCTTTAGCTTTCTCCACCGTTTCCAGCGTTCTAAAACTACTCAATTCCGGGTGGAAACCAATATTCTGCCGTGGCGGGTCAACAAACCTACATGTAAACTGGTGGGAAGTGCAGCCGTGACCGGAATCCAAGTCCCGAGCAGGGATTGAAATAATCTCCGAAATCAGTAACCGCAGCATCGCCGCCCGATGTTCCAGAGGCGTTTGGTGAGACTTAAAAGGATTATCCGCCGCCCAAACCGCCACCCAATCATAACGCTGAGACAGCCAGCTAACAATCGCCTGATGCCCAGCCGTTGGTGGATCAGCACTAGTACCAAACAAAGCAATCCTCTTCATCTTCCTCTGCGCCCTCTGCGTCTTGGCGGTTCGTATCTCTTTTGTCTCTCTCGCGTTTCCTCAGTCAACTCCCGTAGCGCGTCAGAAACCTCCACACCCCAAGGCAGAGGATTATCCAAACGCCTAATCTCATCTGGAAGAACCGCAACCGACGCCGCAGTACGCTCACGGATCTCCGCCAGAGTTTCGCTACTCTGCACCCGCTCACCCTGCTTAACCACCAACTGCAACAACGGCATCTCGGAAATCGGGCTTTCTGTCACTAATCCCAATCTGTCACGTTTAATCTGACCTCCTTCAAACGAGCGAAAAATCTGCTTCCGACCGGGATAAGTTGACTTCCCACTCGACTCCTTCATCACAGGGATGCCATCAATTTCAACCAGTTTGTACACACCATTTACAGGCGTTCCCGTAACCAGTCGCGTTCCCAGTCCATAGCCATCAATACAAGCACCAGATGCCTTCAGTTTGGCAATTTCCCACTCATCCAAATCGCCACTAGCGAAGATGGACACACCTGGTAGCAGCGATCGCACCTGCTGGGACAACTCCACCAAATTACCAGAATCCAGCCTTACCCCAGCTAATTCCATTTCCCCTGAGCGTACCCGTTCTGCCAACAATTGAGCAGCATTGATCGAATCGTAAGTATCAATCAACAACGTCCCACCCGGAAAATAGCGGTGGAATGCCGTAAACGCCTCCACCTCACTGCCTGCCGTTGCGGTGATAGCCATAACTAAAGAATGAGCCATCGTGCCACTAGGTTTCTGACCCAACTGGAGCGCTGCCAGCACATTAGAAGTAGCATCCAAGCCAGCTGCGAGCGCCGCCCGAGCCGCCCATAAAGACGCTTGGGGACTAAACGCCCGTCTTGTCCCAAATTCCAGCAGGGTTGCTTGCGGTCCTGCCACATCTCGTAGACGCGCCGCTCGTGTAGCAACCAGAGTTTGGTAGTTCAGCGTGTTTAACAAGTAAGTTTCCATTAACTGGGCTTGCCAAAGAGGTGCTTCCACTCGTAGCAGTGGCTCATTTGCAAAAACCGCTGTGCCTTCTGGAACTGCCCAAACGTCCCCAGTAAAACGTGTTTCAGCTAGCAAGGTCCAAAACTGGTCTGGAGCTTGAGCAAAAATTCCAGTCGCCTGTAAAGCTGCCAGGTGGTTTGGGCTGAAATGGAACTTCTCCAGATATTCCAATGCCTGCGCCAGTCCCATTGCAATCAAATAACCAAAACCAGCTGGCAACCGCCGCGCAAATAGTTCAAAACTTGCCCTTTGTTGCGCCAGACCTTCACCTGCGTAGCAAGCTACCATTGTCAGCTCGTACAGGTCAGTTAAGAGGCTGTAGTTCTTAGAAACGACGGTAAGTTCCTGGTCTTCTGTATCCGGTTGCTGAAATTTGTTATGGCACAAGCAGTCTAAGTCAGTGGAAGTTGTCATCGCCCAGCTTCCTAGCTAGATTGATTTTTTTGATTATAGTATAATTCACCAAAATGAATTCGCTGTTCGAGCGGTTAAACCATCAGGCTAGTTCATGTAGATTTTTGGTAATTCTAGCCCATCAGTAGGCTCCGCAACATCTCTTAATGGTAAGTTTACGCAAAACATAAAGGTTCTATGACAAATGGCGAGTCTTTCAACGTCTGACGCCGAGCAGATTTAGAGTATTGCAAATATCTGCCCCTAGCCCATCTTTATTTGAGTTCGAGTAGCTGACTCAAGACAAAACCAACTGCGGCACTACCTAAAGGAACAGTTAAATTGTCAATGCCAAGCATTGAAAAGGCTTCTAAACCAGTAGCTACTAAAGCAACTGCCAGTGAAGTTACCCAGGTTTGCCAGATATTGCCTTGCACGCTCAGTAGAATCAAACTACTGACGAAGCAACTAACCAAACCCATGGTCAGAGAACCTTCCCAGCTTTTTTGCCTCCCCCAGATTTTGTAGTGGTGTTGACCAAATCTTTGACCAATCAGTGCTGCCAGTCCGTCTCCCCATGCCATGACCAAAATCCCCAGTGCTGCATACTGGGGTTGTTGCAGGGGCCAGAACCACGCGATCAAAAGACCGATACTAAGGGAGTAGAAAAATGTCCCAAAGCTTTTGCGTCCAACGCTATTGATGCCAGGGAGAATGGGGAATCGGTAGGACAAAAGAGTAACTACACTCGCTAAAATTGAAGCTGTAATACCCACAATTGTAGGGATGTGCAGCCACCAGGCTACCAGAATCACGTTGCCAGTCCCAATGTGAACCACCTTCCGCACGATTTCTGGGTCAGGAGTGGCGTAGCGGTTGAGCTTCGCCGCTATTAACAAAAGTACACTTACCCAAACTGCAACGATGGCAACTTGGAGCCAGAGATCTGGAACTGATTCTAACCAGGGCACGTTAAGCAAGGGCTCGATTGAAGTTGAAAGTAGAACCTCTTTAACACTCTATCTATAATTTGATTCCAGAATGAAAAAATTAATGATTTGGCTAATTAAGGCTTACCGGGTTTTAATTTCTCCGCTGTTTCCCCCAACCTGTCGTTTTCAGCCTACCTGCTCTCAATATGCAATGGATGCGGTAGAGCGATTTGGAGTGTGGAGGGGCAGCGCATTGGCAATTCGGCGGATACTGCGCTGCCACCCGTTGCATCCTGGCGGTTATGATCCAGTACCTACAGTCACTGAAAATGTCGTCGAGGTGAACAACCACGGATTTATACCGATGGCGAAAACTTCTGACGGCTCATGATTCCTGTCTGGATTGTCAATTGCTAGACTGCCTGCCTCTTTTTTGGAGTGCGGCTAGTAACTGGCGTCTAACTGTCTTCGCCCAGAGTTCAAAGTCAAAACTGTCATCAGTGAAATTAACTGATGTCTCTGCCGGCAGCTCTGGTCGTTGCTGTTTGTCTTTAGTATTCATTTCAACTTTTACCGCTTACTTTTAATTACACGATTTATCCAAGCTAAGTCCGCAATTTATCGGCATTAACTTAGCACGCAAACTAATCACTCCCGTTTAACAAATTGGCATAGCAATTGTTAAATGGACTCTATCTGCTCTCGATGTCTCAACACCTAGATATCACTAAAACTCCAAATTTTTATGCAAGCTTTAGCTGGCAGATCGCTATCCGCTTTTTGGCGTTGTTGAGCGGTGGAATCTTAATGTGAAAAAGTTTCATTATTTTCGCCTCTAGACTATTCGTTCTACACTAATGGAGGCGCGTTCCTTCGGGACTATTCCCTACTTCCGTCTCCCCAGGCAGTCGCAGGCGAGTGATTGCCTGGACCAGGAAAGAGATGAACGATTTGGTACATATAGCTTCAGTTTAACTTTATGCTTAGACAGATGGGATTAAGCTATGTTTAAATCTTGACGAAGATATGATGATTGCGCTCCACGCCAATCCCTCGCCGGTTTCGAAATAGCTTAAGATATCAGACTGCGACTTAAGCCCAGCGTTCGCCGCTGACACATGCCGGGTCGAGTACCAGATCTTCTGGATTAGAGTACATTAACAAAGAAGTAGGTGATGGACACCCTATATAGACCTGCAATGCGATCAAGCGTTAATGCTTCGATGCACCGCTTGCTTCCTTTCTACTAACTCAAGGCAGCGGAAGTAATGCCCAACGCTTGCGCCACCTTCTCCTTGGGCAAATCCTGCTAGTTCACGAGCTTGCCGAAGCCTTTCTCCCAATTGAATTTCGGATGATGAACGGTCAGTAGCTTACGGCACAAACATCACCTCCTGAATCTAAAACTTAACAAAATGTTATTTTTTGATGTTAACACTCTTAATTTTAATGTGGGATTAGAGAAGCCCCATAGTCGTAGAGCAACTGTGACGGATTTGCTTCCAAAGAAATCATCTTTTGCAGAGAGCGTAATAATGTAAGAACTGACAAGCTTACCTGCGAGTCATTCATCAGCGATCATCGTCCTTCCAAAAAGGTTTGTCTCACAGGAGTGTAATTGAGGGCGCGAACGGTCGCAGCAGAAATAGATTTTATTAGATAAGCTGATCGCGCCATATTTTCTTAATTCTCCCCGTCACAATTGCCAAATGGCTGCACTCACCAGACAATTGGCACCAACCCCGATGCTGTGATGTTTTGATCGCATGTCAACACACTTACTGTTTCGCCTTGATTTTGCAAAACAACCGCATTAGAAACGATCTGGCGATCGTGCATTTCATAAATCTTCGCTAAATTGATACTTCGGTCAATCACAGCGCGATCAAGCGGATAAACCATAACACGAGAATCAGCACTCACCGCACTTAATAAAGCAGTGACAGAAGGAATCGAAGTTTTGCCGCGCTCCACAATCCAGACTGCCTCTGCTAGCGCGATCGCAGGCAACATCAACTGACTATCAGCCTCCGAAAGAATTGTTCGAGCATTAGCTCCCAGACGAGAATTTCCCTCCAGAAACCATTTTATAGACATTTCTAATCTATTCATCTTAAACGACAACGAACAAACAACGTAGTAGGATAGAGCATTAGTAAGACTTTCACTCTATTCAAATCATTCACATGATTAAAGTGATTGATTCTGTCCAGCGTTTGCCAGAAGGTACAGACTTAGTTCGGTGGCACCTATTAGATGACGACTACCAACTCATCAAGCCGGTCGAACGATTTCTACGGTTTAGACAGCTTGGCGTCAGCCGAACCGGAACTTGCAAAATTTATGCTCAGAAGCTTGAAGTCCTTTGGAGCTAACTTGAACTGAAGCAACTCGATTGGCGTGATTTTACAGTGCAGCGCATGGCTGAGTTCGGCTACACAGGTTTGACTCGTACTGATCAGTTAGCTATCCTGTTTGCTGACGAAAAGTAAATTTGTCTAGCAGTTAGATAGACTAAAGACCAGCAGCGCTACACCTTTTTAGCATGGCGAATTTTGGGAAGTATTTAGAGGAAAAACTAGATAAGTAACCTCTAACAGAAAGCTTTAACCTCCTACGCTGCTTAGTATTCTGGAACAAATTGAAAATCACCATTTTTGTATCTAGTTCACTTGATACTCCACTCACTTTCAAGTATTTCAAGTTTAGAACTTTTTATACTTAAACTCTTACACTCACTCAAAAATTGTGCAACTTGGAATTCTGTCAACGTTAAGCCTCCTTGTCTAATATTGCGTATGTATGAGACTATATCTAATGTTGTTAATCTTGGAGAAATTTCCTCTAACAGAATATCATTTCTGATTTCTTTACAGACCAACTCTATGTCAGATGGAGTTAGTCTTGTACTTTGCCTACCCAGCTCTTCGTAATCTACTAAGTTCCAAAACTCTGTAGAAACAGAAAGATTCTCATAAAATTGCGTCGCCAAAAGATAATGATTGAATAGCTCTGATCTTTCAGATGCATTAGGTGGAAAAATAGGTATTTTCCAGTCTAATCTACCAGAGCGTTTTAATGCATTATCAATACTACTTAAACAGTTAGTTGCTGCAATAACAATTGCATTGCTATCTCCAATATTGTTTAGTTCGATCAATAATTGGTTAATTGTCGCTTTTTGGTCTGTATGGGCTTGTAGTTCGGATCTACTAAAGCCAATACTATCCAGTTCGTCAATGAATAGAATAGATGGAGCCTTCTTCTTAGCTTGAGAAAAAATATCTTTTAGATTTTTTTGGCTTTGTCCAATCCACATACTTTGAATATCAGCAGGGGAAAACTTAAAGAAATATCTACCAGATTCGTTAGCAAATGCATTTGCTAAGAGAGTCTTACCACAACCAGGTAATCGGCTCTTCTGGGTTTCTGGTGAAGTTCGTATAATGGAATACTCCTAACTTCTCTCCTGGCAATGGACTATCATCTTGACGCGCTCCTCAATCTGCCCAACCTCACTGTTGAAAGTTGCACTCA
>JAABUQ010001834.1_pt1 | contig 43961 bp, 45 predicted proteins | sample 5560001 | NCBI WGS metagenome assembly JAABUQ01 (sample SAMN10711888, study PRJNA513371) | rock metagenome | isolation source: Antarctica rocks | place: Antarctica: Victoria Land, Finger Mt nord | collected 2015-12-18 | reverse complement strand
ATGGCTAGCTTTGAAAAAGTACCGAATTAAGACACTTCGCCTTTGTATATACATGGGCAGCGTCAAGTTGGAAATTTAATTTAATTTCCTTAACCCGGTTTTTGGTTCCAATGCTACTCAACACCCTTACTGTGTTGATGACAATCCCGACCAGCGCAACACCAATGACCGTCCCTCCAGCAACGGGGCCAGGGTCGTTAAAGCGTCGGATGGCTTCCCACGCAATGGCACCCATCGACAGAAGAAGAACCACAGCATTCACGAGAGCAGCCAGAATTGAGGAGCCACGCAGCCCATAGGTGTAGCGTTTTGTTGGAGGACGACGGGCGAGCGCACTTGCACCCCAGGCGAGGACGAGTCCCAACACATCCCCCAGGTTGTGACCCGCATCGGCAAACAAGGCAAGGGAGTGCGCCAGGTAGCCATAGACTGCTTCAACAATGACAAACCCTAGATTAAGTGCAGTGCCGATTGCAAAGGCACGACCAAAACTCGCAGGGGCATGAGAATGTCCGTGGTGTCCATGGTTGCCGTGACCGTGGCTGTGGTGTTCATTGTTATGGTGGTGTTCGTGGTCATGCGTCATCGCTCATCCCTTCACGGTCTTGGTTCTAAAGAGTCGCATCCCATTGGCAGTAACAAGGAGGGACGTTCCCGTATCGGCTAAGACCGCAACGGCCAATCCGACAACCCCAAACGTTCCTAACAACAAAAACAGTCCCTTCGTTACCAGAGAGAAGATTACATTTTGCTGAATTACCGACACAGTACGGCGGCTAAGGCTCACTGCATAAGCCAGTCGTCTTAAGTCACTGCTAACCAGCACCACGTCAGCAGTTTCCAAGGCAATGTCGATGCCACCCAGCGCAAAGCTGATGGAAGCAGCAGCCAGGGCAGGGGTATCGTTAATACCATCTCCTACCATGCCGACAACACCCGAACAACGAAGCTCTTGAATCGCCTGGAGCTTGTCTTCTGGTAATAGTTCGGCCCGATACTCTGGGATTCCAACCTGCTCAGCAATCTGCTTGGCGACGGGTGAGCGATCTCCTGTTAACATCACCATCCGCTTCAGTCCTACCTGCTTGAGAAGCCGCAGAGCCTCACCCGCTTCCAATCTCAGTCCATCTGCCAAAGCCACGATTCCTAACAATCCCCGCCGAGTTCCCACAAGTACGGGGGTTTGACCAAGGGACTCAATAGTAGTGAGCAGTGACTCTGCTTCTAGTCTTGACAGCGGAATGCCCTGCTCAGCAAACAAGCGCCGGTTGCCGACAAAGTAAGTTGTGTTACCTAAATTGGCGCAAATCCCTTGGCCTGGGGTGGCTTTAAAGTTTGAAGGGGTCTCTAACTCGACTCCGTTCTCTTTAGCCTCAGCCACAATCGCCTTCGCTAAGGGGTGTTCTGACTGCTGCTCGATACTAGCAGCAATCATGAGTACCTGCGCTACCTCGCTCTCGCCAAAGCTATAGACCTTTTGAACCGCTGGCTTTCCCGCAGTCAGGGTTCCAGTTTTATCAAAGGCCATGGTAGTCATGCGCCCTGCTGTCTCCAAAGCGCTTCCCCCCTTGAACAAAACGCCCTGACGGGTTCCAGCACCAATGGCACTCACAATCGAAACCGGGGTGGAGATTACGAGGGCGCACGGGCAGGCGATAACCAGCATGACAAGCGCTCGGTAGAGCCAGACGCTAAAGGGCTGAGTAAATGCCAGGGGCGGGATGAGAGCAATGGCGAACGCTACCACAATCACGAGCGGGGTGTAGACAGCGGCAAAGCGCTCCACCCATTGTTGACTCGGTGCCCGACTTGACTGAGCCTCTTCCACCAGATGAACAATCTTAGCAACGGTCGTGTCCCTGGCTGTGTGGGTGACTTTGACTTCTAAAAAGCCTGCCTGATTCAGTGTCCCTGCAAAGACGAGATCTCCAGGGGCTTTGTCCTCCGGGATTGATTCTCCGGTAATGGGTGACTGGTCGATTGCTGAATAACCAGAAACAATCACGCCATCGAGCGCCACCCGCTGCCCTGGTCGAAGCGTCAGGATGTCGCCAAGAAGAACCGCTTCAACCGGCACCGTCACTTCCTGCCCGGAGCGCTTGACCGTGGCAGTCGGTGGGGTCAAATCCATGAGCGCTCGAATGGCATTGCGGGTACGCCCAAAAGTGAAGCTCTGAAGCGTCGTGCCAAGAGAGAACAGGAAAACTACCAGCGCCCCCTCGAACCAATCCCCCAAAATTACGGCTCCGATGACTGAAATGGTCATAAGGAGGTTCATGTCAGCCCGACGTAACCGCAACTCAAAGAGTCCGGCTCGTGCAATCGGATAACCCGCTCCGATGATGCCAATGCCATAGAAAGCCCTTGCTATCCAGACAGACAGCCCTAGATATTGAGTCATGAGTCCCAGGACGATTCCCACTCCTGCCAGAATGACGCTCTGCCCCCGGCGACTCTTGAGCCAGAATTTTTTGCCTGTAAGATCAGTTGTCTCTGTCGGCTTTGTACCTAAGTGAGTCTCCTTCTCGACGTTAGGGGAGGAATCGTCAGTGTCAAAAGCGCTTACCGCTGGAATTTGTTTGGCGGTGTAGCCCAAGGCAGTGACGCGGTCAAAGATTGCCGTCTCACTTACTTCTCGCAGGTTATAAGTTACCTTCAGCCGCCCCGTTGTAAAGCTGACCAATGCTTCAGTAACTCCTGCCATCTGCTCTAAGCTCGCTTCAATGGTCTTGACACAACCACCGCAATCCATACCCCCCACTTGCAGAAGCTGAGTTTTCAGGAAAGGAGTTTGAGTCATCGCATGCAGAGCATAGGTAACTCTTAGCATTGTAGAACAACTTCTGATACTTATGAACAACTGTTCATATATATAATGATTCCCATTCCATCATCTATACTGGAGGCTGCTATAGAGATTTCCAGAGAGTCAGTGGTTTCACCGAGTCTCGAACTCAAAAGCCTGCTATGAACAAGCCGGAGCAACCAGACAAGCAAACAGTTCCAATTTCTGACGCCCCTAACTGTGAAGTCCAGTGTCCAGTTCACTTGGACAATCTCCGTCAGGTCCAGCCGGAACTGCTGCCAACGGGCAAGGCACAGCGGATGGCTGAACTCTTTGGGGTGCTGGCAGATCCGAACCGTCTGCGCCTCCTCTCAGCTCTGGCTAGTCAGGAATTGTGTGTTTGTGATCTAGCGGCGGCGGCGAAGATGAGCGAATCTGCCGTTTCCCATCAGCTAAGAATACTGCGAGCCATGCGTTTAGTCAGCTACCGCAGAGAAGGGCGCAACGTCTATTACGGCTTGGCTGACAGCCACATCGTTAATTTGTATCGTCAAGTAGCAGAACACCTAGACGAACCAGAGGCTTAAACTTTCCGAGTTAGGGCAATTGCCGCCGCTACTTTTACCCCCATCTGCCGCGTAGAGAGGGACGGTGCTGTAGCGCCAGTCCAGTCAGCAGACCAATAACAACAATGCCAGTGAAGTAAGCGAGTCCAGTCAATCGCACAGTTAGAGGTGGTGCGACTCCCTCAACTTCAATTTCCCTTTTCACCCGAAACGGTAGAAATTGGTGTACAGCACTCTTTTGGGGAGAAACTTCAACTTCAACTTTGTGGGGTGCGCCATCAAAAAACTGCTGCTGCCAGGTCAACTGTCCTGCTACATCTGGGACCCCCTGATAGGCAAAGGCAACCCATTCATGCTCCATCTGGGTAGTTTTAATATTCAAAATCACGTCAGTTGCAGGCTGATTGGCTTGGTTATCTGTGACCTTAACTTGCAAGTTAGTAGGTTTACCGACTGTGGCACTGACATCCCCAGACACTCGCAGCTCAAGCCCCTGAGACTGCAAAACCCCTGAGTTATTAGCTTGGGATTCATGTTTAGTCATATGGGACATGGGCATCGACATCCCAGACTGGGCGATTTCAGCAGAGATATTGACGCCAAGCAAAGCGGCGATCGCCACTACTGTTGCCCCACTCAGCAGCAGTCGGACTCGCCGTGGCGCTACCTCACCGGGTTTAACTGGTTGCCGTCCGCCAATTACCCAACCACCCCCTAACCCAACTCCTAACAAAATCACGGCGAGAATGCCAAAGTTGCGATATTTCACCCAATTTTCCGGCACAGCTAGCGTTAGAGTTTGCTGGAACGGGGTAAAGGCATTTGCCACATTCGGGGTGACATCTACTAACAATTTGTAAGTCCCTCTAATCGGCAGCATTTGCTGGAATTGTAGTTCACCTCTAGAAGCTTGCGCTTCCATCTCCAGTAGCTTCGTTCCCTCCACGATGGGAAAATCTGTCGTAAACCAGGGATTTTTAGGCGGAGTCAGAATGGTCAGGTGAATCTTGGCATTCTCCAGCGGTTTACCCAACCGATCTACCGTTTGGAGCGTCAGTTGCACTGGAGATTGCAGTCTTGTTGCCTCAGCTTCAAACGGTAAAATCTGGCTGACCGGAGGCTCAGTAGTCAGTCGCACGGCTGGTTGTGGAGACTGGGAAAACCCTACCCAACCAGAGAAAACTACACTCATCATGCAAATAGCGCTGATGAGCGCAGAAAACTTGAATTTTGACATTTTCATCCTGGACTTTTACAGTACGGTTACTTGAATCCAACACTTAATGGCAGCTAACCATCAAAGTGTGATGACGCAGGGAATGTACCTTGTCGTGGATTGCCGGATAGGTGGTGAAGTAAATAGTCCAGAGAGTCAGAGCGCAAAGCGAGACGTAGAGCGTCGCTTGCACAGGTGTTGACAGAGCGAAGCGTACCGCCTGTTGCCGAACTGAAAACTGAGTTGAAGCCGTCATCATGTACCTCGCAGATGAATTTGGACAATTAACACATCGGCGGGCATCCTGGCTCTTGAGAACTTGTCTCCTTTACAGTTGCGGGACAGCGTTGGATTTGCACCAAACTTTCCCCGTTTCCTCTGGTAGCTGCTCCCCACCAGAACCGATGAGAGTTTTCAGACTCTACCACACTTCGGATAACGCATCCAAGCTGAGCGCCATCCTCATGCGCCTATACCCAAAGCCTCGCTATGCATGTAGCTGGCTTCTGCTCCGGCTGCTGATTGGGTTCGTCCTGACGGCGCATCTGCTCCAAGTGTAGTTTTACAGCCAGGTTGAAGGCATTTTTAAAGTCCCCGTTCCAGTGTTTGGCCTTGGGTAGCTTGCTCTAGCCCTGGACCTGCGTCAGGGTGGAGCCGGTGGGTGGAGCGCACCAGTTGGGTTGCCCTGGTCAATGCTCCTGGATATTCCGCAGTCAGTGCTTGAGCCAGTCGATGGTATCCCGCCGCTGGATGCTGGGGTAGTATAAGCTAAGCTGACACCAGGGGCAATGTAGGACACAGAATGCTCTCTAGGCAAGCAGTCAACAGGAGAATGGCATGGGAATTGTTCTCTGGGTACTGGTAATACTCGCCAGTGTTGCGGCGATTGTCTGGGGCGCGGAAACGTTTGCCGAACACTTGGGGGCAGCCGCAGTTCGCCTCCGCGTCAGTATGTTTGCCCTGAGCTTGCTCTTGGCTGGTGCAGAGCCAGAAGAGTTAGCTACTGCCCTGGCAGCAACGCTACGAGACTCTCCAGGAATTGCCTTCGGTGATGTGATTGGAGCAAATGTGGCGATCTGCCTGGTGGCGCTCGGCGTTGGAGCAATAATTGCTCCCTTGCCTTTCGGAACCAGGGTGAGACGCTATGCTCTCTTGAGTGTGCCAGTCGGAGTAATTGCAACTGGGTTTGTATGGAAAGGCAATGTGGGTTGGCTTGAAGGTGGCGTACTGGTAGCATTGTATGTCCTCTACGTGGCGATTATCTGGATTGTGGAACGACGACCTCCAGCGCTAGGGGAAACCGAAGAGCTAGAAGAGGCTGAAGAAAAATTGGCAGCTACGAAGTTCAAGGGCGCACAGCATCGGGTCGGACGGGAACTACTGCTTGTTTTGGCTGGAGTGGTCACAATGGCAGTCGGTGCTACTCTGCTCGTCGAGGCTGTTCGTCGCATCAGCAATGTTGAAGCCACTCAAACAAACCTGGGATTGACTCTCGTTGGTTTTGCGACTGCCTTTGAACTGGTGGTATTAGCCTGGTCGGCAGCACGACGCGGCGCAAATGATGCAGTCGTAGCCGGAGTCGTTGGTTCTTACGCTTACAACGTCACAATGACACTTGGGGCAGCAGCGCTTGCCCGTCCACTCAGAATCGTGGATGCCAACCATCTGCACGTCCCCTTAATGGCTATGCTCGCCTCTTTAGTTCTGGTCATCCTTCTGGCTGTGCCGAAAGGATACCTTGGTAAAGCAGCGGGGGGAGTTCTGCTAATGGCCTATCCCCTGTTTGTGATAGTTATTCTGCTCTCTTGACTATTATCCAATTGCTCATCCTCGTCGCCGGTTTTCTTTCGGACGAGCATCATCAGCATAGTGACGGGCACCGCTTCCCTGAACCCCGTGCCAGCAATGTTGCAATTGGGCGTTGAACCGCACGCCGCTCTCGCCACCAACATGCTGGCCTTGAGCTTGATGGGATTAGCGTGCCAATTCGGGAAAATTGGATGCGCTTGGCTTAAAGTTCCTTCAGATAAGTTTGGTAGGATCAATGCTGTCTCCATCCGCCACACGATGGCTGAAACGCATGTGCCGCAAAGCTTTCAACCATAACAATTGCAGTAGAGTACCAATGACCTCTTCTTGATGGGTTTACTGGTGTCCCAGTTAAACTTTGGTGAATTTTGGCTAAACTGGCTAGCAGTTAATTTTTGAGCATCACCGCTCTGACTGCCACAAGCTTGCTATGAGCAACAAGTCCGCCCGCTTCTACGCCTTTCTCTCAGTCGGTGCAGCCCTGCTCAACATCACCCTCAAATTTGGTGCTTACCGACTGACGGGTTCAGTTGGGTTGCTATCGGATGCCTTGGAATCGGGAGTGAACTTGGTTGCCGCCGTGGTGGCTGTTTGGGCGTTAAGTCTTGCCGCCCGCCCACCAGATGCTGAACATGCCTTCGGGCACTCCAAGGCGGAATACTTCTCTAGTGGTGTGGAAGGGGCACTGATCCTGGTTGCCGCTGCTGGGATTGCGCTCGCCGCCGGAGGACGCCTGTTTCATCCTCAACCTCTAGAGCAGTTGGGATTGGGGTTGGGGCTGACGCTGGTAGCAACCGCAGTCAATGGCGGTCTGGCTTGGACGATGTTAAGGGCTGGACGGCGACTGCGCTCTATCAGCTTACGAGCAGATGCCCATCATTTACTAACGGACATTTGGACTTCGGTGGGGGTGTTGCTGGGAGTCTTTCTAGTCAAGCTGACAGGCTGGCTGGTGCTTGACCCCATCATTGCCCTGATTGTTGCTGCCAACATTGTCTGGGCTGGTTGGCGACTGCTGCGCGAAACCGGGTCTGGACTGCTGGATGCTGCCCTACCTGCGGACGAACAGCGCTTGATTACTGATATCTTCATGCCTTATCAGGAGAAGGGCATCCAATTCCATGCTCTGCTCACACGGGTAGCCGGTTCGCGCCAATTTGTGTCCTTCCACGTCCTGGTGCCTGGAGAGTGGACAGTGCAGCGCGGTCACGCTCTGTGTGAGTCAATTGAGATAGCGATTATCAATGCGCTACCTGGTACCCACGTCATCAGCCATTTAGAGCCGTTAGAGGAGCTGGCATCGTATGCTGATCAGGGCTTAGAGCGGACGACCGATGTTGACTCATGGGGCTAAAAGTAGTGAGTCGGCAGCTGGTCCCCGCGCCAGCCGCAACCACAAACACAGAACACATAGCGGTCTAGTGTTTGATGAGAAGCATTAGCCCTACTATGGCAAAGGCAGTCGCAGCCACTCTTTGAAATAGCTTTGGTTGAATGACTTTTTTTGCTTGACAACCAACTATGACTCCAATAGCTGTCACTGCCCAAAGCGCTAGGGTCGAGGCGGTAAAAATGGTGACTGGAGATGAGTACTTGGCTTCTAAGGTGGCTGTCGCTAGTTGGGTTAAGTCTCCCCATTCAGCCGCGAAGATTACCAGGAATGAAGACACCATACTTTTTGAAAAGCGAACGGATCTCTTTTCACACTGTGATTGGGGAGTATCATCTTTGGGTGACTGCCTGCGCCACATTAAAACAGCAAAGACAAGGAAGAGAATGCCTGCAACTATATGAACAAACGCCGGTGGTAACATACTAAGTACACTGCCAAAAATTACCGCTACTAAGCTTTGGATAACAAATGCAGCGGCAGCACCCACAAAGACAGCTAAAGGGTTGTGACAGGTGGCTAGGAATAGAGCTGCGAAGGCAGTTTTATCAGGGAGTTCGGCTACAAAAATTAGTCCAAACGTAGAGACAAAAAGTTCCCCGTCAATTAACATTTCAGCTCTCAAGCTCCTCAGGATCTGCTTTAGTTGCTTTGAGTGAGCTTGGTATAAGCCTAGAGACTTCACCAAGCTCACATCAAATGTGAACTCAGTGAAGGTCTCGCTTCCAGGTATTTCAAAATTCAGCGTGTCCTCAACAGACGCTGAGGCTGAACCTTTAAAAACTTGTCACCTGAACCAGGCGTTTGTGCCAGTATGTTGATTCAAGTGTGCTAACTAATTTCTAGTTATTAGCTACTCCCCTTCAAGTTAGAGCTTATCACACTAATTTTCCCCAGCGGGCTGAACTTTTCTCATACTTTTTTCAGATTTAGTTGAAATTTCTGTCTATAAGATCCAGAGTCAAATCAAGGTCTGCGACATTGATGCGAACGAGCCAGCAATTAATCCTGAACTGAAAAGCTAACTTCACACTAATCTCATTTCTGAGTTAAAAGTTAGGTTGGGATGAAAGGCGGAGATTATTAGATAAACATGAAAAAAACTAGCCGGAAAACCAATGCCCCTGCTTGAGAATACGGAAACACAGCCCAGTCTCCCTGAAGTTCACCGAAGTATTACCATTCCTGACGGTAAAAGCTTCTGGCGTAAGCTACTAGCCTTCACCGGACCTGGCTACCTGGTTTCTGTGGGTTACATGGACCCTGGCAACTGGGCGACTGATATTGCAGGCGGTGCCCAGTTTGGTTATACGCTCCTTTGCGTGATTGTGCTCTCCAACTTCATCGCCATTTTGCTGCAAGCTCTGTGTGTGCGTCTGGGAGTCGCAACGTCACGAGACTTGGCTTCGTCTTGCCGCGACTTCTTCAGCCAAAGAGTCAACATTTCCTTGTGGCTCCTGGCTGAGATTGGGATTGTCGCCTGTGACCTGGCAGAGGTGATCGGTGGCGCAATCGGATTGGAGTTGTTGTTTCATATCCCCTTGATTGTGGGTGTATGCCTCACCAGTCTAGATGTAGTACTCTTACTCATGCTACAGCGCTACGGTTTCCGCTATATCGAGGCTTTGACTATCACCCTAGTGTCCAGTATTGGGCTGTGTTTTCTGGCGGAAGTCCTGTTTTCACACCCGGATTTCGGCAGCGTCATCCAAGGTCTTGTACCTCAAAGTTCAATCCTCCAACAGCCGGAAATGCTATACGTTGCCCTCGGCATTTTGGGAGCCACCGTCATGCCCCATAACTTGTATTTACACTCAGCAATTGTGCAAACACGGGCTTGGCAACCTACCCCAGAAAAGAAACGGGAAGCCATCAAGTTTGGCACGCTCGATTCAATGATCGCTCTATCGTTGGCGCTGTTTGTCAATGCCGCTATCTTGGTTGTCGCCGCTGCCACTTTTCATTTTTCTGGTCATCAGGGGGTCGCAGAAATTGAAGATGCTTATAAATTGCTCTCCCCCCTGTTGGGTGTAAAGGTCGCAAGTTTGCTCTTTGCCTTGGCTTTACTCGCTTCCGGTCAAAGTTCGACCCTGACGGCAACTTTAGCTGGACAAATCGTCATGGAAGGCTTTTTAAATCTACGTATTACTCCCTGGTTACGCCGTTTAATCAGTAGGCTAGCAGCGATTATTCCCACTGTCATCTGTATACTCTTGTTCGGTCACAGCGGCACGACTAAATTGCTCCTTTTCAGCCAGGTGCTCTTGAGCTTCCAGCTATCGTTTGCGGTGTTCCCGCTAGTCATGTTTACCAGCAATTCCAGGTTGATGGGTGAGTTCGTCAATCCGTTGTGGTTGAAACTGCTCTCCTGGGGCGTTGCGCTCATGATTGCTGGACTGAATGTTTGGCTAATATGGCAAAGTCTCTCCGACTTACTACATGGCCTAAAAGTAGCGGTGCGATGTAGAAGTTGAGTGTTAGGGGGTTAAATCAAAACCTCCCAATATGAGCGGAGAGCCGTCTCTCCCGGTGGAATCTGTCCCACTGTCCCCACGTAAAAGAGTCTCCGACTCCGGTCACACTGGCAGTAAGTAATGAACAAGCGTGGAATGCAGACCACGAAAGTATCCTAGCCTGGTAGCCTCAAAACTGGGTAGAGGCAAGGGGAAGTACGGAAGGGTTAATGAAAATGAACCGTCGATGAAACTTCGTCATTTGGGAATGAGTGAAATCAGGCTGACACACTCAAACTAAAAAGTGAGTGGGTAGCTTAATGGTTCGCTATTCCATTAAGCGACAGATTACAATCCCATCGGAGTATAGGCGGAGCCCGACCCGAACGCATCTCAAACACTCGGAACTACAGTAAGCCCGATAGATTCTCTGGTTCCAACCAGAGTAGGCAGACCGTGAGGAAAGCGGAATATATCTAGCGGGTAAAGGATGTTGGAGGAAGCGAACGCCCCTGGTAATACGGGGGATAGGGGTTCAAACTTTGCCCCACGTTGAAAAACGGCAGACTTCCACTTCTGTCTTCGACGATAAACTGATGTAAAGGAACCGAATTCACTGTGAAAGATAGAGTCCTACGGGACATCTTCGCTGTGAAAATCGCGGCAAAACTGGGCTGACATCAACTGGAAGCTAGTTTTCAAGCGTGTTAGGAACTTGAGACAGAGAATTTATCATGCAACGGTGAACCAACAGTGGAATCAGGTGAGAAGCTTGATGAAACTAATGTTACGCAATTACTCCAGCCTGCTGCTATCTGTGCGCCGAATTACCCAAGAAAATCAGGGAAAAAGCACTGCTGGCATTGATGGTCAGACCGTGTCAACCCCAGAACAACGGGTAAACTTGGTAAAGCAAATGCAGGAGCATTCTCTATGGCAGGTTCACCCGACCAAACGGGTTTATATCCCAAAAGCAAAGGGGAAACTTAGACCATTAGGAATACCTTCTATTGCTAATAGAGTCGCACAGCCAATTGTCAAAAATGCCCTGGAACCGAGTTGGGAAGCTCGCGCATGAATCCCACAGCTACGGTTTTCGCCCTGGGCGCAGTTGTCACGATGCCATAGAGCAATGCTTTCTACGGCTCAGAAACGGTTGTGACACCTGGATCTTAGATGCGGATCTCAAAGGGGCATTTGACAATCTCAGCCATGATTATATTCTCAATGCCGTTGGGCAAGTCCCCGGTCGAGAGCTAATCAAACAATGGCTGAAAGCAGGATACGTAGAAGCAGGAATGTTCCATGTGACTACAGAGGGAACCCCACAAGGCGGAACAAGTGCGCTACGAGGCGCACAGTGGTAATTCTCAAGGAGGTGATTAACAACCAACGAATGAGATGGTGCTTCCCCCAAAAGCACCAAGGCTAATCCGGCAGGCGGTGGACAATGAGTAAGAAACCGTTTGAAGCCCGGAGAACACGGGGCAACCCGCTGGCACTCCGTTACAGCGCAAGGCCCCAAGCCTGAGTTTGACTATGGCTACGCAAGAAACCCTTGTTTGAAGCGTCCACACCTTGAGCGCACCGCTAAACGACGGAGATGGTGCGAGACATCAGGTAAACCAATTGTTGCACTCGATTGGCGAAAAGGTCTGTCTATTCGGGCTGAACTGCTCTCGTTAAAGGGGTATAAACCATCGGCTGATGTCGCGGACACTGGGTCTGTGTCCTATGGGCGTAAAGAGGGAGCCTACGGTCAAACGAATTCGTACCACTGTGTGAACGTAGGAAACGTGACGTTCGGTCCTGAAGGAAAGTCAACCTAAGGAGACTGGGCTAGCTGCGGCAGAAGAGAGCGTCACGTGGCAGAGCGGTCGTAGTAGTCTGAGCCAGAGAAGAACTGGTACATGGCAAAGGACCGCAGTCATTGCAAAAGGAAACGACCTGGGCAGTAGAGAGGACTAAGACGTATGTCCGATATCATCAAAACCCAACGTAGTCTTGCCATCAAGGCAAAGCATAACCCAACTCATCAGTTCGACCATCTCTATCGATTAATTTGTCGTCAGGAGTGGATTCGAGCAGCTTTAGAGCGTGTCCTGACTAATCTTGGGGCACGAACGGCAGGAATTGACGGCATGACCAAGAAGGCATTTGTGACGGAATCGGCACGAGTCGCATTGGTCGAGGAACTGCAAGCAGAGTTGCGACAAAAGCAATTCCGCCCCGTTCCAGTTCGCCGGGTTTATATTCCCAAAGCCCATGGAAAAACTCGACCACTGGGGATTGCCACGCTCAAAGACCGAGTAGTGCAAATGTTGTTGAAGATGGTGCTAGAACCTATTTGGGAAAGCGATTTCCTCAACTGCTCCAACGGCTTTCGCCTTGGACGCAGAACAATGGACTGTATTGCACTCCTAGATAGTTACATCAATCGCCAGAACAAGTACTACTGGATTATCGAGGGCGATATCAAGGCAGCCTTTGACAGTGTGCAGCACAGCATTCTGTTAAACCTGATGGCAGAACGAGTCGCAGACCGTCGTCTCCTGAAATTGGTGGAGCGGTTTCTCAAAGCTGGAATCATGGAAGGTAAACTCTTTAAGCGCACCGCAGTGGGTGTGCCACAAGGGTCAATTTGCTCTCCACTATTGGCGAACATCTACTTACATCAACTGGATTTGTTCTGGTGGAACAAGTATGGTAGCCTGCATCGCAAAGCTAAAGAACGCCGCCGCCAACAACATCTGGGAAACTGTGCGTTGCTCCGGTATGCCGACGACTGGCTGCTATTAACTAATGGCAGTAAAGCAGAAGCCTATCGGCTGCGAGAGGAGTTCCAGACCTTTTTAGCTGACAAGCTGAAGCTAGAACTCTCAGTTGAAAAGACACACATCACCCATGTCAACAACGGTTTCACGTTTTTAGGCTTTCACGTCCGGCGCTACGTCAGTGCCCATGACCGACCGAAGCTGTTGGTCACTCCCAGTCAAAAAGCCAAGCAACGACTGAAGACCAAAGTCAAGGAGATGACGAGCCGTAAGCGGTTCCGAGATAGTCCGTTGCTCAAGTTCAGTGCCCTGAATGCAGTTGTGCGAGGGTGGATTAATTACTTCCGTCACTGTAATGCCAAAGAAACCGCAAAAGAGCTTGACTTTTGGCTCAACCAGCGGCTGTTTTTGTGGTTACAGAAGCGGCACCGGTTACCATCCCGTAAAATCATGGCGCTCTATAAACAACGCCAAGATGGACAACGCTACAACCTAGGCATTCGTAACGGCAGTGACTGGCTATTTTTAGATCGGATGAGTGACCAACCAATCACAAAATATCGGTCACGCCATCCCCCCAATCCCTATATAGAACAGGATTGGGGAACATCGTTACAGATGGAAGAAACATCGCTGCCGCAATATGTCTGGCTCGGTAATGCCCAGAACAACGAGCAACAGCGAGAACTGAAAGAACAGGTAAAAGCAGAACGTGGAGCTAAGTGTGAATCCTGTGGCAGTTTGATGAAGCTTGACCTGCATCATCTTAAAGCTCGTCGTTGTGGCGGGCAGACTGTTAAAGAAAACGTACAATTGCTCTGCCGAAACTGCCATGCACAAACGCCTTCATTTGGTGACCATCGACGGTTGCAGTGATGGAAAGCGAAGTGACGGGAAACTGTCACGCTTCGTTTGGGGAGAGGGATAGAGAAACACGCAGGTTGTAAAGCTTGAAGGTGCGCTCCGTCCCTACTCCATTTTCCCCTCTGTTGTTAAATGTGGCACTTGACGGAATGGAAAAGCTACTGTCTGCCTACACCACGGTGAGAGTTCATCAACCTTTACCCAACGCTAAGCAGCAGAAGCCCTATAAAAAGAAATCGCCTACTTACGGATTCATCCGGTACTGCGACGACTTCTTGATTACCGCCAAAAGCCAATCGGACATCGAAGCTGTTGTTCCCATCTTACAGGAATGGTTGGGGTCAAGAGGACTGGAACTCAACACGGAGAAAACCCACATTGTTCATGTCGAACAAGGATGTAACTTCTTGGGGTTCACGCTCCGTCAGTTCAAACATAAGTGCCTCTGTCTGCCGCAGAAGGAAAAAGTAAAAGCCTTTTTACAGTCCATCCGGGACTGGCTCAGAGCCAACCCGCAAGCGGAAGCAGCAGCAGTCATCAATTATCTCAACCCCATTCTGCGCGGCTGGGGCAACTACTACAAGCATGGGGTCAGCAAGCAGGTGTTTAGCTATGTGGATAGCCAAATCTGGAAAGCGCTCTGGAGATGGTGCCGCAGACGACACCTGAACAAAGGCAGCAAATGGATTGCTAGAAAGTATTTCCAGACCATTCAAGGTCGGGACTGGACTTTTGCGACAATTACAAAAGACCGCAGGGGAAACCGAAAAATCATCTCTCTGATTCGACTAGCGCACATTCCAATTGAGCGTCATGTCAAGGTCAAAGGGGCAAACTCTCCTGACGATGCCACACTTGCCCACTATTGGAAACAACGCTACTACCCGATATGGTAAAACCTATTGGTCAAAGGGCTCGAAGCACTACCAAGTTGCAGCGAACCAAAACTGGCAATGTCCGATATGCGGTGAATCCCTGTTTAATGGAGAAGATGTGAACACACATCATATAGGGGTGAAATGAGCAACCGTACAGAAAGTTACGCTAAGGCTGAAATGATTATTCCCTATGCTTTCTAGCCTCTGCACTCCAATGTGCGTTTTAGAAGTAGCACCACGTCAACGAAATTTTAAGACAGATCTAAGCGCATCTCGTTGGTCTCACTAAAGCCCAAGCTGGAGTAGACTGGCTTACCTGATGGCGAGGCATGTAAGACAACTCGTGTACAGCCGATTGATTTCAGGTATTCGAGTGCCATACCAGTAAGCTGCTTGGCAACACCTCGGCCTCGGTAAGGTGGCTCAACGTAGACACCCCAGATGTAACCAGATTTTCGGTAATGATCTTCAAGAACATTTGGGTAGAGCCCACCAAAGAGCTGACAACCGGAGGAGCCAACAACTATACCATTAGCCTCCGCGACAAAAGCTTTGTAGTATAGCTCTTGGCGGACCTGGCTTATGAACTGAAGCGTAATTTTAAGCCAGTCAGACCGGATAGAGTGGGCTGGTACGTCATTATCTTGCCACATTTGATAAAAATGTTTAGCAATGAGGCAATCCTCATGTAAACTTGCCTCTCTCACTTGAAAATCTTGTTCTGTCAACATGCTGTAGCTTACAAAAATTAACAAAATCGGGAGTTATTTTAGGATTAAAGGTCTTTTGAAAGCACTTTTGAGTTCTCACTCTCAGATTCAGTAAATCCTCTAAAAGAAAACGAAGTTTATCTAGTTTTAGAACAATTAACAAGATGTGTGATTGCTCACATTAGGCTTAAACCAATCTGACCAAACGGACCAGTTTTGCACTAGCAAAGCTAGCTCTGTATATCCGGCTGCATTGGGATGGGCTCCATCTCCAGCTTTTACCTCAGCCATCCAAACAGGTGAGTTTAATAATGAAGTGAACACATTTAAGTATGGGACATCTAACTCCTGACACACAGAATTAAAGTGTTCACAAAGAACTTGTATACGGGCGTTTTGTTCATCATTAGCTATAGGAGGTGGACTCACCATCAAAACTGGATAGTAGTGTTTGACAGTACTTAAAATCTGCTTGATATTTTTCAGAGAATTAGGTAAGTCAACGCGAGGTTTGCCATTTTCTATCGTAGTGTCATTGGTGCCAAACGAAAACACAACTCGCTTGTCACAACTCACTGACAATCTCCGCTCAGCCTCAGCCTGCCACCTTTGCTCAAGTTCTGAACTGGTTTCCCGCCTAATGCCTAAATTGTAATAAGTCACCGAATATCCTTGCTGGGAAAGCGCAAGGCAGAGGCGTCCTGTCCAGCCAAGGAGAGTAGAATCACCTGTTCCATTAACAAATGATTCACCCATAAAACAAATTCGAATATCTTGCATGTTCTGAGCACAGACATTGAGCTGGATTCATTCTATTCCCCTGACTGCAACTGGGGTCTCATCCCTCTAATTAGATTTGACAGCTCTATCGCTCTTTAATCACTCTATATAGATAAAAATCTTAGCAAGATTTGAAAGTGGTTGTGCCGTTCACAAAAAGTTAGGGAGAGACGATTTGATGTTTGAGTTTCTGGCAGATCGACAAGATGCAATACCAATTGTGGCTAGATGGTATTTTGAAGAATGGGGACACAAAGTTTCCGGTAACTCTATCCAACAAACAATCGAACGCATAAGCGGAAAGCTCAATCGTGACAAGGCTCCTCTGCACATTCTAGCTGTCAAAGACGAAAAAGTTTTGGGTGTTGCCCAACTCAAGATGCACGAGATGGACATCTATCCGGAGAAAGTGTTCTGGCTTGGCAGCCTTTTTGTTTCACCCGCATTCAGGGGGAAAGGTGTTGGTTCGGCAATTGCAAACAAAATTGCCACAACCGCCGAAGGTTTCGGTGTAAAAGAGCTTTATCTTCAGACTGAGGCTTTAGATGGAGGTTTATATCGACATCTTGGTTGGAATCTTATCGAAACCATCGTATACAAAGATGTGCATGTAGCTGTAATGGTAAGGCAGCTTGGCGCATAAAGCGTAGTAACTCAGTTATAGCCAGGACAAGTGGTGGTGATAGACAATGCCAGTTTTCACAAATCGACGACGATTCGAGAGCAAATTGAGCAAGTCGGATGCACATTGCTGTTCTTGCCACCCTATTCCCCAGACTTGAACAAGATTGAGAAGTTTTATCTCTCCGCTCCCGCATCTTCCACTTTTTTCTTCAATAGACTTGCTCAGAGTAGCGACTGAGTGTGTGACAGTTTAGGCTTCTAGGTGTTCTCCGTCTGACTGTCTGTGGCGTTTAACGATCTCGTTGACAGTACTTTTGCTCAGCTTGAGTTTCGCCGCAATCTGGCGATAGGAGTGTCCTTGCTCAACCATCTGTAATACCTGAGGACCTAAGCGGTCAGCTTTAACCCGTTGCCCTAACTGTCTGCCCAACTTTTGCCCTCGTGCTTTAGCGGCAGCAATCCCGGAGCGTACCCGCTCCCGCACTAAGTCACGCTCAAACTCTGCCAGAGTTGCCATCAGACCAGCAATTAATCTTCCTTGGGGAGTGGCTAGATCAAACTGAATTCCTGTTTGGGCAATCAATGAGACGCCCCAAGCGTGCAATTCCTGCAACGTTTGAATCAAGTCAATCGTACTGCGACCCCAGCGGGTCATTTCAGTTACCAAAATTGCATCAATATAACGAGCTTGGGCCAGTTCCAGCACCTTTTGACGCTCAATTCGGTTGAACCCTGTCCCGGAAATCGACTCTTTCCAAACTCCGACTACTTCATAACCTGCCTTGGTCGCATACTCTTGTAAGTCCCGCTCTTGCCGCTGACACGATTGGTCAGTCGTAGAAACCCGACAATAAATTGCGACTTTTTGTACCAATTGAACCCCCTTGACCAATTGGGCTATTTAGGGGTCTCAGACCCGCATTGTCTCGTTCTCTTCGAGTGTACCAAATAGCCTATACCCTGTTCGGTACAGCAAATGAGTACGGTTCATCTTGGGTTTGAGGCTCCTAGATTTCAGCTCCTTCAATTGGTACGGTTTCTCCTATTGGTGCCTGTGGATCTGTTGCAGGGGGATTGAGTCCTTATCGTAGTTTTCTGCGCGGTTGCTCATTACACCCCGAGACTGTGCCGCCCGAGCGTGCTTCTGTGCGGCCTGACCATACTCAAGGATTAACTCTCCCTGGTCGGATGCGTTCTGACCGTCTGACTTTATGGCCTGACCACACTTTTCTATAGTCTGACCACGTTTCTCTGAAAGCTTTGCGTTCTCAAAAGTAGCTTGTGCTTGTTTGTTTAACTCAGAATGCATAACTCACTAGCTCAGCCAAAAATAATTTGTCAGCCTGAGCAGTTTAAAACGTTAAGTCGATAACAGCCGCGCTTTTTAACTGTTCGCTTTGCGTGTTGAAACTCTCAGAGGATACGTTTAACTCTTAGCTCTTTCCTAAAGAAGTTAATTTCTATTAGTTCAAATATCTTCTAACTAAAGAAGTAGATTAGTTTGAATAAGGCTAGTAACCATAGAGCCAATGACAACTTGACGATGTTGAAAAAGCCCTGCACATCAGGACTAATCAAATCGAATCATGGCGACCATACAAGGCTTGTTTACAATATGCTGTGAAATCTACTACGAAATCCCCAATGTTCCAGAGTCTGGGCAACATCTCAAAAATTACTCCTTGAAGACCCAAAGGTAGCGACGCTCTCCACAAGCCGCAACTCAATCGGCAAAACCCGCTTTGTGCAAAGCTTCTAGCAAAAATTTCCGGTGCAACGGTCGGGGGTGATTCTCATTGAGGTTTGATTGTTGAAAGCCTTATTCACTAAAGGTTTTAGCCGTTGCGTGGCGGCTGGTGATAGCCTCGCTACCTTTGGGCCTAAATCAATGGCGTGGAGCCGTCCCCTCTTTTTGCTCAATCCGAGAGAGCTTAGAATTCGCCCAGCCGGTACGGTTCCAAATGTCTTGAAGATATTCCATGGTGACATTGGGGGTACGAGGGGGGAATATCTGACCTCCAGCCCACGATAAGGTAAAGAATAGAACCAATCCAATCACTGCTAAACTGATATATTCTTTTCGGTGTTTTGACCAACTAGAGCGCCAATCCCCTACCCCTTTTTCTTGCATTAGTTTGACTGTCGCCACGATTGATTGAGTCCGTTCCGATTTCAGCGTGGTGGGGATTGAGTTTGTCTGCTGGCTGATTGAGTTCATCAGGGTCAAGACTGCCCCCAAGGTTGTCTTCAACTCCGCGACTTCGCTCTTTATCCCTTTCAGCTCTAATTTCTCGGTTTGTGGCGCGGATTTGGACGTAGTCAGCAACTGATTCTTCAAGAGCAGTAATTCTTTCAGCAAGTTCTCGTTGTTCTGCTCGAACTGCTGCCAGGAGGTGTCCTTGGTCTTCAGCTCTTGAGTCAAAAGCTCTATCACTGCTGTCTGTTTGCTTGTCAGTTGAGTCTGAATCAAATTCGTTTGCGCCCATGCTTTTAGCTCCGCTCTGTCCTGTTCTCTCTCAGCCTTTTGCGAAATTTTGAACTCGTTAAATTCCTTGTAAAGTCGGCCTACTGCCTCTTTTAGCTGCCCGATTTCGCTGAGGTTAGTAGCTAACTTTAAGTCGTCATGTTGACCGGTGCTAGAACTCATTGTTTCACCTTTGATTTACATTGCTAGACCCAGATAGTCGGCAGCTTTTTCTAACTCTGGCTTAGCTTGATCGAGGAAGCCATCTACCAGCAAGTAATCCCCGTACGGGAATCCATTCGATTCAGTAGCAGCCGAATAGGCTAGCCCTTGATCTCTGAGCGCGTCAAAGGTGGTATATTCCAGCTCTGGCATTTCAATTTCTTTACCATTTAGTTCAGTAATAATTGCTCTGGTTTGGCTATGCTCCCAACGCTGAAATCCTATCCCTTTATCCCAGCAGAGATTTTTGACCACCACATAATCAACTGAGTTGCCGCAAAACTCAGCCATAGTTCTGAGGGAATTTATCACTGGAAAATCAAGATTTAGCACTGTCACTAAAGTGACCCGATATCCTAAATCCTTGGCAATTTTGAACAGGCCAAACTTTTTGATAATTTCCCTTGTCTTATTGCCCACTGCTCCCGGCATGTCCAGCACAACCACATCAGGCGCTTGAGTTTTTAGCTCAGTAAAAAACCGCTTGGCTGAAGCAACTTCGAGAAAGTCAAGGAGTGTGACCCCCCTGCCAAACTCTTTATAGTAGTCGTACAAATCTGGATTTTCTGTATCCGCGTCGTAGGCTAAATAATTGAGATCCAATGACGCCAGCAGATCGATTAGCAGGCGCAAAAAGGCCGTCTTTCCCGTCCCCCCTTTCCCGCCTAATATCATCACTATACGTTTCAAATGTTTCTCCTATCGGTGACGTTAAATTTTGCTCGGGCACTGGCCTTAGACCCTGATGACCCCAACTGCTGCTTTACCTCTGGTGATGGCAGTTGGGGCTCTGTTTCTGGCAAGTCTGTTTCTGGTGATGGCAAGTCTGGTGATGATTGAGCCGAGGGTGATGGCTCAGATAATGGTGGTGTGATTTGACTCTTCTTGTGATAGCTTTTGATTCCACTTGCTGCCAGCTCTACCCCATGTGAGGCAAACACTGCCGATACATCATCATAAGAGTACCCAGCATCTAGCATAGACTGGATGGGTGAGGCGAGACTCTTGACCAGAGCTTCTAGGGTGACGGTGATGGGAGTCTCAGCTTTTGCTTTCAACGAAGCCGCAATTTCTGGAATTTTATTTTTACTGATAGACTTAGGTTTTCGTGGCATTGAATCGCACTCAAGATTGCACTTATTCTAAAGCCCCTCACCCCTAAATGCACACCAGTCAGTCAAGGTCGATGACTCAGTTAGGAGTGGTACACTGGTGGAGTGACACACAGCCTACCATTGAGCGTACCTGACCCTGCTACCCACACACGTCAGCTTTGTTGTGACCCGTGTGACCCGCGCCCCACACCACGCCTGCCTGGGCTAGTCCAGTCCCTCGCCCCAGACCACACCCCCCTGTACCCCTCTGGCCCCTCGCAGAGGCAAGCAATACCCCTTAACGCGCTAAAGCGCGACCAATCGCCAAGCGATTGGCGGGGTGATTGCTTGTTGGGGGTGTCCCCCAAACCCCCAATACCGTACACTCAATTGGTTGGTTATGACCACAGTAGACCCTCGCACAAAACTAAGTAATCAACTAGGCCTTGTACTAAGCAATCGGGTAGTAGAACCTGACGAGCGACGAGAAATAACCATAACCTTTAGGGTGAGCGCAGCAGAGAAGCAGCGGCTAGAGCAGCGGTGCAGTGGGGTGGTGCAGAGCGACTATATACGAGCCAGGTTATTCGATTATCCCCTGCCACATCCTAAGCTGGTTATTCCAGAGGTCAACCGGCAAGTTATCTACGAGCTAAAGAAGATTGGCAACAACCTGAACCAGCAGACTAGGGCAATCAATGAAGCCGTGAAGATTGGTCGCCAGCCGCTCACCAGTTCAGTCAAAGGCTACTTGGAAACAATTAAAGAACTGCTGGCACTCTTAGAACAGACTCGCCAGTCCATCGCCCGACCCATCCAGGCTGAGGGGCATAGGGATGATTACCAAAATCAAAGCCAATAAATCTTTTCGAGGCACCACCAAGTATGTGCTAGAGAAAGAGAAAGCAAAAATTATTGGGGGTAATATGTACGGCACAACCACTAATGAACTGGTTGAGCAGTTCGCCCTGTCTGCCCACCTTAACCCCCAACTCAAAGACCCCTGCTATCACTTAATGCTGTCAGTTCCGAAAAGTGATAGAACTCTGAGCGATGACGAGATGGCGAAAATCTCTGAGCGTCACTTTGCCACTGTGGTTGTGCTGTCTCGGCTCAAAGGTGAAGAAGCCCAGGTCAAACAGCAGGATAAGAGAATACCCTCAGCCAAGCTAAACCAACTGGTTGACCAATTTATAGTAGAAGAACTGCCAGCTTATGATTTCTTCGTGGCACGGCATGGAGACAAAAAACATGACCACACCCATATCGTTGCATCCAGAGTCAATAACCTGGATAGTAAGTCTATCCGCACCTGGAACAATTACGCGCACTCCGAACACTCAGCCCGACTGCTGGAGCGAGAATTTAACCTGACTCAAGTGCAGAGCAGTTGGGAGAGCAAGCATAAAGCTATGACCCGCAATCAACTTGACCGAGTGCAGCGCGATGGGCTTCCAGGTGAAGAGATAATGCGCCGAGCTATTGATGCCGCTACTGCTGATAGACCCACAATGCCGGAACTAATCAACCAATTATGGTCAGAGCATCGGATTAGGGCAGAAGTAAGCTATTACAGCCATGGCGGGGTGAGGGGCATCAAGTACGGCATCGATGTAGGCCAAATTAATTCGGATGGCACCCCACGGCTGCTGTGGAAGCAGGGTCATAATCTCAATAAATATAAGTATTCATTCAACTTCTTACAATCAGAATTAGGGATAAGCTACAACCCAGGTCGGGATGACCAGCAGATTCTCGCCCTAACTGAAATGATGCATCTTGCCCCAATTAGGCAAGACTTGCAGCAGGAAGCACCCACCCCACTGCGACAACCCACATCTACCCCACCCCCTACCGAGACAGAGTTTGTGGCAGAGCAGAAACGCCCCCATTCGCTAAGCCAATGGACAGAGATGTATGTGGCTTATAGCCGTGGGCTTGAAAATTTATTATCCTTAGACCGGGACAAAGAGATTGCGGCACGAGCATTTAAACAGGGCGCCTCGGACGATGAGGTTGAAAAAATCATTGCCACTAGCCCCGTTGGTTGGACGCAGGATGAAGCAAAGTTAATAGCGTCAGTGGTTCTGTCACAGCTGGAGCAGGAGCTAGAGCAAACTCAAAAGCGTAGCCCTGAAAACCTGCCCCAAATTACCGACTCCCAACTGGTAGCAGCAGAGCGTAGGATAGCCCTCTATTTCCAAGCAGCCCCCACCAATCCCACCGACCAACAGTTAGCCCAGGCGACTGAGCGCCACCAAGAGAAATTGGCAACCGCTGCCACTGCAAATCAGGAATATCGCCGCTCTGAACAAGAGCTAGAATCAGCATCAATCGTGGATAAACTCCTCCCTGGCTACCGGGAGAAGAGGAAGGAAGCTGCGAAGTTAGCCGCTAGATTCATTGGTGCAACTGAGGCTCTGGAGCGCACCCAGTCAGAACTGAATCAACTGGAGCAGCAGCGCCGCACCTTTGAACAATGGCAGTCTTCACCTCAAACTCAGGAAATGGAGCGCCGGCAGGACTACCTCAACACACAAGATGCCAAGACTAGACTGAGGGAAATCAAAGAGCAGCAGCGAGAGCTTGAGCGCCAACAGAAACCCTCACGGGAGCAGGGACCGGGATTAAGCCTGTAGAGTACTCACCAATTCAAAAAAATCTAGTTGACTGACTAGATTTTAGTCCAGCCGACTCGACTTAATTTTCAGCTAACCTTTTTTTGATACGGGTAGGCTACCGAACCCACCAAGTTGATCTTGGGGCAGAACCATGCAATCGGGTGGAGCAAAAAAAGGTGACTGCCGAACACTGATAATTACCGCTGGTTTCATGTTGCCTTGAGCAGCCGCAAGTCAGAAACTCTGTAGGTTTCCCGCTCATTCGGCTTTCCGTGCCGTTCTGCCCATCGCACTCTTGCTTCATTTCCAGTCACAATCTCCACCGTGCCGTGGTAAGTATAGGCGACTGTGTAGGGGTCAACATGAGCAACTTTTGCCCCTACTGTTATCAGTGCCGATGCCGAACCAAATACCGCTTGTTGCTTGAGTGCCTTAACCAGTTCAGGCGGGGTTAGTGCTGGGTTGGGTGTAACAGAGTAAAGCGCTGGTTGAGCTGCCTCAAGATCTTGAGCCAGTGCTGGTGATTCTTGGGGTTGCCCAAGTGCGTGAGCATCGGTGACTCTTGGGGTGACTCTTGAGGGTGACGGGTCAGGAGCCAATTCAGCCAAGGAATTGAGCGATTGTGACGGGTGACTATCTACCTCCTGCTCAATATTGAGTTCTGCAATAAGTACTAAGTTTTCCAACTCCTGATTTTTTTTAAGAGTTAGAGTTGAATCGTCACCTTTGCTAAAACCCTTATCTAGTCTTGCTTGTGACCCGTCACCCGACCCGTCACCCGACCCGTCACCACCCGTCACCAATGATGGGTCACTCTGCTGCTTAACTCGTTCCATCAGCAGATAGTCATGGGTCGGGGTATTGCCATCGCCATCAGTCCGTAGCCTTAACCCTTTAATGAACTTGCCCGTCTTGGTAACTTTTCGTTCCACTTCCCAACCCAAAACGCTACGGCACAACTCTAAAAGGTCTGGGCTAAAATTCTTACTGGCTTTGGGTTGAGTACCTGACTGCTTACAGTGGAGGCAATAGGAGCCGTAGAGCATTACGGGAGCGCCTTTCTCCCATTCGTTTTTGTCGCTGCCAATTGGCGTTTCAGCTAAAACGTCATAAATCACCCAATCGTTAATCCAGGCAGCAATCGAATCAGTTCTAATCCGGTTTTCCCAAAATTCCAGGGTACATTCGGGAATGTCCACTAGTCCCATCAACACTCTAGTCACATGAGCATCCGGTAGGTCAAGGACGTGATTAGTGAAAGCGTCTAGCTCTGGAGTAAATTCAGCATTTAAATCGCGGCGCTGCCCCAGTGGGACGGAGTTATTGCAAGGTACAGTAATCACCCGCCGCGCTATCCGACTAGCAGCATCGCCAGTGAAGATCGGCAGGTTAGACAGCACCACCACCATGCCGTCATAGCGGTATTGAAAGGCTTTCTTGCCCTTTTCTTCCGCCCGAATCCAATCACCGCCAGTTAGGGACAGGAATTTCCCCAGTTTCCCAGTCTGCTTATCTTCATCCCAAAACACTACTAGGCGCTGACGATAGGCGTTGGCTGACTCAAAGCGGTTGCTGCACCAATCCTCCAGGGTGCCACTATAGATGTTGTCCGCCCCAATTAAATCAGTCAGGAGCCGAGCGAAGGTGCCCTTACCCGACCCAGCCAGACCAATTAAGTGCAAAAATTTCTGGAGGTCACTGCGCCCTTTGAGGAGAGCATTGCAGAAACACAGCAGGACATCTTTAATGGCAGCCTTGCCCCCAGAAATGTGCTCTAGGTAGGCGTCAATGGTACTCCAGTCCGTGGCGGCATTGTCGTGGTTGCGTGGCAGCTGCCAAGTCAGGCGATAGCCGGGGGAGTGCGGTAGTAACTTGCCAGTAGATACCTCTAACACCCCGTTGATGAAGGGCAGTAACTCTTTCGGTGAGCGCTCCGACCAGCGGCGCACAATCAGTAAACGGCGCAGGGTTTTGACGACGTTAGTTAAGTAGCTATAAGAACCATAGCCAGTTAAGCCAAAGCCGTCTAGAATCCCGCCTACAATGGCCTCAATGTATTCTTCCGTCTCCAGGGACCACACGCCAGGGGAATCAGCACCATAGCGCATCCACCGACCAGTTTCATTGTTGAAAGCTAGCTGGTCGCGGTAGCCAGTGGCGATTTCATGGGCGACGGTATCAGCTGGGGGGATTTTCTTTGTCCCCGATGAACCAGTATTGGTAGTGCCAGTAGTTCTCTGAAATTGCTGCTCCAGTCCCTTGAGCCATTCGCTATAGGGTTTGGCGTTATCCATCACCATTTCAAACTCCTCTGGGCCGTTGAGGACGATAAAATCATCAACGCCCTTACCTAGTTCTAAATCCCATCTGACGATTCGGACAATGCCCTTAGCCTGGTGAATCAGGTGACCCAGGACTCGCAGGGCATCCTGCACGGACTCCTTCACGACGACATCGGCGTCAAAAACTAGGTCAACCGGGCGTCCGGGGACTACGAAAGGCACAACAGACGGGTGCAGTTTTTTCTTTTTCTGACCATTCCAGACGCCGGTGAGGGCGATCGCTACCCACCCGTGGGACAACAGACACGCTGCCTTTTTCGCGCCCTCAGTAATCAGGATGGGAATCTCAGGGTGATTCAGCACCCACTGCCAGAAACCCAAATCATCCCGCGATTCATCAATATCCTCATTGGCAATTGGGACTCCAACCCGCTCGCTGATTTTTAGCCATTCCGAGAGAGCCAGTACCAAGTAAATCGCTTCAGATTCACCATCTTTAGGAAAAGTGAAGTATTTCTGCGGTTTTTCCTTGTCGGGAAACTGGATTGGCTTCTTGGGCTTGAATTGACCGTATTTCCCCCGCTTGCCACTTTTCGGGTCACAACTCAAGACATACCAGCCGCCAGTACCGAGATACTTCTGCCAATTCAGGAGCTTGGCTATCTCAACTGGAGCGTCAATACTTTTCAGGTTTAGCTGTGCGATCGCCTCACTGACACTGCTGTCCTTTATCCACTCGTCAAAGTCTGCCTGGGCAACGTCATTAGCCAGATTCGCGCGATTTAGTACACAATTAATCATATGCACGGCCCTCCTTTGAGCCGTGAATTCGGTGAGTCCTGTCAACGTTGCTTCTTCGTCGCCAAACTCTGAAGCGTTGCAGGGTTTATAAGTAAAGCAGGAACCAGCAGTGGTCTAACTAAGACGCTGCTGGTTCCTGCTTTTGGAGGTTGATACAGGTACAAAGTACCGTTTCACGCATCACGGCATTTCGGTTCATCTGTTTTTCCTCTGCTGTCTTTTCTATCCGTGCTCACAGCCTTACCCAACTACCTAGCAGTAGCGTTCACTTCCACGTCCGAGTGCGAATCCATAGTGCCTTAGCAATACACATCGCCGCTCACTTTTCCTCCGACTCAAACTTAGGTAGCACTTCATTTAAGATTTTTTGTGCCAATTCACTCATGGTTGTTCCCTGTCGGATGGCCTCCATTTTCAGCCGAGCCCGGATACTCTCCGGGACTTCAACTTGGAGCATTACCGATTTTTCCTGTCCCTCTGCCATTACTGTTGTTGCAGTCATTACGCCTCCCATTTTGAACGGTTACAGCTTTTGACTGTAATCATAGTATACATATTACTGGTAATAAGAGTAATAATTGTCAAAGTGGAATCGGCGGCAGGAATTGAAAGAGATTCACCAGCTAGTCAAGAGAGCGTATGGAGGGCAGATGAGCGCCATGTACGGGTTAGGGCTAGCCGCAGAAAAAGCGTAGCTATGGCACTATCACGCCATAGCTAGTGTGCGCGGGGGGGATACCCCCCGCCACCCCCCAGACATCTTATTTGCGTCGGCGAGTACAGCCAGCTGCCTGTGAGCGGCTTTAATCTCGGCCGACGCAAACAAGATGCACAATAGCTGATGGTGAAACGCTTTTCTAGCAATGCTTTCAGTCAAAGCATTCCCCTGGTGACACGCATCGGACGACTACCCCTACTAGCTTGTACAAGTTGTTGTGATAGTCTATCGGCAGCAAGTATCCAGGACAGTCCTGGACAAACAGATGGAAATTGACCGAGTGCCACTGACCCAGCTGCCCTCACGCTACGGTATTGCCCGTTCAGCCCTCTACACTCGCTTGAAGGATTTGAAGATTGAACCAGGAAAGGATGGGAAACGGGCTTACGTTGACGCCCAGCAACTCCAACTCCTTGATGCTCTGCATGAGCATATCCAGAAAGGAGGAACCACAGGAGAGTTCCTCAAGCAACAGTCCGGCAATAGTCCAGGACAGTCCAGTACAGTTTTTCGACCAGATTCAGACAGTCCAGGACAGTCCAGGGCATTAGTGCAGTCCAGTCCTGGACAAATCCTTTTGAGCCAGCCAGCCGCCTTAATTACTGTGGTGGAAGCCATCGTCAAGCGCCTGGTGCCTTTTGGGGGGAGGCTTAATCACCTGCGAGAGCTAGAAGAAGCTTATGAAAAGGGTTGGCTCCTTAGCACATCCGAAGTGGCTGACCTCCTAAAGCTGTCTCCTGCTACCGTGCGCGGTTACGGTGAGCAGTTTGAGGATGCCGGTTTTGTCTTCACCAGGGCTGGAACCCGGAAGCGGGGAGAGGTGGCCTGGGAAATCAGTAAGCGCCCTCAATCACCTGGGAGAAGAGGGCAGAGGTCATAGCCAGAGCCATCTGGAAGACGACCTCAAAAATCTCCCGAAAAAGCCGCGAAGTTTTATAACTCGGAGAGGATTGATATGGATTTTGTAGGGATTTGGCATATTTATGAAATGGAAATGTGGTCTGAGGACTATTTCAACATGGAGGTTCAAGCTTACATTGAAATCGACTCAAACAATCGGGGAGAGTTTCAATTCGGTCTAGTGACGGGGGGACTAACTGGCCGAGTTGTTGATGATGTTGATATTGAAGGTTTGAAGAGATTTGAATTTACTTGGTCAGGGAGTGATGAATGCGACCCCGCTTCGGGGAGTGGTTGGGTCAGAGTACTGGAGCCAAATATCTTAGAGGGTGAATTTAGGATTCATGATGGAGATGATTCTACATTTTTAGCCAAGAGAGCTGAATAGAAGCTTTTGAATTTCAAGAAAAGAATTAGAGAAGAGCTTAGGTGCCGCCTTCCTCCGTGGAATGAGCGTGCCACAAGGATAGCCGCCATCATCAAGGCAATTCCACAGCCGCATAGCAGGTAGGACAGGGCTATAAGCGTATGTGGCACTTGTTTACACAGCTAAGAGTCGCACCCCCATGCGTGAATTCGCCAACCGTGTCAGAGCTACTTTGACCCTTACTTCAGAGCGTCCAAAACTTTTTGATTCGTTATCCCCTTTTCAGTGGCCAGGAACTGGAAAAACTTTCTGAGCGCCACCCGCAAGTCACTGTCAGTGGCCGAATCCCAGACCTTTTTCTTATACCAGCTGCGGAAATGGCTATTTACCATGCCCCGCGTAATCTCTTCGAGCTTCTCCACATCGGTTTGTCGGCAGATAAATTCGATGAACATGTCTACAATGCCAGTGTGTTTCCTCACCGTCTTCTGGACGTATTTCGTCGCTAAGTATTCAGCTTCCTCGGCGTTGAGAGCATTCATGTATTGTCTAAATGACGCTCTGGCTTTCTCCGTTGCTGACAAAGCTTTCAAATAAGCTTCGAGTTGGTTGCCGGGAATGACAACTTTGCCCGTAAAAACTTTTGGCATGGCTGCACCGAGTCTTATTGGTCACGATTGCTGATTAGCTCTAAGATAGACGCAAATAGTGCGCGACCGATGAATCAGTTAGGGGGCCACGAGGGAACTTTTCACGGCTCGTAAGGAATATGCAATAGCTGGACGGCTTGACGCTTGGCATCCTCTGACCTTAGGTCATATTTTTGAGTCGTGGCAGGGTCTGAGTGTCCGGCCAAACGACTTGTGGTTAAGACATCTACACCAGCTGATAAAAGCTCGGTGATGAAGGTGCGGCGGAAATCGTGGGGAGAGAAAGTAGCGACCCCAGCAAGTTTTGCTCGTCTCAGCAGCATCGTCATTACCGCCTGGTCAGTCATTCTCCTTATCTCTATGTGACCGCCTCGCCTAACCGGACAAATCAGAGCGCCAGAAGTATCACCTCTGACTTTGAGCCAGTCAGAAACCGCAGCGAGAGCGCCATTAGGTAAATAGACTGTGCGCGATTTTCCGCCCTTTCCATGACGGACTTGCAACGCACCCGTTTCGGGGTTGAAGTCTTGCAGTTCAAGAGCCACGAGTTCTGACCGACGCAATCCAGAGCCACTTAAAATCGCAATCGTTGCCGCATCTTTAGCACCTGCTGGTGTGGGGTCATCCAAGCAAACTTTTAGGAGGGATGCAATCTCACTGGTTTTTAAGACTCGTCCTCTTTGGGGCGAATCACCTCGTATGCTGGAAATATCCACCGCCCTTGCATAATCATCGGCACTCATCAACCCCAACCGCTGGGCTTCTTTGAGAGTTCGTCGCAGGGCACAGAGCATTCGATTAGCGGTGGCTGGTGCATACCGTTCCATCAACACGGAGCGGATAGCCGCCGTGTGTTGGTATCTTAGAGCGGCCCAGTCCAAAGTCAGCGCATCACACTGCGACGCAGTCAGCATTCGAGCGATCACATTCAGCGCCTTACCCATGGTGCGCCGCGACCCAGTGGTCAAACTAGACAGATAGACCGCAGCGGGTTGCAGTGTGAGCGGGGTGGCACACTTTAAAACCAGGTCTAATTGCTCAATTAACTGCTCTGTCATCGGTCATGGGCGGGTCGGTTGGGTAAAGTGTAGTTTCCATAACCTATTTTCCCAGAGCGCTGACCCTTGAGCGCTCTTCAATGGCGGGATTTTGACCAATCAAACAGGCGCTCTCAGAGTGTCCCTGACAACACGGATGTAATCTAGGGCTGATAAATTTGACGCAGCTCCGAGACGGTGTGAGCTGTTTCCAGCCCGGCCAGAATCGCTCTTAATTGTTCCACGTCCTGAAGAGCGGAGATTTCCGGTAAGACTCCTAACCCCTCACGGCCAAATTTCAGCTTTAAGCCCAGGGATATCCCTTCTAACAGTCCTTCCCTTATCCCCTGCACGCGGCCTTTTTGAATTCCGATTCTCTCTACGCTCGTAATGTATGGCATCCGCCTTTCCTCCTCGTACTGAATCACTTCCCGCCAAAACTGTTGCTCTAACTCTTCAGGTAAGCTCATCACCCAGTCGATAAACTGGAAGAGATTGAGCACATCCTCCCGCGAAAACCGGCGTTCATACAGCCGTCTGGTTATAGTCAGCTTCCACTCAAAACGTCTCGACCTGTCGGCGCGGGTCTCTTGAGCCTTGAGGTGAGCCATGACCACGGTGGCAAAGGGGTTAGAGCTATCCTCTAATGCTGACCACTGTTGGTAGTCTAGCAACTTCACAACCGGAAACCTGAACCGAACCTCACTTCCCCAGAGTTCATACCCAAACTGATTTGGCCTCCAAGAGTCGCGCTCATCACCCAAGATCGCTATTGAAGCGACTGACCGTTTGTAACGGTCATAGATGCGGTAGTGGTACACATACATGCGCTCGGCGAAGTTTGTTTCTTCCTGACTCTGGACTTCCACATGGATTAAGACCCAAGCCTCTTCACCACCGATGCGCCAAACTTTAACGAGCTTATCGGCCAGACGCCGCCCTAGCTCTGCATCTCGCACGACTTGTTGCAGTTCCTTGTCCAAGAACTCGTAGTCGCGTGTCCAATCGATTTCCCCATGAGCCTGTGGGAAAAAGAAGGCGATAAAGTCTTCAAAATAGCGCTCTATTACGTCTTTCCAGGGGCTGTCGAATTCAGTCGCATTTTGGCTCATGGTTGGCGCTCTTTGTGAGTCGTAGGCTTATAGCCCGTGTCTTCCATTGTCCCATCTAAGCAGGACCCATCCGAGTCGAGCTAGTCTTACACAGCAAGACACTAACAAGTTTTGTCTTGCACTATTAGTAGGTATCAGACAAAGTGCAAGGCTCCGCTCTGACAGTGCTACAGTTAGATTGTGATTCACTGTTAGACAATATTAGACGTGGCTCAAACACCATCATCCACCAGGTCTGAATCCGTTACCCTCAGAATTCCCAATGACATATTCAGCCAGGTTCTGAGTTACGCGGCTGACAACACCAAAGGCAACCGCTCCGAAGCGATCGTTGAGTTAATAGAGATGGGGCTAGCCGTCGCCAGTAGTCAGCAATCCACTCAGCCTGGGATGGCAGTGCAAGACAATGTAATGCTGGAGGAGTTGAGCCAAACTGTTACGGGGCTGGCTGAACAGGTCACTCAGTTAACCGGCGTTGTGCAAGATACTGTGTTGCAGCGTCTAACAAGACTGGAGACTGAACTCATGGGGGAGTCCGTCGCCTGAGACAGGAAAACTCCGATCTCAGGCAACAGCAGGGGCAACTGCCAGACCTTGAGGCTGTGCGCGAGCGCATCCTTTCCAGTCTCAAGGTAGGCAGGCAGTCACCGGAATATAAGCGAACCAAGGCAGTGATAGACCGATTTATCGCCGAGTTAGGGTCGCCATGATGGAATTGGACTCTCCAGACCCAGCCCGAACGCAGGTTTGCACCGCCTACATCTTTCGGTTGGGCGACAATCTTTCACTCAGGGGAGGTGTAATAGACGTGTTGATTGTCTCTGAATAGCTTTTGCACTGACTGATTTACAACTTCACTATCAACACTTTTACAACACCTCCAAAATCGCCTACAATCGGCCTGATTTTAGCCCCGCTTATAAGACGTTTCGTCGTTTAAGGAGATTCATCATCCTGATGGCGGTTGTCTCAGATTACCAACACATTCACCACAAAACAAACCAGAGTTAAGAGAGCGCGAGCCTGCTGCCAACGAGCGTCAGAGGCAGTCCGGCAGAAAGCAGCGTATAAGCTAAGGCACACATAGGTGAACACTGGACTCAACCAGTCGTTAGGGCTAAGTCCTGCCACAGGGTCATCATTGAACTGTGGCACATTGGCGCTCCACCGCCAACCCAAGACAGAGGCACCGACAATCGCGGCAATCAATATCGCCTCATAGACTGAAAAATCCTTTTTGAACCGCCAGCGCAAAAGTCCGTAACTAACGGCCATTGCAATGATGGCTGTGAGTGACACCCACCACCAAGGAAACACAGAAGGGAAAGTAGGCATAGAGGAGATCCTAAAAGTATTAGCGATGCCGTGAGTAAACGCTTAACCTAGCGCAGCTACCCAAAAGGCAATTTCCAGCAAGAGTGTGGTCAAGATGGGATGAAAATACAGTACTGTCTTAACCGCTGGGCGTGACTCGGAAGTCGTCAAAGTAGACCACGCTGTCAGCTTTCGACCAGACCCCCACCTTACCCGATACGGGTGCTGGGAGGGTATGTTGCAGGTAGAGCTTGCCATCCAAATAGCCTTTGACCTGGTCGCCAGTGACACTAACTTTGAGTTCATGCCACTGGCGGGTTGCAGTAGGTGTATTCCGTACCCATTCAACTGAGCTACGCTGACCTTTTTCGTACTTGAACAACACGAGGTTATTTTCTAGGGCGTTGGCGCGAATGATCAGATAATTGCCATTGGGTTTGAGGTTGAAGACAATTCCAGCGCCCTGGTCAATGCGTCCGTCAATGGGTTTGAATCGCACCGTGATTTCCCCTTGACGGAAGTCTTGGACGTTCTTGTCAATAGCGAAGGGGAAATAGGCGTAGGCTTTAACGTTGTCGAGGAATTCGGCATAGCGAGCCCCATAAAGCGAACGCGCCTGTTCTGCGATTCCGGCTGATGCCTGACCCTCCTGCCATTTGCGCCCATCCACTACTAGCACCTTATTGCTGCCATCCACCCCAATCACCCAGTTGCCCACCGCTGGAACAAAGGAAGTTGGTTGAGCGCCAACCGTCTCACCAGAGAAATTATTGGTGCCTGCAACTGGGGCAGCAGCAACACTTGTCGGAGACGCTTGAGCAGCGGCAACCGGACTGATAGCAGGATTCGGACTTTGACTCTGTAGGGTTGGAGGTAAGTATTCAAGCTGTTGTGGTGCGAGAGCGCCTCTACTACTGCAAGCGGCAAGCAGCATCGCACTGGTGCAGATGATTACAGATTGCTTGAAAATAGGATTCATCGTAGTGTTTTACCGAACTTTAAGTTTTCAGACGTTTAATTCTTTTCATTGGTCTTTGGCTGAACCACCAACCTCCCATAAACAAGGCAGGCAGCAAGCCATAAAACCAGATTTGGGTACGACTGGCATCTGCAACTAAGGGGTAGCCTTTGGATTCAGGTACGGGGTCCGGCTTTACCGTCTGTCCAGCCAGTTGGTAAAGAATGGGCAAAATCTCCTCGGCACTATTGGAGCGACTTTGCTGTTTTTTGCCAGCATATTCATAGACAATCAGACCATAATTATCGTCGCTGCTAGCCCCTAATAACCCAGCTTTATTGATGTCTGCACGAGTGATGGTCAGCTTGGGGACGCTACGACGCAGTTTGGAGAGGATATCGCGCTCCATGTCTTTCAGGCGGCTGTCATCGGGAGCGAGGTAGATAGTAATGTGTAATGGTTGTTCAAAGCGGCGCAGGGCTCTCTCTTCAGCTGGGTTAAAGGAATTCCGCCGATTTTCTGTAACATCCGCAGTATAGGGGAGGTGGGCAGTCAGCCAGATCAGTCCCATCACCAGGGCGATGAGGGCAGTGGAGCGTTGCAGTTTGGGCAGTAGCCGGATTCCCGTCGGTAGCCAAATCACGGTTAAAGCAAACAAACCCGTTGCCATCAGCAACAGATAGCCTGTTTGAGGTAAGGCGAATAACCCTCGCTCAAAGATTTGGAGAGAGGCTGTCAGGGAGAGAGAGGAGAAACTGCCTAACCAGCCAGTGGTGCCTGCGGCAAAATCTAGCACCCACGAACCAATCGTGAAGGCTAGGGCAACAATGGCAGCAGTGGCGGGGGAATCTGTGACTGTGGCAGCGAAAAAGGCGATGCCAGTGATGACTAAGGCATAGAGAGCGTGACCTAGTATGAGATTCAGCAGTTCTGGGGCATACAGATGACCTCCCATTGCTGCCCAGCCGAACAATGCAGATAAAACTGGAATGAGGGCGAGTAACCAGCCCGTGGCTACGGCTAAGACTTTGATGGTAACAATGCGAGTGGGACTGATGGGCAGTTGCAACAGTAGCTTTAGCGAACCGCTTTGTTTTTCGTTCCCAATCAGACGAATGGCGACAAATGGAAATAGTAAGGTCATTACTAGGTAAAGTGCGCCAAAGGTGGGGGTGAGGATGCCATCTAGGGGAGTCATGCCCTTGGCTAGTTCAGGGAATTGCAGAGCAGTGCGGCTGGCTTCGCTATAGAGGTTGACGGATTGGATGAAACTGTATCCCATTAGAGGACAGAGCAACAGCAGCATTACCCAGAGCGAACGCGCCCCTAGCAACTCCCGTAACTCGAGGCCCAACAGCACTAAGACTGGTTTAGGTAAGCGCAAGAAAGACATCCTCCAAATTCCCTTTGGTCATTCCAGCCTCTGTGCGCAATTCTTCTAAAGTCCCGCTGCCTAATAGATTGCCTGCACACAAAAGTAGGAAGCGATCGCAGATTTTCTCCGCATCCGTTAGCTGGTGAATCGAAAGCAGTAAAGTGCGGGTGCGGGCGATTTCCCGTAACAAGGACATGACAGTGATGGTCTGTCGCAAATCAAAGCCATCAAATGGTTCATCTAGAATCAGCAAGGGTTGGGGACACAGAAGCGCGATCGCCAGTAAAAATCTCCGTCGATAACCTTTAGACAAGGCACTAATGCGCTTGGTTAAAACTGGCTCTAATGCTAGCTGCTGAATCACTAGCTGCATCTGTTCCTGACCTTTTCCGTAACCCTGACGGAAAAAATCTAGGATAGCTATAGCTCTCTGCTCTCCATACGGTAAAATCCCATCAGGTAAGTAGAACATTACCTCCTTGCGTTTCTCAATTGACAACGGTTTCCCTTGTGCCATCACTCTGCCACTGTCCATTGGCAATAGACCCGCGATACACTCCATCAGCGTGGTTTTGCCTGCACCGTTGGGACCAATCAGACCGAGAATTTCTCCCTCAAAAACCTCGAAGCTGATCTGGTTCAGAGCTTGGTAATCCCCAAATTGCTTAGACAAATGTTGGATGTGGAGTAATGGGGTCATCAGTGTAAAGGCGAATCTATGGTGCAGCAAGGGTTGTCTATGTTGACGGTTGCCCGTTTATTTATGTCTATGTATTTACTTTAATTGGCACATCTGATTCAAACTGGACGGGCTGCTGTAGGGGCAAAAATAACGACGGACAGAGTGCTTGAACAAACGTTGAGCGCAGTCCCCATCCAGAACAATAGTTTGGATGGGGTTAGCGAAACAATCTGTCGGGTAATAGCTTGGATTTGTGTAGGTCATGTGTTATATTTTTTGCTAAGGTACGGCGGCATTAAGTTGTACGGCACGACCTTACAGAACCAAGAAAACTTAAGATTAGGCGGTTCCGACAGAGAATTTGTTACCACATACGCATCTGTCGGGTAAAAATCTTAATGCGGTACAAGAGATTTTTCTCTTCTCTTAACTCCTTTACGGAAACGGTAAGGAGGGGCATAAAGGCAAAAGTTCCTGATGTCCACCGGGGATGGCGGCACGCGCAAACGGTAACAGGACGCGAGAGAATCCCCAACCAGATTGCTTGCAATTGGTTGGGGTTACCATTCAATAGAAGGGCTTTCAGCCCATTGTGTACGTTTCTGTTCTAATGCTCATTCACCCCGTTTACGCCCGATTCGATTTCATTGCGGCTTGATTTCGACGTTGGCTCTCCATCCCAATTGCCGTTTTCTGCTTGATTGCGGCTTCGGCTCGACGGTTAACCTCTTCCCAATTGATGTTCTGCATAAAGGCATCAATATACTGCGCTGCCGCCGCGCCGTAATCTATGTGGTATGCATGCTCATACATGTCGAGTACTAGTAGGGGATACCCAAGCGTGGCATTGTGTGCGTGATCTGCTGCCCAGTAGTTGTGCAACTCGTTGGTTTGCAGATTGTAGGCGAGGATCACCCAGCCGGAGCCGCCCGCCAGTGCGTTCCCCGTTTTCTTGAACTCCATCTCCCATAGCTCGTAGCTGCCGAACCACTCCTTAATGAGCTCTAGCCCCTTGCCGCTTGGATTGTTGTCACCACCGAGATTAGCAAAGTAGTTTTCGTGTAAGACGACCGAGCCGGTACGGAGCAACTCCTCGCGCTTGAGTTCACCGTAGATGTAGGCTGGCGTGTTCTGATCTGTAAGCAGCGTCGCCAGCCTCTTTTCGACCAGGTTAAGGGCGTTGACAGCACCGCCATAGTTGTTCTGCCAGTGCGATGTGATGATCCTCTCCGAGATGCCTTTGAGTTTAGCTGGATCAAATGGCAACGGCTTCGCTTGATGCTGGCCGCGAAAGGCTTGCGCCGCCTCTTGCTCATTAGACGTCTGCGCTAGCCTGATAATCGCTTTGTCATTTAGGTCACTTGCCTCAGTAGCATGTACGAGGTTCGCGAATGCTACTCCGCTGCCTCCAGCTGCTATTGTCCCAATCATTTTACGTCTTGAAATAATATTCATGCTTTTGTTGAAATAATATTCATGCTTTTGCTTCTTAGCTCCAAATGATTACTGGTTCCAAGGTTAGTATACTGAGGGAGATTATGAAAATAGTGAGACAGAAATAAGACCGTTCTTATATTTGAGGTTAGGCCCCCTCAGGTTTCATTGCAGAAGAACGGCGTGAGAAAGGTGGCTGACTCGGCAGGCACACCGTAAAAGTGGTGCCTTGGTTCGGCGCACTTTGTACTAACAACGTGCCACTATGCAGGCGAACAATTTCGTCGGCAATCGCTAACCCTAGCCCAGCACCGCCTGTACTGCGGGTGCGGGCCGTTTCCACCCGATAAAAACGCTCAAACAGATGGGGCAAATGCTCTGGTGGGACGCCCGGTCCAGTGTCACTGACCGCTACATTCACAGAGGCTCCTTGGCATTCTGCCTGCACCGTCACCTCACCTGCTGTGGGCGTGTATTTGATAGCATTGTCCAGTAGGTTTAAGAACAGACTGATCAGCTGATCTGGTTCGCCCTGAATAAATAGATTCGAGGGGATGTCCTCAACCAGGCTGATATTGTGCATCGTCGCCAGGGGCCGCACTTGGTCGACGATGGCTTCCAGCAGGTTGCTGAGGTCTAGCCTCTCCGGTTGCCAATCAAGACGCCCCTGATCCAGGCGAGCTAGGAAGAGCATGTCGTTGGTCAGGCGGATGAGACGGTCCACAGCTCGCTCCACGACTTGCAGGGTGTTCTCATACTCTGTGCGCTCACGCGGTCGGTTTAGAGTCACCCCGATACGGCTCTTCATGATGGTCAAAGGTGTGCGTAACTCATGGGAAGCATCGGCGGTAAAGCGTCGTTCCCGTTCAAAAGCAGCTTGCAACCGGTCTAGCATCTGGTCGAAGGTGATCGCTAAGCGTCCCACCTCGTCAGCTGGACCTCTGTAGCCCATACGACGGTTGAGATTTGTGGCGCTGATCGCCCTGACCGTGCTGGTGATGTTGCCGATGGGGTGCAGTGCCCGATTGGCCAAGAACAGTCCGCCGCATCCTGCTAGGCCGAGTACCAGAGGTAGTGCCAAAAGCATTTGGATAACCAGGCTCTCTAGGGTTTCGTGTAACTCTCCTAGAGACTGGGTAGCCTGCAACCAGCCAATGAGACGGCCTTTGGGCATCTCAAGCCGTTGGCTGTAGATGCGCCAGTGAGTTTCGTCTTTCGTCAGTGTGACAAGGCCAGGGGTTCTTGGCACTCTCATGGGCACCACCGCGTAACCACCGAAGCCGTCCCATACTGTCCCATTCACAGACGTGAGCCGCACAGAGAAGCCCGTCCGGCTCAGGCAATGGGCTGTCTCCTGATAGCTCTGGGTGTTCACAAAGGTGGGGCGACTGCTCTCTTGCTCCAGATGGACTAGGGACTCGGAGGCTGCTACCTGTAAGTTGCTGTCCATCCGCTCCAGCAGACTGTGCTCCACCTGGAAATACAGGTAAGTACTGAAGAGAATCAAGGTGAGCCCTAACAGCAGCACGTACCAGGCCGTCAGACGCACACGCAGCGTTCTGTGCGAGAGTGAGAACAGGCTACACATGTTCGGCCTCGGCGCTCAGTCGGTAGCCCATGCCACGTAGCGTGTGGAACAACTGCTGGGAAAAACCCTGATCCACCTTGCGCCGCAGATAGCCGATGTAGACATCTACCACATTGGAATCCCTTAGGCAATCGAAGTTCCAGACATGCTCTGCGAGCTGAGTCCGGGTGAGTACCTGACCAGGATGGCGCATCAGGTATTCCAGAAGGGCAAACTCGCGAGCGCTCAATTCGATAAATTGTCCGGCACGACGCACCTCCCGACGAGCTGTATTCATCTCTAAGTTGCCTACACGCAAGATAGTGTCTGCTTGTAGAGGGGGACGGCGCATCAAGGCCCGGATGCGAGCCAGCAGTTCGGAGAAGGCGAAGGGCTTGACCAGGTAGTCATCTCCACCGGCATCTAGACCTGCTACCCGGTCTGCCACAGCATCCCGTGCCGTGAGTAAAAGAACGGGTGCTTTGATGCCCCGGTCTCGGAGTTCCCTCAACAGACATAGGCCATCCATTTTGGGGAGCAATATATCCAGCACTATGACATCATATTCAGCAGCCAAGCCATAGCCTAAACCTTCTTTTCCATCCAGAGCCATATCCACACCGTAGCCTGCCTCGCTCAGTCCCTGGCGGACGGACTGAGCGAGGTCGAGTTCATCTTCCACTACCAACACGCGCATCGTTTTGTTCCTGCTTCTTTCGGATTTTGTGGAGAGACCTGAAAGCTACTGACGGTAACCATTCATCGAACCGGCAATAAGTAGATTGCGTAACCAGTTCTCACGATACTCAAAGCCGTTGAGATCCTTAAAGGGTGAGCAGCGATCAGGATCTGTCGCTGTTGTCCGATTGCCATAGGGATGGAAATTCCAGAGCAAGGCCATCGACCTTAAATACTGACGCGCTGCTGCTTCGGAGCCGTGAAAGTATTGCATCGTATACAACAGACGATCTTGATAATTCATCAGTCGGTCGAGCATATTGCTAGGGGTGAAATGAGCAATCGAACAGAAACATCCGCTAACGACACAAACAGCTAAATTTTGAGGCTAACCAATAATTTTTAATTATTGCCTTTCCGCTTAAAAGCGACAAAAATCGATTTTGTTATAAGCAAAAATTATTAGTTAGTCGGCAAGGGTTATTGAGATTAGATGGCTGGAATACCTAGCTAGCGTACGTTACAGCCTTAACGTAAGTTTCTGCTCCAATGCTCATTTACCCCCGTGATCGACTCACAGGGTCGTGTGATTGGCACCTGGGCAGACGTGCTGAACCGCGCCAACCTGGGGATGGAAGTGATGCACGAGCGCAATGCTCACAACTTCCCGCTTGATTTGGCTGCTGGTGAAGCAACTCCGGTTGCTTTGACTGCACCTGCGATCAACGGTTAATCGCGCTTGATTTAGCTTAATAAAAAAGCGCTCTCCACTGGGGGCGCTTTTTTGTATGTTGACGCACAACTACCGATTTTCTTGGGCAAGCGATCGCTCTTTCGACAGTTTCATCGGAGTAGCTCTTCCGGCAATAGCCCTGACGATAGCGCAGGCGACTGACTTTAGGACTGACTTTAGGACTGTGTGACTCCAGGCTGTGCGAGGCTCTTATGTGCTAGTTTTAGCCTAAAGAATTTATATTTACAAAGTATTAGACTTTTAGCCGATTCTACACCGGGGCGCTGGCAACTGGGGTCGCGGCTTCCTTGTGTTCCTTTGGTTTACGCTCGAACACCTGGATTAAAGTCCTTGCTCATCAGAGCCAAATCCTAGCTCCTTCAATGCCCTTTTAATATTGATCTTGGGAGGTTTACTTTTGGGTGGCACTAGCCCCAACTCCCTTGCTGTCTCAAAGACTTCTCTAATGATGCTATCCAAATAGTTGTCGCTGGCTTCATCTTGCAGTTCCTCTATCCTGCCCTCGTAAGCCAAAGTGTAGAGTTCTAGCGGGTGCTTACCCAACACCTTTGATAGTTTATTTAAAGTGGTATCTGTAGGGTTTGTTCGCTTGAGACAGGCAGCGCGTAGCCCAGGTTGACTAATGCCAGCTTGCTTCGCCAGTTCGTTCATGCTGATATTGTTCTCCTCCATATACTGGAGGAGCAACTTCCCTAGGGGCGAACAGTCTTCAAGCTTTATCCGCAGCTTAGCCACGATTTTTCAGCACCAACTTTTTAGAGATATACTGCAGATTATAGATTTGAGCTATAATGTATGTGATAAAATAGCCGAGTCGATTGGGGAAGTGATTTCCAGCCACAGAACCCCGACCATCTCTCGGCTTCTTTTGGAGCAGTTTCGCAGCAGCCAATTGTTGTCCAACGGGTCGAGTGAGGGAAGTTTACTAGGCTCAACTCACCTTGACCAAGCGATTGAGGGGCGCTGCTGCGGTGCCTCCTGTCAATTGAACTATCAATTGACAAAGGTTTACTTCTGATCCTAGCAAAACTTGGCGACTAACGCATTAGTACACCAGTATTGTTAGGATTCGGTTGCTGCCTCTACCCCCTCAATTGCGCTTGAAGAAAGCAGTTGAGGATTTTGTGTCTGATTCATTCTCCGCCGTTCTGCGGCGCGACTATCTGGAGCTAATCAATTCTCTATCAGCAGGAGTTGAGGGGAAAATTCAGCGCTGCGCCGCTACACTCATTACCTACTATCGCCATTGGCAGGAATGGAAGCAAGAACACCAGCGCACTGATTGGCTCTACCAGCCCCTCCGGCAGATCTACAAAGATTTAATGGAATTATTCTCCATTCCGGTGATTCGAGCAGCCAACGACTTACTGATCGAGCTAGGTCTGCTCTTGCGCCGGGGGAACCCAGGTAACCGTCAAGACAAAACATATCAATATAATGTGCTGTTTGACCGAATTACCCAACTATTAGCTGAACCCCTTGCTGCGTCTTCATTTGAAAAAACAGATGTCTCGGCAGCAATTCCCAACTTCTCGGCGTCACCTGCAAACACACACCACAATATTCAATCCAATAGAGTCACATCCTCAAATCAAGATGTGATTGAGGAAAAAGAGCCGGAAAGTAACCAGGAGGTTGTCTCTTCAATCACTCAAGTAGAAATACTTACGTCGACCAAAGAGCAGTCAGAAGTTTGCAGGTTTATAGCAGAGTCCTTGGGTGAAGCTCAAAGTCCCGCCCCAGCATCTTTAGATAGCGATGAAGTTATGCGGGTGGCTGAATCGATAGATGGCTTGACAGCGATCAATGTGGCATCGGAATTTCTGGGGGAACTGAATACTGAAGCGGAACGAAAGAAGCGCTCTGGCTACGAACGAATTCCACGACCGCTATGCATTCCTGGACTGGACGAGTCAGCGCATGAAATTCTCTGGAAGTACCAGGCGCAGCTAGAGAAGTTGAACGCGGATCTTAACGCCGAGCGCATCAAGAGCGCGATCGCGGATCACCCACAATATCTAGAATCGGCAATCTTAGCACTCATAGAAAACTCCGCGACTGGGGCCAAAACCCCAGAAGCCGCGACTGGCTTTCTATATAATGCACTGCGTCAGGGTTGGAAGCCCCGACAGTCTAGCAGCAGTGCTTCTGTGAGCGTGCAGGTCTATACGCCGCCACCACAGATGCTGTCAACGCCAAAGCCATCTACTCTGGAGGAGTTGGTGGAGCGGAAGCGTGCAATGTGGCGTCATGCCCCTATCCTGCGGTCTAGCATTGAGGCATGGGTAGAGCAGACAAGAGGTTTAGTCATGACTCATGATGGTCCCGCCTTGGCTAATGCGGCCAATGCTGGGGCGCGACTAGACCCAGAACCGAACGAGGCCGAACATTTGGAAACCCCCGATGAAGCCGACTTCACCCCACCAGAAGAGAACGCTTTGTCGCCACAGCTAGACCCAGATACCCCGTTGGAAGTGGAGCAACTGGTTGATTGGAGCAGTGAGCAACCACATCTTGAGGTGAACCAGGTAGACAATGTAGCATCCAATCAGACACCGGCAACGGCGGCTCCCCCGACCGAACCCGCCCCCCATCAACCCCCAGATGCTGATAGTGCAGGAGTGGAATCGCCCACCCGGACAACAGAAGCCGAGCGCAAGCAGCGGCAGGGTAATCGCTGGCTTCAGCCGGTCGAGATCCTAACGAGCGCTGGTGAGTGGTCAAGCGGCTACTTCGTCCATCGCAGCTTTGCTGTCGCTAATTTAGTCGGCTCTGAGCAGCGGTTCAAGCTGTTCGATGCTAATGGCGAGTCCTATATCTTTTTTGGGCAGATTCGCCCCCCATCTGAAGGGCTCAAGTCAGGGCAGGGCATCGCGACTAGCGGCACGGACGCACCCGACCGTCAAGCACAGGGGAGCCGCGGCTTCTTGAGTTCCGGTTGAGGACACAACGCTCATGGTGCCGCGTCACCCCTGGCACGGTCGGGCGCGTCCTGAAACTATGGGTTGTTTCCAGCCACCCCTTTTTTCGATACACCAAGTTCAAGGGATCTGCCCGATAAAACTTGGTGAACGAGCTGTGTCAAAAAAAAGGTTTGTCACTCAAAGACCGCTCCTGACACCAAGTTGGCGTAAATCTAGGGTTGGTGCAACCAAGTGCAATCTGTCACTGAAACTACTTCCCTGTATAGCTTCTAGCCTCTGAATCCCTCTCTCCTCTACCACCCACTTTTTTGAATGTTTCATAAGTTTTTCCAATAAACTCATTTGAGAGTGGTTGACAAAAAACTCCCAATTCGCTTTTGAGCGCAAGTATTCCCGTTCTCTTCTAGTTAATTGTTTCCCAAAAGGTAGAAAGCGAGAATAGATCTTTGCCGAAAACGGAAGTTGGGGGATGGTGATTAGCATGGGTCAATACCTCATGCTTAGGTAGATACTTTCAGGATACTTTGCCTACTTTGTCTTTTTCTCGGCAAAGTTATGATTTGTATTACTTATCGGAAAGAGACGAAACTGGGGTTGACAAAAGTCACATTGTACTAGGCTGCACCTGGTTGCACGAACCCTAGATTTCCGCCTAATCGGGTTGGTACTTTATTGCATGTCATCCGCCTACCGTGAGCAAGGCTCACTACGGCGTCCGACATGCTCATAGGGGTAAAAGTAGCTCTGATCCCCTTGGCGCAAGTGTTACAATTATTCCTACAGGCATGTTACAGCTCTAAAGTCGCTTAGATAAATTAAGGCTCTTCTCGCCTGTAACATCTTTTGTTACGATTTTGTAATACGTTGAGCAACGGTATCAGAGCTACTTTTACCCCTAGGCAGGAAGTGACGCCATTTGAATGGATGCTTGGGGTTCATTTCGGCAGTGGATGTGGTGGACTGGCGAAGAGCGAGCATTCCCCAGCCTATCAGTTTTTGCAACACAACCGCTTTTTTTTGCAATTGTTTCAGTATCTAAGAGAAGCTAGAACTTCGTTATAAGGGACGACACCAGCGACTGCATGACTGATTTGTTGAGCAACGCGAGGGTTCTGTTTCATCAGCCAGATCAGCAGGTAATTCATGAATGAAAATTTT
>JAABUQ010001833.1_pt1 | contig 43972 bp, 40 predicted proteins | sample 5560001 | NCBI WGS metagenome assembly JAABUQ01 (sample SAMN10711888, study PRJNA513371) | rock metagenome | isolation source: Antarctica rocks | place: Antarctica: Victoria Land, Finger Mt nord | collected 2015-12-18 | reverse complement strand
TGCAAACCTTCGTTGACAGCAAACCAATCGCCAGGGACAAAATGCTCAACGCAGCCTGACGTCGGACACAGAAACCCTATCCGACACCAAACAGGCCGAGTGTCAGATCACGTTTCAGCTAGTACAATCGTGCCAGCCTCGTCGCGCACGGCCGCAAACAGGCGGTCCAAGTCCGCGGGCTTGGACACGTCGCCCTGGATGCCATAAGCGCCCTTTCCGATCACCTCCACCGCGGCGTCGAGTTGCCTGTTCCGGCGCCCCGTCATGAAGACGCGAGCTCCTTCCGTCGCGAACAGCCGTGCCGCGGCCAGGCCGATGCCGCTATTCGCACCGGTGATCACCGCGACCTTGCCTCGGAGCTTTTCCGTTCGATCACCTTCCACCAAAATCACTCCGCGAGTCCGGTCGCCTCATGCGGCAATCCCCTGGTCATCGAGGCTGACCGGAACGACCCCAATCATCGCGTCGCGTGTTACCAGAGCGGCGAGCTGTGCCTCGGTGTAGTCGTCGGTCCCATCCGGACGGAGCGGCAGTACGAGGAAGCGCAGCGCTGAGGTTGAGTCTGTGACGCGGATCTCGACATCCTCGCGGATGATCGTGCCGAACTCGGCAAGCAGTGCGCGAGGCTCTATCACTGCTCGCGCCCGATAAGGTTTTAGTTTGTACCAGTCGGGAGGCAAGCCAAGGACAGGGCGCGGGTAGCAAGAGCACAGTGTGCATACCACCAGGTTGTGGACCGTGGCGGTGTTCTCCAAAACGATAAGGCCAGTGTCGTCGTAAAAGGTAATGCCGAATTCCTCGCAGGCGCCGCGACCATCCGCGAGCAAACGCGCCCGGAATGCCGGGTCTGTCCACGCGCGGGCAATCACCTTTGCGCCTAGGGCAGGCGTCCGAGAGTCTAGCACATCGATCTGGCGCCTGATCTCGCCGGGTTCGACCAGCCGCCGTTCGACGAGCAGTTCCTCCAACGCGGTCTGCAGCATGTCGAAGTAGCCAGGCCGCTCCATCTCGCTTATCTCGGCGTGCGGGTGATCGTGGGTGTTGTCATCCATGGACTACGGTCTCCAGCCAGGTTTCGAACACTTCGATGTAAAGCCTGTCTTGCCGAGCGCCGGCGTAGTCGTGCCAAATCTCAGTCATGGGAACGGCAATCCGATAGTAGTGTCGCCGCATGCCGGCGTTTCGGCCGAAGCCCTCCTCCTCGTTGTCGACCGCCGGCTGGACGAGCCTCTCGACGAAACCAGTCTTGCCACGAAGGTATAGAGGCACTCGGTAGTGACCGATTGGGAAGCGCTCGACGACCCTGACCTGTTCGCCAGGTCGAAAGACCGAAGTCTCCCCAAGCGCGGGAACAACACCATCGTCTCGTCGCGCATTAGCCGGCACATGCTCCGTCATCGTGCTGTTACCTCGTCTTTTGGGCTGGCGCATGGCTCGACGCCCCGCGCGCGTCGCTCATTGCGCGAACCGAGTATAGACGTAGTCATGACTCTTCACGTTAGCTTGGTGACAGGCGAAGCACGTCTCGTGCTGCGCGCGATCGACTGCCTTACCGTCGATGAAGCGACCGAAGCCCCAGCCGCCGGTCGGCGCGTATTTCGTAGAATCCTTGACCATGATCTGAACCGTCGTGGCATGGCCCGGCACGAAAGCACCTGGGAATTCGGTCGACGGCTCTCGCCTCCACGCCAGGTTGGCAAGTATCGCGCCATCCGGGAACGGCAGCGTACCTTCCCGATAGGCCTTCATCGCGATGGGATTGCCAAGAATGCCACGGAGTTCATTGAAGCTGCCGGTTCGTGGGACGGTGCGATCAACTCCCATTGCCGATATCCGGCGGGAATCCTGACGCCAAAGATCGGAGAGCTGTCGTCGTCGGCCGCCCTAAGCACGAGCGGCATCAGCGCAACGGCGCAAACTGCCGCGGCGCACAGCATCGGAAAGTGCCTTATCCGAAGGGGTTGCAAACAAGACCTCCAACGGCCTCGGGCAATGGCCGTGTCCGTCCGATGAACAGCCCTCACGTCAGCCTCCGAGCGTGGAACGATCGGGTTATTTGCATCACGTGCCGCTCAGACTCCCTCGTAAACCAGTCTCGTGAAGAAGCCCGGATCGATCACGAAGTTACCAAACTTGGAATCGAAGGCCGCCGTCGGTTTGGTCGCTACAGTATCATCACGCGAACGTCCCTGCTTTTTAAGCGCGGCAACCTGTTCGCGGACGGTGACGAGCATGTCCCGGAATTCCTGAAGCTCGGCTTTGGTGCCGACGGCTTTGCCGTGGCCAGCGATGAAGATGGTGTCGTCGGTCGTCGCGGCGAGATTGGCATTGGATGCCGCGATCATCCCGTCGATGCTGCCGCCGGTCGAGTAGTCGATGAACGGATACACACCGTTCCAAAATGTGTCGGCTACGTGGATCACGTTCGCTTCGGTAAACGTCACGGAAATGTCGCTGTCGGTGTGCGCCGGGGCGTAATGTTTGAGCGCGACCGTCATCCCGTTGAGCTTAAGGCTACGCTCCTCGGCAAACACCTCGCTGGGGATGCCACCTGTCGGCAGTGCTAGAAAATTGTAGTCCCAATCGTCCACGCGCTGGACTTGAGACAGATATTTACGCGTGTTCTCCTGCGCGATGATCTTCGCGCCCGCCGCATTGAGCCAAGTGTTGCCGTTGGTATGGTCGAAATGCCAGTGAGTGTTGATCAGGTGAGTGATTGGATCGGCACCGAGGTCTGTCAGGGACTTCATCAGTTGCGGGCGCGAGACAGCAATGCCGGCATCGATCAGCACCTTGCCGTCAGGGCCCGACAGCACCGCGACTGTGCCGCCAGACCCCTCCAGCACACTGATATTATTGCGTAGCCTGTGCGTGACGATCGGCGATACGGCGGCGCTGTCCTTGATCAGGCTCACGATGCCGCGAGCCTCCGCAAACAACTCGCGTGGCGTAAGCCAACCTCCTGCCGTCGCGCTGGCCGCGCCCCCAATGCAGCAAAAGCAAAGGCGGCGTCGGGACAGCAAGCCTCCGCTTGAGATCGCCATGGCGCCATCGCTCCGATCTGTGTCTTGCAATCGTTCAGCTCTCGATGAAGGCCAGAAGGTCGGCGTTGATAATTTCGGCCTGGGTCGTCGGCATGCCGTGCGGGAAACCCTTGTAGGTCTTCATCGTGCCAATCTTGAGCAGCTTGGCCGACAGTGGTCCGGCGTCGGCGTAGGGAACGATTTGATCGTCTTCGCTGTGCATCACCAGCACCGGCACACTGATTTCTGGAGATCGGCGGTGAAGTCGGTCTGCGAGAAGGCGACAATGCCGTCGTAATGGGCCTTGGCGCCGCCCATCATGCCCTGGCGCCACCAGTTCTGGATGATGGGCTCCGAGGGCGTGGCACCTGGCCGGTCGTAGTTGTAGAATGGACCGGCAGCGATGGCGCGGTAGAACTCCGAGCGATTGGCGGCAAGCTGCGCCTGAAAGCCGTCGAAGACGTTCTTGGGCAGACCTCCCGGATTGGCCGCGGTCTTCACCATCAACGGCGGCACCGCGCTGATGATGGCGGCCTTCGCAACGCGGCTCTCGCCGTGCCGTGCGAGGTAGTGCACCACTTCGCCGCCACCGGTCGAATGGCCGACATGGATCGCGTTCTCCAGATCGAGATGCGCCGTTACCGCGGCAAGGTCGTCAGCATAGTGATCCATGTCGTGGCCGTCGCCGACCTGCGTCGAGCGGCCATGGCCGCGCCGGTCATGGGCGATGACGCGATAGCCCTTGGCAGCAAAGAACAACATCTGCGCGTCCCAGTCATCGGCCGACAGTGGCCACCCGTGGCTGAACACGATGGGCTGACCCTTGCCCCAATCCTTGTAGAAGATTTCCGCACCGTCTCGTGTCGTGACCGTATTCATTATGTCATCTCCATTATTGGCGCGAGCAATCGGGGCGCCCGAGAGATGGTCCGGCGCCAACCAGGATTTGCGCAGTTGGTAAGCAGCTCCCGCCCTTGAATGAAGACAGCGTCGCACGAGGCCCGGTGGCCATTCTTTCCTGATCGCTGCAGATTTGTCGATATCGCACACTTGAGCTTGTCGGCGCGCCGCAGTCGAATAAGTCTATCCGCGCTGGCGATGGTGACTCTAAGGTGTCCGCCGACCGGAAGGGGCGGCGAAAAGTGTCTGCAGCGGGGAGCGACGGCAATGGGACGGTCGGGCGCGTACGGAGAGGCTCTTGCTGACCGCTTCGGCCTGAAAAATCCGCCGTTCATCGTGACCCGAACGATCCGCAAGGCGGGAGCAGCGGTCACCCTGTTGAAATGTGACGACGCTAATCGGGTCCTGACCGATCCCATACCCCGCGAGGACGGGTATCTGCTGGGCGTGCAGATACGCGCTGTTCCCGAACACGAACTCTGGATGGATGGCAGGCCTGTGCGGCACGAACCGTTCGCCGCAGGGGTGACGTCGTTCTATGACTTGCGGCGCGATCCGATCGCCCGCCTCATTAGTCCGTACTTTTGCCTGATGTTCTACTTCCCTCGCGCCGTGTTCGACGCCGTGGCTGACGACGGAGAGGTTGCCCGCATCGGTGACCTACATCCACCGCCAGGCGTCGGACGCGACGACCCCATCATGCGGGCGTTGGCGACGTCCCTGCTGCCTGCACTGGACAAACCGGATCAGATCAGCCGTGTCTTCTTCGAACACGTGATCTTGGCCGCCGCCATCCACGTCGCGACCACCTATGGTGAAATGAGGAGCGCTCGGCCGTCCTCCGCCGGCGGCCTGGCAACTTGGCAAGTTCGCCGCGCGACGGAGGTTCTGAGCGCCAACCTGGACGGAGAACTCTCCCAGCGCCAAATCGCTGCCGAATGCGGGCTTTCGCCAGGCCATTTCTCCCGTGCATTCAAGCAGTCGACTGGTTTGGCACCGCACCAATGGTTGCAAAGACGGCGTATCGAAGTGGCGCAGGTTCTTCTGAGTTCTTCGCAAATGCCGCTGTCCGACGTGGCGCTGGCAAGCGGCTTCGCTGACCAAAGTCACTTCACACGTGCGTTTACTCGGGCCGTCGGGATCAGTCCAGGCTCCTGGCGACGAAACGTCCGACACTCAGGCCGCAATACGTGATTTGGCGGAGAAAGCCGGTAGCCGCGAAAATACGTGGATACATCGGCCGCTTGAGTAAGTTTGGATGTTTGAACGCGACAGTCAGGCTGGGTCGATCCATCCGAGCGGATCTCGCGCTGATCACGAGCAGGATGCGCATGTCCGGCCAAGCCACGACCGCTTTCAAGCAGAGCTAAACACAGCCGCTTTGACCGGCATGGGCGCAAGTCAGTGTTTATGAGGCCGAGCCGTCTAGGTCCGGCCTTCCCCCACGAACAAACCCACCGCACGGGTATCAAGCGTCCTTTCAATCCACTAGCTGCCCTACCGGACCGTCGCCGGCGCGGTTGCCCCGATGTTCCGAACCGCCAGCCGCGCGCGCGAAACAGCTAGCCCTTCACCCCACCCATGGTGAGGCCGGCGGCCATGTAGCGGCGGAAGGTGTAGTAGATCGCGATCGGCGGCAGCGCGTAGATGATGGCGGTCGCCATCATGTAGTTCCACGGCGCCTCGTCGCTGTTGAGGAACTGCGCCAGGGCGACGGGCACCGTCATGCTCTGCGGCGAGGAGAGCAGCAGGAACTGATAGAGATACTCGTTCCACGCCAGCAGCAGCGCATAGGTGCCGACCGCGACCAGCGCCGGCGCCATCAGCGGCAGGTAGATGCGTACGTAGACCTGCAGCGGCGTCGCCCCGTCAATGCGGGCGGACTCGTCGAGCTCCAGCGGGATCGACTTGCCGTATTGCTGGAAAATGAAAATCGCGTACGGCGTCGCGAACGTCACCTCGGCGGCGATCACGGACCATGCGTTGTTGGCGAGGCCATAGGTCTGCATGATGCGATAGAATGGGATCGCCAGGAACGAGGCGGGGATCACGTAGGTCAGCAGCGCGGCGTTGGTCAGCACCCAGCCGCCGCGCACCCGCATGCGGCCGACCGTGAAGCTCACCAGCGAACCGATCAGCAGGGTCAGGAACGTGGTCGCGAGGCCGACATAGAGGCTGTTGCCGTACTGGCGCCAGAAGTGCTCTAGATACCAGTATCCCTCGGTCCAGACGATGCGGAAGCTCTCGAGCGTCGGCGCGGGCGGCCAGATCGCGTCGCTGAACACGTCGCCATGCGCGTCGAGCGCGATGAGCACCATGTTGTAGATCGGTCCGACCGACCAGACCACGAGCACGAGGGCGAGCGCGACCGCTGCGGCCTCGTCGAGGTTGCGCCGCAACCGATAGCGCGGCCGGCGTACCCGCCCAGCACTCGCGGAGGCGCTCACAGTTGCACCTCGGAGTTGCGCAGCCGGTGCATCAGCAGGATGACGAGCGGGATCAGCACCGGCAGCGCCGACATCACCGTCGCGACGCCGAGCCGAGGCTGCGCCAGCACGAACGCGTTGCGGATGCCGAGCGTCGCCAGCACCTCGGTCGACATCGCCGGTCCGCCGCCGGAGACGAAATAGACGGTGCTGAAGTCACCTAACGTCCAGATGGTGGAAAGCAGCGTGCACACGAGATACAGCGTCGCGAGCAGCGGGAAGGTGACGTGCATGAAGCGGCGATAGCCGGTCGCGCCGTCCACCTGCGCCGCCTCGTAGAGTTCCTGCGGGATCGCCATGCGACCGGCCAGGAAGATCACCGTCCAGAACGGCATCCATTTCCAGACATAGGCGACGATGTTGGAGCCGAGACCCAGCCAGCGCGAGTTGAGCCAGATCGGCCCGTCGATGCCGAACAGCGTGTATAGCGTGTTGTTCAGCAGGCCCCATTGGCCATTCAGCAGCCAGTGGATCGACAGGAAGGCCGGCAGCGAGGGCGTTGCCCAGGGCAGGATGAAGATGACCAGCAGGCTCTTGGTCCACCAGCTGGTCCGCATGAAGAAGCCGGACAGCAGGAAGGCGAGCGCCATCTTGACGTTCACGCCGATGCCGACGAACAGCAGGGTGTTGACCACGCTGCGCAGGTACACCGGGGACGAGAACAGCTCGGCATAGAGCTCTGGCTTGCTGCCGAGCCAGAGCCCGTAAGCGACCGGGTAGACGACAAAGGCCAGGAACACCGCCACATACGGCGTTGCGAAAGCGGCCGCCCAGGCGAGATCGGCGCCGTGGACGCCGCGGAACCAGGTGCGCGGCAACCGCCGGCGATCCGACCGGGGCGGCCCGACTGCCAGGGTCTGCTGTGTGACGCTCATGATCGCCTCGTCAGCTCTGGATGATTGGGTAGCGCGCGAAGATCGCCTCGGCCCGCCTGAATGCCGCGTCCACTGCCGCCTCCGCAGTCGCCCCGTCCTTGACCACTGCGGCGAATGCCTGGCCCCAGAGCTGTTCGGCGGCGACGCGGCCCCAGGCCGGGTTGTACGCGTTGTATACCGGGATCGTCGGCCCGAGCAGCGTCTCGGTCACGTATGGGGCGCGGTGCGGGTCCGACGGATCGAGCCACCACGGATCCTCCTTCACCGTCGCCGGCACCGTCGTCACCCAGCGGCCGAGACCGTTCTTCAGGTACTCGCTCTGGACCTTCGGCTGGACGACGTATTTGAGGAAATCTTTTGCGACGGTAACATTCTTCGCGCCCTTCGGAATGAACCCGCCGCCGGCGCCCACCTGCGCCGGGATCGGTTGGCCGTCATTGCCGAGCGGCAGCCCGAGCGTCACCATTTCTTTCTGATACAAGTCTTTCTGCGAATAGAGCGCGAGCTCCGTCGAGATCGTACCGTCGAAATCCATGATCATAAGCTTTTCGTGGTACGCGTTGTTGTCGTCGGCGTCGTTCCAGCTCAACACCTCCGGCGGCACGTAGCCGTCCTTGAACGCCTGCGTCATATACGCGACCGACTTGATCGCCGCCTGCCGCACCTTCGGGTCGTCGGTGTGCAGCTTGCCGTCGGAGGTGACGATGTCCTTGCCGCCGTTGGCGATCAGGAAGCCGTAGAACACCCCGTTGCCGTCATTGGGGCCGACGGTGGTGAGTTGCAGCCCGAGCGCATACACCCGGCGCATCCCTTTGGACCGCAGCTTCGCCTGCATGGGCTTGAAGAAATCCCAGAATGCATCCCACGTTTTCGGCGCGTCGGCGAGGTTGTAGCCCGCCTTCTCGACCAAACTGCCCCAGACATGAAACGGGATGGCCGACATCTTGTACGGGACGAAGTAGTAGGCGCGCTTCTTGGCGGCGTTATTATAAACGTAGGAATACAGGAGCGCCGACTCGCTCAGCACCGATTTCTGGGTCTCGACCACGTCGCTGACGTCGATCAGCCGATCGTCCCAGGCGTTCTGCGAGAGCAGCGTATCGGGCGCGTCCATAGAGACCACATCGGGCACGTCCCCGGCGGTCAGCGCCGAGACGGTCTTCTGCAGCAGCGCCATGAACGGCGTGATCGTGTAGTCGATCTTGTTGCCGCTGGCCTTCTGGTAGTCCGCAATGACCTTGCGAAAAGCCTCGTCCTCCTGCGGCACGAAGCCCTGCGTCTGCCAGACCGTCGCCGTCGTCGCCTCGGCGCGGGCAATGTGCGGCATCGGCAGGGCGCTCACACCGGCCAACCCGACGGACGCCTGCAACACGGAACGCCGGCCCATGTGGATCATGGCCGCTCCCCCTTCCCGATTGGCCGACGCCGGCGGCGCCGCACCTTGTTGCCAGGTCGAAAGACCCAGCTTTTTGTTATGGCCAGAGATTATGGCTGGGTCCCGGTTAGGTCAAAGCATTTGCACGGGTAAACCGCCTAGGTGGCCCGGCTCACACCAACCAGGCGCGGCGACCCGTGTTGCGGCGCCTCATCCGTACTCCGCCCAGTGCAACCCGTAGTACATCCCGAAGAAGCCGGCGAGCGCCACGAGGTACAACGCCGAGATCGCCGCGGCATTGATCGCGCGTCCTCGCTGCAGCACGCCAAGCAGCCGTTGCAACGGCGAGGCGCCGTGCAGGCATATGACGGCGAAGATGGCAACGATCGGGATATGACCGACGGCGTCCAGGTGGCCAAACTCGGGGATCGCCGCCATGAAGATGCCGGCGTAGGCGGCCGCGCCGAAGCGGACCAGCCCCCGCCCGGTCATGAAGTAGAAGGCGAGCGTGAACTCCACGAAGCCCGCCACCACCACGACGAACTCCCATGGGAACCCGAACGCCAGGTCCGGATGCTGGGCCACGACGTCCAGCGTCCACGCCGGATAGACGAACTTCTCGATCGCGGTCCACATCAAGCCGAACGCCAGACTGCCGGACAGCAACGGCACGCGCAGCCTCAGCCCGGCCGGCGCGTCGAATGACGTGAGCGCCAGATAGGCGGCAATCCCGGGAAAGTACACGTAGTCGGTCATGTGGAAGATGCCGAACTGCGCGACTCCATACCCGTAAAGGATGCCGATCCCGACAGCGGCGAAGACGCAGGTGCCGCGCCACGCGACGGAAACGGCGATGGCGAGCTGTAACAGCCCCATCCACGCGAGGCTGGCCATGAGCTCCGGCGTCAGTATCGCGCTCCCGCGCTCCCACAGCACCACGGCTCCCTTGTCCCAGAGCAGCAGGAAGTAGGCACCGGCAGCGAGGCGGATCAGCTTCTCCTCGATATCGGCGTGGCGACGGCCGCTGGAGGCAAGCCGGGGCCACCGCTTGGCAATCACGCCGTCCAGCAGGAATCCGGCGAACACCAGAACCAGGAAACCGCAGCAGACACAGACGAAGGCCGGGGTCAGCACGCGGCCGAGGGCGATGGGTTCGACCGTGACGTCGGCGGCCGAGCAGAACCACTTCACATGGGCGGATGCCTGGACCGGGATAAGCCAGAGAGCAGCGGCGATCGGAACGCGGATTGCCCGCGCGCTGGCCGATAACAACCGCATCTCGCATCGCGCCTCCCGCTGCCTGTGGTCATACGGAGGGGTCCGGGCGGGTAGATGCCCCGGATCGATCACGACTTCCGGCGTGTCGGGCCGGCGTCGTCTGGCCTGAAACGCCGGGCCGCCGTATCGTCGCTGCGACACCGCCGGGAATCGACATGCGCCGTACCGCCGTTTGCTTGACCGCCCTCGCCTGCTTCGTGACCTCCACACTGGCCACCGCCGCGCCGGGGCCCACCCGCCGGACGGCCCAGGCTCAGGCCCCGGCCGGCCGAGGCGAGCCGGGGCAGCCGCCCCATGCCTGGCTGTTCGGCACCTGGACCGGCGGGCTGTTCCCCGCACCCGAGGGGGTTCCCGCCGAGGCTTGCCTGTCGCAGCCGGTGGTGATCTTCACCCGCGACGTCGTGCTGCGCGCCTCGCTGACCGACCAGTTCTACACGCAACGCCTGATCGAGACCGCGCTCACCAGCGGCGGCGGGACGCAGTTCCGCTTCACCGCGGTGCCCGCCAGCGCCGGCCTGCTCGCGGGCGGCTCGCCGTCCGGCGCCGGGTTCGGCTGCGCCGACCCCGATGCGCTCACCGTCGAGCGCAAGACCGACAACGAGATCACCTTCCCCGGCTGCGGCGACTTCCCCAACCCGCTCGTCCGCTGCCGCAGCCGCTGATGACACGTGGACAGTACGCCGCAAACTGCGACCCCCAAACGCCGTCCTCGGCGAAGGCCGAGGACCCACGGCTTCGCTCGCCGCCTCATAAGCCGTGGATGGTCGGCCTTGGCCGACCATGGCGGCTGACGGTTTGAAACTCGCTACGGATAATCAGAAGGAACCCCGTCATGAGCCGGACGGTCGCGCGCCTGCTGGTCGACAGCCTCGACGCCCATGACATCGACCTGATCTACTGCGTGCCGGGCGAGAGCTACCTCGGCCTGACCGACGCGCTGGTCGACAACAACCGCATCCGCCTGATCGTCTGCCGCCACGAGGGCGGTGCGGCGTTCATGGCCGCCGCCGACGGCCGAATGCGCGAGGAGCGAGCCGGCGTGTGCGTCGTGTCGCGCGGACCGGGCCTGTCTAACGGCATGATCGGCCTGCACACCGCCTACCATGACGCGACGCCGATGGTGATGCTGGTCGGCCAGGTGGAGCGCCGGGATTTCGGGCGTCTCGCCTTGCAGGAGCAGAACTACTCGCGGCTGCTGGCCGACGTCACCAAGCTGGTGATCGAGGTGAACGAGCCGGAGATGGCGAGCGAGGCCGTCGCGCGCGCCTTTCATGTCGCCGAGAGCGGCACGCCCGGCCCGGTGGCGGTGATCCTGCCCGAGGATCTGTTCGAGGAGCAGACCGAGGCGCCGCTCGACCCGCCCCGGCCCGCCGCCCTCGCCGGACCACGCCCGGAAGACCTCGACCGCCTGGCCACGATGCTGGAGCAGGCCGAGCGTCCGCTGCTCTGGGTCGGCGGCGCATTGCGCGAAGCGGCGATCCCCGACCTCGCGCGCCTCGCGGAGACCTGGGTGCTGCCGGTCTCCCCCACCCATCGCCGGCCACACCTGTTCGACGCCGACAGCCCGAACTACGGCGGCTACATGGGCACTCGGGTGCCGCGCGACCTGCTCGACGCGATGAAGCGCGCCGACCTGCTGGTGGCGCTCGGCGAGCGGCTGACGGACTCGGTCAGCCAGTCGTACAGCTTCCCGACCGCGCCCCGGCCGCAGCTTCCCCTCGTGCATGTCTGGCCGGACCCGAACGAGGTCGGGCGCGTGTTCCGCCCCGACCTCGGCATGGCCTGCGATCCGGGCGCGGTGATCCGCGGCCTGCTCGCCCGCGGCGCGCCGCGCGGGCCAGAGCGCCGGCGCGGCTGGGTGAGCGAGCTGAACGCCATCCACAACCGGCTGATGCAGCCGGTGTGGGACAAGGCGGCCGACGGGGTGAACTTCTCCGCCGTCACCAGCGCCGTCGCCCGGCATCTCGCACCCGACGCGGCGGTTACGTCGGACGCGGGCAATTTCTCGAGCTTCATCCACCGCCACATCCGCTTCCGGCCGGGCCAGATGTTCCTGGCTTCCGTGGTCGGCGCAATGGGTGCGGCGATGCCGATGGCGGTCGCGGCGTGCCTGCGCCGGCCCGGCAAGCAGACCGTAGCCTTCGCCGGCGACGGCGGCGCGCTGATGACCGGCAACGAGCTCGCCACCGCGCGGCAGTACGGCGTCAACCCGATCCTCATCATCTCCGACAACAGCCATTACGGCACCATCATGATGCACCACGACATGCGCTATCCGGGCCGCGCCTCCGAGGCCGCGACGCAGCTCACCAATCCTGATTTCGCCTTGTGGGCGCAGTCGTTCGGCGCGGAGGGCATCACCATCCGCGACGAGGCCGAGGTGGAGGACGCGGTCGCCCGCGCTTTCGCCGTGCGGGACCGGCCGGTCGTGGTGCATGTCCTGACGTCGACCAACCAGATCAGCGCCTGGCGCCGCCGCGACGGGAGCCGCGCATGACCGCCGCCGATCTGCGCGCAACGCTTGCCGGGGCCGAGCCGCCCGCCGGGCTCAGCCTCGCCCGCCAGACGCTCTGGTGGGACGCCAAAGGCGACTGGGACCGGGCGCACGCTTGCGCGATGGCGGACGCGAGCGCGGACGGAGCGGCGGTGCACGCCTACCTGCATCGCAAGGAGGGCGACCTGTCGAACGCCCGCTACTGGTATGACCGTGCCGGCAGGCCCCCGGCCGAGGACAGCCTGCGGGCCGAGTGGGAGACGCTTGCCGACGAGCTGGCTTAGCGATCTCGCGGCAAGCGACCGGGCAAGGCGTGACCGCTCTGCGGTGCAGGAGCGCCGGCCTTCATGCGATGGGCAGGTCGCCGTGCCGTATGGGCCGAACTCCTGGACGACAGCGTTGAAAGCCAGATCACAATGAAGACTCGTCAGCGGAGCGGCGGAGTCATTTGCTTGGCGTTGATCCTGGCGACGGTGCCGGCCGAGGGCGCGTCGCTGACCAGCTCGCCGTTCGGCACGACGGCGGATGGCAAGCCCGTCATCCGGTACACCATGACCACCAGCCGCGGCGTGAGTATCACGTTCATGAGCTACGGCGTCGACGTCACGACTCCGGACCGGCAAGGTCGTCTCGGGCACATCGTGCTCGGCTTTCCGACGCTGCGCGACTACGAAACGAAAGGCGCGGAGGGAAAACTCTACTTCGGCGCGCTCCTCGGACGCTACGCCAACTGGATCGCCCGAGGTCGCTTCAGCCTGGACGGCCACGAGTACCAGCTCGCCCTCTCCGATCCGCCGAACACGATCCACGGTGGCAAGCGAGGGTTCGACAAGCGGGTGTGGACCGTGCAGCCGCGGCCATATCGGGCCAAAGCGTCAGCGCACGACTAAATATAAGCTACACCAGCGCCGACGGCGAGGAAGGTTTTCCGGGCACGCTGCAGGTCGGCGTCACCTACACGCTGTCGGAGGACGGCGCATTCACGATCCGTTACGAGGCGGTGACCGACAAGGACACGGTGATCAACCTGTCGAACCACATGAACTTCAACCTGGCCGGTGCCGGCTCGCCCGGCGGCGTGCTCCGGCAGGTGCTGACGGTGCATGCGGACGAGTACCTGCCGCTCGACAGTAGCCAGATGCCGCTCGGACGGCTCGCGCCCGTCGACGGCACCCCGTTCGACTTCCGCAAGCCGTCCGCGATCGGCGCGCGCATCCACGACAAGAACGAGCAGCTCGCCATTGCGGACGGCTACGACCAGTACTGGGTGCTGGACAAGCAAGGCGACTCCGCGCCGCCGCGGCTCGCCGTGCACGCTTTCGATCCCGCGAGCGGCCGTACGCTGGATTGCACCACCAGCGAACCGGGCGTGCAGATCTACACCGCCGACTGGTTCGACGGGTCCACCAGCGGCGTCGGGGGCCGCTATGACAAGTACGCCGCCTTCACGCTGGAAACCCAGCACTTCCCCGACAGCCCGAACCACCCGAACTTCCCGACGACCGAACTCAAGCCAGGGCAGGTTTTCAAAAGCACGACGATCTTCCGCTTCGGCGTGCAGAGCTAGACCAGACGTTCGCCTGAGAAGCGGCGACCCGTCTCACAGTGCGCGGGTTTTCAAGGGCTGCGCCGGATGGCTGGCGCCGAACCTCGTGCACAGCAAGACGGGTGGTGCGGCCCTGCAAGCACTGCGCGGGCGATCAGCCGCCGAGCAGGGCCATCGCCTCGTTCGGACCGGCCAGAAGCTCCACCATGCGGATCTTGTCGGCCCGCGTCAGGCTGGGGCTTTCGGGCAGTCCGCGCACCTCCTCGGTCGTCCGACGGACCAGGGCATCGTAGAATTGGGGACCGCCCAACTTGCGCCCCGCCGTCTCGACCCGGCGAAGGGCGCGCGCCGCCGCCTCGAGGTCGCCCGTCGCCACCTCGCCGCCCTGCGCCAGCTGCGCGCGGAGCGGAGCCGTGAACTCGTGCTCGATGCCGCTCGCGAAGCACGCGCGGCTGCCCGCGTCGAGCTGCTCGCGCAGGTCGCGCACCTGCTGTCGCCGGGCCGACGCGGCGCGCGGTTGGTCGAGGGCGTCGAGCAACAGGGCGACCCGGCGCACCTCGCCGCCGGCGTCCTCAAGTTCGGTCCCGGCCAGAAGCCTGCCACCGGCGCTCGATGCGTCGAGCCGGTCGAGTAGCGCGCCGCTCAGGCGCTCCGCCCGCGCACGGACGGCGACGTCGGTCGGATGGGCGAGGTCGGCGGCCAACCGCGCGACCACCGGGGCAGGGTCCGGCAGCTCCGCGAGCAGCACGGCGATCGTCATATCCCAGGCCGCGATGCCGTGCGGCGACACGCCGGCGAGGATGGCATCGATCGCCTCGTCCGCCAGCGGCAGGCCGTGCCGCGCCTCCTCCGCCAAACGTGCGATGGCGACGGCCTGCCCGAGCAGGCCGCCGACGGCTTGCGCGAGCGACGGGAACGCGGCCTCGATAAGCCCGTTCGCGGCCCAACCCGGAGGGGCCGTCGCCGCAAGCAGCGCCCGGGACGCCGCCGGCCAGAGCACGCCGCCCGCCTCGGCGATGATCGCGGCGTCGTGGGTGCTGCGGCCGCTCACCAGGGCCTCGGCCCGCGCCACGAGGTCGGGCACGGCGGCACGCACCGCGTCCGTCAGCGGGGTGAGCGCGGTGCGCGGGACCGCCGGCTGCCCGGGCCGCCAGCGCGCGGCGGGGACGATCACCGTGTCCAGCGGCAGGAACACGAGCCGCGCCAGGCGCAGCGGCCGGGGCGGACGCAACTGCGCGAGACGCGGCCGGAGCGGCTCGATGAGCGCGTCGGCGGCGGTGCGGTCCGCCAGCCCGTCGACCATGGCGACCACGCGCGCGATCTGCGTGTCTTGCGCGCCGGTCAGCGATCGCTGCACCTCGCGGATCTGTCGCCGATCGCCTCCGACGCCCGTTGCTCCCATGACGATCTCCTTCGCGTCAGGCCGCGAGCGCGCGCAGGTGTTCGTTGCGCGCGATCAAGTCGAACACGGCGGTGCCGGTGCGCCAGTCCTCATTGAGGCTGACGGTGCGGCGAAAGCGCATGGCGGCGTCCATGTCCACCGGGCCGCCGACCCATGCCGCCGCCTCGCGCGGCACGATCGGGACCAGCAGCGCCATCTCGGGCAGCACGGCGCGACGCGCGGTCTCCCCTTCCGCCGTCAGCCAGAGCAGGCAGACCTGCTCCCACCCGTCGAGCAGCCACTCGGGTCGCGCGGCAAGCTGGCGGATGAATGCCGGCTCGGCGGCCCAGCGCCGGAGCAGCCCCGTCATGTCGGCGGTGAGCGCGTGCGCCTCCTGCAGCGTCGCCTGCGTGCAGTCGATCGTCAGGTCGGCCACGCGGGCGACCATATCGGCCTGCGCCGCGCTCTCGTCATGACGGCTCTGGCTCCATTCCGCGGTTTCCGCGCGCACGCGGCACAGCACGCCGAGCGCCCGGCCGGCGCGGCCGTCGGCGGCGGACGCCTCGAGCCCGGTCGCGGCGAACAGCGGCGCGATCTCCTCCAACGATGCGGCGATGGCCTCGGCGCTGCGACCCAGCCGTGGCGCGATGCGGGCGATGACCCGCTTGGCGCGGCTCTCGAGCGCGCTGTCGACGCCGTCTGCGGGTGAGACGGCCTGCGCCTCCGCCGGCTCGATCTGCTGGACCAGCGCCATCAGCAGCATGAAGTTCGCCACCATGACTTCCCGGTGCTCGGTGTCGCGGGCCGCACCGGCGGCGGCGGCGGCCTCCCGTCCTGCCAGGCCTTCCTCGGCAACCTCCCGCGCGGCCTTGCGGATGGCGCTCGGCGTCACGCCGGGGAGGGACGCCACGCGCTCGTTGAGCCGGGTGTCGTGCACGGTCGGCTGGCACAATTCGCGCACGCCGCCCCAGGCCAGGATGTAGACGCCCCGGCTGCCCGACGGGCTGGGCACGATCAATTCGGCGCCGCCGCGTTCGGCCGGTCGCGCCCGCGCGCCCGCCAGCATCGGCGTGGTGAACGGCACGGTCACGCCCCGTTCGAGGAACGTCGTCGGGTAATAGGATTGCACGAGCGGCAGGTGCGGCGCTGACATGGCGAGGCTTCGGTTGCGTGACGCTGGCGAGCATGACGCGGAAGTATGAACGTATGGTTCAACCCGGGCGCTTGACGCGCGCGCCTACGGTCCGGGCAGGTCGTCCATCGCCGGCCGGCCGGTCAGATGCCGCCAGTGATGCCACAGCAGGCGGGCCGCCAGCCCGCGGGCGGGCGTCCAGGTGCCGGCCAGCGCGCGCAGCGTGCGCGGGTCGGGGCGGGCCGGGAGGCGCTTGATGTCCGCCGCGGCGGCGGCGAGGGCGAGATCGCCGGCCGGGAACACGTCCGCCCGGCCGAGCGCGAACAGCAGATAGATCTCCGCCGTCCACGGCCCGAGCCCGCGCACGGCGGCGATGGCGGCGACCGCCGCGGCGTCGTCCATCAGCGCGATCGCCGCCGGATCGAGCCGGCCGTCCAGGAAGGCGGCGGCGAGCGCCCGCGCATGCGCCACCTTGGGGCGCGACAGGCCGGCGCCACGCAGCGCCTCGTCGGAGAGCACGGCAAGCGTGCCGGGATCGAGCGCGCCGGGGAGTGCGCGCAGGCGCCCCCAGATCGCGGCGGCGGCCTGATTGCTGATCTGCTGGCCGACGATCGCCTGGAGCAGGCCCGGAAAGCCAGTAGGCCGAATGCGCCAGGGCAACGGGCCGGCCGTCGTCTCGATCGCCGCGAGATCGGGGTCGGCGGCGATCAGGCGATCGATCGCGGCGCGGGCGGCGGGGGGCGGATGCGGGAAACTCATGAGCCGCTTCTACGCGGCCGACGGTCACTTGCCGACGGGTTCGGCCGCAATGCAACCAAGTGCAACGCACCCTGCCGCTCCCCGTCGCGCTTGCCTATTGTAACGCTCGCATGGAACCGTTGCCGCACATCCTGGTGGTGGATGATGACCGCGAGATCCGCGAACTGCTCGCGCGGTTCCTCGAGCGCCATCGTTTCCGCGTCACGGCAGCGCGCGATGCCCGCGAGACGCGGCGCGTCTGGCCGAACGGGCATTACCAGCTCGTGGTTCTCGACCTCATGCTGCCGGGCGAGGGCGGCCTCGAGCTCGCCCGCTGGATGCGCGCGCAATCGGCGATTCCCATCGTCATGCTGACCGCGATGGGCGAGGAGACCGACCGCATCATCGGCCTCGAGCTCGGGGCCGACGACTACATCGCCAAGCCGTTCAACCCGCGCGAGCTGCTCGCCCGCATCCGCGCCGTGCTCCGCCGCGCCGGCGACGCCTCGGCGCCCAAGAGCGAGGCCGGCGCGCGGCCGATGCGGTTCGCCGGCTGGACCCTGGAGCCCGCCCGCCGCCGGCTGGTCAACCCCGACGGGGTCGAGGTGACCTTGACCGGCGGCGAGTACGACCTGCTGGTGGCCCTGCTCGAGCGCGCCAACCGGGTGCTGACGCGCGACATGCTGCTCGACCTGCTGCGCGGCCGGCAGGCCGGCCCGTTCGACCGCGCGATCGACGTCGCGATCAGCCGGCTGCGACGCAAGCTCGAGGATGACGGGCGGCACGCGCAGCTGATCAAGACGGTGCGCGGCGGCGGCTACGTGCTGGCCGCCTCGGTCGAGCGCGGATGAGGCTGCGACTTTGGCCCCGCAGCCTGGCGACCCGGACCGCGCTCGTGCTGCTCGGCAGCCTCGCACTCGTGCAGGTCGCCGGGCTGACGATCCACGCGCTCGACCGGCTCGACCTGCAACGTCTGGAGCTGGCGCGCGACATCGGAAGTCGGACGATCGGGATCTATCGCGCCGTCGTCACCACGCCGCCCTCGGAGCGCGAGGCGCTGCTGCGCCGTCTATCCCCCGCGCCGGGCCTCGAGGCGACGATGTCGGCGGAGCCGCCGACCGAGATGATGGATCGCGCTCCGCCGCAGTGGCAGCGGCTGATCCGGGGCGGGATGAACCTGGTGCCGCTGCCCGGCCTGGTCCGCCCGCACGAGGTGTTCGTGCGCGGCGGACCGGCCGAGGGCCGCATGGTGATCGGGATGCGGTTGCCCGACGGGACGTGGCTGAGCGTCGCCAACCCCGCCCCGGCGCCCCGGCCCTGGCACTCGCGAACCTTCCTGATCGCCTTCCTGCTGATGACGGCGGCGGCCGCCCTGCTCACGACCTGGGCGGTGCGGCGGCTGACCGCGCCGGTGCGCACCCTGGCCCTCGCGGCGGAGGCGCTCGGTCGCGACGTGAACGCGCCGCTGCTGCTGCCCGAGGACGGTCCGAGCGAGGTCGCCACCGCCGCCCGGGCGTTCAACACGATGTCGGTGCGCATCCGCCGTTTCGTGCAGGATCGCACCGAGATGCTGACGGCGATCGGCCACGACCTGCGCACGCCGATCACCCGTCTCAAGCTCAGGGCGGAGTTCATGGATGACGAGGAGCAGCGGCGCAAGATGCTGGCCGACCTCGAGGAGATGGAGGCGATGGTCGCGGCGACCCTGGCCTTCGGCCGCGACGCGACCGCGGCCGAGCCGGTGACCGCGCTCGACTTGCCGGAGCTGCTGCGCACCGTGCTCGACGAGGCCGGCGACGCGCGGCCCGAGACCTGTGCCAAGCTCGGCTACGAGGGGCCGCCCAAGCTCACCGTCCGCGCCCGCCCGCTGGCGCTGAAGCGCGCCTTCGCCAACCTCGTATCCAACGCGCTGAGCTACGGCGGGTCGGCGCGGGTGCGGCTGCTGCCGCCGGAGCGCGCCTTCCTGACGGTCGAGGTCGAGGACGACGGGCCGGGCATCCCGCCGCAGGAACTCGACCGCGTGTTCGAGCCGTTTCACCGCGTGGAAGGCAGCCGCAACCGCGAGACCGGCGGCGTGGGCCTCGGACTGCCGATCGCGCGCAACATCCTGCGGGCGCATGGCGGGGACGTGACGCTCGCCAACCGGCCGATGGGCGGCGCGCGGGCAACAGTGTTGTTGCCGGCTTGAGCGGTTCGACGCCGCCCGCAGTCACCGGGCTGTGAGGAACGGTGGGCCGTGCTAAGGGATTGGGACACAAGGCGGGCCGAGCGGTGTCGGCCTCTCGTGATCGGGCAAGGGTGTTGATGGATCAGATCGCGCAAGCGACCGAAGACGACCCTCGGGATCGGGAGGCGGCGCGGGATCTCAGGCGGGTCGGGGCGCATCCGGATTATTGGTATCCGCTCGCCTGGTCGCGCGATCTCAAGCCCGGGCGAACGCTGGCGGCGCGGTTCGCGGGAGACCCGATCGTGCTGGTGCGGCCCAAGCAGGGGCCGGTGTTCGCGCTGGCAGACCGCTGCGCGCACCGGCAGGTTCCGCTCAGCCGGGGGATGGTGGAGGGCTGCAGCCTGCGGTGCGGCTATCACGGCTGGGCCTACGACATGGCGGGTCGCTGCACCGACGTTCCCTACCTCGACAAGGGCAAGCTGCCGAACGGGGTGCGCGCCTATCCGTGCCGGGAAGTCGAGGGGTTGATCCTGGTGTTCCCGGGCGACGCCGCGCGCAGCGACACCGTGCCGCTGCCGGCCCTCGGGTCGGTGGCCGACGCGCGCTACAAGACGCGGCGCTTCGGGCGCGAGGTCGCCTGCCACTACAGCTTCATGCACGAGAACCTGATGGACATGAACCATCAGTTCCTGCACCGCCGGCAGATGGGCAAGATACGGCCGCGCTTCCTCGGCCAGGGCAGCGGCCCGGACTGGGTCGAGGCGCGCTACAGCTTCGCCCGCACCGCCGGCAAGCAGCCGCTCGCGGAGGCCGCGATCTTCGGCCAGCGCCGCACCGGAGAGGAGGCGCACGCGGAGCGCGACGTCATGACGATCCGCACGGAATACCCGTACCAGACCGTGCGCATCCGCACCGACGGCGACACGCCCGTGATGGACCTGTGGATCGTCCACGTGCCGCTCGACCGCGAGCAGCGGCAGTGCCGGACGTTCGGCCTGCTTTCGGTCAAGCGGCTCAGGATCCCCGGGTTGCTGGAAGCGGCGTGGCCGCTGCTGGTGCTGTTCACCGAGCGCATCTTCAAGGAAGACCGCGACATCGTGGAAGCGGAGCAGGCGGCGCACGACGTGCAGGGCGCCGATTGGAACCAGGAAGTGTTTCCGGTAATCCGCAGGCTGCGCGCGCTGCTGCGGCGGTGCGGCGCGCCGGACCATGTGCCGGTCAGCGTGCGGGACGCGATCGAGCCCGACGCGGGCGCGGCCGCCTGCCCTCTCCACCGCGAGGCGGTCACGCCCGCCTTGTGATCGGTCGGCTGAGGCGGGGGTGCCCGAACTCAGTCGATGCCTGCTCGCGCAGAACTCGCGCCTTTGACGGAAGCGGCGGTCACGATCCGGCCGCACCGGCCGATCGTTGCACCCGCTCGCGATCGCGAACCGGCGACCATATCGATTCCGGCATGTAACCAGCGGAAGCGCGGAACGAACATAAGATCACGCTCTTCCTGGACCGGCACGGATAGGCCGATGACCGGCGTGGAAGACTTCAAGAGGTGCCGCATGTCCAAATCAGCCGTTCTGCTGGGCGCCGTGGCGCTCGGGTCGATGCTTGCCGCGCCGCTCCTCGGTCCGACCTCGGCCCTGGCGCAGCAGGCCGCGGTCGCCGGCCATCCCAGCGCGTTCATGACCAACGATCACCAGCTGCGGACCGCGCAGCTCGTCGGCAAGCCGATATTCAACGACAAGGGCGAGAACATCGGCACGATCACGAACGTGCTGGTGGACATGAAGGGCGGTCCCACCACGGTGGTGCTGTCCGTCGGCAAATATCTCGGCGTCGGCACCAAGCTGGTCTCCGTGCCGGTCGATCACATCAAGCTGGAAGCCGACCACCCGATGATGGCGGGCGCCGACAAGCGGATGCTGATGGCCCTGCCGAGCTACACGTACGACCCGATGATCGCGCACGGCCCCACGGGCTGAGCTCGGCCGCCTGGCGGCGGGACTGCCGTTGCGGCCGGAAAGGTTGTTACGGCAGTCTCAATGCAGGTTGCTCTCGTTCTCGGAACGATCGATCGGCTGGAACCAGTCCACGATCGATGTCGGATACATGCTCAGGCGCTTGAAGTATTGAGCGATCATCGGAAGGTCCGGACCGCTCCCATAAGCATCCATTATCCCCTTATATTCGGAAAGCAGCACCGTCGAGGAGGGATCGAGCTTGCGAATGACAATCAGCCCGGTCGGTGGCGCATCGAGCGCGATAATGTCGAGGTCCGGCCGGTATCGCATAAGGATGTCTACCGTCTTCCAGACATCGCCGGTCCACCACCCCGGGTAGTGCTGCGCCGGACGGGATTGCGCGGTAATCATATCGCGTTCTGTCATTCCGATGTCGAGGGGAATGCAGTCGTGCAGGATGATCATCGAGCCGCGATGGCAATGGCGCTCCGTGTTGATGAAGTCGCGCAGCAGAAACTCGAACAAGTGCATGCCGTCCAGGAATGCGAGGTCGACAGGACCTTCGAGCAAAACTTTCGGATCGTGCGCCTCGAAGAATCGGTCGCTTTCCCCCTGAAACAGAAACAGTGACGGCATCTCGCCCGGGATCGGCTCGGCCAACTCGAACTTGGGGTCCACTGCGACGGAACGGGAGCGCGACAGACACAAGGTCCCGCCATCCTCGGTGCCGATCTCGAGGTAGGTGCGCGGCTGCAGTTTCGCGTGTATCCGCGCGAGGCAGGAACGATAAAATTCTCCCGTCGGCGCGGCCGGGAACACGTTATGGGCGTCGGACATGTTGGGCTCCGAGGCAGGCGTTGATCGGAACGGCTCGGGCATTTCGCTGGGCCGCCTTGAACCCGCAGTGAGCTTTCCGTGGGTCGGAAGGGCCGTGTGCAACAAGGCATCCAACCGACCAGGGCTGATCGTGAACGGGTTCTGAGCCAGCCCGTGCTCTGCGCTGGTGAGCGGTCCGAAGATTTCGGAGTACGATAGATTGCGCGATCCCGCGATATCCCAGAAAAACGCGTCGGCGAAATCGCCCGGAGACAGCGCAACCACGGCGGCATCCGGGGGCGAAAACATCACGTTGGCGAGTGCGGCTCCTTTGACGCCCGCAACTGCGGCAGCGGAGCGGAATAGCGCCGCCTGGTCGCGTAAGCTGAACTGTTCGGGATAGACGACCTCGAAGCCGTGACGGCCACACACATCGATAACCTCCGCCTCGTTCTCCAAGCGGCGACGTCCGAAATGACGTCGGGAGATGAAGAACCGATGGTCGCCGGCAGCAGGAGCAGGGTCGCCCAATACGGCCACTCGGAGTGCTTCGATCGCCTCCGGAAGCGTCAACATCGGCGGTCGTCGGATGGGCGTGACATAGTGCAGCTCCGAGAAAGCCCAGACAGCATTGTCCGGGTGTTCGACAACCGGAATGCCGGGTGCGACGAGCGCAAGAGTCTCCTCGAAGATCGCGCGCAGCTTGGGGTCTTCAGCTGATCCGATTACGATCTGGTGAAAGCCGCCGACGCGGCGCTTCATGAGCAGCGCAATCAATGCCGCCGCATCGACCAGCCAGTGACCGTAATTGCGCCACCAGGGTCGCTTGAGCAGCAGACTGGCGCCGGAAACGACGTGGGCGGGATGCTCTGTCAAGCGGAAGCCGTCCGCGCTCTCGCGAGCAAGGCCGTGAGGTATGTGTTTGTGGACCAAGAACTCCCAGCAAGTTTCATCCAACAACGCCCTGCCCTGCGTCAGAATTGCGCCCTGGCCTGTGACCAGCGCGCCGTGGAAGACGAACCGCCGGACAGGTCCGAAACCCTGCAGAAGAGAGCCTATGTAGTCGTGGTAAACACTCGCGCTCGGGAGAAGGTCCATCGTATCGACACACGCGGCGCGGCGACGACGATAGTGGCCTGCTGGAACGATCGGATCGACATGAACAATCCCGTGGAGCCGATGGACGTCGCTGTTCGCCTCGCTGACGATTGAAGCCAGGCTGGCAAGGCGAAAGACATCTGTCGACATGCGACACTTTCATCAGCGGTGACTTCTGCTCCGCCGGCAGCCAGCTTGGCGGTCTGTCTCACCGCCGAGCGGCATGAACCCGCTTACGGCAGCAAGGCGTTAATGTCTCGCATCCAGCTCAAGGTCAAGCGACCGGTAGGCGCTCCGTGACACAAAGCAATTAAGCCGCGAATTGCACTCGTTTTCGCAGCCGCAGATTGAGAGTAGCTGAGAGCTGGTGTTCGATCCTCAATTCAAGCCAGGGGCTGCAACGTGTTAGCAAGCAAAGGTCCATTGCCGCGCCTACTCTCGAGGCGCCGGCTCCTACGCGGGGCACTGGGCGGGGTTGCCGGCCTAGGCTTGAATGACAAGCTGCCGCCCAAGGTTACGCCGTCACCGGCCAGCCTGCGAAGGGTGGGACTCGATTATTCGCTGTGGCACAAGACAGAACACTGGCAGAGCGTCTGGGGAACTCCGTCACGCGGGTTCTATCGATCGGACAATCGGGCGGTGATCCGTGCCCACGCCGCCGAACTCCATGAAGCCGGCGTGGGCTTCCTGATCTTGGATGCCTCAAACGACATCGGCTCTGATGTCAGGACCAATGCGGGCATTCCCTATCAACGGTTTGAGGAACATGTAACAGCACTCATCTTTGACGAATATGCCCGGATGCGACGTCGGCCGAAGCTCTGTTTCATGCTTGGTTACGTCCCTAACTCAGACGATCTGGTCAACGGACGTCTGAGCGCGAAGGCGAGTGAAATTTACGACGTTTACGTTCAGGACCCTCGGTACAAGCGGCTGTTGGAAATCTACGAGGGAAAGCCCTTGTTGATTATCTACGGGGAGACACCGGCGCGCTACCAGAGCAGTCTGCCTCCTTGGTCTGATCCCCGGTTCACCGTGCGGTTCATGACCGCCGGCCTCACGCAACAGCCCGCACTCCTTGGCTCGGCCGATGAGCATCGGGAGCACGTGAGCCGGCTGGGATATTGGTCTTGGCAGGATCGCGGCGCGTCGAGCTATCCGGTGGTCGACGGTCATCCCGAAGCCATGATGATCACTGCTTTTTGGCCCGACGATATCCCAAATCACCGTCCAGGGCGCGGCCGGATGGGTGGCGACCTCTATCGCGCGGAATGGCAACGCGCCCGGCGGATCGGCCCCCGTTTCCTGATCGCGGGTACGTTCAATGAATGGATTGCGAGCGAACAGCCAAGCGCCGAAATGAGCAAGGATGTCGAGCCTTCGGTCGAGCACGGCAATCTGTATCTCGACATCATTCGGGATGAAGCGACGCGGTTCCGAGCGGGACGGTAACGCTGCTGCATACTGTCCTATTCCAGCCTACCGAGTGTTACTTTCATCCTGCTTGCGACTTCTGGATGACCGCCATGAACACGCCGTTGTGCCAATCGCTCGCGGTGGAGTGGAGTTTCGGGAACGAATTATCCAGGGTCGTCCTTACCTCGATCGAATACAGGACGCGGACCCCGGAATCGAGAAGTCCGCGCTCGGTCCCACTCCTGACCTGCTCCCAATTCCAGTCATCCACGATGAAGATCGCTGTATCATCCAAAGCATCGTGGACCAATCGCGCGCCATCGTACTGATCTTGATACTGGTGCGGGCCATCGAACAGGTGAACATTGAACTTTCCTATGTGGGAGTAATTCACCTTGCGGAAGTCACGATTAAGAATCGTGATCGACGCGGACGGCTCCCAGACTTCACCTAGATTCTTGTAGAACGCGTTTGCTGGACCGCCGTACTCCGACCAGTTATCGATCGCCGTGACACTTATGCGGTTCTGCCAAATCGCCGAGCACAGCGTGGCCCCCTGGAACACGCCGGTTTCCAGGTATCGCGCATCATCGACAGTCTTCACCAGGCCGTTCAAGAACGTGCGGAATACCTTTCCTGACATACCACGGATGGACAGGATCTTCGGGTCAAGACCGCCGTCGCCGGCGAGACTACGTTCGAACGCATCCCGCAATTTCATCCCAAGCTGCGTCGCAGGAGATCCAGTGACCACGATATGCGGAGCTGATGGGTCGAGCGGAGGAACCGACGCTCGCGATGTGGCGGCCTGCCATCCGGAGAGCCAAGCTTCCTGAAGCGTAGAACTTTCATAGTTTTGGCCAATTGGCAGGCCGACCTTCCGCGCCTCGTGGCCTTTGCGATAGGCAATCTCGGGCTTAACCCCGGCGGCCTGCTCCTGTTCGCCCATGTCGTTGACGCCTCGAACTTTTGATCGGGACGCCAGCCTACGCGTCCCGGGCGGCAGGTTGAAGTTGCATCTCGCGGATGCCTCAGCCGTTCAGCTCGGCTTCTCGCCCCGGCTCGGCTGTTTCGCGCTCACCGCTGGCGACGGGCTCTGTGGCGGGGCAGACGGTTGCGGCGCTCCCTGGCCCTCGACTTTCACCTTGCTGCCTTGGCCGAGATCGGCCGGCGGGCTCAGCACCAGACGCTCGCCGCCGCTCAGGCCGTCGCGCACCTCCACGCTGGTGCCGAAGTCGCGGTAGATGGACACCGTGCGCATCTCGATCGTTTCGTCCGGCCGCACCACGGCCACCTGCATGCCCTGGGCATTGAACACCAGCGCCTCGTCGGGCAGCACGATCCCCGGCGCCTCCCGCGGGATGGCGAAGCTCACGTCGGCGTAAAGGCCCGGGCGCAGCGCGTGGCTCGCATTGTCCACATCCACCTCGGCGAGCAATGTGCGCGAACTCGGATTGAGCGCCACCGAGCTGCGGGCGACGCGCCCGTGGAACGCCTGCCCGGGAAGCTCCGGCACGCTCACCGTCGCTTGCAGCCCGTCGCGCAACGAGACCGCGCCGCTCTGCGGCACCTGGACGGCGACGCGCAACACGTCGTCGCGCTGCAGCGTCAGCAACGCATTGCCGCCGGCCGCGTCGGCGGTGACGAGATCACCGGTGTCGACGTTGCGCGCCGTCACCACGCCGTCGAACGGCGCCACGATCCGCTCGAACCCGGTCAGCTCCTGCAGCCGCTGCACGGTGGCGACCTGCGCCTTCAGGTTGGCTTGCGCCACCGCGATGCCGGCGGTCGCGGCGGCGACGTTCGCGCCGGTGGTGTTGACGTTGGCGCGCGTGTTGTCGGCGTTCTGCTTGGTCTCCCAGCCCTCGCCGGCGAGCGTGCTGGTACGCTGGTTGGTCACGTTCGCCAGCTTCGAGTTGGCCTGCGCCTGCTGCAGCTGCGCCTCGGCCTGCTGCTGCGCCGCCTGGAACTGGCCGATCTGCGCCACCGCCTGCGCGAGCTGCGCGTCGAGGTCGGGTGCGGAGACCAGCAGCATCAGGTCGCCCTTCCGCACGCGGGTCCCGATATCGACCCGCCGCTGCGCGACGTAGCCGGTCGCACGGGCATAGACCGACGCCATGTCGAACGGCTCGGTTTGCCCGGGCAAGGTCAGCGGCACCGGGTCGTCGACCCGCTTGGCCTCGGCGACCCGCACCGTGGGCACGAAGTCGTTGGTCTGCTGCTGGGTTTCCTCGGCATCGGCGCCGCGTTGCCAGTGCCCGTACGCGCCCCAGGCGATCAGGGCCGCGAGCACCACGGCGACGCCGGCGAACACCCGCAAGCGGGGCGCGCGCGGCGTGTCCTGCTCCGTCCGCGCCGGGTCGTCAGTCATACGTAGTCCTCCAGCTTCTTCGCCTCGCCGCGGCGCAGCACCGAGTAGAGGAACGGGACGAACAACAAGGTCGAGCAGGTGCCGACGGCGACACCGCCAAGCACGGCGCGTGCCAGCGCCGCGTTCTGCTCGCTGCCTTGGCCGATGCCGATCGCCATCGGGATGAGGCCGACGAACATGGCACCGGCCGTCATCAGCACCGGCCTGAGGCGCGTGCGCCCGGCCTCGATGGCCGCGTCCATGGCGCTCGCGCCGGTTTCCTCACGATGCTCGCGGGCGAAGGTGACCAGCAGGATCGAGTTCGCCGAGGCGACCCCCACGCTCATGATCGCCCCCATCAATGACGGGATCGAGAATGTCGTCTGCGTCGCGAACAGGCTGATGACGATGCCGCAGAACGCTAGCGGCAGCGCCGCCAGCACCACCAAGGGATCGCCCCAGGTCTGATAATTCACCACCATGAGCAGGTAGACGGCGGTCATGGCGATCAGCAGGCCGATGCCGATGCGGGTGAACGCCAGGTTCATGCTCTCGATATGGCCGCGCACCAGGATCTTGTCCGGCGGCGCGAGCTGCTTCTGCGCGTCCTGCACGATGCGGCCGAGATCGCCCTGTATGCCGCCCAGGTCCCGGTCCTGCATGTTGGCGTACACGTGGAAGGTGGGTGCCGTGTTGACGTGCGTCGCCACCGTCCGCTCGCTGCGCCGCTCCATCGTGGCGAGGTTGGACAGCAGGTGCACCGTCCCGGTGCCGGCCGATGCGAGCAGCAGCGGCGTGTTCTGCAGCTTGCTCAGCGAATCGTTGCGGTACTCCGGCGTCTGCACCCAGACCTGATACGGCACGCCGGTCTTCGGATCGCTCCAGAAGTTCGGCGTCACCTGGAAGCTGCCACTGAGCGAGACGTCGAGATTGGTCGCGACCTGCTGCTCGGTCAGGCCGAGCTCGGACGCCCGCTGCCGGTTCACCGCCACCGCGAACTCGGGCGCGTTGTTGATCTCGTGCAATCGCACATCGACGAGGCCGCGCACGCCGCGCATCCGGCGCTCGATCGCGTGCGCCACGTCGAGGTCCTTCTCGCGGTTGCGGCCGCTGACCTCCACGTCGATCGGCGAGATGGTGCCGAAATCGAGGATTTGCGTGATGATGTCGGCGGGCTGGAAGTAGAAGATCGCGTCCGGGAATTTCTGCCGCAGGATGGGCCGCAATCGCTTCTGGTAGCTCAGCGCCGATTTCGCGCCCGGATTGAGCGGCACCAGGATCTGCCCATCGTAATAAGCGACGAACGAGCCGTCATTGAACGACAGATTGTAGTTGATCGAGGGCAGGCCGATGTTGTCGATGATCGCGCCGAGCTCCCGCTTCGGCACCACCTGGCGGATAGTGTCCTCGACGCCCTGGAACAGCTGCTCGGCCCGCTCGATGCGCGTGCCGGGCCGCGCGCGCACGTGCAACGTCATCTGTCCCGCGTCCACCTGCGGGAAGTAGTCCTGCCCGACGAAGAAACAGAGGCCGCCGCCCAGCGCCAGCACCCCGCCCGCAACGAGGAGCGTGATGACGCGATGGGTGAGCGCCGCGGTGAGCAGGCCGACATAGCCGTCGCGGAAGCGGGCGAAGCCCTGCTCGAAGCGCGCGTGGAAGCGGCCGAAGAAGCCCGGCTTGCGCTGCTCCTTGCTGTCTTCCGGCTTGCCGTGCCGCCGCTCGTGCTCGCGCTTGACCAGCGTGTCGATCAGGATCGGCACCAGGGTGCGCGACAGCACGTAGGAGGCCAGCATCGCGAACACCACCGCGAGGGCCTGCGGCGTAAAAATGTATTTTGGCGCGTCGCTGAGGAACAGCACGGAGACGAAGGCCGAGCAGATCGCCAGGGTCGAGATCAGCGCCGGCTTGGCGATCCCGGCCGCGCCCTCGGCGACCGCGTGGCGGAACTCGGCACCCTCGTCCATCAGCCGATACGTGTTCTCGATCGCCACCGTGGCGTCGTCCACCAGGATGCCGACGGCGAGTGCCAGGCCGCCCAGGGTCATGATGTTGATGCTCTCCCCGATCGCGGCCAGCACGGCCAGCGAGGTCAGCATCGACAGCGGGATCGAGACCAGCACGATCAGGGTCGAACGCCAGGAGCCGAGGAACAGCAGGATCATCAATCCGGTCAGCCCGGCGGCGATCACCGCCTCGCGCACCACGTCGAAGATCGCGCCCGAGACGAACACCGACTGGTCGAACACCGGCGTGATCTGCATGTCCTTGGGCGCCGCCGCCCGGATCTGCCCGAGCATCGCCTTGACGTTGTTGACCACCGAGAGCGTGGACGCATTGCCGTTCTTGAGGATGGTCAGCAGCACCGAGCGAACGCCGTTGGCGCGCACGATGTTCTGCTGCGGCGGGCCGCCGTCGCGCACGTAGGCCACGTCGCGCACCAGGATCGGGCTGCCGTTCACCACCTTCACCGGCATCGCGTTGATCGCGTCCACCGCTTCCGGCACCGAGTTGAGCCGGATCGGGAATTGGGTGCCGCCGATCTTGGCGAGGCCGGACGGCACGGTGATGTTCTGCGCGGTGACGGCGTTGGTGACGTCCTGCGGCGTCAGCCCATGCGCCTGCAGCGCGTGCAGGTCGATGTCGACCATGATCTGCCGCGGCGTGCCGCCGTAGGGCGGCGGCATCGTGGCGCCCGGGTTGGTCGAGAGCGTCTGGCGGATGCGGTACTGGGTGTAGTCGTAGAGCTGCTGCTGGGTCTCCTTGGTCGACGACATCACCAGCTGGATCACCGGCACCGAGGAGGCGGTGAAGCGCATCACCACCGGCGGCTGGATGCCCGGCGGCAGCACCGCGCGCACCGCGTTGGTCGCCGCGACGATCTGCGAGATCGCGAGGTCGATGCTCACGTCAGGCTGGAAGTAGATCCGCTGGATGGTGATGCCCTGGAGCGTGGTGCTTTCCATGGTGCGGATGCTGCTGACGTTGTTGCTGATCGAGACCTCGGCGTACGTCGTGATCCGCGATTCCATCTCGGGCGTGTCGAGGCCGGTGTAGGTCCACACCACCGTGACCACCGGGATGTTCACCTCCGGCAGCACGTCTTTCGGCATCACCACGCTGGCGCCGATGCCGGCGAGCAGGATCAGGACGGCGAGCACGTAGAAGCTGTTGCGGAACTTGAGGGCGTATTTGACGAGCCCCATGCCAGCGCACCCGATCTGATGGAGTGAAGCTGGCCGTCACAGCGCACAGCACGGCGGTAAGGTTCCACGCTGACCCAGGGTTGCGAATCCGGGCCCGGCGCTCAGTCTACGGTCCGTAGCGGGGGTCCATGCGGTCAGTCGACTCGTCCAGCATCGCGGCGATCGGTTACGAGCGGTCTGGCCGCCGGCTTCTGGTCAGGTTCCGCGACTCGGGGCAGATCTACGCCTACTTAGACGTGCCGCGCTCGGTGTTCGACGGCCTGCGCCGGGCTCCCTCGAAGGGGCGCTTCGTCAATGACGAGATCAAGCCGAACTACGCGTATCAGAGACTTGGCGGCTCGCGGTTCTGCCGCGGCAGGGAGGCGATGTAGTCGAGGCAGGTTTGCAAGTCGAGGACATCGGCGTAGCGCCGGCCCATGTCGCGCAGGTTGGCGACGTGCGGCGCCTCCTCCACGTCGCCCACACAATCCTCGGGCACGGTCACGCGGAAGCCGTAGCTGAACGCATCGATCACGCTCGCGCGGATGCAGCCCGACGTCGTGCAGCCGGTGACGATGATCGTGTCCACGTTCTGCCGCACGAAGAACGGCACCGCCGCGGTCTGGAAGAAGATGGAGGGGGCAGCCTTGCACATCACCACATCGTAGGCGGGATCGTGGATGCGCGGATCCAGCTGCACGGCCTCGGAGCCGTGCCGCAGGGTCTCCACCACGGGCGGCACCTTCCAGTGCGGCGCATCGCCGGCGCCGTGATAGGCCGTGTAGCAGGACGCGACGGGCAGGCCCGCCGATCGCGCTGCCCGCAGCAAAGTGGCGGTGTTGCCCACCGCGCGCTCGGTCAACTCGGCGCCGCCGAGCGGGAAGCGCGGGTCGGTGAAGCCGAGCTGGAAGTCCACCACCGCGATGCCGGGACGCCGGCCGAAGCCCACCGCCTCCCCGCCGTAGCCGCGCCGCTGGTAATCGTCCATGTCGCCCCCTGTCGCTTGGCCGCCGTTCGCGTTGAAGATCGCAAACCGTATGCCATTTGCGTTCGCTCCGCCCGCCACCTAGCCTGCGGTGCAACGCACAACGACCACAATTTTCGGAGATTGCCCATGTCGCGCATCGGTTTCGGGGCGTTCCTGGCACCGCATCATCCCATCGGCGAACACCCGATGCTGCAGTTCCGCCGTGATCTCGACTTCGCCGAGCACCTCGATCGCCTCGGCTACGACGAGTTCTGGTGCGGCGAGCACCATTCGAGCGGCTGGGAGATGATCGCCTCGCCCGAGATGTTCCTGGCCGCCGCCGGCGAGCGCACCAAGCGCATCAAGCTCGGCACCGGCGTCATCTCGCTGCCTTATCACCACCCGTTCAACGTGGCGCAGCGGATGGTGCAGCTCGACCATATGACCGGCGGCCGCGCGATCTTCGGCTCGGGGCCGGGGGCGTTGCCCTCCGACGCGCACACGCTCGGCATCGATCCCATGACGCAGCGCGACCGTCAGGACGAGGCGCTCGGCGTCATCCGCCGGCTGATGCGCGGCGAGCGCATCACGCATCGATCCGATTGGTTCACCCTGCAGGACGCGATGCTGCAAATCCTGCCGCTCCAGGAGGAGATGCCCTGCGTCGTCGCGTCGCAGATCAGCCCGTCGGGCATGACGCTCGCGGGCAAATACGGCATCGGCATCATCTCGCTCGGCTCCATGTCGGACGAGGGATTAACCGCGCTGCCGACGCAGTGGGGCTTCGCCGAACAGGCCGCGGCCAAGCACGGCCAGGTCGCAAACCGCCGCGACTGGCGCGTGCTGCTGAGCTGGCACGTCGCCGAGACGCGCGAGCGCGCGCGCGAGGAGGCCAAGCACGGGCTGCTGCGCTGGCACAACGAATACGTCACCGGCACCCTGCAACGGCCGGGTGCGAAGCCGTTCGCCTCGCCCGACGCCGCGGTGGACGCCGTCGCGTTCGCGGACGGTGCCGCTTCCGTGATCGGCACGCCGGATGACCTCGTGCGGACCATCAAGAACGTGCTCGAACGGAGCGGCGGCTTCGGCACCGTGGTCGGCTTCGCGCATGACTGGGCGAACCCGGAGAATACGTTCCGCTCCTGGGACATGGTGGCGCGCTACGTCGTTCCCGAGATCAACGGCTACCTCGCGGGGCTGCGGAAGTCGCAGGACTTCCTGATCAACAATCGCGGGGTGTTCGACCGCGCCGGGCAAGCGGTGATGGCCAAGATCATGGAAAACGAGACCGCCGCATCGGCGCTCGCCGTCACCCAGTCGGAGCGCGTCGTCGCGTCGGCCGCCAACGCGCCGGACCTGCAACGGGAACGCGCCAAGGCCGGCGCGAAGTAGGGGCGGCCGCCCCGGCGCGCGTCAGGGGTCAGCGGTAGCGCGCTGCCCCGGCAACCGCGGCGTCGACCAGCGCGTCGACGTCGCGCGCCTCCGTCCGATGGTTCACGATGGCTGCGCGCAACACGGTACGGCCGGCGATGCTGGTGGTGGACGGCGCTGCGACACCGGATTCCTGGATGTCGGCCGCCAGCTCCGCGTGCGCGCCATCGTCGAGGCCGGTGCAGCGAAAACACACGATGTTGAGGGTCACCGGCGCCGACAGCTCGAGACCCGGCTCGCTCTCGATCCGCGCCGCCAGGTGACGCGCCAGCGCGCATGTGTGCTCGATCGTGCGGCCGATGCGGTCCGCCCCGTAGTGCCGCAGCGTCATCCAGACTTTCAGCGCCCGGAAGCCGCGCGAGAGGTCGGGTCCGAGATCGCACGGCCAGGGATCACCGGCCGCGAGCCCCCGCGTGCTGCGCGCGAGATAGGAGGCCGGCTGCGCGAACGCCGCCCGATGTGCCGCGGCATCCCGCACCATCAGGCATCCGGCGTCGTAGGGCACCTGCGCCCATTTGTGGAAGTCGAAGGCGACCGAGTGGGCCTGCTCGATGCCGGCCAGCAGCGGCCGCAGCCGGACGGACAGCATCGCCAGCGCCCCGTAGGCGGCGTCGACGTGGAACCACAGCGCCTCCTCCCGGCACAACTCGGCCAACGCCGCCAAGTCATCGAGGGCGCCGGTGTCCACAGTGCCGGCCGTGCCGACGACCATGAACGGCAAGTGCCCGTCGCGACGATCCTGCGCGATCGCCGCGCGCAACCGAGCCGGATCGAGCCCAGAACCGCCATCGCAGGCGACGAGCCGGAGCGCCTGCCTGCCGAGGCCGGCCATGTCGAACGCCCGGCCGACGCAGCCGTGCACGGCCGGCGCGGCGTAGGCGACCAGGCGCGAGGCGGCGACCCCCGCCTCCCGCGCGGCCGGGCCGAGCGCCGCCGTGCGGGCCACCAGCACCGCCATCAGGTTCGCGACCGACGTGCCGGTCACCAGCACGCCGGACGCGTCGGGCGGGAAGCCCAGCATCTCGGCGGCCCACGCAATGACCTGGCGTTCGCACAAGATCGGCGCGTGGTCGCGGCCGCCCAGATTGGCGTTCAGGCCGCCCGCCAGCATCTCCGCCAACATGCCCACCGGGGTGCCCCCGCCATGCACCCAACCGAAGAAGCCCGGATGCCGGTTCCCCGTCGCATACGGCGCGATCAGGTGCAGGTACGCCTCGTACACAGCCTCGGCCGGCGCTCCGTCGCGCGGGAGCGGCGCGCGGAACTCCTCCCGCCGCAAGGCCGGCATCGACTGCCACACCAGGCCGTTCCGCAACCCCTGCAGCTGGTCGAAGGCGTCGTCGAGCATACGGTGCCCAAGCTGGCGCAGCATCGTCCAATCCGCGGGGTCCAGGCTCTCGCCTGACTCCTGTGCGGGGCCTTTTGGCATCGCTCCTCCGAGATCATGCAAGCGCCGGGGATCACCAGGAGAAGCGCAAGCTGAGCAGGGCGACGTTGCGGTCGAAACTCGGACTGCGCAAGCCGACGAACGCGCCGGATTTAGCCGGTGCCACGTTCAGGTTCACGTTCACCCCCGAGCCGCTCTGCGCCAGGAACGAGTAGTCCAGCCCGAGCCGCACCTGGCGGCTGAGCAGCCAGTGCACGCCAGCGCCGAAACCGACGTTGCGCTGCGTGCCGCCGCCTTGCAGGAAATCCGCGTTCTCGAAGCCGACGTGGCCCTCGAGCAACACGTTGCGCAGGTATTCGTGGTCGATCACCAGCCGGCCGCGCGTGTAGGTGTAACCCCCGGTGCCGGCCGCCGCCGGGTCCTCGATCGTGCGCGACAGCGTTCCGGTGACCGTGGTCATTCCCGTCGGCGTCCACACGATGCTTGCCGCGACGATCGGCGCGGTATGGCTGGCGTATTGCGGGGCGTCGAACTGGCGCGTCTCGATGCCGAGCAGGAGGCGGTAACGCCAGAGGCTGCTCTCCTGGTAGTCGATGCCGCCCAGGGCCAGCACGCTCTTCGAGCTGTTGGTCGGCTGATAGGAGGGCTCGTCGAGATACTCCGAGTCGATGCCCTGGACGACGAACACGAGGCTGCGCAGGTCGCTCAGCGCGTAGCGCGTTTCCAGCCCCGCGGTGAGCACGACCCGGTTCTCGTTCTGCTGGCCGACCGGGATCCCGCGCAGGGTGGCGTCGCCGTAGCGATAGAGCTGGACATCGACCCGCGGCTCGAAGGAGAGCCGGCCGCGGTCGAACGTGTAGCAGGTCATCGACGTGATAGGGGATCGGCGTGCTCGACAGCACCGAGCCGATCTGCGTCGGGTCCTCATGCAGCGACAGGTGCGAGTAGCCGACCACCAGGTCCCGACGATCGATCGTGTAGCCGCCGCCGAGCGATGCGGTCCAGTCGGTGTGGTTCTGTCGCGGGGTGGACAGGAAGTGCGTGTCGTCCGCCGTGAAGGCCGCGCCGATCTGGTTGCGCGACCAGTCGGAATTGACCGCCAGCGAAGGTTCCGTCCGCAGCAGCCAGCTACCAGGCGAGTTGCCGAAGCCGGCCACGTTCGAATTGAAGCCCGTCGTCTCCAGCAGGTCGGAATGCAACACGAAGTCGCCGATGCGGGCGCCCATCGGCTGATACAGCGGACGCAGGCGCGAGCCGACGGTGACGCCGGGCTCCTGTTGATAGCCCGGAACCGCCGAGGGCAGATACTCGCCGATGAACTGCGCCTGCGGCGCGCGCGGCACGACGGCGCAGAGCCCGAGCCCCAGCAACACCCCACGCGCACACTTTATCCATGTCCCCGGTCGCCCAAAGGCGAAGCGGCGCATGGCCGAGCACAGGCAAGTTCAGAAATTGCGCTCGAAGATCCTGACCACGTCGCCAGGCTGCAGCACGGTCGCACCAGTCGCGAGCCCGGTGATCGGCTGCCCGCGGGTGTTGCGCAGCACCTCCGCCCGGCTCTCGACGGCGCGATAGGTGAAGCCACCGGCGACCGCGACCGCGGTCAGCACGGTCATGTTCGGCTGGTAGGGGAACTGCCCGGGCTTGCTGACCTCCCCCAGCACGAAGATCGGGCGATACTCGACCACTTCCACCACGACGCTCGGATCGGTGAACAGCTTGCGCCGCCGCAGTTCGGCGGAGATGCCGTCCGCGAGTTGCCGCGATGTCAGGCCGCCCGCCTTCGCCGATCCGATCAGCGGCACCGCGATAGTTCCGTTGTCGCTCACCCGGAACTCGCCCGTCAGCTGCTGCTCGCCGAAGGTGATGAGGCGCACACGATCCCCGGGACCGAGCCGGTATGCGGCGTCCGAGGTGGGCGGCAGCGGCGAGAGATCGCGGCCGGGCGCGCAGGAGGCGACCAACAGCATCGAGCCGAGCAGCAGGCGCCGCGAACACGGCCGCTGAGCACGGCCATTTTGGCTGGAATGGAGGCCCACGGTTAAATGTCTCCTTAGCCGCCGACCATCCTGTGTCGGCGTTGCGCAATACTCGCCCTAAGGTCGTTTATGGAACGTTAGTACGATCGTCTTTAGGGGAGGCCCACATCGCACGTCATGTTCACTCCGCCGGTTGCATGCTGGCCCCGAGTTCGGAGGAGGTGATCGGCGTGCGGCGGATGAGCAGGAGGTAGATCAAGGCCGAGACCAGCCCGATCGCCGCACTCACGAGGAGCGCCGGCACGAAGCTGCCGGTCGCCTGCACGATGAACCCGGTGATGGTGGGCGCCAACGCGCCCCCGAGATAGCCGCCGAAGTTCTGGATGGAGCCGAGCGAGGCCGTGCAATTGGCTGGCGCCACCACGCTCGAAAGTGCCCACGACATGCCGCTCGCGCACGCCCCGAACATCAAGGCGGCGGAGATGCAGATGACGGCAAGCGTGTCGCTCGCCGCTTCCGCCGCGACGAACGTGAACGCCGCCATGCCGAGCAGCCCGACGATGACCGGCAGCTTGCGGCTGTTGACCGGTGAGAACCCGGCCCTCATCAAGCGATCGGCGATCCAACCGCCGCCCACGCTGCCGACCACGCCGAACGCGAAGGGGACCGCCGAGACGAGCCCTGTCTTCGGGATCGACATGTGTCGCTGAAGTTCGAGGTAACCGGGCAGCCAAGCCAAGTACAGCCAGCCCATGTAGACGACACCAAAGAAGCCCAGGACTAATCCCCAGGTCGTGCGGAAGCGGAATAGGCCGGCCCACTCGCGCAAGGTGACTTGATGCCCGGCCGTCGTCTCCTCGCCTTCGGTCAGATACTGGCGCTCTCCGGCCGAAAGCCGCGTTTCGGCGGCATCTCGGTAGAATAGGAACCAGGCCGTCGCGACCGCAAGGCCGACGGCTCCCATCACCACGAACATCCAGCGCCATCCCAGCGCGAGCATCAGGCCGGTGAGGATAGGCGGCGCGATCGCGGGGCCGAGAGACGAGCTGCAATTCCAAATCCCGGTCGGAAGCCCCCGGTCGCGAACGTTGTACCAGTCCCGAACGACCCGGACGGCGGACGAGAACATCGGCGCCTCGCCAAGGCCGAGGAACACCCGGGCAATCGAGAATTGCCAAAAACTGGTGACGGATCCCGCAACGGCCTGCGCCACCGACCAAAGCGCCAGGCCCGCGCCGAGAAGCCGGTGTGGGCCAACCCGGTCCACCAGCGCGCCGCCCGGCAATTGCGCGAACGCGTATGCCCACAGGAACGCGGACAGCAGCAGGCCCATGTCGGCGATCGACAGGCCAAGTTCTTGGCGAATAAGGGGGTTCGCGATGGAAAGAGTCGAACGGTCTAGGTAGTTCAGCGTTCCGGCGATCACCAGCATCGACAGCGCGGATCGCTGCTTCCGCCTGACCAGGGCGGGTACTTCGGTTCCGGCCATGCGATGTCCTCCCGAAAGTCGCGCTTTTGCTTGAACAATCGGCCAGGATTTCGGTCTGGGCAAATGGGATGGTGAGCGACCGTGCAGCCCTGAGTCCTCGCGCGCGTCGGCGCGCCCGGTTCGGCTGTTCGGTCTTGCGTTAGGTCCGAGCGGCCCGAGCGTGATTGGCGTCCCGTACGGGATTCGAACCCGTGTTACCGCCTTGAAAGGGCGGCAGCACCAAACATTGGCGGATGCTGGTGAACGGCTCAACAGCTTGCAAAGGCTTGATGGGCGCGATCATCGAACAACCTTGAACGGCCTCAAACGGGCGCGTATTCTCGGTAGAGTTATTGGTAAAAGTCCACGTCTGCTCATGCCCCGCTCCGTCATTGACCCCTCTCACCACGCGAGCTGCCCGTGAGCGGCTGACCGCCCGTCATAGACCCTACTGGCGCGGTATCGAGGCCGGAGCTGCTCTCGGCTACCGGAAAGGCTTGACCGGAGGTGTCTGGCTGGCCCGGATCGCCGATCCCACCGCCGGCGGGGGCTATCGCCAGGCCGCTCTTGGGCGCGCTGACGATGCGCTCAAGGCAGCGGGTGGGAAGGTACTGGATTATCGACAGGCAGAGGCGAAAGCCCGCGAGTGGATCGCGCGTCATCATCGGGTCACAGCTGGCGTTGAGCCTGAGCAGGAGTCTACCGCAGCGCCGCTCTATACGGTCGCCACCGCTCTTGCCGACTACCTTACCGACTACGCGGCCCGTGGCGGCAAAGCACTGAGCACTACCGAGCAAGCAGCCGATGCACATATCCTGCCTCAGCTGGGCACCGCGCAGGTCCGCCATCTAACCCGAGGCAAGGTGAAAGCATGGCACCGCGCCCTTGCTGCCTCCCCTGCCCGGCTGCGAGCTAGGGAAGGCGAGAGACGCTACCGAACTCCGGACTGGGATGATCCCGAGGCGCTTAGGCGGCGTCGATCATCAGCCAACCGAGTCCTGACAATCCTGAAGGCGGCGCTCAATCATGCGCGGGTTGAGGGTAAGGTGGTCTGCCAGCCCGATGCCTGGACGGCGGTTAAGGCGTTCCGTGAAGCAGATAAGCCCAAGGTCCGCTATCTCCTCGACGACGAAATAACTCGCGTGGTGAATGCCTGTCCGCCTGATTTCCGCGAACTCGTAGTCGGCGCGCTACTGACCGGGTGCCGATACGGCGAACTCTCGGCAATGGTAGTCGGCGACTTTGACCGGCGGGCTGGTACCGTTACCGTGGGGCGCAGTAAGGGCGGCAAGCCGCGTCATGTTGCGCTTACGGAGGAAGGGCGACGGTTTTTCGATCAGGTGGTGGCCGGGAAGGCCGGTCCGACTCGTATCTTTGAGCGTAACGGGACCGTCAAGCAGGCGACGAGGAGGTGCGTCGCTGAAACGAGGCGAGTTGCTTGGGGGAAATCCGACCAATCCCGATTCATGCGCGGCGCTTGCACAACGGCCAAGATCACGCCCGTCGTGTCGTTCCACGAGTTGCGGCACACCTATGGTTCGCGTCTAGCGATGCGTGGTGTAACAATGGGCGTGATCGCGGCGCAGCTGGGGCACGCCGATACGCGAACGACCGAACGCCATTACGCGCATCTCGCTCCGTCGTATGTGGCCGACACGGTACGGAAATCATTTGGAACTCTGGGCATCGTGGCCGATACGACCGTGACGCCACTGCGAGCGACAGCTTTTGCCGACTAGCCGACCGGCGGCGTTAGAGCGCCGGTCCGACGGGCCCGGCACCGCGCGCTTGATCCCCGCTGACGTTCCCAAGCGGTTGCTCTGCGGAGGCATTATGATCCTCGATTGTAGCGTCGATATCAAATCGACTGCTTGTTGGAACGTCACTCGCTTTAGATTTTGTAAGCGAAGTGCCGCATGAAACGTGACCGAGCGCCGCCAGGAAAACCGCCCCTATCACCAGGGTTCAAACTTGAGTCCAGAACGACCACCTTTTTCGAAAAAGCTGATCTCGAAAAGCTCGTCGTAGACGGGTTTCCGCCGCTCTCAGCGTTACATACCCCTGACTCCCTTGCTGCATCTCTCGACTGGGCGTTTTGCGGGGCGTTATCTGCGGACGTCCTTAACAGACAGACGCCTACGGGCAAGGAGGTTACTGAATACCTCACAAAGGTCACGGCGTCGGCTGGACGACTACTTGAGGAGCTCGACATGCCCCAGGAAATGTCGCGATACGAAACCGAAGGGGCAATTTCAATCCAGTGTCGAGACTGGTTCCAGCATGTGGAAGCGGGGCTCTATCGCAGCACCATCCATTTTTCCCCGAAAGCCGACTACCTTCGTCCAAATGTAAACGCTCTCCGAAAAGAGAGGTTTGCGCGCGAACGGGAGCGGGCCAGCTTGGGAATACACGACGTTTCTGATGGACGGATGGAGTTCCCAGAAATCGGTCGTTGGCTATTGACCATCCTACCTGTAGCTCTTGCAACTCTGGTTCGAGCGGCGGAAGAGGCTCCGGCCGCGACAAAGGAACGTTCGCGAGAAGCGCTGTTTCGAAGAGCTTTATACCAGAATCTAGCGGCTGCACACGAAGCCATGTTCGGTTTGAAGCCTAAAGTTCGTGACAACAACAACGAACGGGATGGCTGGTCGGTCGAGTGGATCACACTCGTTCTGAAGCATGCGGCGAACCGGGCGAACCAACATATGACTGAGCTGGGTCTGACTCGCGACGAAGCGAACGCCATCGACAACATACATCGCCACGCTTACGAGACCAAATCGGAGTACCTCGCCCAGGGGTGGAGGGATCATCTGGAACAGGTCCGTCGCCTTGGCAAGGGTTCTGGGCACGAACAGCCAAAAGCTCCTGCTTAGACGCCCTTCAGGCCCGCTCCTTATAAGCCGCTCGTGTTCAACAGACGCGGGCGAATGGAATGTCCACTGCGACCCCCAAGTACGCGACTATCCCTGACTGGGGACGCATTTCCGGCATGCGCCGGACTTCAACCTATGAGGCGCTCGGACGCAAAGATTTGCGGTCGATTAAGCTAGGGACCCGGGTTCTTATCGACGTAGAAGCTGGGCTCGCGTGGCTGGCGTCACTGCCTCCAGCAGACATCACCACCGGCCAGCGCAAGGCCGCTGCCTAGTCATGCGAACCCCCGGGACACCGGGGGCCGGCATCACGGGGGCTCTCGACATTTCGCTGGCGAGCGGAAACGAGAGCCATCTAGCCGATGTCGCGCTCCCGGCGCAAGACCAGCTGTGCCTTCGCCCCTACCAAGAACAGTGCGTCAACGCATTGCGCCGCAGCTATGCGGGCGGTCGCCGCGCCCCGCTCCTGGTCCTGCCGACCGGTGGCGGGAAGACAGTGATCTTCGCAAGCGTAACGGCGGGCGCTCGGAGTAAGGGGCGGCGGGTGCTCATCCTCGTGCACCGCCGCGAGCTGATCGGGCAGGCTTGCTCTAAACTAGCGCTGGCCGGCGTGAAACACGGCGTCATGGCGGCCGGCCTCGACGCGGATCACGAGGAACTCGTGATCGTCGGCTCGGTTCAGAGTCTTGCTCGCCGCCTCGATCGGCTCTCCTCCTTCGACCTTATCGTAATCGATGAAGCCCATCATGGGGTCGCCGGCACTTGGAGGGCCGTCCTCGAATCCCAACCCCGCGCCAAACTCCTCGGCGTCACCGCGACGCCGATGCGCTCCGACGGGAAGGGTCTAGGGGTCGAGGATGATGGCATTTTCGATGACTTGGTAACCGGCCCAACCATCAGCGATTTAGTCGGCGCGGGTTATCTTTCTCCTGCGAAGACCTTCGTTCCGGCAGAACGTCTGGACCTTGCCGCAGTCCGAGTAAAAGCGGGCGACTACTTGACCACCGACTTGTCGCTTGTCGTAAACCGTCCCGAGATCATCGGTGATGCCGTTGTGCAGTACAATCTTCGTGTTGCGCACAAACCCGCAATTGCCTTCTGTTGCACGGTCGCGCACGCCGACCATGTGGCCGAGATGTTTCGTGCCGCCGGCTACCGCAGTCGCTGTGTGCACGGCGGAATGGCCGCGCCCGAGCGCGATAATCTCATCTCGGGACTGAGCGACGGCCGCATCGAAATCCTCACGACTTGCGATTTGATCAGCGAAGGACTCGACGTACCTGCCGTAGCTGCGGTCCTGTTGCTCCGGCCGACAAAGTCGCTCTCGTTGTTCTTGCAACAAGTCGGACGGGGGTTACGCCCCGCGCCCGGCAAAATCCATCTCACGATCCTCGATCACGCAGCCAACACGCTCCTTCACGGGCTCCCGACTAGTGCGCGTTCGTGGTCGCTCAAAGGGCAAGAAAAGCATGAGTCGGAGCGGCCTGGTGGGGGCGAAATGCCCGTGTGGCTATGTCCTTCGTGTAACGAAGCGAATCCTGCGGGCGCCCGCGCCTGCGACGGTTGCGGTACGCTATCCGTAACATACGAGCAGCCGCTGCCCCTGACCAAGGCGGGCGGCCTCGTCGAGCTGACGCCCGATCGTCTGCAAGCCGTGCGCCGGTTGAACTACGGCGCGATCATGAGAGGCCGGTTCACCGAAACCGAACTTCGCGAGTACGCCCGAGCACGCGGTTATAATCCGTTTTGGGTGAAGCATCGGCTCCGCGAACAGGGTATAGCAGCATGATCGAGCTTACCCTCGTAACAAAATCCGATGGGCCGCTTACGAAGCGAATCAGCCTGATCTCTTCCGGCACAGTCATCAGCGACGGCAGCGCGTGTGTCATGGCACGGGGCAGCGCCAAGAGGGTTCGCTTGCCGGACTGCTGGGCCTTCGCGGAGATGCTGGATCGCCTTGCGCCGAACGAAGCCATCACCCTCGGGTCGCTCTACCCCGATCTGCCCGAGCGCGTCGAGATTACTACGAAGGCGAGACTCGACGCGCTGAATGGCGCTGCACACCCCGGGATTATTGCCCGGACCTCGGAGCACATTGGCTATCGCACGGGGCGGCGAGGGTTGGCGCTGCTCGACGTGGATACAAAGGGCATGCCTTCGGCGATCAGGGATCGCGTGCAGACCATGGGAGGTTATCGGGAGGCTCTCGTTTCAGTTCTCCCTGATCTGACCTCGGCCGCGTCGGTGCTGAGGGCGTCCACAAGTTCGGGTTTATACCGCGCAGATACAGGCCAGAAACTTCCAGGCTCTGGAGGTGTCCACTGGTTTATTGCGGTCCAAGACGCCTCCGACATCGAGCGCTTCTTACGCGCGTTCCACGCGCGCTGCTGGCTTGCCGGGTTCGGCTGGTTGATGGTCGGTGCCGGCGGGCAGCTCCTGGAGCGTAGTCTTATCGATCGGATGGTTGGCGCTCCCGAACGCCTGGTATTCGAGGGCGCGCCGGAGGTGGTATCGCCACTTGCGCAGGACTGGACCACGAGAGCGCCCCTCGTGTTCGAGGGCGTGTCGTTGGACACTCGCGCCGTATGCGCCGATCTGACGGCGGTCGAGCAGGCCAAGGTGCGCGCCCATTGGGCCGCAGCGGCGGAACGGCTCGCGCCCCAGGTTTCCAGAGCCAGGGCGCAGTTCATCTCCGAGCAAACCGTCCACGTCGCTGAGCGTCTAGGCGTGACGCGGGCGAGAGCTGCGCGGATGGTCGAGGAACAGTGTCAGGGCGTGCTCCTTCCGGGCATCGGACTATCATTCGACGCGGACGATTTAGCGGGTGCAACCGTCGCCGACGTGCTGGCGGACCCCGACCGTTTCGTCGGCGCTACCCTTGCTGACCCACTCGAAGGCGTCGGCTATGGGCGCTGTAAGGCCAAAGTTCTGCGTCGGCCAGACGGGACGGTCTGGGTCAATTCCTTCGCTCATGGTCGGACGGTGTATGAGCTGCGGTACGATGCCCGCACGATTGAGGCCGCACTCCGGCGAGCAGCCCCCGAAGAAGCGGCGGACCTGTTCGTCCGGATGGCAGTCAACGCATCGCTGCATCCCGACGAAGAAATTAAGCTTCGTGACCTAACTGCGGAGCTATCGGGAGCAAAAGCTCGCCCCCTGAATGCCGCGCTGAAGGCCGCGCGCGCTCGGCAAGCCGAACAACAAGCAGCAGCAGAACGTGAGCGACGCGCTGCCACGAGGGACCAAAGCCGGCTTCAGCTCCCGGCGCCCTTGCCTGATGCCGAGCGGTTACCGGTTTTACGGACGCTCGACGAGGTGCTGTCCGGTGTCACCGACCCGGAGCCGCCGATGCGCGACGCCGATGGGAGACCGGTCGAGGTGAGGAGCCGATCGCCGCTGTTCCTTCACCAGCTTACGTCACAGGGCGCCAACGATGACGAACCCGATAAAACCCGCCTGCCGCCGCCGGAGCTGCCTCTCCTAACCCCCCATGACCGCTTCAGTCTGGCGCACGAGATAGAGCGATTCTGGGATTGACCCGGTTCCGTGGACACCCTGAAGCTTTCACCAGAGGTGCTCCTAATGCCGAGAACCCGCCGTCCGTATTCGCCTGAGTTCCGCCGTCAAATGGTTGATCTGGTTCGTGCCGGAC